>Ga0335074_10001663_pt1 | contig 30060 bp, 28 predicted proteins | sample Lox_Sample_23_FD_206715 | JGI IMG/M metagenome (GOLD analysis project Ga0335074, IMG submission 206715) | Soil microbial communities from Loxahatchee National Wildlife Refuge, Florida, United States - Lox_Sample_2.3 | ecosystem: Environmental > Terrestrial > Soil > Wetlands | place: USA... | reverse complement strand
CATCAGCCTCTATATCGCCTGCCTGGCCGAGCTTGGCATCCCGGCGCTGCAGGCCGCCGGGCCGGCGGCGGCGTTCGGGCTGGCGGAGCGCCTCGGTTACCGCGACCAGATCAGCAACACCGTGGTGAACGCCCTCGGCGACCTGGCCGGCGGCCTCCGCCTGCACGAGAACAGCTTCGATGACGACGGCTCGCGCCAGGACCCGGGCCAGGACAGGTGAGGCAGCAATGGAGATAGTCAGGGGCTCGCGCACGGACCCGAAGCCCAGCGACCGGCGGACGGCGACCTTCACCGGCGTGGTGTACGGGGAGCCGCTGCTCGCGACTGCCGATGGCGTCGCCGTGACCAGCGTGTTCTTTGCGCCAGGCGCGCGAACGTACTGGCACTCGCACGAGCACGGGCAGGTGCTGCGAGTCCTGGACGGCCACGGTCTCGTCTGCGCCCAAGGCGGTGAACCGCAGCGACTCGACGCCGGCGACCTTGTCTGGGCGCTGCCTGGCGAGGCGCACTGGCACGGCGGCGCACCAGACAGCATGCTGCTGCACCTGGCGATATCGCTCGGCACCACAAACTGGCTCGGCCCGGTAGCGGACGACGAGTACGGCGGCACCCGGTGACGGCTCCGGCCAGCCCGGGCGCTGTGCGGGCCAGTCGGCAGGCTGAGGCGAGCGGGGAAGTGATTTCCGGCGCGACGATCGGGTTCGTCGGTCTCGGCAACATGGGCGAGCCGATGGTCCGGCGGCTGGCTGCTGCGGGCTACCGGGTGCGCGGTTACGACGTGGCCGGTCACGCCAGGGACCGGCTGGCCGGCACGCCGGGCGTGACCATCACCGGCATGGTCGGCGAGGTGGCCGAGGGAGCCGACGCGGTGATCCTGATGCTCCCGGATTCAGGCGCCGTCGAGTCTGTATTGCTGGGCGACCGGCTGCTGGGCGACCGGCTGCTGGGCGACCGGCTGCTGGGCGACGGGCTGCTGGGCGACGGGCTGCTGGCGCGGATCAGACCGCCCGCGCTGGTGGCCGACATGAGCTCGTCCGAGCCCTCGAGGACACGTGCGCTGGCCGAGCGCGCCGCAGGGGCGGGGGTGACTCTCATCGACGCCCCGGTCTCCGGCGGAGTCGTCGGCGCGCGGGCTGGCTCGCTGACCATCATGACCGGGGGCTCGGCGGACGCGCTGGCAAGGCTGCGGCCGGTGCTCGAGGTCTTCGGCGCCAAGATCGTGCACGCCGGCGAGCTGCCCGGCGCGGGACACGCGATCAAGGCGCTGAACAACTTGATGTCGGCCGCCCATCTGCTGGTCAGCGCCGAGGCGATCCTGGCCGGGCAGGCGTTTGGGCTCGACCCGGCGCTGATGATCGATATCGTGAACGGCTCAAGCGGCCGCAGCGGCTCGACCGAGACCAAGTGGCCGCGTTACATCCTGCCGGCTCGCTTCGACTCCGGGTTCAGCATGCGGTTCATGGTCAAGGACATGCGGATCGCGCTGCAGCTCGCGGAGGCAGCCGGAACCCCAGCGGAGGTGAGCCGCGCGGCGCTGGACGCCTGGGCCCGCGCCGCCGAGACCATGCCGCCCGGCGCGGACCACACCGAGATCGCCGCCTGGCTGCAGCAGGGCTGACCCGCGCGCACGGCGCCGCTCCCGGGCCCACCTCGTCCGCGAGAGCCAGTTCGGGGACCTGGCATACTGCGAGCATGTCCTGGCCGCCAGCAGCCTCAGCCGAGGACGTCATCGCTGAGCCAGTTCGCACCCAGTTCGAGACCTTCCTCGACGAGCACCGCCGCTACCTCGACGACTGCCTTGACGGGCTTACCGAGGAGCAGGCACGGCTGAGGCTGGTGCCATCGAGGACCACCCTGCTGGGCCTGGTCAAGCACGCGACCTTCGTCGAGAAGGTCTGGTTCGACGAGGCCATTTCGGGCCGGTCACGGACCGAGCTCGGCATCCCTGCCACTCCGGACGAGTCGTTCATTCTCGACGATGACGACACCATCGCGGCGGTGCGGCTGGCGCACCGCGAGGCGTGCGAGTCCTCTCGCCTCGCCGCGGCATCCCTGGGGCTGGATGACCTCGTCTACGGCAACCGCCGGGGGCCGCTACCGCTGCGCTGGGTGTACCTCCACCTGCTGCGCGAGCTAGCTCAGCACTGCGGGCATGCCGACATCATCAGAGAGCAGATACTCGGTTAGCCGCTCGCCGCTAGAGGGCTGGCGGCGGACCGTTGTGGCCGTGGATGATCAGCACCGGGCACGGAGCGTGCTCAGCGAGATTCGCACTGACCGAGCCCAGTAGCAATCCGGCGAAGCCGCCGTGCCCGCGGCTGCCCACGACGACCATGGTCGCGCCCTGGCACGCGTCGAGCAGCACCTTGGCCGCACCGCCTTCACCGATCTCGAGCTGCATGCCCTCAGGCCACTGCTCCCCGAAGGCAGCTCGAGCGCTTTCCTCAAGCACCTTGCTGGTGTCGTCCGCCGGGTTCCACGCCGGCGCGACGGCGGCCCAGCCGAAGGTCGGCGGCCACTCCCACGCCCCCACGACCTCCAGCCGCGCCTGCAGGAGCGCTGCGTAGTACGCGGCCCACCGCAAGGCCAGCACCGAACTGTCAGATCCGTCGACGCCGACCACGATCTTGCGCTCGCCGCTCGGTCCGTCCGCCATGGGGCTCCCTTCCGCGCACCTGCTCGACAGCAAGGAAATGATCTCAGCACCCTCGCGCTCGCGCAGGCCGGGGTGCTCCCTGAGCGTTCACCAAACTGGCGCGTGCTAGGCGACCCGGAGGCCACCCGCCATCCGGCAGGTGGCCTCCAGGAACCGAGGACGGCTAGTGGTGCAGCCGGACGGAGATATGCAGGTGCTTCACCTTCACCTTGAGGTGGGCTTCCGGTGCCGGGTTCGGGAGAATCACGTTGAATCCGCACTGGCCGCTTGCCCGGCCGCCGACCCGGTTCGACTTGCCGTCACTGTCGCCGAACTGGATGGCCGGCTTATTGGCCTTGCAGGTGAAGTTCCCGCGGATGGTGTTGGTCACGACCTCCATCGCGTCAGGGTCGTCCATCTTGTTGCCGGAAACCGTGATGCTGCCACGCACAGCCAGGTAGATGGCGCCGAACCAGCACGAGTGGACGTTCGTTACTCGCAGGCTGCCGCCGATGGACATGTGCTCGTAATCGCTGTAAACGGGAACATTGAACAACGCGAACACGCCCGCTGGCGTGCAATTGAGGCCGCCCCCGCCGCCGGTCTCTATCACGTTTCCGTGAACGCTGGAGTTGTGCACCACCACGCCGAGCGGGCTGTGCTCGATCAGATTGCCGCCTACCGTGTCGTGGCTCGACAGCGTCGGCTTGTTCTGGTTCGGGTCATCGACGCACGCGAAGTTCGGGCTGCGCTGACCGAAGGCAACGTCGTAGAAATGATCACAGCCCATGACCAGGGTGGCGCCACGCTGGACGACCAGGTTGCCACCGACCGCCAGGCTCGAGTGACCCTTGCCGGTGTGGTCGTTAAGCCCGAAAACCGCCACCAGGGCGCCGCCGGGCTCGACAACGAGGTTGTGGAGTACGCGGGCAGGGCCGGCATTGACCTCGCAAATGCCGCGCACGGTCACCGAGGAGTAGCTCCCGGCCAGTGTGCCCGGCACTGTTGAGGTGCCTGAGCAGGTAAACGCGCTCGGGCTGGTACCCGGGCGCGCACTCGATGCGGTGGCCGCAACCTGGCCGGCGGCCAGGACGCCTGCTACCAGAGCGCCCATTCCGATTAAATACGACGCATTCTGCAAAAGCCGACGCATTGCCATACCGCTCCCCTCCTAGTACAAAGCGCCGCACTGATCCCCTCCGAGTGCTTAGCGCTGTAATTGAGGAGTGTTACGGCAAAGTACGGCCGCCGTCAATGGTCAGCAGACTCGGCAACCGGCATATTGCCGATTCGGCAAATGCTGACAGAGAATCCGTCACCCAGTTGACTACTTCGACGACCGGCTTTAAAGACTGGGGAAGGAGATATCCGGGTTGTGCTCGGAGAGCTCTGATGGCGGCCCGATGAGGTTCTTATCCGGTTCTCCGATAGCCCCCTGGTCCCTGCCGTAGTAGTCGAACCTTCGCAGTACGTGCTTGATCGCTTCGAGCCTCGCCCGCTTCTTGTCGTTGCTCTTGACTACCGTCCACGGCGCATACTCGGTGTCGGTGTAGCGGAACATCGCTTCCTTGGCGTCGGTATAGGCGTCCCACTTATCCAGCGACTCGATATCCATCGGACTCAGCTTCCACTGCCGGACCGGATCGATCCGGCGGATGATGAACCGGGTGCGCTGCTCGGCACGCGTCACCGAGAACCAGAACTTGGTCAGCCTCAGCCCGGACCTGACCAGCATGTGCTCGAACTCCGGCGCCTCCCGCATGAACTCCCAGTACTCCTCATCGGTGCAGAACCCCATCACGCGCTCGACGCCTGCCCGGTTGTACCAGGACCGGTCGAACATCACGATCTCGCCCGCCCCTGGCAGATGCGGCGCGTAACGCTGGAAGTACCACTGTGTCCGCTCCCGCTCTGTCGGCTTGGCCAGTGCGACCACGCTGGCGCCTCGCGGGTTCAGGTGCTCGGTGAACCGCTTGATCGTGCCGCCCTTGCCGGCTGCATCGCGGCCCTCGAAGACGATCACAACGCGCTCGTCGACGGACTTGACCCAGTTCTGCAGCTTGACCAGCTCGACCTGCAGCGGGCGTTTGAGGTACTCGTACTCCTCCCGCGTCATCTTCTCCGAGTACGGATAGTCCTCGCGCCAGGTGTCGACCGTCCGGCCGTCCGGCCAGCGCAGAACCGGGTCGTCGTGTTCGTCGTCGTCGTCTACCCGCAACCCGGCGATCAGACCGGGGTCGGATGCCCAGTCCTCCGGCAGCGCACCGAACCCGGCAGCTGAATCATCAGTCACCCGACTAGCACAGCATGCTTCAGAACGGCCTGTCACCACGGGTCGGCGTCGAAGGCATGACAGCATCCTGGCGCGGTGACGTGCCCGTGCGGCCATCTTCCGCTGCGGTCGCCGCCTCGCGCCTACGACAACTTCGCCGGCAGCCGCGGGTCCAGGTCTAGCCAGTCGGCTAGCGCCCTGATCTCGCGGCGAACAGCAGCGGCGACCGTCGGGCTGAACGGCACATCCTCGTGAATCGCGTTGACCCGGAGCATGCCGGACGTGCGGTCGGCGGCAGCGTCCAGCTTCCCTACCAGCCGATCGCCCTGCAAGATCGGCAGCGCCCAGTAGCCCCAGCGGCGCTTGGCGGCGGGCTTGTACATCTCAAGCTGGTAGTCGAAATCGAAGAGCTCCGTCATCCGCTTGCGATCGAATACGAGCCGATCAAGCGGAGACAACAGCGCCACGCGGCCGGAGAACGGCTGCCCGAGCTGCGCAGGATCCACGCGCCATTCACCGCGCACGCCCTCGACCACGGCCGGCTCGCCCACCCGGCGCTCGTCCGACGGCTCGACCTCGGGCCCGGCTTTCCTGACGATGCCCACCGCCCGGAGCCAGCGCTCCGCGCGGATCCGCCGCGCCTGGTCCGCCGGGACCATCGGGTCGTCAGGGTAGACCCGCTCGGCGAGATCCCAGATCCGGTCCCGCCCTCGCCACCCGGCCATGGCGACCTCGCCGCGCCGCACCATGAAACCCATCAGCACCGAGACGTTGCGGTTGTTGGTCCAGCCTGTCGACCGCCACGGCACCGTACACGTATCCGGCAAGTCGCGCGTGCGCTGCGGCCCGTCGGATCCGAGCCGGTCCAGGATATCCAGACGGCATTTGTCGTTGGCCTCGATCCAGGTGAGCGTGCTTTCGCGCCAGTCGGGCAGTGGCCCGCTGCCTGGCCACTCGGCCATCTCCGCGGTATACAGCGCCATGTCCTCGGCGGGCCGGATCAGCCCGTGCAGCTCGACCAGCGTGCGGTCCCGCAACGCGGCGGCAAGATCGGCCGGCGAATAGGACGATCCAAGCCTGCTCCAGGCCACCAGATCCGCGCTCGGTGCCACGGCGGCAGTCTGGTCCGCCTGCAGCAGCGTCAGATGCCGGACCAGGCCGAGCAGGTCAGCGGGCCGGTCGCGGGCTAGCAGCTGGGCGCGTACCGCGATCCGCCGCGCGTCTTGGCGCGAGAGCTCGTGGACGCCCATGCCCTAAACGTACGGGAGGCGACTGACATTCTTGGAGGATCCCGACTACGCACGACGGGAGACATCGAGGGTGAGCATCAGGCTGCACGGGACACGGGTGCTGGTCACCGGAGCTGCCAGCGGGCTCGGGCTGGCCATGGCTCAGGCCCTGGCCGCCGCCGGGCTGCGGTGGCGGTCACCGGCCGCGACGCCGGGCGGGCCGACCAGGCTGCCGCCGCGTTGCCGGGGCCAACCGGCATCACCCTGGACGTGCGTGACGAGAGATCGGTAGCCGCTCAGTCTGGCCAGGCGTAACGACCAGAATGGTCCGGGGCGATCAGCTCAGTGCGCAACTCGTGGCTGCCGTACTTCGTCGCGATCTCGTAGTAGAGCCGCAGGCCTGCTGGCAGCTGGATAGCCGAGACGTAACGCAAGGCACCGCGGCCGAACGGACTTGAAGCGGGACCGGCTACGGCGATGTAGCGAGAGCCGTTCCACCTGGCTATGCCGGTCAGCTCCGCAAAGTTCTGCTCCGCTGACGCCCGGCCGTCGAAGTAAGCGTGCTCGCCGACGACCGACGTTATCCGGGTGCCGCGGCTGTACCAGGTCCCCGGCTCCGGCACCATGACATATTCGCCGTTATAGGCATCTACGCTGATCATCCGATCGGCATTGTCGTCGCCGTCAGTCAGCGGATGAGCTGTCGCGAGGATACGCAGTTCCTGCCCGCGAATCAGCACCGGATCCTTAATGCCGAATGCGGCGCTGCCAGGGAAAACCGTCTCACGCGTGGTCGCCTTGAAATCCTCTGGACGACCCGCGCGCAGCCTGTCGATCCGCCAGTGCTTGGAATGGAACGTGGCACAGCTGAGGTACAGATCCCAGTCACCATCGGGCGTCACGTCCACAGCAGGGCGCTCCAGCGACTCAGCGCCCATGTCCTGCTTATCGATGATGCAGAGCGTGTCGAAGTTGATGCCGTCATGGACGGGCGAGCGGGCGACGTAGGCGTGGTTCCCTCGCCCCTTGTCGACCGGGTGCCTGTCACGGTAGGCGAGGTAGATAAAATCGCCGTGGACGAGAGCGCTGGCCGCGCCGATCCAGTTGCCAGTTCCGTGCGCGGCGTGCAGGACCAGTTCGCTGTTCTCCCAGCGCGGCAGCATGACTCAGCATCCTCGCACGGCCGTTCCGTGACCTACATGACGGCTCCGAGCTGCCACGGCACGAATTCCTCGTCCCCGAAGTCCGCTGCCTCGCTCTTGGTGGGCTTACCCGAGGCCACCGCGATGAGCTCGGCGAAGATCCGGGCGCCGACGGCAGCCACGCTCGTGCCGGTCAGGATCACGCCGCAGTCGATATCCATGTCCTCGGGCATCCGCCGGTAAAGGTCGCTGTTCGTAGCCAGCTTGAGGCTGGGTACCGGCTTGCAGCCGAACACCGAGCCGCGTCCGGTCGTGAAGCACACCAGGTTGGCACCGCCGGCGACCAGACCGGTCACGCTCACCGGGTCGTAGCCAGGGGTGTCCATGAAGATGAGTCCGCGCTCGGCCGGCCGTTCGGCGTAGCCGACCACCTGACGCAGTGTGGTCGTGCCGCCTTTGGCGACCGCGCCGAGGGACTTCTCCAGAATGGTCGTCAGCCCGCCGTCCTTATTGCCCGGCGAGGGGTTGTTGTCCATGCTGCCGCCGTGCATCGCGGTGTAGCTCTGCCACCAGGAGATCGTGTGCGCGAGCGCCGCAGCCACCGCCGGCGTTGCCGCCCGCCCGGCCAGCAGGTGCTCAGCACCATAGATCTCAGGCGTCTCGGCCAGCATCCCGGTCCCGCCGTGGGCCACCAGCAAGTCAACGGCCGCGCCAAGCGCAGGGTTGGCGGTCAGCCCCGAGTAGCCGTCTGACCCGCCGCACTGCGTGCCGAGCACCAGCTCGGACACCGGACACGCGGTGCGCTCCGCCCGGCCGGCGTCAGGCAGCATCTCGCGGAGCTGCCCGACTCCCGCGCGCACAGCGGCTGCGCTTCCGCCGAACTCCTGGATCGTCCCGGTGGCCACCGGGACGTCCGCCCGGCCAGCCAGCCCGCCGGTGAGAGCCCTGACCTGGTTGTCCTCACAGCCGAGGCCCAGCACCAGCACGCCGCCGACGTTCGGATGATCCAGGTACCCGGCGAGCGTCCGGCGCAGTACCGCCATCCCGGCACCGTCTGGCTGCATTCCGCAGCCAGTGGAATGGGTCAGCGCGATGACCCCGTCCACGCCCTGCAGATCGTCAAGCTCGCCGGAATCGCTGACCTGCCGGGCGATCCGCTTCGACACGGTGGCGGAGCAGTTCACGGTCGACACCACGGCCACGTAGTTCCGGGTGCCCACCCGCCCGTCGGCCCGCCGGTACCCGGCAAAGGTCAGCGGCTCGGGTGCGGCCGACGCGCCAGCGCTGTGCTCGCCAGCCGGACCTGCGGGCTCGGCGGCTCGCGAGAACTCGCCGAAAGCGAGGTTGTGCACATGCACGTGGTCTCCGGCCGCGATCGGAGCGGAGGCGAAGCCGATCACCTGGCCGTACTTGTGTACTGGCGCACCGGCACCGATCGCGTGCAAGGCCACCTTGTGCCCCGGTGGCACCGGGCCAGCGGTCACCACCGGGCCCGCGGGCCCGGCGAGCTCCGAGCCGGCCGCCAGGCCCGCGACCGCCACGCCGACGTCATCGGCCTGATGCAGGACAAGCAGGTCAGAAGTTCCGGTCGTGATCGTCATCGGTGCGCTTCCAAGCTCTCGGCCCGCAGCTCATGCAGCACCTTCTCGGCCACCCGGAAGGCCTCTAGCGCGGCAGGGGCACCGCAGTAAGCGGCGCTCTGCAGCAGGACCTCCTGGATCTCCGACTCGGTGCAGCCGTTGCGGCGGGCGCCGCGGACGTGGACGCCGAACTCGTGCATCCGGTTGAGCGCAGTCAGCATCGCCAGGTTGACCAGGCTGCGCGTGCGCGGATCGAGGCCAGGCCGACTCCAGATATCGCCCCAGCAGGCCTCCGTAACGTACTCCTGGATCGGCCGGGTGAACTCGGTCGCGGCCGAGAGCGCCTTGTCGACGTGGCTGTCCCCGAGGGTTCGGCGCCGCATTTCCAGCCCGCGTTCCAGCCGTGTCTGGCCATCACCCATCGCAGTTCTCCCTCCAGCCTCGGTGGAGATGACTGCGCGCCGCACCGCGCGCCATGTAATGGCAAAAGCGTCTGATCATCATACAATTCATCCAAACTCGTGCCTATCTGTGCAGGCACGTCAGCTGACAAGGGTCCGCCTACCCGGCGTACTGCGCGATCAGCGCCTGCACGCCGACCCGGCCTGCCTCTTCCGCATGCCGGCTGCAGGCAGTGGCGGCGGCCTCCGCGTCGTCAGCCAGCACTGCATCGACGATTGCCTGCAGTTCCGCGACGCTCTGCGCGGACCGGCCGGGAACCGCGAGCGACAGCGACCTGAGCACGCTCACCCTGGCGTGCAGCCCGGCAACAACCGCGCGCAGCGCCTCGTTGCCGCCGCCCTCGAACAGCACGTCATAGAAGCCGTCCTTCGCCGCGAGCATCGGCGCGCCTCTGGTCGCCAGCTTCTCGACGCGCTGCAGGGCCCTGACGAGCGCGGTTCGCTGTGCCTGGCTCGCGTTCTGGACGAACAGCCTGCCTGCCAGTCCCTCCAGCGCAGACCGCACCTCGTATAGCTGCCGTGCCTCGTCGGGCGTGACACTGGCGACAACGGTCCCGCGGTTCGGGATGGCGGTCACCAGTCCCTCTGCGGCAAGCTCCCGCAGAGCCTCGCGGATGCTGGTGCGGGAAACGCCGGTCAGCTCGACCAGCTCCCGCTCGATCAGCCGCTGCCCAGGGGCGAACTGCCGCTCGACGATGGCCTGCCGGAGGTTGTCAAGGACCTGGGCGCGCACTGGCGCGGGCGTCCGCTCGACACGCAGCGCGCTGGCTACGCCTACCAGGCGTTCGTCCGCGACAGTACGCAAGCTCACCTGCCCCGCCTGCTATCTGGCCAGCCGCCAGCTTGCAGCCGATTGTATGTTGATTAGACGAAGTGCGGGAGTCTAACGGCGGACGGTAAAGAACAGGTGAGTCGCGTACGGAGACTCGACGACTCTCGTGCGCTCCAGTTCGATCGTCTGGTCGCCGAGGTGATCGAACAGCCGCCGGCCGGAGCCGAGCAGCACCGGCGCCACGTGCAGCCGGAGTTCGTCGAGTAGGCCCGCGGCCAGGTACTGCTGGATGACATTGGCACCGCCGCCGATCCCCACGTCCTTCTCGCCGGCGGCCGAGCGGGCCTGCGCGAGCGCGCTGTCGATGCCGTCGGTGACGAAGGTAAAGGGTGAGTCCGGGCGGACCCACTCCTCAGGCACGGAGTGCGTGAGCACGAAGTACCTGGCGTCCTTGCCACCCGGCGGGTTCCCGCCCCAGCCACCGGTGATATCGAACATTCGCCGGCCGATGATTCCCGCTCCGATCGAGCCCAGGGTCGCCATCAGCACATCCCGGTCGACGTCAAGCGGGGCGAACGGATGGTCGCCCGCATAGGTCCACGGCCCGCCCATCACCCAGTTGTGCAGGACCTCACCCCGTTCGCCGAGGCCGCGGCCAGGCGCGTCGCCCGGCCCGGTGACGAATCCGTCCAGGGACATCGTGATGTCGGCAACGAGCCTGGTCATGGCGGCTCCTCCTGCGGTGCGACTCCGATGGCGGGCTAGCCGGCCGCGGCGGCGCTGCCATCGTCCGCGGCTGCTGCCACGTCCCGCGCCCAGCTGAGGTCAGCCTTCCCCGACGGGCTCCGCTGGATCGCGGAAACGAACACCACTGTGCGCGGCTTCTTATAGTCAGCCAGTCGCGCGGCGACATGGCTGACCAGCTCCCCGGCGGTCGGCTTGCGACCGTCCGCCGGCGCGACCACTGCCGTTACCTTATGACCGAAGCGCACATCCGGCAGCCCGACCACGAGCGCATCACGCACATCCGGGTGCTCGATCAGGACCTGCTCGACCTCCTCAGCGAAGACCTTCTCGCCGCCGGTGTTGATGACCCGGCTGCCGCGGCCGCGGAAGGTGATGGAGCCGTCGGCCTCAAGCGATGCGAGGTCGCCGGTGACGACCCAGCGGCGCCCGCCGAAGCTGCGGAACGTCTCCGCGGTCTTTGCCCTGTCGCCGAGATAGCCGATCCGGTCGCTGGCCGGCGCCGCCAGCATCCCGACCTGGCCAGAGCCGGGAACCACATCGTTGCCCTCGTCGTCGATGACCCTCGCGCCAGGTGCCAGAGTGAACCGGGACGTGACCAGGTCGTCGCCGCGCCGCGTCTCGCTGACCGCGAACGGGCCGCCCTCCGAGGCAGCCACCAGGTCGCGGCAGACAAAGTCGCCGTGTGCCAGCAGCCGGCGCTTGACATCCGCGCTCCAGGTCACGCCGACGCTGAGAATCCGGCGCAGGGTGGACAGGTCATACGGCCGGCCCTCGTCCGAGGCGCGGTCCAGTGCGTCGGCCAGCGGCAGCGCGAACACGTCGCCGACGATCGAGACAGTGTCGGCCCGCTGCTCGGCAACCGTTCTGGCCAGCTCGTCCGCGTCGAAAGACCGGCCGGTGAGGTACACGACCCGGCCGCTCGCCAGCAGCGCGCCGAGCGAGGTGTACATGCCGGTCGCGTGCATCAGCGGCGGTGCGGGAACGCAGACGATCGCATCGCCGCGTGCGCTCAGCCGCCCGGTCGTCGCCCGCAGCTCGTCCAGCGAGTCCGGCACCGCCTCGCCCGCGAGCGCGAACCCGTTGCCGCTGGCGACCGGATACAGCCAGGAATGATCAACCAGCACGCCCTTGGGCTGACCGGTGGTACCGCCGGTGTACATAAGCCAGTGGTCAATGCCGCGCTCGGCCCGTGGCAGCGGTGTGGCCGCGGCGATAGCTTCCTCGTAGCCGGCCACCCGCCCGCCGGTGACCAGCCCTCGAGCGGCCAGGTCTGCGTCGGAGCCCGTGTCTCCGACCTGAATGAGGGTGTGCACGGCTGGCGCGCGGGCGCTGGCGCTCGCGACGCGATCGCCGAGCGAGGCGTCAAACACGACCGCGACCACGGCGGCGTCTGCGAAGACGTGCAGCATCTCGCCGGCCTGGTACCGGTAGTTGATATTGACGGGTACGGCCCGTACCTTCAGCACCGCGAACACTGTCTCGAGGTACTCAGTGCCGTTGTACAGCGCGATCGCGACGCGGTCGTCGGTGCCGACGCCGCGCTCCGCCAGGAACGCCGCGAGCCGGGCAGCCCGCTCGTCCAGCTGGCGCCAGGTCAGGCTCCGGGTCCCGTGCGTGACAGCGAGCCGGTCTGCGCGGATGTCCGCCACGGTCTCCAGCACCGTCGCGAAGTTCTCCCTCACGGCCGGCCAAGCTAGCGGGCTAGCCGCCAGACGTCAATGACAGCTGCCGGCTGGCGGCAGCCCGCCTGGCCGCGAGCGAGTGCCAGCCTGCCGCGGCAACCAACAGGAGCGCGAAACCCGCCAGGGCGAATCCGGTGCGGGGACCGGCCGTTCCGGTCACCCAGCCGACGAACGGGCCGGTGATCGGCGAGAGGCCTGGCAGCGCCATCGTCCACGCGCCCATCACGCGCCCGCGCATGGCCGGGTCGGCGGCAAGCTGGACCAGGGTGTTGGCCCGCGCGATGAACCAGATCGACACGCAGCCGGTGATGGCGAGTCCGGCCAGCATCAGCCAGAGACTCGGCGCGTACGCCGTCCCGACGATCGATACTCCGGTGGCGACCGCCAGGGCGGCGACCGACCGTCCGCTCGGGTTGCCGCGTCCCGAGCCCGCGAGGACTGCGCCCGGCAGCGCGCCGACACCGAAGATGGCCACCATCAGGCCGTAGCCCCCGCCCCCGAGGCCCCACACCCTGGTGGCGAGCAGCGGGACCGGCAGCAGGCCGAACAGCATGCCGGAAGCTGCGGCGAGCAGCAGGCTGATGCGCATGGCAGGGTGGCGCCAGGCATACCGCAGGCCTGCCAGTCTCCCGCTGGAAACCGCGCCGCGCCGCTTCCGCAGGCGCGACGGCTCAGTTCCGATGCCACTGCCGCGGGCGGGAACGTCCGCCGCTGGCGTAACTGTCGCCGTACCTGCGCGCGGCTCGACGGCGGCGCGGTGCACGACTAGGACGGCCAGCGGCAGCAGGTACGTGGCCGCGTTGAAGAAGCAGCAGGCAGATACCCCGAGGGTGGCAAGAAACGCGCCGCCCGCGGCCGGACCCACCACCCGGGAGGTGTTGAGGACGACTTCGTTGAGGCTGACCGCGCTGGCAATCCGGCCGGCGCCGACAAGCTCGAACACGTACACCTGCCGGGCCGGCTGATCAGCCGCGGACACCACACCGGTGGCGAACGCGATCGCGAACAGCATCCACAGCCGCTCGCCGCCTGTCACGACAAGCGCGGCAAGCAGCGCAGCGAGCAGCAACAGCAGGCTCTGCGTCACGATCAGCAGCCGGCGGGTGCTGAACCGGTCCGCGAGCGCGCCTGCCCACGGGCCGCCGGCCAGCAGCGGCAGGAACATGAACGACCCCATCAGGCCGAGGTCAACAGCACTCCCGGTCAGCTTCAGCACAAGCCAGGACTGGGCGACGCCCTGCGTAAAGGTGCCCGAGGAGGAGAACACCTGACTGAGAAACCACTGCCGGAACGGCCGGTCCCGCAGCGCAGTGAATGCCTGCAGCAGATTCGGCCGGCTCCCGGCCGAACCCGGTTCGCCCGAGTGGCCCGGCTGAGTGGACGGCCGGGTCAGGACCGGCTCCTCCGCATAGTCCTGATCCGTCATAACCAGCTTTCTTCGCACCTACAACTAACGTAGCTGAGCATGTATTTGCGCGAAAGCTCGTCTAGTATTTAGCCGAATCAGGCTTAACTAGCCGTCCCCCGGAGGCCAATATCGCAGCGGAACCCGGCATCGCGGCAGAACTAAGCGCACACGAGGTCGCGCTGCTGACCGAGCTGGAATGCGGCGGCCGGCTGACACGGGCGACGCTTGCCGACGCAACGGGACTGCCGCGGACGACGGTCGCCGGGCTCGTCGGCAGGCTGCTCGAACGGGGCCTGGTAGTCGAGACGGGCGCGGGCGCGACCGGAGTCGGGCGGCCGGCCCGACTGCTCAGCGTGGCCGGGCCGACCCGGCTGATCGCCGTCCTGTCCGGAGATGCCGCAGCCACAACGGTGTCGTTGCTCAGCTTCAGCGGTGAGCGCGAAGCGCGTTCAGGCGGGCCGGGCGTCACCAGCGAGACCTCGGAAAAGGGCGGCCGGCCCGCTGACCTCCTGACCGGAGCGGTCGATCTGCTGACCAGAGCACTGCGGCACGCCGGGGCGGACAGCGGGCGGCTGGCGGCGGTCGTGGTGGATGTTCAGCGGCACGTCGGCACGGCCGAGTCGGCCAGGCGGACGGTCACGGTCGCGGGCGGACAGGTTCCGGTTCTGACGGTGAACGATGCGAACCTCGGCGCGCTCGGCGAGGCGGCCTTCGGCGCCGGCCGCGGCCTGGACAGCCTCGTCTACGTGAAGCTCGGCCGCAACGTCGGTGCCGGCCTGGTCATGGGTGGCCGGCTGGTTCGCGGGGCGGCTGGTTTCGCCGGCGAACTCGCGCACGTCCAGGCGCGCGGCGAGACCGGCGAGGGCACGGTGTGCGTCTGCGGCGGCCGGGCCTGCCTCGCGACGCTGGTCGGCCCGTCGCTGGTCGAGTTCGTGCAGCGCGCCTATTCCGAGCGGATGGCTCTGTCCGAGGTTCTCGCCCTGGCTGCGGAGCACGATCCCGGCGTGAGCCGCCTCTTCAGCGACCTCGGCAGGATCATCGGGCGCCCGCTCGCGGACCTGTGCACCATGATCGACCCGGCTGCTGTCATCGTGGACAGCACGCTCGGCTCGGCCGGCGAACTTGTACTGGCGGGCATCAGGGAATCCGTCGCGCGGCACGCGGCGCCGGTCGTCGCCGACTCGGTCCGCATCATCCCCGGCGAGCTCGGCGATGAGGCCGAAGTGCTCGGCGCGGTAGCCCTGGCGCGGACTCAGGCCAGGCCGGCCCAGAGGTAGCGGATGCCAATCGCCAGCACCAGCAGCCCCATGACCCGGCGGATGGCCACCTCGGGCAATCTCGCCTGGAGCCTGGCGCCGGCGTAGCCGCCCGCGAGACCGCCCAGGCCGAGCGCTACCCCGGTGGTCCAGTCTGGCGCAACTGGCGCGTGCTTACTCACGGACAGGATCGTGAAGGTGACAACGCCGGCTACCGAGGTCACGAATGTCGCCGCAAGCGTGGCAGGCGCCACCTCCGCTGGCCGGCGGCCGGATCCGGTCAGGATCGGGGCGAGGACGGAGCCGCCGCCGACCCCGTAGATCCCGCCGACGCAGCCAACTGCCGCCGCCAGCGAGATCAGCGCCGCCGTCGGGACCAGGCCGGACTGCCAGGATGGACCGCCGACGCGGGCCTGCCCATCCGCCGGGCTGTCCCCGTCCGCCCGCGGCGGTCTGCTTGCCGCCAGCCAGGCGCCAAGCGGTGTCAGCACGCTGCCGACCACGAGGTCGAATACCGTCGCGCCGGGCAGCAGTTCGACCCGGATCACCGACCCGGCGATGACGCCGGGCAGTGTGCCAGCGATCAGCAGGACGGTCAGCCGGCCGCCAGTCTGGCCCTGCCGCCAGTACCGGTAGATGGCGCCGGGGGTGGCGACCACGTTATAGAGCAGATTCGTGGGCGTGACCGCCGGGCTTGGCGTGCCGAGAACGCTGACCTGGAACGGGAGCAGAAGAACCGCGCCCGAGATGCCGGCCGGGCTGGCAGCCAGGGCGATGACAAACGCCGCCACCAGGGCGACCGGGTTGGTCCAGCCTGCTCCGAGCACGCGGCGACGGTAGCCGGGAGCCGCCCGGTAAGCGCCGGTATGCCAGCTTAATTGCGCCGAGCAAGCGGCGAGGTCCTGCCTCAGCCTCTGCCGATGAACGGCATCTTCGTGGCGGCGATGGTCATGAACTGGACGTTGGCATCGAGCGGCAGCGATGCCATGTAGAGCACGGCCTCGGCGACGTAGCGCGCGTCGAACGTCGGCTCCGCGACGACCGAGCCGTCTGCCTGCAGCGCGCCGCTGCTGATAACAGTGGTCAGCTCGGTCGCGGCGTTGCCGATGTCGATCTGCCCGCAGGCGATGTCGAACTGGCGGCCGTCCAGTGAGATCGACTTGGTCAGCCCGGTGATCGCGTGCTTGGTCGCGGTATAGCCGGCACTGCGCGGCCGCGGGCTGTGCGCCGAGATCGAGCCGTTGTTGATGATCCGGCCGCCGCGGGGGTCCTGCGCCTTCATCATCCGCACCGCGTGGCCGGCGCAGAGGAACGAGCCGGTCAGGTTCGTGTCCACGATCTGCCGCCACTGCTCAGGCGTCAGCTCGTCGACGGCACCGCCGGGACCGAACACGCCCGCGTTGTTGACCAGCAGGTCGAGCCTGCCCCATTGCCGGGCCACAACATCGAACAGCGCGGCCACGGACTCCGGAGCCGTGACGTCTGCCTGGACCACGAGGCCGGCGTCCGGCGGCCACTCGCCGCCCTCGATCGTCTCCCGCAGCATCGGCTCGCGCCGGCCCGCGACTGCTACGCTCCAGCCCGCGCCAAGCAGCGCCCGCGCGATCTCCCGGCCGAGACCGGAGCCGCCCCCGGTCACGACCGCAGTACCTCGCAGTCCCACGCCGGCAAACGTAGCATCCGCTGCGCTGGTCATCCGGCGGGAATAGACCTGCAGCCGGGCGGTTGACCGTCGCATGAAAGCTGTCGGCGTGACCGAGTTCGGCGGTCCGGACGCGCTCCACATCGTCGAGCTTCCTGACCCGGAAGCCGGGCCGGGCGAAGTGCGCATCCGCGTGCACGCTGCCGTGGTTAACCCCACTGACACCGGGCTTCGGAGCGGCCGCCGGCCAGCCGATCTGCCGCCCCCGTACGTACCGGGCATGGACGTGGCCGGCGTGCTGGAGCAGATCGGCCCGGGCGTGACGACGGACCTCCAGGTCGGCGACCATGTGATGGCGATCGTCGTGCCGCACGGCTCGCACGGCGGCTACTCTGAGCGCATCGCCGTGCCAGCCGAGTCGGTGGCCAGGGTACCGGCCGGGGCCAGCGACACTGCTGCTGCGACGCTGCCGATGAACGGGCTCACCGCCCGCCTCGCCCTGGACCTGCTGGCACTCCAGCCGGGCCAGACGCTTCTCGTGACCGGCGCGCCAGGCGCGGTCGGCGGCTATGCGATCCAGCTCGGAAAGGCTGACGGGCTGCGCATCATCGCCGATGCAGCAGAGAAGGACGAGCAACTCGTCAGGGAGCTCGGCGCCGACGTGGTGGTCGCGCGGGGCCCGGACTTCGCCGGGCGGGTGCGCGAGGCAGCGCCGGACGGAGCTGACGGCGCGATCGACGCGGCCCTGCTGAACGAGTTGGTTGCAGCGGCTGTGCGCGATGGCGGCCGGATCGCTACCCTCCGCGGCTTCACCGGCCCGGCCGACCGCGGCATCTCCTGGCACCCGGTGCTGGTCCGAAGCTACGCGCGCGAGCAGGCCAAGCTGGACCGCCTGCGCCAGCAGGTCGAGGCCGGCCAGGTAACCCTGCGAGTGGCGCGAGCACTGCCTGCCGATCGGGCGCCGCAGGCACACCGGATCCTGGAAGCTGGTGGTACTCGCGGCCGGCTGGTGCTGGAATTCTGAGTACCGTGAGCGACCACGCCGGCGCCGTCGAGGCGTACCAGACCGACGCCATCGAGGCGTACCTGAGCGCGATACTCAGCCCTGGCATCGCCGCCGCCGCGGCGGTGCTGGCTGGCCTGCTGGCTGACGACGTTGTCGTGCAGACCAGCTTCGGCACAGCGGACGGCGTCGACGCTGTGCTTGCGCTGCTGCGCGAGCCGCGCTTGGCCGGGCTGCTGGCGGCCGGAGCGCACTGGTCGCCGCCGTCAGCGGACGGCGACCGAGTTCTCGTCACCGCGACCCTGCCCGCGACCGCTCCGTTCGGCGGACTTGAGCTCAGCTTCCACTTCGCCGGAGCGAAGATCAGCCGGGTGGAACATCTGACGTTCCCGCCAGCGCCGGTACCACCGGAAGAGCTTCGCCTGACCGACGACATCAAGCGCGCCGTCAACGGCGCGCTCGACAACAAGACGCCCATGCTCATCGCCTACCGGGACGACGGCAACGAGATCCATCTGTCGTTCCGGGGGAGCATCCAGGCCTACGGGGACGAGGCGCTGGCCCTGTGGGCGCGCGATCCCGACGGCGGGCTGCCGCGGAACATCGCCGCCAGGCCGCAGGTCACGCTGTTCTACCACGATCCGGCCAGCCGCACCTCGTACAGCTTCTACGGCCGGGCGCGGGTGGCGGTGGAGCCCGCCGCCCGGGCCACCATCTATGCCGGCGCCAACCCGCGCGAGCAGCAGGCCGACTTCAGTCAGCGCGGTGTCGCGATCGTCGTCGACCTCGACAAGGTCGAGGGCAGGAGCCAGGCCGGCCGGATCCTGATGCTGCGGAGTACGGCATGAGCGGCGCGGAGCCGCTGCCCATCATCGACTGCGGCGACCCGGTGCTCCGCCGCCCGGCCGAACCGGTCGACCCGGCCGAGTTGCGCACCGACGACATGCAGCGGCTCATCGCGCAGATGCGCGCGACGATGGAGGCCGCCCCCGGCGTCGGCCTCGCGGCACCGCAGGTCGGCTTCCCGCTCCAGCTTGCGGTGCTGTCGGACGGCCCGGAGCGGTGGAGCCAGCTGACCGTGGAAGAGCTCGCAATGCGGGAGCGCACGGCGCTGCCGTTCACCGTGCTGGTGAATCCCTCGCTCCGCCCGGTCAGCGACGACGACCTGGTCAGCTTCTACGAAGGCTGCCTTAGCGTGCCGGGGCTGACTGGCGTCGTGGCCCGGCACCGCCGGGTCCGGGTGCGGGCCCTGGACGAGCGAGGCGAGCTGGCAGACAGGCTGTTCTCCGGGTGGCCCGCCCGCATCGTGCAGCACGAGGTCGACCACCTCGGCGGCATGCTGTACCTGGACCGCGTCGAGACCAGGTCGGTGTCGACCTCGGCGAACTACGCCAGCCAGTGGGCCGGGCGCCCGCCCGGCGCCGCGGCGGCCGCGCTCGGGTTCGCGCTGCGAGACGGCCGGCCGCAGCGCTAACAGGCCTCATGACATCCGTCACACGCCGCTGACCGCTCCCTCTGGTATGCCTGAAGCATGCCTGTCATCGCCATCATCATCGGCGCGGGCTGGGTAGCCTTCTGGATCTACTGGCTCGCGATGTCCTTCGGGGCCAAAGCCGGGCAGAACCGGTGGGCCCGGTTCGCCGGCGTCCGGGTGGCCGCCATCGTCATCGTCCTGCTTCTGGTGCGCCTGCGCGGGTTCAGCAAGAACAGTTCCACCTCGGTCACGCATGACGCGTGGCTGGAGGGAATCGGCATCGCCCTCTGGGTGCTCGGGCTGGCGCTAGCCGTCTGGGCCAGGGTCTACCTGGGCCGCAACTGGGGCATGCCGATGTCGAGGAAGCAGGACCCGGAACTGGTGACGACCGGCCCGTACCGCAAAGTCCGTCACCCCATCTACTCCGGCATCATCCTCGGGTTCATCGGTACCGCGGTGGCGGTGAGCCTGTACTGGCTGATCGCGGTCGCGGCGATCGGCGCGTACTTCATCTACAGCGCCACGGTGGAAGAGCGCAACATGAGCAGGGAGTTCCCCGACACCTATCCGCCGTACAAGAAATCGACGAAGATGCTCATCCCGTACGTGCTCTGAGCGGCGTCAGGACTCGTCTGCTGTGCCGTGCTCGCCGGCTGGCCTGGCCGCGCCGGAGGCTAGCTGCGCCTAGCCTCGTCGGTATGCGAGTGGTCCGCTACCTGGCGCAGGGCCAGACCGTTCCGAACGTCGGTGTCGAGCTTGCCGACGGCATCAGGCCGGTTGCGGTTGCGTCAGTCGGTGAGCTGCTGGGACTGCCACTGGCCGAGATCCGCGCGCTGGCAGAATCCGCCAGCGCCGGTATTCCGGTAGCGCCTGGCGCGGTCCTTCTCCCGCCGGTCGACGGACGTGCCGAGGTGTGGGCAGCGGGCGTTACCTACTACCGGTCTCGCGAGGGGCGCATGGCGGAGAGCGCCAGCGCGGGAATCTACGACCTGGTGTACGACAGCGAGCGGCCCGAGCTGTTCTTCAAGTGCGCCGCATGGCGGGCGGTGACTAACGGGGAGCCAATCGGCATCCGGGCCGATTCGGCAGTGAGCGTCCCTGAGCCGGAGCTCGCGGTCGTCGTCAGCAAGCAGGCCGAGATCGTCGGCTATACGGTCTGCAACGACGTGTCGTCCCGGAGCATCGAGGGCGACAATCCGCTGTACCTGCCGCAAGCGAAGGTGTACGCGGGATCGTGCGCGCTCGGCGACGGCATCCGCCCGGCGTGGGAGGTACCGGATCCCGGCAGCCTGGACGTCGAGCTGACTGTCGAGCGCGACGGCGCCGTCGCGTGGAACGGCACCGCAAGCACCGGGCAGCTCCGCCGTTCGCTCGCCGAGCTGGTCGGCTACCTGTTCCGGGCGGAGCAGTTCCCGGACGGGGCGGTGCTGTCGACCGGGACGGGGATCGTGCCCGAGCTGAGCTTCACGCTGCGCGAGGGCGATGTGGTCACCGTGCGGGTTCAGGACGTCGGCGTGCTGGTCAACCCGGTCGTGTCCGGGCTTGACCACTTCGGCTGGCTGGCCGGCGCGCCGGCTGCCCGCCGCGCGGCCGCTAGCCGCCGGCCAGGGTGAGCTCGGCGCTACCGGCAGGCATGCGGATCAGCACCCGCCAGCCGTGCGGCTGCGCTGCGACAACCTCGGCGGTGAGTGCGGCCGCCAGAGCTCCGGGGTCGATCGCGTCGCCGGTGAGCACAACCAGGCTGACATGAACGCTCTCGGCCTGCTGCCGCGGCCCGCTGAGAAGATACGGAACCGCCGAGTGCGGGCCGAATGCAGTCGCCTGCAGTTCCGCTGACACGCCGGCCTCGGCCCAGCCGTACAGCCCGACGACCACGCTGGCCAGGCCGCCGGGACGGATGGCGCTGGCCCACGGGGACGCGCCGCTGATGATCGCCGTCGCGGGCGGAACTGCGGCGGCGATCGCGTAGCCACCATCGCGCACGGTCAGGCTGGCCGGCGCCCGGACAAGATGCGCCCGGATCTCCCACGGGCCGCGGACCAGCACTGCTGTCTCGATGGTGCCGGACGCGCCGTCGCTGAGCACGGCCGTGTGCCGCGAGCTGGCCTGCTGCGCGGCTACTGCGATGCGGTCGATCCTGATCCGGCGCGACGGCGTGCCGTCGGCGGCGAGCACCGCAATCTGGTTGTCCACGTTCGCCCGCCACGCCGGGTCGGACGTGCCCGGCGCGGTGCACGAGGAATACGCGAGCTTTGCGTAGTGCGGATCGTCGGTGGCGCGGTCGGTCTCGGGCCGGGCCGGCCGCGGCGTGTTGTGGTCGCTGCCATGGTTGAGCAGCCTGACGATGCCGTCATTCCGGGTGCTGTGCAGCAGGAACCCTGGCGCAGGCATGGCAATCGTCTGGTCGGCCATGTCAGTCGGCGCCGGGCGCTCCGTCTCAGTCCAGGCCGGATGCTCGGGCGGCAGCAGCAGCCCGGCGAACGCCTTGCTGGCCCAGTACGGCGATCCGGGGCCCGAGTAGGTCTGCGTGGCCGGCAGGAACGGCGCGTACCAGCCGAGGCTGAGCAGGCCGTCCTGATCCGGAACGCCGCGCTCGGTGAAGTGCCGGACGACGCCGGACGCGATCCGGCGGGTCTGACCGGGCTGCAGCGGGGTCGCGCCGAAAAGCTCGCCCAGCCAGAGCGGGGCAGCGCATGCGTAGCGGTAGGTGAGCGACCTGCCCTGATGCACCGGGGCGCCATCGGCGCCGAAGAAGTACTGGTACTGGCCGAGGAACTCGCGCAGCCGCTCCCGGTAGACCTGCGCGCGGCCGCCGTCGCCGTCGCCCGCGATCCTCGACCACATCAGCGGGTAGAGGTGCATGGCCCAGCCGATGTAGTAATCGAAGTTCTGCCCCGCGCCGTCGGTGTACCAGCCGTCGCCGAGGTACCAGGCCTCTATCGCCTCGAGGCCGCGGTCGATCTCGTTCTGGTCGTACCGCCCGCCCGCCTCGGCGAGGAACTGCTCCGTTACCACCTGGAAGAGCAGCCAGTTGTTCTGATGGGGGCGTCTGCCGGTGAAGCTGCCGAGCCAGGCACGCACGTCGTCCTGGGTCCTGCGGTCCAGCTCGTCCCAGATCCACGGCCGGGTTTCGTGCAGTGCGATGGCGATGGCCGCCGCCTCGACCATCTGCTGCGAGCAGTCGGTGATCTCCGGCCAGGCCGACGGGCTGCCGCGCCTCGTGCCGGCGGCAATGCCCTCCGCGTACCTGGCCGTCAGGCGGCTGACCGCTGTGTTTTCTGATGGGACGGCCCCGCCAGGTCCGGTCGCCGCAGCGCCGGCGATCCGGAACGCCGCGAGCAGGAACGTCCTGGCGAATCCCTCGATCCCGTCTGAGACGAGGCCGGAGCGGCTCAGCCGGCCAGGCAGCCGGAACTGCGCGAAGTCCGGCGTCGCATAGCGTGCCGCGGACTCGAGCAGGTGGTCGGCCAGCGACTCCCAGTGGGCCCGGGTCCAGCCGGTCATCGGGGAGAGAACGCGGTCCGGGTCAGGGAGCCTGAGGTAGGGCGGGTAACGCGGCGTGTCCGCCCGCGGCCGGCTGCTCATCTCAGGCGATCCGGGCGAGGTCGTCAGCCAGCACCGGATACGCGAGCGGCAGCCCGGCTGCAAGCCGCTCGACCTCCGCCACCGCGTGCTCGAGCAGGCGCGGCACCTCGTTCCCGACACTCCCGGCGATGTGCGGGGTCAGCTGCACGTTCGGCAGGTCGTAGAGCGGCGAGTCGGGAGGGAGCGGCTCGGGGTCGGTCACATCGAGCACGGCGCTGATGCGGCCGCTGACCAGCTCGGCCGTCAGTGCCTCAGTGTCCACCAGCGCGCCCCTGGCGGTGTTGATCAAGATAGCGCCGTCCCGCATCGCGGCCAGCCGGTCACGGTCGATCATCCTGGCCGTGCCAGGAAGCGCCGGAGCGTGCAGCGTGATGATGTCGCTGCGGCTGACAAGCTCATCGAGGCCGGTCCGGGTGACTCCCATCGCGGCAGCATCCCCTTCGCCCAGGTAGGGGTCACTGACGAGCACTGATACGTCGAGGTTCCGCAGCAGCGCCAGTACCCGGCGGCCCACCCGGGACGCGCCGACGACGCCGACTGTGATGCCGTTCGTGCCAGCCCGCGCCGCCAGGCCGGGGATGTTACGCGCGGTGAGATCCCGCCGAGCCCGGTACTGTCCGGCAAAGGCGCTGACGCGCTTGGCCGCGAAGACGACCGCGGCGAAGGTGAACTCGGCGACTGGGACGGCGTTCGCCTCCACCGCCGCGGAGACCTGGACGCCGCGGGCATACACCTCAGCCGACACGAACGGCTTGACCGTGCCGGCCGCGTGGACGATCGCGCGCAGCTGGGGCGTCTTGTCTAGCGCCGCGGCGCCGATCTGCGGTGCGCCCCATCCGGTCAGCAGGATCTCGGCGGCGCGCAGAGCCGGCTCTGCTCCCGGCTGGCCGAAATCCTCGATCACCGTCTCCAGGTCGGCCTGTGCTGCGGCACGCAGCCTGCTGGCTAGCTCGGGCGTCACAAGCTGCGCCCAGGTAGCGCGGCTCATCGCGAGGACCACGCGAGGCTTGTCCGGCCGCTGCTCCAGCACCCGCCCGATGCTACTAGTGCTGCGGCTTGACGGCTGGCCCAAGATCGCCGCCAATGAGGTTGCGATCGGCCTCGCGATGCCCAGGGCGGCGATCGAGATCTGCCGCCAGCGGCTCACTCCAGCGCACTTCAGCCGTGCCGCGATCCTCGCCGAGCCGTTCGATGCCGACGGCGCCGTCCAGACGGGATTCCTCGATCAGACCGTGCCGCCCGCTGAGCTCTGGGACGCCGTCGCCGCTGTCGCCGGCGCTTTCGCCCAGCTCGATCCAGACGCTGACAAGGCAACCAAGGGCAGAGCCAGACAGCCCGCTCTCGCGGCCCTTCACGACGCCATCGCGACAGACTCGGCTGAGATCGCCGGCGGGCGGCTGTTCGCTGCTGCCCGCCGACGGCCACCGCCTGACCTGTGCCGAGGATCAAGAGGCGCACTCGCAGCTGCGGGACCGCGTACTCGAAGCCGCCGTGGAGATGCTGACCAGCGACGGCGTGGCTGGCTTCACCACCCGGAAGGTTGCCGAGCAGGCCACCACCTCGACCCCCGCCGTGTACGAGCTGTTCGGCGACAAGGCCGGACTTGTGCGGGAGATGTTCTTCGAAGGATTCCGGATGCTGTACCGGCTGCTCCAGGATCTCGGCGACAGCGGCGACCCCTGTGCCGACATGATCGCGCCGATACCTGTCCTGCGCGACTTCGCCATGGCGAACGCGGCCCTGGCCGATCTGATGTTCTCCCGGCCGTTCCCGGAGTTCGACCCTGGTCCCGCCGAGCGGCAGGCGGGCGCTGCGGTCCGCGAGTTCATCGTCGGCCGCGTTCGCCGCTGCGTCGAGGCCGGCATCATCTCCGCAGACCCGACCGACATCGCCCACGTCCTGAGCGCCGCGATCGCGACGTCGTCCTGCGCCTGTGACTCTGTCTGGAGGATGACCGCAGTGGCGCCGGCGGCCGCGAGAGCGGAGATATCAGCCGCGGCGACGTCCGGTGTGCGAAGCGGCGCTGGCATGAGCCCGAGACCCACCCGGATCGAGGCAGTCCGCGCCAGGGTGCTCAAGCGCGCGCGTAGGCGGGATGGCTGCGGCACGGGGCTCACAATACGGCGCGGCCCACTAGCGTCTCGGCGACGGCCGCATGCACGTCCTTCCTGAGCCCGACGACCGAGTGCTCGGGACCTCTGCCAAAGTGCACGGCGTTGGTCAGCAGCACGGCCCACAGCCCGCTTCGCCGGTCCAGGGAGATGCTGGTTCCGGTGAATCCGGTGTGACCGGCACCGGCGTCCGGCCAGCCGTCGCCCATGTTGTCCCACCTGTCGTTCCGGAGCCCCCAGCCGAGACCGCGGCGCCCGCCGAGGCCGTCGGTCTGGCAGCGGAGTGCCTCGTCACGGAGCGAAGACGGCAGCCATAGCGCACCGGGACTTTCTTCGGCATCAGCTGCCACCCACGCGGCCGCGTACCGTGCGAGGTCAGCGGCGCTGCCGAAGAGCCCGGCGTGCCCGGCTACGCCGCCGAGGAGCGCGGCGTTCTCGTCGTGCACGACGCCGATTCTGACGGCCCCGGCCACCGGCTCCGTTGCTGCGATACGGCCGGCGAGCCTGGCCGGCGGCAGGTACGTGCTGTCGGACATGCCGAGCGGGTCGAACACCAGCAGGCGGGCGAGGTCGGCCAGGACGGATCCGGAAGCCGACTGAACTATCTCGCCGAGCACCATGAAGCCGAGGTCGGAGTAGCGGACTTCAGTGCCTGGCGCCGTGGTGAGCGGCTCAGCCAGTACCGCCGCTTGCACAGCGGCCGCGTCCGGCAGGTTCTCGTAGTACTTCCGGTGATCGGGCAAGCCTGCGGTGTGGGTGAGCAGCTGCCGCACCGTCACCCTGTCCTTGCCAGGTCCGGCGAAGGCGGGCAGGAAGCGGCGCGCCGGGTCGTCGAGGTCTATCTCTCCTGCAGCGGCCAGCAGGAGGACGCACGGCAGAGTGGCCGTCACCTTGGTGAGCGAGGCCAGATCGAAGATGGTGTCCGCCGTCATGGGCCGTGCCCGCGCGCCGTCGCGCTGGGCATCGCCGGCGACGTGCAGGAGCATTGGCCGCTCGGTTCGCACGCCGGCCGCAAGCACCGCACCGGGAATTGTCCCGTCGGCCACTGCACGGTCGATGAGCTCGGGCGCCCGGGCCGGCGTGATCACACGAAGGAGTATCTCAGCGCCGGGTGCAAGAACAGCTGTGCTGTGCGGCCTCCCGCGCAAGATGGGCAGTTTCGCCTATTCACCTGGCCGGGCGGTCATTCGTAGTGTGGTCTGCCAGGGAGGGGGGCCCTGATGGAGCACTGCGGCCAGTGCGGCACGCCGCACGGTGCGGGTGACCGGTTCTGCGGGCAATGCGGCGCCCCGTTGTCTGGCTGCCCGGCCTGTGGCGCGCCGATCCTCCCGACGAGCCGGTTCTGTACCTCATGCGGGCAGGCGCTCGGTGGCGCTGCGGCCGTGCAGCGGGCCCCGGGTCCGCTACTGCTGACCGACCCTGCTGCGCTGGACCGGCGGGGCCAGGCGGCGCCTGTCGCTGAGCGGCGGGTCTGCTCCGTCATGTTCTGCGACTTCGTCGGTTTCACCGCGCTCTCGGAGTCGCGGGACCCGGAGGCGGTCCGGGAGCTGCTGTCGCGGTACTTCGAGGTGGCTAGGACGCTGATCGGCCGCTACGGAGGTGTCGTCGAGAAGTTCATCGGAGATGCCGTGGTAGCGGTGTGGGGAGCTCCGGTAGCGGTGGAGGGGGATGCCGAGCGCGCGGTACGAGCCGCCCTGGACCTGGTGGCCGCTGTCGCCGAGCTCGGCGAGGAAGCAGGCGCCCCCGGACTGGCTGCGCGCGCCGGGGTCCTCACGGGGGAGGTAGCGGTGACGTTCGGCGCGCCAGGGGAAGGAGTGGTGGCCGGCGACACGGTCAACACCGCCTCCCGGGTGCAGGGCATCGCCGAGCCAGGGAACGTGCTGGTGGACGCAGCGACCCGGCGCCTGGCGGGCGGCGGGGTGGGGTTCGATAGCGTCGGCCAGCATCGGCTCAAGGGCAAGGCCGAGCCGGTGGAGCTGTGGCGGGCGACCCGGGTGCTGGCCGCGTTCGGCGGGGCGCAGCGCATTGACGGGCTGGAGGCGCCGCTGACCGGCCGGGACGCCGAGCTGCGCACAGTGCGGGAGCTTTTCCACGCGGCGGCCGAGCGGCGGGTGCCGCGACTGCTGCTGGTATCTGGTCCGGCCGGAGTCGGCAAATCACGCCTGGGCTGGGAGTTCGAGAAGTACACCGACGGGCTGGCGTCTCCGCTGTGGTGGCACCGCGGCCGGTGCCTGTCCTACGGCGACGCGGTGGCATTCTGGGCGCTGGCGGAGATCGTCCGGCAGCGGCTGGCGATAGCTGAGGACGAGCCCGCCGACACCGCGGCCGGCAAGCTTGCGCAGGGCCTCGACCGGATCGTCGCCGATCCGGCCGAGCGCGCCTACGTGCGCCTGCGGCTGGGGCGGCTGCTCGGGATAGCGACAGCCGAGGATGGCGGCGGGCCGTTGTCACGGCAGGAGCTGTTCGCCGGGTGGCGGCTGTTCTTCGAGCGGCTGGCCGGCGACGCGCCGGTTGTGCTGGTGATCGAGGACGCTCAGCACGCTGACCCTGGCCTGCTGGACTTCCTCGATCACCTCATCGACTGGGCCCGCGACCTGCCCATCTACGTGCTGGTGCTGGCCCGGCCCGAGCTGGAGCTGATGCGGCCGGGCTTCGGCACGGGTCGCAACCGCACCACGCTGACCCTTGACCCGCTCGACCGGGTGTCGATGGACCGCCTCGTGGATGCGCTGGTGCCCGGCATGCCTCCGTCAGCGCGGCAGGCGGTCACCAGCCAGGCGCAAGGCATCCCGCTGTTCGGAGTCGAGACGATCAGGTCGCTGATCGACCGGGACATCGTGCAGCCATGTGAGGGCGTCTACCGCCTCGTCGCAGACGTCGGCGAGCTGGCCGTTCCGGATAGCCTGCACGCGCTGCTCGCGGCGCGGCTGGATGCGCTGGACCCGGCCGTGCGCCGGCTCCTCACCGCAGCAGCTGTGCTCGGCACGTCATTCTCGGCCGAGGCGCTAGCCGCCGTATCCGGCCGCGAGGAAACGGCCGTTCGCACCGCGCTTGCCGAGCTCGTCCGCCGCGAGGTGCTGTCAGTCTCGGCAGACCCGCTGTCGCCGGAGCGCGGCAGCTACCGGTTCGCCCAGCAGATGCTCCGCCAGGTCGCCTACGACACGTTGTCCCGGCGCGACCGCAAGACCCTGCACCTCGCCGTCGCCGCGCACCTGCGCGTCGCGTTTGCCGGCGACGGCGAGGAGGTTGCCGACGTCATTGCCCGGCACTACCTGGACGCGCTCGAGGCAGTGCCCGGCGCTGCGGACGCCGCCGATATCCGGTCCGACGCCGTCATGGTGCTGGTTCGCGCCGCCGAGCGAGCCAGGCGCACAGGCGCGCCCGCCCAGGCGGCGGCCAGCTACGCTGCCGCAGCCGAGCTGCACGGCCGGCAGGCCCCTGGAATAAGCAAGACCGGACCAGCGCCGCCGACGGGCACCCTGTGGGGAAAAGCCGCCGAAGCCGCCCTGGACAGCGGCGACTACGCGGTCGCGGTCGACTACGCGGGCCGGGCCGCTGACCACCATGCTGAGCGCGGCGATACCCGCGCCGCGGCGCGCGCCCAGGCGCTCCGCGGGGACAGCCTGCGCGCCCTGGGCCGGCACGCTGAGGCACGCGCCGAGCTCACCGGCGCGCTCAAGGTGCTGCAGTCAGAACCGGACGTCGACACGGTCTGCGCGCTGAGATCGCTGGCGAGCCTGGAGACATGGTCCGGGTCGGCGGACGCGGACGCGCTGACGACCGAGGCGCTGATCCTGGGTCAGGCCCTCGACGTCGATACCAAAGAGCTCATGAGCTTGTTCCTCAGCCGGGCTGGCTATCTCGTGACACACGACCGGCGGCCCGAGGCAATCGCCTACCTGCGCGAGAACGTCCGGCTTGCCACTCAGGCCGGGGACAGCCTGGAACTGGGCCGTGCGCTGCTCAACCTGGCTGACGCAGAGGTGAGCACCGACCCGGCGGCCGCCGCCGGCAACGCCGAGACCGCGGCCGGCCATGCCCGCCGGGCCGGTGCCCGCCGGCATCTGGCCGTCGCCAAAGCCAACGTCGTGCAGGCGCTGCTGATGCTCGGCGACTGGGACACAGCCGGGACTGAGCTGGGCAAGGCTGCGGACGACGACGGCCTGGCCAGTTCTGAATGCATCGTGATCCACCAGGGGCTTCTTGCCGCCCTGCGCGGCGACGCCAGAGCAGCCCAGGCGAGCCTGGCCGCACTGCCAGACATGGGGGCGAGCGAGGACGCGCAGGACAAGGCGAATCTCAGCCTCGTGGGTGCGTTCACGGCCGTGGCGTGCGGCCAGTACGGCCAGGCCCTGCAGTACGCGCGCGACGCGCTGTCGTTCGCCGACGCGCTCGGCATGGCCGCCGACCAGATCCGGTGGGCGTGGCCGCTCGCGGCCCGGACAGCACTCGACATCGGCGACACCACCACCGCGACGGACCTGCTCGGCATGCTCGACTCCCGCCGCCCCGGCCAGCTTTCCCGGCTGCTGTGGGCCGAGCGAGACCTCGCGCGCGCTCGCCTTGCCGCGAGCGAAGGTGCGCAGACGGCTCGCGAGTCGTTCACTGTCGCCATCCGCGGTCTGCGGGAACACGGCACGCCCTACCACCTCGCGCATGGCCTGCTCGACAGCGCGCAGCACCTCCTCGTGACGGGCGAGCCTGATGCCGCAGCCGAGGCGGTCGATGAGGCCAGGGACATCGCCAGGAAGCTGCGCTGCCAGCCGCTGCTTGACCGGATCGAGTCAGCGAGTCACCCGGCACCGCGCGCCCGTGTCTAGTGCTGCCGGCCGGGCGTCACCGGAGCGCTGCGGCGAGCTCCTGACCTGGCCCCGCCCACCAGCGACGACGGCGATCGAACCGCTCCGCGCCGCCCATCGCGTTCCACATGCCGATGAAGTTCGGATCCCCGGCTTCGACGCGGCGGCGCACGAATTCGCCGCCGCGGGCGATGACCCCGGCCAGGATCTCCGCGAGCTGCAGACGGTCACCGGCTTCCAGGCCATATGAATCCGCGAGCAG
>Ga0335074_10001662_pt1 | contig 30073 bp, 29 predicted proteins | sample Lox_Sample_23_FD_206715 | JGI IMG/M metagenome (GOLD analysis project Ga0335074, IMG submission 206715) | Soil microbial communities from Loxahatchee National Wildlife Refuge, Florida, United States - Lox_Sample_2.3 | ecosystem: Environmental > Terrestrial > Soil > Wetlands | place: USA... | reverse complement strand
GGATGTGTGGACAGCCGCCTGCGCCAAAAAAGGGCGCGGCTGCCCACAAATCCACAGGTGCCGGTGCAGACAGAAGCGGACAACTGATGTGCTACAAAAACCGGTCAACTCCAAGTGCTATCGACAGGCGGCAAAGACGGGGAGAGGGCCGCGCCACCAGGCGGCCGCCGCTGGTATTCCGCGATTCCGTAATCGTATCGTGTCGTGATACGGCCACCGACGATCAGAAGCTTCCGCGGGAAATGGGCCGAATCCCTCCTGATCGAGCGAGAGATGCCGAAAGGGTTTCCCCCGGACATCGCGAAGGTCGCGAGAAGAAAGCTCATCCAACTTAACAATGCCGAATCGCTTCGGGACGTTGCCGCACCTCCGGGGAACCGGCTGGGAGCGCTTTAGAGGAGAGCGTGCTGGGCGATATTCCATTCGGATCAACGATCAATGGCGGGTTGTTTTTCGGTGGTCTGTGGCTGGACCCGAAGATGTGGAGATCGTGCATTATCATTAATGGGAGTCAGTCATAAGCACGAAAAAGAAGCTTGCGCCGGTTCACCCCGGTGAAGTTCTGCGCGAGGAATTTCTCATACCGCTGGGACTCACACCTTATGCGCTGGCCAAAGCCGTCGGTGTTCCGCGCACGCGCATTGAGCGCCTCGCCCGCGAGGAAACGCCGATCACGGCCGATATCGCGCTTCGGTTGTCGCGCTATTTTGAGACCACGGCCCCATTTTGGATGAGCATGCAGGCCCAATTCGACCTGGAAACAGCGGCGGACCATATCGACAGCGAACTCAAGCGAATCGAACCGCATGTGGCCTGAACTTCGGTAACGCAAGCGGTACCTTGGCGCAGGCACTGGTCGGTCAATGTTCTATTACAAATTCCTCAGCTGTTTCGCCGGTTTTGCGGCGAGGGCTGTCCAGGTGATGGCGAGGCCGAAGGCGAGGGTAAGGACGGCACCGCCCACGACGAGCAGGAGCACGGTGCCCCAATCGATGACCGGTGGGACCTCGAAGACGCGGCGGGCGACGAGCGATGCGGCTGCAGCGCCTGCGCCGAGCGCGAGAGTCCCGGTCAGCACACCGATCAAGGCATATTCCAGCGCATAGATGCGTGCGATTTGTAGTCGCGTCGCGCCGATCACTTTCATGACAGTCGAATCATAAAGCCGTGCGCGCAAACCGGCCGCGACGGCACCGGCGAGTACCAGCAACCCGGCAAGAATGGTGACAAGGCTCGCCGCGCGCACGCTGAAGGCCAGCTTCTCAAGCAGCGAATCGAGCTCGGCGATCACATCCTTCACCCGCACCGTTGAAACCGAGGGAAATCGATCGGTGACGGCACGGTACAACGCATCTTCGTCGCGCGGCGCGACATGCACGGTGGCGAGAAAACTGTGCGGCGCCTTGTTGATCAGCCCCGGCGAGAGGATCAGCACGTAATTCTGCCGCCCCGTCGAGAAGTCGACGTCGCGCAGACTTGCAATGCGGCCTTCGATCTCGCGTCCGAGCACATTGACGGTCAGCGTGTCTCCGACCTTCAATCCCATGCCGGTTGCGAGATCGGCGTCCAAGGAAATGAGCGTCGGCCCGCTATAATTGGCCGGCCACCAATGGCCCGCGGTGAGTTGCGTGTCCTTTGGCTTGCTGGCGGCGTAAGTAATGCCGCGATCGCCATTGAGCGCCCAGCGCGCGTCGCGTGCGACCTTCGCCCGCGCGGCCGGCACGCCGTTCAGCGCCACGATCCGTCCACGGATCATCGGCGTGCGCCGGTAGTCGCGCGCAGACGCGAAACGCGCAATGGTGCGGTCGAAGGCCGCCGCGTCCATAGGTTGGATGTCGACAAAGTAGAAACTCGGCGCGGTACCCGGCAGGCTTTCGTTCACGGCGTGCGAGATCGTGCCGTCGAGGATGGTAACGGCGGCAAGCAGCGACAGTCCGAGGCCGAGCGCCGTAATGACTGCGGGCGCGGCGGAACCCGGTCGCGTCATGTTTGCAAGCGCAAGCCGCAATCCGGGCTGCGACGCCGGCGGCAGGCGGCGCAATACAAATCCTGTTCCGATCGAGGCCAGTCCCAGCACTATGAGACCGCCGCCGGCGCAGGCGATGAACCAGAGCGAAAAGGAAAGAGACGGCGAGAAAACAAGCGCGAGCGCGATGACAACTGCGCCAGCGACGGTGGCGGCGGCGAGATAGGGCAGGCGGCCGCGATTGCGTGCCGGCGCAACGAGATCGCGGAACAGCCCGGCCGGCCGAATTTCGCGCGCGCGTGCGAGTGGCGGAATGGCGAACGCCGCCGCCGAAAGAATGCCGAAGAGGAAGGCGAGAAGAAGCGGCGCGACGAAGAAACCGAAATGCGCCGGCACTGGAATTTCTGCGCCATAGGACAGCGCCACGAGGAACGGAACAAGCGCGCCTGCAAACATGCCGGCCACGGACGCAACAGCTGCAATCGTCATCACCTGCAGAAAGAAAATCAGGAATATCAGTCCGCCTTCGGCGCCGAGCGCCTTCAGCGTTGCGATTTCCTCGCGTTTCCGGTCGATGAAGGCGCGCACCGACTGGCCCGCGCCGACGCCCCCGACAGCAAGCGCCGTGAGACCGGTCAGCGTCAGGAAGACACTGATTTCATTGATAAAGCGATCGGTTCCCGGCGACGCATGATCGCGGTCGCGGATCTGCCAGCCGGCATCGGGAAAGCGTATCTTTGCTGCGCGACGGAATGCACCGATCGAAGCGCCCGGGGATAGGCGCACACGCGTGTCGTAATTGATCAGGCTGCCGACGGCGACCAGACCGGTGCGCGCGAGCGCGCCGGTCGAAATAATGACGTGCGGGCCGAGACTGAAGCCGCCCGAGAGACGATCGGGTTCATCAGTGAGAATGGCGCAAACCCGAAAGTTCTGGTTGCCGATACGCATCAATTCGCCACGCGCGAGGCGCAGCCGATCGAGCAATGGTTGCTCGGCAACTGCGCCGCAGATATTATTCCGACCGCACGCGAGCGCTGCGTTGAGATTTTTCGAAGGCGAGAGTCCTACATTGCCATAAAGCGGGTAATGCGCATCGACGCCCTTTAATTCGATGAGCGTGCGTTCGGCGGCGTCTGATCCCGAAAAGTCTGTCATGGCCCGCGAATGCGGGCCACCCAGGTAACATTTCAAAGGTGTCGGAGGTATTTTGAAGTTTTTCTCTTTTGCCTCCACATTGGTGCCGGTTCCACCCGGGTGGCCCGAATTCGCGGGCCATGACAAGCAGGGATTGTTTAGCGTTGCAGCGGCATACGCCATCGCGCGCATGGAAACGGTCTGCGAAACTGTCCCTTGTGATTGCGCAAATGCGCGTTCTTCAGGCGTGATCGGTTGGTGAACGCTTTCGATGGCGACATCGCCGCCGAGAATTACACGGCCATTATCCGCGAGGCCGGAGAGCAGTGCCTGCGAAAGAGAGCCGACCGCGGCGATGGCGGCTACGCCGAGAGCCAGAGAAGCAAAGAAAATACGGAACCCGGAAAGTCCGCTGCGCAATTCGCGCCGCGCAAGCCGCCATGCGAGCCCGAATGCGTTCATGCCGCTGCCGCGGCGCGGCTATCGGAAACAATTACGCCGTCTTTCAGCCGCAGGATGCGTCCGCAGCGCCGCGCCAGCAATTCTTCATGTGTGACGAGAAAAAGCGAGGTGCCCAGGCGGGCGGGCAAGTCGAAAAGAAGTTCGGCCACGTCGGCGCCTGTTTCCGTATCCAGATTGCCGGTCGGCTCGTCGGCAAACAGTACGCGCGGACGTGCCACCATCGCGCGTGCCAATGCCACGCGCTGCTGCTCACCGCCCGAAAGCTGTCCGGGATAATGGTCCGCGCGATGAGCAAGCCCGACCGCATCCAGTTGTTCGCGCGCACGCGCGAAGGCTTGGTCGACACGAGCAAATTCCAGCGGAAGCGCCACATTCTCGAGCGCCGTCATGGTGGCGATGAGATGAAAGGATTGGAACACGATTCCAACCGCTCCGCGCCTGAGACGCGCGAGCGCATCTTCATCGAGATCGGTGATGTCGGATCCTGCCAGCGTGGTGCGTCCGGAGGTTGGTTTTTCGAGACCGGCGGCGATCATCAGAAGAGAAGATTTGCCCGAACCCGAAGGCCCCAGCAGCGCCACCGATTCGCCCTGGCCGATGGCAACCGACACGCCGCGAAGAACATTGACCGGCCCCGCGCGGCTCGACAGCGTGAGGTGCACATTATCGAGAACGACTGCGGGTACCGATTGGACCATGTTCTTCTCTACCGTCCCGTTCGTCGTCATCGCCCGGCTTGTCAGGGCAATCCAATTTGCGGCGGCAGAAATTGGATCGCCCGCGAGAAGCGGACGATGACGACCTGGTGAAGTAAAGCCGAGAATCGCAGCATATATGTGTATGGACGCACACCGAGTCGCGCGCGGTCAGGAGCGCGTGCTAGGCGATATGGCATGACATTCCGGCGATTCAAGCAAGTCCTCGGCGCGACGCTTCTGCTTGCCGCGGTTTGCGGCCCGACTTTTGCGGCTAAGCCGCTCAAGATTCTGATGTTCGGCACCAGCCTTACGCAGGGGCTTGGACTTCCGCCAGGGACGGAATTGCCCGCTGTCCTGGCGAAAAAGCTCGGGGCGGCCGGCATCCCGGCGCAGGTGGTCAATGCCGGCGTATCGGGCGACACTTCGGCCGACGGATTGTCGCGCATCGACTGGTCGCTCGCCGATCACCCCGATGCCGCCATCGTAGAGCTGGGCTCGAACGATGCGCTGCGCGGCATCGATCCCGCACAGACAGAGAAGAATATCGCCGCCGTACTTACAAAGCTCAAAGCCGCGCATGTTCCAGTTCTGCTGCTCGGAATGAAAGCGCCGCGCAATCTCGGCGCGCAATACGACGCGGCGTTCGATGCGATCTATCCGAAGCTCGCGCACCAATTCGGCGACATGCTTTATCCATTCGTGCTTGACGGCGTGGCGCTCGATCCGAAACTCAACCAGGCCGATGGCATCCATCCCAATCCGGCCGGCACGCAGGTCATCGCGGCCAGAATGTTTCCCTATGTGCAGAAGCTGATCGCCGAAATTCCGAAAGGCCGCCATTGATGTTCCGCCGTCTGCTTTCCGTCGGCGGTTTCACGCTGCTTTCGCGCATCACCGGTTTCGCGCGCGACGTGCTGATGGCCTGGACGCTCGGGCGCGGCGTTCTTTCCGATGCGTTCATCGTTGCTTTCCTCTTTCCCAATTACTTTCGTCAGATCTTCGGGGAAGGCACGATCAATCCGGCGTTCCTGCCGCGCTACGCCGCGCTTCGTGCGCGCGGCGAACTGGGAGCCGCTGCGCTCTTTGCCGACCGTGTTTTCTCCTGGCAGATGGCGGCGCAGGTCGTCATCCTCATTCTCGCGCTGACCTTCATGCCGGCGATCATTCATGTGCTTGCGCCGGGTTTTGCCGACAATCCCAAACAACTCGCACTTACCGTCCATCTGGCGCGCATCACCTTTCCCTATCTCATCATGACCCTCGTCGCGATCCAGCTTTCGGCGATGCTCAACGCCATCGAGAAGTTCTGGGCGGCCGCTGCCTGGTCAAATTTCCAGAATTTGTCGATGATCGCGACGCTTCTGGCGGCGCATTGGTTCCCCAACGCCGCATATGCGGCGGCGTGGGGCGTTGTCCTGGGAGGCGTGACCCAGCTGCTGTTCATGCTCTGGGCGGGTGGACGGGATGGAATTACCTTGCACGTCGCCTGGCCGCGCTGGACACCCGAAATAAAAGAATTTTTCGTCGCATTGGGTGCGGTGACGATCGGTGCCGGGAGTGTGGTGCTGGCTCCCTTTGTCGATACCGTGATCGCAAGTCTTCTGCCGACCGGTACACGAACGGCGTTATATTATGCGGATCGTATCAACCAGCTGCCCCTGGGCGTGCTCGGAATCGCTTTAGGCACTGTGCTGCTGCCCGAAATGTCGACGAGGCTGGCGCTCGGCGACCGGGCCGGCTCCGATGCGGCACAGAATCGTTCGGCCGCGCTTTCGTTGCTTCTGACGCTGCCCTTTGCCGCCGTTTTTTTCGCCATTCCCGATACGATCATGCGCGCGATCTTTGCGCATGGTGCTTTCGACAAGAACGCCGCCGCGTTGTCGGCGGTCGCTCTCGCGGCCTATGGCGTCGGGCTTCCGGCGATGGCGCTCGTGCGAATATTTGCTTCGACCTTTTACGCCCGCCACGACACCATGACGCCGGCGCGGGTGACCGTCACGGCAATCCTCGTCAACATCGCACTCAAATTCATTCTCGTCTGGGGATTCGGGCTTGGCATTGCGGGCATTGCGCTCGGAACGTCCGTTGCCGCATGGGTGAATGTCGCGTCTCTCGCCGTTCTCGGATGGCGCAGGCAGTTGCTGCAACTTGGTAATGAGTTCTGGGGTGCGCTATTGCCGGTGGTGCTGGCCGGGGTCGCGACGGGCGCTGCCGCCTATGCCGCGGTCGCGCTTTCGCGCACATTCGCGCATGCCGGACCGATATTTCAGCTGGGTTCGGCTGTCATTGCCGGCGGTGCAGTATATGTGTCGGTTGTACTCGCTTTCCGCGCAAGCTTGCCGCTCGGCCGGTTTGAAAAACTTATTGGGGCGCGGATATGATGCGGCTGTTTGTGGCGCTCGCTTTGCCGGACCATGTCGCGGCGGGCCTTCTTCTGTTGCAGGGCGGCGTGCCCGGCGCACGCTGGAGCCAGCGCGAACAGCTGCATCTCACTTTGCGATTTATCGGCGAAGTCGACGGCCGCGACGCGGCCGCGATCGACGATGCACTTGCGGCGATCCGCGCGCCGCGTTTCATGCTCGAATTGAAGGGCATGGGTGAGTTCGGCGGAAAAAATCCGCGCGCGCTATGGGCCGGCGTGCGCGACGATGCGCCCGTGCAGCATCTCCAGCGCAAGGTCGAAAGCGCGCTGCAGCGTATCGGTCTTCCGGCGGAAGAGCGCAAATTCGCGCCGCATGTGACACTCGCGCGACTGCGCGCGGCACCGCGCGACCGTGTTATTAGTTTCTTGGTGACCCACGCGCTCTACGCCAGTCCGCCCTTCAACGTGAACAGCTTCATTCTCTACTCCAGCCAAACAACTCCCAACGGCAGCATCTACCGCCCTGAGCGCGCTTACGCGCTGGAGTGAAATTTCATCTGGACTCGACCTGTGTCGTCATTGGCCCGCATAAAGCGTGCGATGTCGATCGGAAGATGCCGACGTCGGTATCATTCGCCATCTTCTATGGCGTGCATCGCATCATCCGACAGGCCGAAGTGATGGCCGATTTCGTGAACGAGCACATGGCGGACGATGGCGCCGAGCGTCTCGTGGTTCTCCGCCCAGTAATCGAGAATCGGCCGGCGATAGAGCAGGATCATGGTCGGCTCCGGCAGCCCGCGATTGGCTTCGCGCGCCGCGAGGTCGGAGCCCTGAAACAGTCCCAACAGCTCGAATTCGCTTTCGAGCCCGAGGTCCTTCATCGTTTCCTCGTCGGGAAAGTCCCGCACCACAAAAGCGATGCCTTCGACCAGTGCGCGGAACTCCGCCGGCAGCTCGGCAAAGCTCGTGCGGGCCAGCTCTTCCAGGTCGTCGAGCGATGGTGCTTCCAGGTCCGACCAGGTCATGCCGCTACTTCCCATGGCGACGCAGCGCGACCAATCGGCTAGCATCGGCGCGGGGAGTTATATCCGGAGGAAAGACTATGCAAAAGCTTGACGCGGCGGCGCGCGAGGCGGCGTTGAAGGAATTGCCGTTATGGCGCGAAGTCCCGGGACGCGACGTCATCGCCCGCAAATTCGAGTTTCGCGATTTCAATGAAGCGTTCGGCTTCATGACTCGCGTGGCGCTGCTGGCGGAGCGAATGGATCATCATCCCGAATGGGTCAATGTCTACCGGACGGTCGATGTCCGCCTCACCACCCATGACGCAGGCGGCCTCACCGCGAATGATATCCGTATGGCCAAAGCCATGGATGACTACGCAAAGGGCTGATGGCTCTTCGACGAAAAACGGACCTCCATGCGGAATGATCTGTCCGCATGGCGGCTGAGGACCGTCGAGTTGGAATCGATCAGAGATTCTGGCGTTGACCGTCCGTGCAGGACGTCGGTTCTCCGATCAGCGCGCCCCATTTGGCGGGGAACATCACCTGTTGCCCATTGTAACAGTCCGGACCGCCAAGCACGCCGCCGGCACTGAAATCTGGCTGCACGATCGGCACACACCAGGACGCCAGCAGGTTGTTCGCCGTTTGCGCATCCGCAAGACTCGTTTGCGCGATCTCGAATGCCATCATGACGTGCTGCATGATCGGCGCACATTGCTGCGGCATGGTGCCGCCGTTCACCACACCGAGGCTTTGCTCCCAGGATGTCTCGATGTTGTGGTAGCGATTGTTGGCCCACAACAGGATCGAGTAGTAGTTAAAGCCGGGGAGCGCCATGATCTGCGGAATGGATACGGCATCCAACCCGCTCTGCCATGTGTTGGTGTTCTTGTAACCTTTTTCGCCGACCGGAAGCAGTTCATCGCCGCGGACACTGAATCCATAGGCGTGGGGCAGCTCGTTGGGACCCAGCGACGACGTGTTTTGCAGCAGTTGGGAAACCTGTGTGAGAAACGCGACCGTCCCAGCCGCGCCGATATTGTCGGCCCGCTCGTAATCCATCTCGACAACATAATTCTGCAGGTTGGCGGGATCGGTGGTAAGCTTGTTCTCCACCATGACGACATACTCGCTTGTCGGAACGGCGTAAGTCCAGGGCGCGGTTCCCGAAGGGGACCATCCCTGCATCTGAATGTTCCCGTTGTTCACGTCATCCTGAAAAGAGATCGATCCGTCGCCACAGGGATCGATGACGCATGTGTAGACATGATTGTCCGGTACGCCCACGGCCTCGGTGATGGACAGCCAATGTGATCCGCCAAGCCACCAGTCCAGCTCGGCCAGCGTTGCTGCGTTGGCGTCGGCGATCGAAAAATAGGGTAATCCGACGGGCAGGTTTGTCTGCCCGCCGATGGGATTCGCATCCGCGACGTTTTTCGCAACGACGTTGGGGACACTTCTCGTACAGGTTCGCGTCGTGCACCGATTTGTCCAAATATCGCCGGTGACCACCCCCGACCAGTTCGTCTTGGCGCAGGAGCCTCCGCCGTGATTGCGCGCAATGCTGAGAGGATAACTCGCAAATTTTGGATCGTCGTTTTCCCGCGGACACGATGTCGACACTTCGACAGTGAGTCCCGGCGGGCTGACGGTTTGAATGTCTTCCTGGGTGAACTGAGTGACAGGCGGAGCCGGCCTCGTATTCACCGCTTCGGCATGCCCTCCCACAATGACGCATGGCAGGGCCAAGACAAATACACGTTTCATGACACCCCAACTCCTCGAAGAGAAAGCCTGGCCGCACAACGAACCGGAGGTTTCGTTCGCGACGCGTTGCGCACCGATCGGCTGTTGATTTCGTCGGGACGGATGTTGCGCGTCAGGCGTTACCGATTTCAGTAAGACGGGGGGAAACGCTGGCGTGAAGGTATAAAATCACTTGCGGAAACGCCTTGCAATGAACAGATGGCAGAGCAGGGCACGCGAACGGTTCGTGCTGAAAATGCCGCGCAAGCGTGTTATGAATTCTTCACCAGAGAAAGGCGGCGGACGTCAACTCTGTGCCTAATTGGCGCAGTCAATAACAGAAGTGCGTGCGTGGTCCGAATAAATCTCGCGCGTACGCCGGCTCATCTGTGCATCGCGTCCTTGCCGGCGTTTTTTACGAGGTCGTCGACGACGGCGGGGTCCGCAAGCGTGCTCGTGTCGCCGAGATTGGCGAGGTCGCGCTCGGCGATTTTGCGCAGGATGCGGCGCATGATCTTGCCCGAGCGCGTCTTGGGCAGCGCGGGCGCGAACTGGATCACATCCGGCCTGGCGATCGCCGAGAGGTGGCGGGAAACGTGCTTCTTCAACTCGCTTGCAAGTTCGTCCGATGGCGTTTCGCCGAGCACGAGCGTGACATAGGCGTAGATGCCCTGGCCCTTGACGTCGTGCGGCATGCCGACAACCGCGGCTTCGGCAACCTTCGGATGCGCGACCAGCGCCGATTCGATTTCGGCCGTCCCGAGACGATGGCCGGATACATTGATCACATCGTCGACGCGACCCGTGATCCAGTAATAACCATCGGCATCCCGGCGGCAGCCGTCGCCGGTGAAATATTTCCCGCGATAGGTCTTGAAATAGGTGTCGACGAAACGCTGGTGGTCGCCATAGACGGAGCGCATCTGTCCGGGCCAGGAATCGGCAATCACGAGATTGCCCGTCGCTTCGCCTTCGAGAACCGTTCCGTTCGCATCCACAAGTTCCGGCCGGATGCCGAATAGCGGTCTGGTGGCCGAGCCGGGCTTGAGGTCGGTGACGCCGGGTAACGGTGAGATAAGGATTCCGCCCGTCTCCGTCTGCCACCATGTATCGACAATCGGACAGCGTCCGTCGCCCACCACGCGGTGATACCAGAGCCATGCTTCCGGATTGATCGGCTCGCCGACGGAGCCGAGAAGCCGAAGCGAAGCGCGGCTGGTACGCTTCACCGGCCGTTCGCCTTCGCGCATCAATGCGCGGATTGCGGTCGGCGCCGTGTAGAACGTATTGACATTATACTTGTCTATCACCTCCCAGAAGCGCGAGGGCGTCGGATAGTTCGGTATGCCCTCGAACATCAGCGTCGTGGCACCGTTCGCCAGCGGGCCATAGACGATGTAACTGTGGCCCGTCACCCAGCCGACATCGGCCGTACACCAGTAGATGTCGCCGTCGTGATAATCGAATACGGAGCGGTGGGTCGCCGCTGCATAGAGCAGATAGCCGCCGCTCGTGTGCAACACGCCTTTCGGTTTTCCCGTCGAGCCGCTCGTATAGAGAATGAACAGCGGATCCTCCGCGTCCATTTCCTCGGGTTCGCAATGCGGTGAAACGCGCGCGGCTTCTTCCTCGTAGTGGAAATCGCGGCCGTGATGCGTGAGCATCTTGCATCCGGTGCGGCGGATGACGAGCACGGTCTGCACGTTCGGGCAGGACGTGAGCGCGATGTCGGTATTTGTTTTCAGGGGAATCTTGCGGCCACCGCGCAGGCCCTCGTCGGCAGTAATGACAACGGTACTGCCGCAATCCTCGATGCGTCCCGCGAGGCTGTCGGGCGAGAAGCCGGCGAACACCACCGAGTGCACCGCGCCGATGCGCGCGCAGGCAAGCATGGCGAAGGCAGCTTCCGGAATCATCGGCAGATAGATCGTCACGCGGTCGCCGCGGCCAACTCCTCGCTCTTTGAGGACATTGGCGAAACGGCAGACCTGTTCGTGCAGTTCGCGATAGGTAATTGCGCGCGAATCCTTTGGGTCGTCTCCTTCCCAAAGGATTGCGACCTGGTCCGCACGTTCGGGCAGGTGGCGGTCGATGCAATTCGCCGAGACGTTCAGCGTCCCGTCGCCAAACCAGCGGATATGCAGGTTTTCGGGGTCGAAAGAAACGTCCTTGACCCGCGTGAAGCGCTTGATCCAGTCGATCTGGTGGGCCTGTTCGCGCCAGAATCCCTCCGGATCCTGAACCGACTTCGCGTACATGTCGTCGTACTGGCTGCGTTTGATATGGGCGCGCCGCAGCCACTCATCTGGAACCGGAAAAAGCTCGTCGGACATCATCTTGCTCCCTGGCAGGGCAGTATTGTCTGCCCGTTTCCTCCGCTTCAAGCGTGTCCCGAAGCTCCGGACCGCCCATTGCGCTGAGTCAAATTTCGCATCCGCTCTTGCACAGATAGCTCTGCCACGCAGAGTAATCTATGTTGTCGGAAAATTGGATGTCATGCCCCTGTCCCCAACCGTGGGTGGCGGCGCGCTGATTTTGGGCGGCTTCTGGCTCAGGAGCGTGTGATGGATCAGCCCGACACCACTATCCACCAGCCGGTGCGTCTCAAGATCATGGCCGCGCTGAAGGCGCTCCCGGATCGCGAACAGATCGAATTCGTGCGTCTCAAGGCGCTGGTCGGCGCCACCGAAGGCAATCTCGGCGCGCATCTCAATACGCTCGAACAGGCCGGTTATGTCGAGGTCGAGAAGGATTTCGTGGCGAAGAAACCGCGCACCCGCGTGCGCCTCGCCAATGTCGGCCGCCGCGCACTCGAGAATTACATCGCCTATCTCCGCGAGATAGTCGACGCGACCGGACCTGCGGAGACATCGAAATGACGCACCGGCCGAAGCCAAATTGCATCTGCGCCGGCGGGATTGCGCATCCGCGATGGGGTGGATAGGGAAACAGACCAGACGCTCTCCCCGCGAAAGTTCCGCCATGCAGCTCCATCTTTGTTCCTGGCCCGAGGTCGAGGCCTATCTCGCGAAATCGAAAACGATCCTTATTCCGATCGGTTCGACGGAGCAGCATGGGCCGAACGGGCTGATCGGCACCGACGCTCTGTGCGCGGAATTGATCGGAAAGCGTGCCGGCGAAGAAACCGGAATCATGGTCGCGCCGGTGTTCAATGTCGGCCAGGCGCAGCACCATATGGCGTTTCCCGGTTCGATGACCCTCAGGCCGTCGACGATGATCGCGGCGATGATCGATTGGGCGAATTCGCTTGCCCATCATGGTTTCGAGCGGTTCTACTGGCTGAACGGTCACGGCGGAAACATCGCCACGATCAATGCCGCGTTCTCCGAAATCTGGCACGCCTACAGCCTCGCCCAATCCAATCGCGCCGCGCCCGTCTGCAAATTGCGGAACTGGTGGGAACTTCCGGGCGTGATCGATGTCTGCAAACAATTGTTTCCGGTGGGCGAGGGCCATCACGCGACGCCATCGGAAGTGTCGGTCACTTATTATTTCTTCCCTGAAGCGCGGAAGCGGGTTGCGATGGAACCGAAGATCGCGCCGCTCGGCTCAATTCGCGACGCCGCCGATTATCGCCGCAGTTTCCCCGACGGCCGTATCGGCTCCGATCCCAGCCAGGCGAGCCCCGAAGCAGGCGAAAAGATCGTCGCCGCGGCGGTAAAATCTCTCGCCGCCGAATTGCGGGCTTTCGCCGCCGCTTGACTTGGCAGCAGGCGGGACCAAGATCCAAAGTCCCAGGGGCGCCCTCCGAAGCCTTGGGCGAAGGAGGGCTGAGATCGCGGAGTGCGAGTCCCTTTGAACCTGATCCGGTTCAGACCGGCGTAGGGAGAGGCGAGAATGAACAAGCCGATTTTGAATCCGCGACCCGTTACCAACGAAGTCGTCACGCGCGGCAGGCTGCCGGGCTCGCGAAAAATCTATGTTGACGGCGTGCCATTCCGTGAAGTGCCGCTTTCGGGCGGGGAGGCGCCGGTCAGGCTCTACGACACGTCTGGTCCGTACACGGACGAATCCGCTTCCATCGATATCGAGAGGGGTCTTCGGCCACGGCGTAGCGAGTGGATCCGGGCGCGCGGCGATGTCGAGGAATACGAAGGCCGGGCGCGCAAGCCGGAAGATGACGGTTTGCGCCGCGGGGAGATTCTATCTGTCCCGCAATTCCATCGTATGGGCCGCAAACCGCTGCGCGCGCAGCCGGGCCGCAATGTCACGCAGCTCCATTATGCGCGAGCTGGCATAATCACCGAGGAAATGAAATACATCGCCGCCCGCGAGAATCTCGGGCGCACGGATTTCCGCGACGGTAACAGCTTCGGCGCCTCCATTCCTGACGAGATCACGCCGGAGTTTGTGCGCAGCGAAGTGGCGCGGGGCCGCGCGATCATTCCGGCGAACATCAATCATCCAGAATCGGAGCCTATGATCATCGGCCGCAATTTCCTCACTAAGGTCAACGCCAACATCGGCAATTCGATTGTGACGTCCGGCGCCGCCGAGGAAGTGGAGAAGCTTGTCTGGTCGATCCGCTGGGGCGCCGACACGGTGATGGATCTGTCGACGGGCCGCCACATCCACACCATTCGCGAATGGATCGTGCGCAATGCGCCCGTTCCTATCGGTACGGTGCCGATCTATCAGGCGCTGGAGAAAGTCGGCGGTGTCGCCGAGGAACTGACCTGGGAAATCTACCGCGACACACTGATCGAGCAATGCGAGCAGGGCGTCGATTATTTCACGGTGCACGCGGGCGTCAGGCTCGCGCATATCCCCCTCACGGCAGAGCGCGTGACCGGCATCGTATCGCGCGGTGGCTCGATCCTCGCCAAATGGTGTCTCGCGCATCACAAAGAGAATTTCCTCTATACGAACTTCGAGGAAATCTGCGAAATCCTCTCCCGCTACGACGTGTCGTTCTCGCTGGGCGACGGGCTGCGCCCGGGCTCGATCGCCGATGCCAACGATGCGGCGCAATTCGCTGAACTCGAAACGCTCGGTGAACTAAACCGTATCGCCCAGGCGCATGATGTTCAGGTGATGATCGAGGGACCGGGCCATGTGCCGATGCACAAGATCAAGGAGAACATGGACCGCCAGCTCGCAGCTTGCGACGAGGCGCCATTCTACACGCTTGGACCGCTGACGACTGACGTGGCGCCCGGCTACGACCATATTACCAGCGCCATCGGTGCGGCGATGATCGGCTGGTTTGGTACGGCGATGCTTTGCTACGTGACGCCGAAGGAACATCTGGGACTGCCCGACCGCGACGATGTAAAGGCGGGCGTGATCGCCTATCGCATCGCCGCACATGCTGCCGACCTCGCCAAGGGCCATCCCGCGGCGCGGCTCTGGGACGACGCGATGAGCAAGGCACGGTTCGAGTTCCGCTGGCGTGACCAGTTCGCGCTCGCGCTCGATCCCGAAACCGCGCAGGCGTTCCACGACGAGACACTGCCGGCCGACGGCGCCAAGGTCGCGCATTTCTGCTCGATGTGCGGCCCCAAATTCTGCTCGATGAAAATCAGCCAGGAAGTCCGCGACGCCGCGCGCGGAACGAACGACATGCTGTCGACAGCAGAAATTCGCGCTGCGATGGAGATGAAGTCAGCGGAGTTTCGCGCGCAGGGATCCGAGATTTACGTGCCGGCGGCGGCAGAGGAGTAATTATTTCCGCGGGACCGGGGCGTTCCGGCACGGCCCCAGGGAATGAATACGGTCTACGACAGCGGTATCAATTCGGCGATGGGAATACGTCGCGTCGTGCGCGCCTGGTAATTGTTGTAATCGGGATAGAGTGCAGCGGCGTCGCGCCAGATGTTCCGGTAGCGTTCGGACTCCGGGTCCACCGTTTCCATGCGGACGCGCAGGTGCCGGTCGCGGATCTGGACATTCGCGACGCCGGAGGCTTCGAGATTGAGATACCAGTCGGGATGCTTCGGAGAGCCGGCGAAAGATGCGATCAGCGCAAATCCCCTGTCCGTCGTCACATAAAGCAGCGGTACCGTGTGCGGCGTGCCCGATTTTCGTCCCCTGACCGTGAGCAGCAGAACCGGCGCGCCGGAGAACCGGCTGCCCATGCGGCCGCCGCTCATGCGATAGAGAAAATTGTGAACGGCGACGGCGCTCTTGACGAAGAATTTGGGCGGCGGTCCGCTTGCCATTGTCATCTCCCGGAGCTGGCGCTCGAAATTTTGTTCCGTCAGCGCAGACCGCGCCGTCCGGTCAGTGCGTGGTAGATCAGGAGCACGACGATTGCACCGACGATCGCGACGAACATCGAGACGAGATTGAAGTGAAATAGTCGAAGCCCGCAAGCTGGCGGAAGATGAAGCCGCCCACCAGCGCGCCCACGAGGCCCAATACGATATTGAGGATGCAGCCTTCACCGCGGCTGTTGACGATCCGGCTCGCGACGAAGCCCGTAATCAGACCGAATACGATCCAGCCCAAAATTGACATGTAACCTCCGTCGGACGATCTAGCTATTAATATGCAACAGCCGCAGCGTAGGCGGGAGCGTGGCGTCGATCAATCGCAGGAAATCCGCCTGCAGTTCGTGCTTCTGCGCATCTGTGGGATCATTCGTATTCGGTGGCCAGAGGGATGGCGCAGCGCGCAGCCAGGGCAGCCGGCCGTCGGGCGAAAGCGCCGGATGCGAGGCGATCAGATTTCCATTGATCGCGTTCAGCAGCACCAGCCGGTACGATACATATACGCCGAAACGGTCTGCGCCTCCGCGCCGGTCACGACGATAGAGACCGAGGCCGCCAAGTTGATGATCTGTGTTTCCGATGGCATCGTGCCGCCAGTCGCGCAGAACGAGCAGATAGGCGTCTACGGGTGTTTCGGGTATCGGCAATTCGCGGATACGACGTGCAAGTGATTCGTAGGTCCACGCATCAAAATCCTGGTGCTCGATCGCGATTGACTGCACTTTGTAGCGCGGACTCAACTGTTTTGTGATTGTGTTCGTTACTTCGTCGTCGATCCCCCAGTCCGAAATTTCGAGAAAGTGTGCCTTGGGCGGTTTGATCCACTCAAAGGCAACATCCGGGACATCCTCGAACATGCAGGTATCGCCGAGTGCCGCGATAATGCCGATGGACCGGATCGCTGGCGATAACGGCTTTGGTCCCGCTCCGGACAGCAGGGCGACAGCGGCGACACAAACCGCGACTCGAAAACCTCCGAACGTCATCGCCCTGTTTGTCCGGGCAATCCAATTTTTCCCCGCCTCAGAGAATCTATTGCCACGACAGACCGGATTATGACGCGTGAGTGGATTGGGCATTTGGTTCCTTATCGGTCACAGCAGCTGCCTGGCCGCGCCCTGGGTTAACAGGCACGGTCTTTTCATTGTAGCATGACCGAAAGGGTTCGATTTCCGGAAGAGGCAGAGATGAGAAACATCACGTTCGCGGCTTTGGGCATCGCTATGCTGACACTCCCTGCGCATGCCGAGCCGGCCTGTCTTCAGGTGGGGCGCGTCTGGAGTTTTAAGCCACTCGACAAGAAGACTTTGATTGTCGAGGACGAGCTTCACCGGAAGTTCAAGCTGGGTCTGGCCGGCTATTGTCCGGCGCTTCCTTACAAGCTCGACCTCGGGTTCAAATCGAATGGCGGAATCAGCGGCCTCGACTGTCTCGCAAAGGGCGACGACGTGATCTCCCATGACATCGGCGTTCCCTACACCTGCACCGTCATGAGCATCGTTCCTTATACGCCGGCCATGGAGAAGGCGGATCGGGACGCCGCCGCCGCGAAGAAACAGGAGGGTTACTGAAGCATCGGCGGCGCGGCCTGTTCGAGTGCGGCCGCCGGCCTGCGCTCGCCCGTCACGGCGTCGCGCGTGTTGCGCAGTGGCGCATGGATCAGGTCGCGCACGGCGCCGCGGTCGACAAGACCCATTCGGTCGAGAACAAATGCGATTGCCGTCTCCGCGGCCCGACCCGCACCGTCATCGATCTTGAGCGCAATACCCAGGCCGGCTTCTGGTACAATCGCGGCGTAGACGCCTTCGGCGCCCGTCTTCACGGCAACGCGCCCTTTACTCGCCAGCATCAGCAACGTACAAGCGCGCCCGGTACCGGCGACAAGTTCGGGATGGGCAATCATCGCGGCGACGATGCGCCGGACTGCTTGCGCGCGCTCGGAGGAAAGGTTCTGCGGATCGGCGAATTGCGCCAGCGCGCACGCGAACGATGCCAGCGAAATGGCGAAGTTCGGCGCGGCGCAGCCATCGACACCCCAAGGGAGGTCATCGGAGATTCCCGCAAGTTCGCCTGTCACTTTCGCAACGGCCTGCTGAACGGGATGATCGTGCCGCTCATAGCCTTCGGTCGCGATGTTCCAATGACGCGCGACCGCGAGAAATCCAGTGTGCTTGCCGGAACAGTTGTTATGGATACGCGTCGGCTTTCGGCCGCGCCGGATCATCTCCTCCGCGACGGGGTCGTAGCGCACCGGGTGCGTTCCGCAGGCGAGATCCTGTTCGCCGAGGCCCAGTCGCGCGAGCCACGCTGCCACGCGCTCGGTATGCATCGGTTCGCCCGAATGCGACGCGCAGGCCAGCGCAACTTCCTCGTCGCTGACATGGAATGCGTCCGCTGCGCCGGATTCCAGAAGCGGCAACGCCTGGATGGGCTTGAGCGCGGAACGCGGATAAACGGGCAGGGCGATATCGCCCAATTCGAAGACGGTTTTGCCATTTGCGTGGGAAATGGCGATGGCGCCGCGATGCGCGCTTTCGACCAGCGCGCCGCGGGTCAATTCGACAAGAACGGGATTGGCCACACGAATCTCCGCGAAATACAGAGTGGTCATAGCACAGCCGGGACTCGCTCAAAGGGCGAGAGCGGGTATAGTCGCGAACAGGATTCGCCCGCATGACCCCCGCCCTTTCGGTATCGCATCTGCGCAAGGTCTATCGCCGCGGCACGGTCGGCGTGGATGATCTGTCGCTGGAAGTGGCGCCCGGCGATTTCTTTGGCTTCCTTGGTCCCAACGGTGCCGGAAAATCCACCACGATTCATTGCGTGACGGGAATCGCCAATCCAACGTCGGGCCGGGTTGAAGTCTTCGGTGTCGACGCAGTGAAACATTACCGCGATGCACGCCGGCTCGTCGGTCTCTCGCCGCAGGAATTCAATGTCGACCCTTTCGCCAATGCGCGCGACATCGTGGATTGGATGGGCGGCTATTTTGGCATGGCCGCGGCACAAAGGCGCGGCCGTGTCGAGATGCTGCTCGAGAAATTCGATCTCGTGCAACACGCAAAGAAGCGGTTTCGCGAACTGTCGGGCGGGTTGAAGCGGCGTGTGATGCTTGCGCGTGCGATGGTCAACGATCCCGCGCTGTTGATCCTCGACGAACCGACCGCCGGCGTCGATGTCGAACTCCGGCGCGACCTCTGGCGCTACCTGCAGGAGATGAATGCCGACGGGAAAACGATCTTTCTCACTTCGCACTACCTTGAAGAGGTCGAAAGGCTCTGCCGCAACATTGCCATCGTGTCGGGCGGACGCATCGTGAGGCGGGGGCCGAAAGACGAATTCGTGCGCGAGCCGGGCGGACTCGAAGCCGCCTATCTGCGCGCCACGGGTGCCGAGCCCGATCATGTAGCGGCGCCGGGATCATGAGCAAGTCGCCCGTCGTCAACTGGATCGGCCTTGCCACGCTCATTCGCCGCGAATGGTCGCGGCTGATGCGCGTGCCGATCCAGGCCTTCGTCGCGCCCTGGATTTCAGCCCTGCTCTTCATCTTCATCTTTGGTTTCGTCGTAGGCCGCAGGATCTCCCTCATCGGCGGTCACCGCTATATCGAGTTCGTGCTGCCGGGCATCCTGATGTTGAACATCGTCAATGCCGCCTTCCTGCAATCCTCGTCGCAGGTCTATTTCTCGCGTTTCCTGCATTACATCGAGGAGGCTCTTGTCGCTCCGCTCTCCTACGCGGAAATGATCGCGGGCGTCATTGCCGTGGTAATCCTTCGGTCTGTTATTACGGCGCTTGGAATTCTCATTATTGCCGCGTGTTTCGGCGCCGCCTCGATAGGGGCCATACCGGAATTCGTATTCTGGGTGATCGCCGTGTCGATGGTATTCGGGCTGCTCGGAATCATCATCGGGCTGTGGGCCAATAATTTCGAGCAGCTGACGATCCTGAACGTGTTCTTCATTACGCCGCTGTCGTTTGTCGGCGGGGTGTTCAATACGATTTCGATGCTGCCGCCCTGGCTGCGCTGGCTCGCCTGGGGCAATCCGTTCTTCTATTTCATCAGCGGCATCCGCCACGCCATGATCGGCTTTTCCGAAGCGCCGGAGGGCCTCGGCGTCGGCGTCGCACTCTGTCTCGCCGCGCTGATGAGCATTGTTGTCTGGCGGCTTTACTCGGTCGGATACGGCCTTCGGGAATAGCTGCCGCCCGGAACCTATTGTCGGGGCGGGAATGTCATAGTAAGGCCCGATTTCCCTACAAGAAGGGGGGCGCCACCTTATCTCTGGAGCAGCGAGCAGCCATGATTCCACGCCTGTCTTGCGCATTTTTGTTAACGGCCGCGGCTCTGGCGCCCCATTTTGCCGTCGCTGCCCCGGAAGTCCTGGGCACTTTTCAGAATTGGGCGGCCTATACGACGCAGGCCGGAGACGCAAAGGTCTGTTACGCGCTGTCGCGGCCTACGGCGTCGGAACCCCGGAAAGCACGCCGCGATCCCATATTCTTCCTGGTCAACGACTGGCCGGGCCGCAAGGCGAAGGGCGAGCCCGAGATCGTGCCCGGCTATCAGTACAAGGACGGCAGCGACGTGACCGTCGAGATCGGCGCCGACAAATTCACTTTCTTTACAAAGAACGATGCCGGGGCCGGCGGTGCCTGGGTGGAGGCGCAGGCCGACGAACAGCGCCTCGTGGATGCGATGAAAGCCGCACCCGAAGCCGTCGTCACGGGTACGTCCAAGCGTGGTACCGTCACGCGCGACACCTATTCCCTCGCCGGATTTGGCGCCGCCCTTGAAAAGGCGCATCAAGCCTGCGCCATGTGAGGTACCATTGGCGGAATCCGTTTCACTGATCGGACTCGATCGCGCCGCGTTGCAGACCGCTCTTGTGGTGCAAGGCGTTGCGTCCGGCGAATCTGCGATGCGCACACGACAGCTCTGGAACTGGACCTACGTTCATGGGGCGCGCGATTTCGAGAGCATGACGAATCTTGCGAAAACGTTCCGTTCGTTGATGACGGAACGCTTCAGCCTTGGACGTCCGGAAATCGTCACCGAACAGATTTCAAACGACGGCACGCGCAAATGGCTTTTGCGCACCGGCCCCGGCATCGAGTTCGAAACCGTATTCATCCCCGAGTCCGACCGCGGCACGCTTTGCGTCTCATCCCAGGTCGGTTGCACGTTGAATTGCCGGTTCTGCCATACCGGTACGCAGAAGCTCGTTCGCAATCTGACGGCGGGTGAAATCCTGGGCCAGGTGTTGATCGCGCGAGACGCGCTCAATGACTGGCCCTCGACCGGCGAAAACCGGCGGATCACCAATGTCGTGATGATGGGGATGGGCGAGCCGTTATATAATTTCGACAACGTCAAAGCGGCGCTTGCGGTTGTGGCCGACGGCGACGGACTTGCGGTCTCGAAACGGCGCATCACGCTTTCGACCGCCGGCGTGGTGCCGATGATCGGGCGCGCGGGCACCGAGATCGCGTCGGCGCTGGCCATCTCGCTTCACGCAGTACGCGACGAATTGCGCGACGTGCTGGTGCCTCTGAATCGCAAATATCCCATCGCGGAGTTGATGCAGGCCGCCCGGAACTATCCGGGACTGTCGAACGCGCGACGTATCACGTTCGAATATGCGATGCTGAAGGGTGTGAACGACAGCCTTGCCGAGGCGCGCGAACTCGTGCGCCTGCTGGCGGGTATTCCCTCCAAGATCAATCTCATTCCCTTCAATCCCTGGCCCGGTGCGCCTTACGAATGCTCTTCCTGGAACCGGATCGAGACGTTCGCCGAGATCGTGAATCGCGCGGGCTATGCTTCCCCGGTGCGGACGCCGCGCGGCCGTGACATTATGGCCGCCTGCGGACAGCTCAGAAGCGAAAGCGTGAAGGAGCGCGCCAGCGTCCGCCACACTGCACGCCCTCGGGCGAGCGTAGCGCCGGCACCGACCTGAGGCGGAATTTTCAGACCAATCAGGTTCCGAAATGTTCGGTGCCGGGCAAATGGAATTGTGCGGTCAGTCCGCCGGAGTCCTGGCCGGGTAATGCAAGAAGTTCTGCTTGATAGTTGTCGGCACCATGGTGCGATGCCGCGCTTTCGCCCTCTGCGGCATGTGCCGATGCAGGGTGGAAATTGACAAGCTGCGCCGCGGGCGAACCGTGATGATGCTGCTCCGAGAGCAACGGCATGCCGGGCTGCTTGCCGGCTCCGTGGGGAACTGTACCGTTCCATTTGACCGTGAGATCGTCGAGGGCGAGCTCGTTTCCGTAGGTCGGATGACCGGCGCCGTAACTGCAGGTGTTCCCGTAAGTGCCCGTGTGCGAAATGATCCGAACGGCGGAAATATTCGAGAATGGATTGGATATGGTCGTCGGGCTCGGCAGATGCGCAAAATTTATCATTTGCGCCGTCTGGCTGAGATAAACTGATACGGAGGCCTTCTCTACAAAGCCTTTGTGCGGCACGTAGGTATATCCGATGATGTTGAACCGCTGATTTGTCTCCCATGCTGAAGCCGCCACCACACTGACCAGATTGAATGTTTCCTTGATGTTTTCCGTCCTGAAATAGCCATAGCTCGACTCGTTTGCCGGGCCCGTGGTGTAAGCGAGACCGCTGCCGTCAAGGACATTCTGGTATCCGGTATCGCACCAGTTCGTTTTTACATTCTGCCAATAGCTGCTGTTCAGATAGTCCATGTCGCTCCAGACAAAGCCGCCATATCCTTGCGGCAAGCTGCCGTAATAGCCGCTGAAACCCTCGAAGGTCAGGGTTTCGGTTCCGTGGTGCTGCTTGCTCATCGATTGGCCCTCATGCGCGGCGGCAAACGAGAATGCGTCGCATTACCAAGAAAACATGACGCTCGCGCCCGGTCAAGCCGATGAAACGGCTTCAGAAGATTCAACTATTGAGCGAACCAAAGTCCGGAACAGCGGGATAGGCATCCAGCACCGGCCCGAGCGCGGACTTGAGCGGGGCCAGCCATTGTTCGTAATTGCGCCACTGATCCAGGGATTCGGTGAAGATCGGCCGGCGCACCTGCTCGGAACTGACCGAGTCCATAGCCCGTCTGTTCTCGTGAAATCGCAGGCAAGCGTCTTCGAACGGCAGGCCGATGTGATCGAGCAGCCGGCGAATCTCTTTTTCCGGCTGGCGCACGAGATCTTCGTAGAAGACGCGATAGACACGTCCGGGCAGCACCGCGTCGAAATGTGCCATCAGCTTGACATAATCGGCATAGGCCTGGCCAAGTTCGGCCAGCCGGTAGGCGAACAGCGCGCCGAATTTGAAGTGGGAGGAGAAGTTGGAGAAGCAGCAGGCGAGGGGGTGCCGCCGCATGTCGATGATCTTCGCTTTCGGCAGGATCAGATGAATAAGGCCGACATGCATAAAGTTGTAAGGCATCTTGTCGGTGAAGAACGGATGGGCCGCGCTGCGGCGAAACCGCGTCGTCTCCAGGTAACGCTCGCCGAATTCGCGCAATGCCGCGGCATCGAGTTTTGCCAGAATGTCGGGATATTCGGAGCCGAACTTCGGCGCGATATTCTCACCGATATGTTCGGCGAGCAGTGAAATATCGGGCAATTCCGCGGTAGCCTCGACTGCCGAATGACTTGCGAGAATCTGTTCCAGCAACGTGGAGCCCGCCCGCTGCATGCCGACGATGAATATCGGTCCTGGCGTGTCGCATCCCGCTCCCGCATGCACCTGCAGAAATTCGTTTGTGAACAGCGCCTTGAATTTCCTCACATTCCGTGCGAGCCAGCCGGGATCGTAATCAAGGGTAAGGCGTTTGAGCGCATTCGCCCGTGCATAATTCTCGAACGATCTGGCGTAATTTCCGGCATCGCCATAAGCCTTGCCCAACGCGAAATGCAGATACATGCGGTCTTCGCCGGCAATTTCTGTTTGTGACAGAAGTTCCTGCATGCCCTGTATCTCTTCCCCGGAGAAACGGAAGTTCTTGAGGTCCGCGAGACTCCAGTAAGCCTCGCCAAAGGCAGGACGGTATTCGATCGCTTTGCGAAATGCCTCGACAGTCTGTTCGCGCCGCCCGACACTTTTCAACGACCAGCCATATTTGATCCAGACGTCGGGCACATCGGGGTGACTGTCGGCCAGTTGGCGGTAGCAGGCCATTGCATCCGCGTGCCGTCCCATCGCGGAAAGCACGATCGCCTTGAGGTCGAGAAAGAGAATGTTGCGCGGATCGTGCTCGAGAAGAATTTCGATCTGCTTCAACGCCAGAGAGGGCCGGTTCAGCTGGAAGATCGTGTTCGCGTATTCATAGCGCGCGGCCGTGAAATCGGGTGCGTGCGCGAGGCATTGCGCGTACAGAGCTTCCGCCTTCTCCTTCCGGCCAAGGTTGTACGCCGCCTGAGCCATGAGCTGGAGTGCGCCGGGATCGTCGGGACTCTTCTCCAGATAGCTTGAGAGCAATCCTTCCGCTGCCTGATATTCCTTTTGCCGCAGCAATTCCGCCGCGTTCTTCAGTCTGGCGTTGCGCAATGGCCGCAGCGCACGCATCGCGGCCGCGGCGACCGCAAACGCATCCTCGCCCGCCACGGCCGCCGAAGGCTGGCGCTCAACGCCTTGAGTTTGTGCAGTCATCAAATCTCCAAACCGGTCCGTCGCGCAGTCGAAGCGGCCGCGCAATGGGCTTGAGGTGGGTGCAACGTAGCGTCCCGCTCGGGGTGGCGCCAAGATCGGGTGCAGGCGCGCTCTGTGCGGTGCTTGTGGGGCATGAATCGCCCGATATAGTCGAAGCGGAATTTGCCGGGAGAAATTCGTGCCGGGGCAGGTGAAAAAAGTGGTGCTCGCCTATTCGGGCGGGCTCGATACATCGGTCATTCTGAAATGGCTCCAGACTGCCTATGGCGCCGAGGTCGTAACGTTCACGGCCGATCTGGGGCAGGGAGAGGAACTCGCGCCCGCCAGGGCCAAGGCCGGGTTGCTTGGCGTCAGGCCCGAGAACATCTTCGTCGAGGATCTGCGGGAGGAGTTCGTCCGCGACTATGTGTTTCCAATGTTTCGGGCCAATGCCCTTTACGAGGGCGCCTATTTGCTGGGCACCTCCATCGCACGACCGCTCATTGCGAAAAAGCAGATCGAGATCGCCGGGAAGACCGGTGCGGACGCGGTCGCGCATGGGGCGACCGGAAAGGGCAACGACCAGGTGCGTTTCGAACTCGCCTATTATGCGCTCAAGCCCGACATCCGGGTGATTGCGCCGTGGCGGGAATGGGATCTGACGAGCCGCACGCGGCTGCTCGAATTCGCCGAGGCGCATCAGATTCCGATCGCGAAAGACAAACGCGGCGAGGCGCCGTTTTCGGTAGACGCAAACCTTCTGCATTCTTCGTCAGAAGGAAAGGTACTCGAAGATCCGGCGGAAGCGCCGGACTCCATTGTCTATCAGCGCACGCTGAGCCCGGAAGACGCGCCGGACGCGCCGACGCTTGTCGAGATCGGATTCGACCGCGGCGATCCCGTTTCGCTGGACGGTGAGATACTGACGCCCGCTTCGCTGCTCGCGCAGTTGAACGAGCTTGGGCGGGCCAACGGAATCGGTCGCGTGGATCTGGTGGAGAACCGCTTCGTCGGGATGAAATCGCGCGGCGTCTATGAGACGCCCGGTGGAACCATTCTGCTCGCCGCGCACCGCGCAATGGAATCGCTGACGCTCGACCGCGGCGCCGCGCATCTCAAGGACGAACTGATGCCGCGCTACGCGGAGCTCATCTATGACGGCTTCTGGTTTTCGCCGGAGCGCGAAATGCTGCAGGCGCTCATCGATAGGAGCCAGGAATTCGTGGCCGGCACGGTACGGCTCAAGCTCTACAAAGGCAATGTGATTGTCCTTGGGCGCTCCTCGCCCTTCTCCCTCTACGCGCAGGACCTGGTGACGTTCGAAGACGATATGGGTGCCTATGACCAGAAAGATGCGCAAGGTTTCATCAAACTGAACGCCCTCCGGCTGCGCACGCTTGGCCGGCGGCGGGAGAAATCCAGGCCATGAGGTCTTCCGCAAACCTGGAACAGCTCGAATACTGGAACGGTCCGGTCGGCGAACGATGGGCGCGCCTGCAGGAAAAGATCGATCTCCATATGGAGGAGATCACCGAGTCCGCGCTGGGCTTCGCTGCGCCCTGCGAAGGCGAAAACATCCTTGATATCGGCTGTGGTTGCGGCACGACGACATTTCTCTTGGCGTTCCGGGCCGGCAGTTCGGGCGCCGCAGCCGGGCTCGATATTTCGCAGCCCATGCTCGCTGTGGCGCGCGCGCGCGCCATGGCCCAGAACGCAGCGGTAGCTTTCATTGAAGGCGACGCGTCGAGTTACGATTTCCAGCCGGTTTTCGATCTCGTCTTTTCGCGTTTCGGGATCATGTTCTTTGCCGATCCGGTTCCGGCTTTCGCGAACATCCGCAATGCGATTGCTCCGGACGGCCGGCTCGCTTTCGTGTGTTGGCGCAGCATGGCCGAGAATCTCTGGGCCTCCGCGCCGATGGAAGCCGCTTTGCATCTTCTGCCGCCGCAGGAGCCGGCCGATCCTTGCGCGCCTGGGCCGTTCGCCTTCGCCGACCGCGCACGGTTAGCGTCCATCCTCGCGTCTGCAAATTTCTTGCATGTCGAAATCGAGCCATTCGACGGCACGATGAATATGGGCGCGACGCTTGCGGACGCCGCGGCCGAAGTCCTCAATATCGGCCCGCTTGCCCGCGCCGCGGCGGATCTCGACGACGAGACGCGCGCGAGAATCGGCGAGAGCGTGGAACGCGCCTATGCCTGCTATGCATCGGCAGCAGGCGTCACGCCTCCTGCAGCGTGCTGGCTGGTTCGGGCACAATTGTAGGGTCTGATCGCGCAGGCTTTGCAGCCCGCGAAGAAGCAGTCGGAATCACCCGCTCCGCTTTGTGCCGGCTTTTCCGCATCGCAACATAAATCCGATTGCTGTTTCAATACGTTGCATGCGGTTGGGCCCTTTGCTAGCGTTCCGCAAAGAGGAGGAATTCGTCCTTCTCGTACCAATGCTCAACAAAGGGGGTTTCTATGCTTCGGAATGTGGTCTTATCGTCGGCTGCGCTGGCGTTGATTGCGACAGCTGCAAATGCCCATCCCCAGTTCACGCTGAGTAATGACGGCAGGTTGTCGTCGATCGTGCCTGCCAAAAGCCAGCCCGCTCCGGTCCTCCCGGGCAAGAAGAAAAAAAGCTCCTACCTGTGGTCGTCTCTGAACAGCGATGCGAACGGCGCCTATTTTTGCTGTTTCGGCAGCACGCTGACCGGACCGTCGAACAACATCGGCCTTACGGGCAAGGCCTATGGCGTCGCCGAGCAGTTCACGCTGAAAAAGGCGGCCTCGGTCAAAACCTTGGTAGCAGCGGTCGGGTATGTCGAGGGCTATGGCAACGGATCGACGACACTGACGCTCTATGCAGATAACGGCAGCAACTCTCCCGGTACGGCGCTTGCTTCCGGAACCGGTACCGCCACCCAGGAGTTCGGAACGTGTTGCGGGCTCGTAAGCGTGAAAATTTCCGCGACCAGCCTGTCGGCGAACACGCCTTACTGGGTTGCCATCACCACAACCGGTTCGAACTATGAAGCCGCTCCGTTCCAGGTCTGGAACGAGGTAAACAGCAATCTCTATGTCGCCAGTACGTCCGATGGTGGCACGACTTGGGGCGCGGGTTATCAACTTGACGTCGAACAGCCGGCGGTCGCCGTCGGGAAATAACGAGAAAATTACTTGGTTGTTTGAGTCGTTCGCCGCGGCCGGCCTGTCCGGCCGCGGTGTGTTTTCTTGAGACGCATTGTTTCCGGTCCGGACACGGCACGCGAAGGGAGTCGGGAGATCTCGTCGAACGGACAGCAGACCATTTCCGCGAAGCCGGCCGCCACAAGCCCGGCGGAGGTGGGCCGATTGCTTGCATCGGACCCGATCGCGGCCGAGGCGCGGGCGCGCGACGCATTGAAGGCCCGGCCGGATAGTTCCGACGCTCTGCTGATGTTGGCGTCGGCGCTCCGAAAGCGGGGCAAAGCGGAAGAAGCCAGGGCAATACTGGATCGCGTTGTCGCTTCGGAACCCGACTCGGCTTTCGCGCAGCTTGAGCTCGGCCTTGCTCTCCGATTGTTGGGACATCCTCGTGCGGCGCTCGACTCGCTTGCCCGCGCCGTCGATTTGTCGCCGACTTATCTCGATGCGTGGTGCGCAATCGCCGAGCTGCAGGCGGAGGCGGAGGCCGCTTCGGAGTCCGATGATGGCACATACCCGGAACCGGCTCTGGCCGCCATGCGCAGCCGTCGCTTCTCCGACGCGGAGACGGTGCTTGAACGCTATGTCGAGCAGAAGCCCCATTGTCAATCTGCGAGGTTGTTGTATGCGGTAGCGCTGCTTGCGCGGGAAATGCCTCAGCCTGCAATTGCGCTGATCGAAGATTTGCTGCGCCGCGATCCGGCGAATCCGTTGTATCGCGGATTAAGGGCATCGGCGCTTTTCGAAGCCGGCGAAGTGCACAAGGCAATCGCGCAATACGAAGAAATTTTGAGCGACGGGCAGAAACTGCCTGGAGCGTGGGTGTCCCTTGGACGCGCGCTGCGCGTGGTCGGAAGAGAAAAGGATGCGCTCGCAGCCTACCGGAAGGCGACGGAAATCCTGCCCGGCTATGCTGTCGGATACCGCTGTCTCGCCATGGCGAAGTCCGTGCCCTTCGAGAAGGGAATGATCGATGTGTTGCGGGAACTCCTGGCGTGCCCGGACCATCTGGTCGCGCGACGTGCGCAGCTGCACTTCGCACTTGCCAGGGCTTTGGAAGACGCCGGTCTCTTCGCCGTGTCGTTTGAAAACTATCGAAGAAGCAATGAGCTTCAGTTGGCGGGTGCGTCGGGAAATGTCGACCAATTTCTCGATTTGGTGCGTAGAACGAAATCTCTCTTCACATCTGATTTCCTGCGCGCGCGCGCCGACATGGGCAGTGATGGAAAGTGCCCTATCTTCGTTCTCGGCATGCTGCGCGCGGGCTCGACACTGGTGCAGGAAATCCTGGCCGCCCATTCCTCCATCGAAAGAACCGGCGAGCTCCGCGCCTTGAACAATGTGGCGCTACGGCTGTCGGCTGACCGTCAGGGCGGCAGCAAAGAGAACTACCCCGAAGCGTTAGGGCTCTTCGACCGGGACCATATTCGCCGATTGGGCGAAGAATATCTGGAGCGGACCCGGCCGCGGCGCAAGTCCGGTCTGCCCTTCTTCATAGACAAGCTGCCGGAAAACTTCATCTACTCAGGGATGATTCATCTCATTCTGCCGAACGCCAGGATAATCGACGTGCGTCGGCATCCGCTGGATTGCTGCGTATCCTGTTTCACAAATTATTTCCCCGAAGGGCCGAAATGGACCCACAGCCTCGTCGATCTCGGTCGTTACTATGCCGGATATGTCGAACTCATGGCGCATTTCGACGAGGTGATGCCGGGTCGGATACACCGGGTCGTTTACGAGCGGCTGGTTGAGAATCCCGACAGCGAGGTTCGCCGGCTGCTGGATTATCTCGAACTACCCTTCGAGGCGGGGTGTCTGCGCTTCTACGAAAAGCAACAGACGATCATGACGGTCAGCGCCGATCAGGCACGGCGGCCGATCTATCGAAGCGCCGTCGGCGCCGGCCGGAAATTTGAGCCCTGGCTGGCGCCGCTGAAGCAGTCGTTGGGGCAGGTTCTCGATGCCTACCCCAACGTGCCGAAATTCTATCCGGCTCTACGTGCAAGCTTCAGCCTGCGCCTCGCCTGAAACAATCCCCCGCAACATGGACGCTACTGCATCTGAATCATGCTTTCGGCCGGCGGATTGACGAGCGGCACCTTGAATGTGGAGATCTTGCGGTCCAGTCGTTGCATGGCTACCTGTGTGATGTCGATTCCGTTGACGCTGGTGAAAACTGTGCTCTTGTCCAGGACGGCAAAGGCGTCGCGCTGCTGCATGATCGCATTGACGACGCTGGTGAGCTCCGCGTTGTAGCGCTGCTGCGCCGCCATCTCTCCGCCCTGAATCAGGCTTTGGCGCGCCTGGACCTTCTGGCGAAAATCGGCCTCCTTGACCTGCAACGCCTGCATTTTCTTCTCGCGGTCCGGTGAAGCCGGCTGCTGCTGAAGTGCCTGCATTTCGCTTTGCAATTGCTCGCCCTGGGCGCCGAAATCGGCCCGCAGCTTGTCCGCATAGGTTTCGATCTGCCGATGGATATCCTGACCGAGCTTCGATTCCCTCGCGATTAGCTGCCTGTCAATGACCAGAATCGACGGCCGGACGCCCGTCGACGGCGCCGCGTTCTGTGCGAACGCAGATCCCCCGATGGCAACCATGGTCGCTGCGAAAGCAATGCACGAAACGGAAACTGACACCTTCATGGCTTCAACCCCTCACTGCCCTGACGATTATATGCCGGTTAGGATAGCCAC
>Ga0335074_10001661_pt1 | contig 30075 bp, 22 predicted proteins | sample Lox_Sample_23_FD_206715 | JGI IMG/M metagenome (GOLD analysis project Ga0335074, IMG submission 206715) | Soil microbial communities from Loxahatchee National Wildlife Refuge, Florida, United States - Lox_Sample_2.3 | ecosystem: Environmental > Terrestrial > Soil > Wetlands | place: USA... | reverse complement strand
CGGCCTTGTGGCCGGTGACTTTAGCTTTGACAGCGTCTTCGTTTTGGGGGGGATGAATGGCCGCAATGAATCGTCGTCAATTTCTCAGCAGCACCGCGGGCGTCGCAACGCTCAGCGCCGCGGGCCTGCTGGCAAACCAGGCATGGAGTGATCCCTTGGGCTTACCGATCGGTCTGCAGCTTTATACCGTGGGCGACGACATGCAGAAAGACGCGCCCGGCACCGTTCAGAAAGTGGCGGAAATCGGCTACAAAGAAGTCGAAACCGCCGGCTTCGGCTCCGTCAATACCGCCGCCGCACTGCGCAAATTGCTCGATGAAAACGGGCTCAAATGCCCAAGCGCGCACCTCAACTTCGACATGAAAAACCTCAACAAGGCCTTCGACGACGCGCACGCGCTCGGCTGCACTTACGCCACCGCGTCCGTCCCGCGCCTTCTCATCATGGACTTGCCTTCGCCCACCGAAGGCTCGCCCGCCGAACGCCAGGCCGTCATTCAAAAAATCGTCGCCGCCCTCAGCGCACCGCTCTCGCCCGACGATTTGAAGCGGCTGATCGAAGCGATGAATCACGTAGGCAGAGCGGCAAAAGAGCAGGGCCTCATGCTCGCTTCTCATAATCACACATTCGAATTTGCCTCTGTCGACGGCCGCCCCGCGCTCTATTCCATGATCGAGCAGACCGATCCCAACAACGTGAAATTCGAAATCGATTGCGGTTGGGCTGAAGTGGCTGGTTACAATCCGGTCGACATCGCGGCGAAATATCACGGCCGCATCAAAATGCTCCATATCAAGGATTTCTTGCCGTTCAAAAAAGGCGCGACCATCGGCGGTCCCGATGCACCGAAAGGCGCCGAAATCGGCCAGGGCGTCGTCGACTACAAAGCGATTTTTGCCGGGATGAGAGGCAAAGGAATCCAGCACATCTTCGTCGAACAGGAAGGCCCATTCAGCCGCATGCCGGCCATGCAGGCTGCCGAAGTGGATTACAAATATCTCCATTCGCTGTCATAGGTCTTTGCGAAGAGGCTTCCCGCGCCTGCTTGGGCGGCACGGAAAGGGTCGGCAGTTCGCCTTTCCACTTGCCGCGCTATCGGGCACTCGCCTCAACTCGCCTTGAGCGACGCCATGTCGATCACAAACCGGTATCGCACGTCGCTCTTCAAAATTCTCTCGTACGCCTCATTTACCTTCTGAATCGGAATCATCTCGATCTCCGCCGGCGTATTGTGCTTGCCGCAGAAGTCCAGCATCTCCTGTGTCTCCCGAATCCCGCCAATCATCGACCCGGCAAGGCTGCGCCGCCCCGAAATCAACGGGAACGCGCCCATCGGCACCGGCTTTTCCGGCACGCCCAGCAGCACCATCGTTCCATCCACGTTCACTAGGCTCAGATATTTGTTCCAATCCAAATCCGACGACACCGTGTTCAGCACCAGGTCGAAATAGTTCTGCAGCTTCGCAAACGTATCCTCATCGGACGTCGCAAAATACTGGTCCGCGCCCATCCGCTTCCCGTCCGCCTGCTTTTTCAGCGACTGGCTCAATACTGTCACCTCGGCGCCCATCGCATGCGCCAGTTTCACGCCCATATGCCCGAGTCCGCCGAGCCCGATAATCGCTACCTTTTTCCCGGGCCCCGCGCTCCAGTGCTTCAGCGGCGAATACAGCGTGATCCCGGCGCACAGCAGCGGCGCGCTCGCATCGAGAGGCAAACTCTCCGGCATCCGCAGTACGTAATTTTCATCCACGGCAATTTTTTCCGAATAGCCGCCCTGCATCAACTCTCCCTGCGGCGTCCGATAGTTGTACGTGACGACGAGTCCCGGGCAGTATTGCTCCTCATTGCTCCGGCACTGGGCGCAATGCCGGCACGAATCCACAAAGCAACCCACGCCCACCTTGTCTCCAGGCTTGAATTTCGTCACCTTCGATCCGATGGCCGTTACTATCCCCGCGATCTCGTGCCCCGGCACCATCGGATACACCGAATTACCCCACTCATTCCGCACCTGATGAATATCGCTGTGGCAGATCCCGCAAAATTTGATGCCGATCGCGACGTCGTGCTCGCGCGGCTGCCTGCGGTCAAACGTAAACGGCCCCAGCGCGCTCTTTGCATTCGCCGCGGCATATCCCTTCGTGTTCCCCATTTTCTCCCTTTCGCAATCGTATGTGTCGAGACGTAATATTGTAATTCGACTCCGAACTCGCTTAGGAAATTTCGTGCCTGTCGGGAAGCATGCGTTGGTGGAGAACGCGGAAACCAGGATGCCGCCGCGCTCCTGGCGATAGAACAGGACATGCTTCCGATGTTCCATCTGCGCAAACCCGGACGGATATTCTCGCAGCCCGTCCCAGTTGGGGATTGTTCGCGAGTGCATTGCAGCAGGCTTCCAGGCTATCCGGATGCTCGCCCGACTGCACGCGGCCCCACTTACGCATCGTGTATGCGGCAATTTCGAGCAGATCACTATAAGCCCAGCTGGATATGGGGAGAATTCACACCGCCTACGGTGCGAATATCACGGCGCAGCAAGTCCTCAACGGCTCAATTCAAGCCCCGCAGCAGGCGCAGGAATTCGAATCCGCCCTGCCGCACGCGTAAAGACCACGTTCTCACGCTCGCATGATTGAGAGCGCCGTGCCCCGGCGCTTTCTCTTTTTTACAGAATTTATTTTTGGTGGCTTGCTCTTATACAAGCGTTTAGCACCAGGTTCTAGTAGTTCCAGTTCCGTATTTCCCACAATAGAAATCGCACTTTTCGCACGCTATCATTGGCTGTTTTTATAATTGAGAGGAGACCCTAAAAACGCTCATCGCGAAAAATACCGAATTCTAATCGAGAAGGGGCGATTAGAATCCGCCCTAAGTACTTTGCTTTCAACAAAAAGGAGGATTCTAATCGAGAAAAAAGGCCATTTTTGCGGCGCTATCTTGCGGCCAGTTCGGGACGCTGGTCCGCTGGCAATCCGGCGGCGACGGCCGCTTCGAGCGCGGCGAGCAATTCGTTGCGCCGCTCGAGCGGAAATTGCGAGGCATCGACGGGCTCTCCGAATCGCACGGTGACTTCCCCCGGATTGATTTTGCGGCTGCCCTTGCGCATCAGGTGCTGCGTTCCCGCAATCGAAACGGGCACGATCGGCACGGCGGCCTGGATCGCCATCAGCACCGCGCCCTTCTTGAAAGGGCGCATCCGGCCATCGGGGCTTCGCGTGCCTTCGGCGAACACGGCAAAGGACAGCCCTCGGTGCATGTACTGCACCGCTTGGTCGACGCTCGCCGCCGCCGCTTCCCGGTCCGCGCGATCCACCGGAACGAATTTCGCCGCGCGCATCCCCGCCGCCAGAATGGGGATGCGCAGTAACTCCTTCTTTATGAGCACGGAAATGCGCCGCGGAATCGCGGGAAAATACACCAGGGGATCGAGATTCGAAGCGTGGTTCGATACGAACACGCAGACCCCCGGGGGTATATTCCCCACTCCCTCCACATGCACGCGAACCCTCGCAATCCTCATCGCCATCGCCATCGCGCGCATCGAGAGCCAATACATCGCGTCCGGATTCCCGGTGACGACGCTCCAAAGCACAAACCACGGCAGGATCAGGACCAGCGCCGTCCCGAGAAACGCGAAAACGAGAATTGTGCGGATCATGAGCGTGCGGCAGACATTTTAATCGGTCATGCCGCGGAGAAGGCCATTGAGAATACGCTGTTGCCGTTCGGTGGGATGGGCGATTGGGCTGACGATGTAGATCGGCGAATCTTTCCCCGCCGCCACGGGAGTCAGCGTGAGCCCCGCGACAGAGAAGAATTCGCTGTATGGAATTTCATCCGTGCCCGAGACATATTTCGCAAAAAAAGCCTGAAAGCTTTTGCCTGCCACTTTCTCGACCACCCGCTGCACGCCTTCGCTATCGTCATAGAATTTCCCCTGCTTCGCATACTCATCGTTCATCCGTCGCATCACGTCGTCGAGCGACTTGTGATTATCCGTAGCATCCCGGATTGCGAGATCGAGCAGGACCCCGAGAATTTCGCCTTTGTTGTAATACGAAATGCTGCGCTCAGGATCAGCGTAATCGGAAAAGCCCTCGAACCAGGCATCGAGGCTCGATTCTTCCGCGCTCTGCCACAGCCGGGCCGGGCGCGCCTGCAAAGTGTCGATTTGCCCGGCCAGTTCACGGTAAAACTGCTCCTTCGTCCACAGCCCGGTGCGCTCCAGCGCATAATCTTCGTAAGTGTTCGTCACACCCTCGGCAAACCACAGCGCCCGCGTATACTGCTCGCGGGAATAATCCACCGGCTCGAGCGATTGCGGCCGAATCCGCTTTACGTTCCACGCATGGAAAAATTCGTGCGCTGCGATGGCAGCCGCCTCTTCCGCCGAACCTGCGGAAATGGCCGACGAATTCCGGTGTTCCATCCCTCCGCCACCCACGTCGACAGCCGGCCCGATGTGAAAAATAAACGTATACCCCCGGTCCGGCGAATCGAATGGCGCGCCGCCCATCAACTGCAGCTCATAGCCGGTGATGCGCGCCAGATAGTCTTGGAGCCGCGGCTTATTCGAGTCCTTGCCGTCGAGCACAACGTGAATCGGCGCGCCGTCGCTCGTGAAACCGAATTCTTCGAACGAGCCGGCTTCGATGGGAGCATCGACGAGCGAATCATAATTGGGAGCTGAATACGCATTCGGTTCGCCGGCACGTGCCAGAGCGCTGACGCTTTGCCATCCAGCCGGGACATTTTGCAGTTGCAACGAAACATCTTCGCCACGGCGCGTCGGAATATACATCAGGATTTCAGCAAGATTCAGAAATGCGTGATGCGCATTGAGCTGCGAATCAAACGGTCCGGGCTCGTCCCACAGGATCGAGTAGCGCACGATAAAGGTATTGTGGTCGCCCGGCGCACAGGCATGCGTCAGCGAAATGTCCCAATCCTGCTTGTCTGTTTTCCGCACGTCCAGCGGCACAGCTTCGAGCGACGGGCAAATCGCCGTAACGTCTCGCACCCGCTCGGCAAAATCGCGGATTTGATACAGCGCATTCCAAGCCGGCATCGCCGTCGTGAGTTCGCGCCCTTCGAGCGGCACACTCATCGTCACGTGGAACAGATGCTCATCGGAATGATCGAGAGAAATCGTGTAGGAAATTCTCGCCGCGGCGGGCCGCGCGCTCAGAAGAACGAAGAAACTGAACAAAAACAGGAAGACGATTACGCGAACACGCCTCACCTGCGCACACCGGCGGACTTCAGCGCATCCAGAAGCTTCGCCGTCAATCCGTCGAATCCCCCGTTAGACATCATCAGCACGAGGTCGCCCGGATTCGCATTCGCAGAAAGATATTCGGCGATGTCGCCGCTCGATGCAAACGCCCTTGCCTCGCGCCCCCGCGCGCGAACGGCAGCCGCTATGGCGTCCGGCGAAAGCCTCTCCTCGTCGCCCAGCATCTGCGCGCGGCTCACTGCCCCGATCAACGTGACATCGGCTCCGGCTAGCGCATCCGGCAGCGCATCCTGAAACACTTTTCGCCGCATTGTGTTCGACCGCGGCTCGAGCGCCGCCCATATTTTGCGCCCAGGCCAGCGCATTCGCGCCGCCTCGATCGTCAGCCGGATCGCCGTCGGGTGATGCGCGAAATCCTCCACCACGAGAACGCCGTTCGCTTCACCCTTAATTTCCATGCGCCGCCGCACGCTTTGAAACGTCGCGAGCGCCGATTCAATCGCATCGCACTCTACGCCGCGCCCATACGCCAGCGCGACCGCCGCTAGCGCATTCAGCACATTGTGCCGTCCCGCGACAGGAATCCGAATGCGGGTAACTTGATTCCCGCGAAACGCGACGCGAAATTGCGTCGCATCGTCCTGCCAGGAAATATCGCCCGCGCTCCAGTCACAATCGCCGTCCAACCCAAAGGTCTCAACAGGACAAAACGCCTTCTGCACCACTTCGCGCAGTTCGGGACTTCCGCCCCAGGTCAGAATCTTCCCTCGCCGTGGCACGAGATTCACCACGCGGCGAAACTGTAGCGCAATCGACGCCAGATCCGGGTAAATGTCCGCATGATCGTATTCGAGCGACGTGAGGATCAACTCGTCCGGATGGTAGTGCAGGAATTTCGGCGCCTTGTCAAAGAACGCCGTGTCGTATTCGTCGCCCTCGATGATGAACTCCTCGCCGCCGCCGAGACCGTAACTTCGGTCGCCGAAATTCGGCGCGACGCCGCCAATCAAAAAATCGGGCCGCCGTCCCGCAACATGAAAGATCCACGCGAGCATCGCCGTCGTGGTGGTCTTGCCGTGCGTCCCCGCTACGACGATCGACGCATGCCCCGGAATGAAATATTCCTCAAGCAGCTGCGGCATCGAACAGTAGGGAATCTTCTCATCGAGGATGTATTCGAGCTCCACGTTCCCGCGCGAAATCGCGTTCCCGATCACCGCAAGATCGGGCGCGGGCCGCAGATTTTCTTCGCGATAGCCGTCATTCCATTTGATCCCAAGCGAATCGAGCAACGTCGATGCCGGCGGATACACGTTGACGTCGGTCCCTGTCACGCGAAAACCGCGGTCGCGCAGCATTCCGGCCACTGGCGCCATCGCCGCGCCCGCGATCCCGAGCAAATGAATGTGTCCAGCCTGCGGCCTGCCAATCATGAACAGTTCCCTCGAAAACTTACTCCGCGCATGCAGGCTCCAGAATATCCAGCCGCGCGCCGCCATCGGTCACGGCCAACCGTGCGCGCACACCCAGCGGCAGCGTCAGCATCGCTCGCGAGGTGTGCCCGACCGGCGTGCCAAACGCCACCGGAACGCCCATCGGCACTAAAATGCGTTCCGCCACTTCGCGCACCGTCTCATCACCCGCAGACACTTCCGCGTCAGGAAAGTCCCCAAGCACCAGCCCCGCAATCTTCTGCAGCTTTCCCGCCTGCCGCAAATGCATCAGCGCGCGATCTACGGCGTAGGGCTTCATTCCGCGATCTTCGAGCAGCAAAATCGCCCCTTCCGTATTGAGTTCCCACGGAGTGCCCAGCGTGGTCTCGATCAACGTCAGGCAGCCGCCCAGCAACGTGCCCGTCGCTTCGCCGGTCGCCAGCGATTGCGCCTCTAAATCGAGACTCCAACCATTCGCCGTTTCGTTCAGCGCCGAAAGCAGGCTTGCGCGGTCGTAACCGTGTGGCGCTCCAGCCCCACGCGAAAAATTCATCGCCACCATCGGCCCGTAAAACGTGACCCAACCGAATTTCTCCCACAAATAAATCTGCAATGACGTGATGTCGCTGCAACCCAGCAAAATCTTCGGCTTCGGCGGGACCACCTCGCGCGATAAGCACTCCAGCAGATACGTCGAGCCATAACCCCCGCGCGTGCAGAAAAGCGCGCGTGTATCGCTCTCGCTGAGCCCGCGTTTCAGCTGCGAAAATCGCCCGTCCGCCGAACCCGCAAACATCCCCCCATTGGCAAGCACCGCGGCCTCATCCATTTTGGCCTGCAATCCGAGGCGAAAAATTTCCTCGCAGCCGAGACGCAAAAAATGCTCCTTCACCGGGCTCGCCAGGGAAAGGAGTCTCACAGCGTCTCCGGGTTTCAAAGCGGTTGGCTTTTGAGCTTGTGGCATGGACAAGATTCGAGGATAAGAAATTTCAGCAGCGGAGTCCATACAGGTGCGCGCGGCTGTTTACATGCGCGGGCGGCTCCGGTACCCGCGCCAGCGCAAGCCCGCGCGGTCAGATTTGCGAATAGGCAGCCGGCGCCAGAATCTCGTTGTCCACGTTGGAAACGATCGGCTCGAACGAATACCGCGGATTGCTCGTCAGCGCCTTCCATTCCGGCGATCCGAAAAACGCGGCCCAGTTCTTATCGCGGTCGGCCAGTGTGGGGAAGGAAATCATGTACGTCAACCCGGGCTGGCGCTCGCCGATGACCCGGTCGCCCATGAAGACCGGCCAGAACGACGACTTTTTGAATATTGCCACCTCACCCGCGTTCATCATTTCCACTTTTCGCAGATGGTCCTGCATCGTCGTGCTTTCATAGGTCCTCATTTCAAACATGCGAGGACCCGTCGGCGGCGCTGCAAGCTTCGGCATCGCCTCAAATGCGTAAAGGAGCGAGCTTTCCATCCGCACCGCGCCGGGATCGCGCGCCGGGGCATTCAAATAATCCGCGCCCGCTTTCTGATAGTCCGCGTCATCCCGCAGCCGCGCCTCCGCCGTCACCAGTGTCTCCGATTTCGCAGCGGGCATCAGCACATACGACGAGGGCCCTTGCGCCCCAATCGACGTGTTGAAAACTCCCACCGGCTTGATATCCAGCCGGTTCAGCGCCGGAATCAGCGCATCTTTGAAATAATCGTCCGCGAGCTTCTTCATCGGCCCGGACAGAATGTGATAGCGGCGGAGTTCGTAATACTCGCGTTCGCTTGATCCCGCCGTCTCCTGCGCCGCTCGCAAAGACGTCGATGCAGCCAGCGCGGCCCCCGAGCCAAGCGCCGAACCCAAAAATTTCCGCCGATCCATGAAATTCCTCCGCGCGATCCGCCACCGTGTCGCAACTTGCGCGAAAATCATCACACACGCGAGGAATCATGTCCAGCCGCGTCCCTTCTTTCCTATTCGACAGTAATTGTCACGTTCGGCACGGTCACGGTGGTCCCGTTGATCGTCACCGCCACGTTTACCGATTGCACCGCGCCAACCGGAGTCCCGGAATTTCCGGCGCTGTTGCTGTCGCTGCTATTCGTCGCGCCCGTGCTCATCGAGCCGCCGCAGCCCACATTCACCATCACCATCGCGAGCAAAATCCCAGCAAACGCAAAGCCCAGCCGTTGTCTCCGTGGTATCGCAAAGGGCGCCAAGACCGCGCACAAAAGCAGCACTAGCAGAATATTCCGCGCACCCGGAGCAATCAGTGCTGCTGAAGGAGCCGTCGTGGATACCGTCAGTGTTGCCGTCGCTGTCCCGTTTGCGGGCAACGTAAACGCCGTCAGCGCGCACGTAATTTTCTCCGCTGCCGCTGTTCCGCAGGTCGCGGAAGCGAGCGTCCCGGAGCCTGTGAATCCGTTTTTGCTTAGGAAAATCAGCACCGCGCTGGCCGATTGCCCCGGCGCCCCGATCGTCAGCGCCAATGGATTCGCCGTCACGCTAAACGAGCCCTGCGCGGCCGGCGCAACGGTAAGACTGCCGCTCGCCGAACTCGAGCCATAGCACGCTGAAATCGCGACCGGCATCGGAGCAGTCACGGCGCTCGTCTTCACGCTGAACGTCCCGCTCGTCGCCGTTTCCGGAATCGTTATTCCGTCCGGCACGGAAGCGACAGCAGTGTCCTGGCTGCTCAGGCAAATAGCCGCGCCTCCCGCGGGGGCGGGGCCGCTCAGCATCACCGTTCCCGTAGCGGTATCGCCGCCCGTGACGCTGCTCGGATTAAACGTCACGGAAGTTATCGCGGCCTGCAAGACGGTGAGTGTCGTCGATTGCGCCGCTCCATTCCACGACGCCGAAATCGACACCGGCGTCGAAGCCGAGACTGCGCTCGTGCTGATCGTAAAGGTCCCGCTGGTCGATCCCGCCGCAATCGTAATCGATGCCGGCAAGCTCGCCGCGGCATTATTGCTCGTCAGCGAGATCACGGCCCCTCCGCCCGGCGCGGGCTGATTTAGCGTGACTGTCGCCGTCGACGAGCCGCCTCCCGTCACACTTGCCGGGTTCAGCGTCAACGACGCGGCAGACATCACCGTGCCGCGGCTTGCAAAGACGCTCCATTTGTAAGTGTTGTAGTTGTAGCTCGGCCACACGACGCTAACATTTCCTTCAGCGTCGATTGCGCTTTCCAGCTCGACTGTGTCCGGCGCATCGCTGCCATTCGTAATATCGGTCGACGAAAAATCCGTTCCGCCGTCCGTCGATCGCAACAAGTAGGCGTCCGCGCCGGCTGCCGATACATCAATGGCGCCGCTTCCATCCACGGACATCCGGTCGGGAAAAGAGCTCGCAATTTGCCGTGGCGCCGAAAACGCCGATCCCGCCGCCGCGCGGCTGAAATACGCGTCTGATCCGCTGCCGGTCACCTGCGGCCACGCCAGATACGCGTCCCCTGCTGCGTCAAAGCCCATCAGCACGCGCGAGACCGGCTCGTTTTGCGAATCGGAAATCTGCACCGGCGCGGATAACGTCGCTCCTCCGTCTTTCGATTGGCTGAAGAAGACGTCGCTCGAAATCACCGGACAGGCTGAACTATTCGGACAATCGCTGTCCCACGCAACATCGATATTGCCGCTCGGATCGACGCTCAATTGGTCGTAGTACGCGCCCTGCGGCGTATTCGAAATATCCCGCGGATTTGAAAAACTCGCGCCGCCGTTCGTGGACCGTGTGAAGAAAAGGTCGAAAGGATCGTGGCCCGAGACGCTTCCCTGCCAGACGACGTCGATATTTCCAGAGGTATCCGCCGCGACAGTCGGGTTCAGCGCTCCGTTCGGGTAATTCGAGACGTCGAGCGGCGTCGAAAAACTCGCTCCGCCATTCGTCGATCTTGCGAAAAAGATTTGGGAGGAGCTTGTATCCATCCAGACGAGATCAATATTGCCGCTTCCATCCACTGTGATCGCACGATAGCCGGCAGCTGCAAACCCGAGGTAGGGGCTCATCCCGGGCGCGATATACACGGGCGATGAGAAGGTCGCACCGTTGTCCGTCGACCGCGCGAAATCAGGGCCTGTGCTGTTCCAAATTACGTTGATGTTGCCTTGCGCATCGATGGCAAGCTGCGGGTCGCCGCCATTGGTGGAAAGCGCTTGCGGCGTCGAATAAGTCGCGCCACCGTCGGTCGATCGGCTGAAAAACACGGTGTCCGTGCAGGATGTCGACGCGCTGCACAAGCCTTCCAGGTCGCTCCATACCACATAAATATTTCCGTTCGGCCCCGTCGCAACTTCCGGTTCACCCTTCGCGTCCATGTTGCCGGATACCTGTTGAGGCGTCGAAAAAGTCATTTGCGCTCGCGCCGCCATTGCTGACGTCGCCAGCAGCGCTGTTGCAGTTCCCAGGACACGCACCAACTGACGCAGAACAAACTTCCGCTGAATCATGGCACACCCCTGCTTGTCGATTTGAACTCTCTCGACGCGCTGGGAGCGCCGTCGCTTTTTTGTACCGGTCGAAAATCAATCCGCTTTTCGAATCCACCGGAATAGTGGGCAATCCCGGCTACGTCGGCACAAAAACTACTCCGCCGAATCGGTCGCGGCAATCGGTGGTTAACCTACGGCAAGCGGGGGAGAAAATGCATTACGCGGGGCAGGTAAATCCCCTAACTGGGTGTCCGAAGCAGGCTTAGCCCTTAGGGCGCGGCTTTGCTTCCAGCCGCCCGTGCTTGTCCTGACGGATTCGAAGGATTGCCCACGCTTCCGGGCTTACCTCTTTGAATTTCGTTTGGAATCGCCCAGCGAAAACTATGAACTCTTATTGAATCGAGAAATTAACCGCTGGAGACGTCCCACCACCAGGGTTCGGATTCACCACGGTGACGGCGATCGTGCCGCCCGTCGCGACATCAGAACTCAGTACGCCCACCGCAATCTGCGTCGGGCTCGCATAGCCGGTCGGCCGCGGCGAACCGTTAAAATCCACCACCGACCCGGGCACGAATCCGCTTCCGGTGAGCACCAAAAGCGCTCCAGGAGGAACCGTTCCAATCTTTGCGCTTGTCGGCGCAATCGAAGTCAGCTTCGGAACCGGATTCGTCGCCGGCCCGATCGGCAGTTTCACGGAGGGCGAAGCAAGCCCGGGGGTGCTGGTTTGCACTGCGATCTCGGCAAGCGATTCGGAGGCGAAATCCTCGGCCGGAATCGTCGCGTTCAATTCGAGCGGTGAGCCGCTGGCCGTAGTGTTCAGCTCGGTTCCGTTGAGCAGAATCGAATCCGTCGAGGCGAAATTCGTCCCGTTCACCGTCAGCATCACATTGCTTGACGTCCCGGCAACCACGCTGGTCGGAGAAATCGATGTGATCGTTGGGCCATTCGCAGTCGGCGCATTGATCACCAGCGAAACCTGCACCGGGTTCAGCCCGCCGCCTGGCGTCGGATTCGTCACCGTAATCTGGCCGGTGCCGGGATTCGCAACGTCCCCATCGAGGATCGTCATCGACAGTTGGCCCGTTTCTTGGTTATAAACCGCCGGCCGGTTTACGCCGTCCCACTGAGCCGTCGTGTTTATGTAGAAATTGTTCCCGCTCAAGTAGAGCGTAAACGCTTGGCTGCCTGCGGTCACTTGCTGTGGGAAAAGACCCGTAATCTGGGGAGTCGGATAATAGAAGCCGCTCCCGCAGCCACAAATCGACACGGCCATCGCCAGCAGCGCGGCCCAACCCAAACGCCTCAATCGTCTCCTCCTGGTGAACTTCTTGGGGTCCCGACGCGCTGGAGATCCGGCAGCAGCCGGGAAGGCAAAGCGGAAGCCGCGCAACCCTAAGCCCACGCCACAAGTGCAAGAAAACAGGACTGAAATTGATAACACCTCGGCGCGCAGATCGTCAACTCGGATTCCCGCGCTGAAAAAATGGTTGCCGCAGGCTACAGCCTAAAAGCTGTCAATTTCGAAAAGTGGCGCGCTCGCGCTGCGATTTCCCGCCGCGTCACGCTGGCCAGCCGCTCCACGCCAAAGCTCTCCACGGTGAAGCTGCCCACCACGGAACCGTAGACCATCGCCGACCGCAGCGTCTTGTCGTTGATCCGGCCCACGCTCGCCAGGTACCCCATGAATCCGCCGGCGAAACTGTCGCCCGCGCCGGTCGGGTCGCGCACCTCTTCCAGGGGAAATGCCGGAACGGAAAAGATGAACTTCTCATGGATCATTAGCGCGCCGTGTTCGCCGCGCTTGATCACCAGCGTGCGCGGCCCCATCTTGAAGACGGCCTTCGCCGCCCGCAGCAGATTGTGCTCTCCCGTCAATTGTCGCGTCTCGTCGTCATTGATCATCAGGATATGAATGTCCTTCAACGCCTGTCGCAGCGCTTCGGGAGTGCCACTGATCCAATAATTCATCGTGTCCAGCGCCGCCACTTTCGGCTTCTGCCTCATCTGCTGCAAAACGGAGCGTTGCAGCGTCGGATCGATATTGCCCAGGAACACGAATTTCGAGTCCCGATAGGGATCGGGCAGCGTCGGCCGGAAATCGGCGAACACATTCAATTCCGTCGCCAGCGTCGTCCGTTCATTCATGTTCAGGCTATACCGGCCTGACCAGAAAAACGATTTGCCCGTCGCGCGCTCCAGCCCCGAAAGATCGATTTTCCGCCCGCGGAACGCCGCTTCTTCCTTCTTCGTGAAATCATCGCCCACCACCGCCACGATCCGCACGGGCGCGAAATGGCTCGCCGCCAGCGCGAAATAACTTGCCGCGCCCCCCAGCGTGCGCTCTACCTTCCCGAGCGGTGTTTCGATCGCATCAAACGCAACGGAGCCCACCACGAGTAGCGACATCCTTTTCTCCTGTTAGATTTAGCCCCAAGCGGAGTCTACGACACGTACTTGCCGATGATCGGCGCGAGCCGCTTTTTCGCAGTGGTGGGAATCGCCTTGCGATCCGTCATGATGGCATGCGCGAGCGCCGAACCGCACTTGCAGGCCCGTTCTTCCCCCAGCCCGCGCAGCACTTCGCGAATCGCCTGCTGCACGTTTTCCGAATTTTTGTTCATATTCGCGATCACTTCTTCCAGCCTCACCGCATCATGATGCGGATGCCAGCAATCGAAGTCGGTCACCATGGCGAACGACGCGTAGCAAATCTCCGCCTCGCGCGCGAGCTTCGCCTCCGTCAGGTTCGTCATCCCGATCACGTCAAACCCCTGCTTGCGGTAATACTCCGATTCCGCCAGGGTTGAAAACTGCGGCCCTTCCATGCAAACGTACGTTCCTCCGCGATGCGCCCTCACCCCGACCGCCTCGCACGCCGCAGCCATCTGCGTCGATAGCCGCGGGCAAGTCGGCTTATCGAATCCCACGTGCGCCACCACGCCATTTCCGAAAAAAGTCGCCACCCGTCCCCGCGTCCGGTCAAAAAATTGATCCGGAATCAAAAAATCAAGTGGCGGAAACTCTTCGCGCAAGGAACCCACCGCGCTCACCGAAATAATCTGCTCTACTCCGAGCATCTTCAGCGCGCAGATATTCGCCCGGTAATTGATCTCGCTCGGCGTGAACCTGTGCCCTCGCCCATGCCGCGCCAAAAATGCCACGCGCTTCCCTTCCAGCGCGCCGATCACAATCGCCTCAGACGGATCCCCAAACGGCGTCTTTACTCGCACCTCGCGCGTCGCCGTCAACCCGGCCATCTGATATAGCCCGCTGCCGCCGATGATCGCGATCTTCACCGGCTTCTTCGAGGCGGAATTTTTCCCATTTTTCGCTGAACGCATTTCGAAATTCGCTCCTGTCTGTTAATCGACCTTCACGGCCTCAGGCGTGATAACCCCGTCTCGTTCGCGCAAATATGCCGCAGGCTCATCCGCATCGTGAACGAACAGCGCGACCCACTCCTCCCGCACAATTCGCGGCAACCATTTTCGTTTGTTTTCGATGACCGTCAAAGGAAAGAGATCGTAACCCATGCCCCACGCGAACGGCAGATGAGCCCGCGTCGGCACAAGGTCCGCCAGCAGAAACGCCGTCTTGCCTCCGCCGGAAAGCTTCACGCACATCATATCCGCCGTGTGTCCCGGCGCGCAGATCAATTCGACTCCCGGCGCAATCTCCGTATCCTCCTCGATCAACTGCAACTGCTTCGTCTCCGCCATCGGGGCATAATTCTCAGGGAAATACGTCGCACGCGTCCGTTCGTTCGGATGCATCGCATTCTCGAACTCGCCTTTGCGCGAAACGTAACGCGCATTCGGAAACACCGCCACAGCCTTGTCCTTCTCCCATTGAGTGTTCCCGCCGCAATGATCGAAATGCAGATGCGTATTCACCACAATGTCGATGTCGCCCGGCGCGATCGCATATTCACGCAATCCTTCCTCGAGAAACGGCCCATCGAGTGCATAAATATCTCTCAGCTTCGCGTTCCATTTCCCACCCGCGCCCGTCTCAACTAAAATCCGCTTCCCTCCGGCACGAATCAGCAGGCAATTCAGCCCCAGCCTGATCCGGTTGCGCGAATCCGCCGGCACTTTTTTCTCCCAAAGCGGCTTCGGCACGATTCCAAACATCGCGCCCCCATCCAGGTAAATATGCCCGTCCGGCACAACATGAAATTCCAAATCGCCCAGCTTCAACTTTTCCCCCGCTCGTCTCTCACCAGCGCCAGCGCTCGCAACACCTCTTCCGCCGCGCCATACGGGTCCTTCTCTCTTGACGCTACCACCGCCGCCATTTCCTTCAGTCGCCGTGCGGCATCTCCGTTCCCAGCCAACTCCGCCGCCACCTGCTGCTCCACCGCCCGCACCAGCCAGCTGCGCCAAAACTCAACTTCGCGCCCGCGCCGCGCATCAGTCGCCGCGCGCACCTCGCGAAACTCCTGAATCGCCTGCGCCAACTCCGCGATCCCCCTCTCCTCTGTCGCCACAGTCCGCACGATCTTCGGCGTCTGCGCCACGCTCGCTGGCGCAAGCTGCAGCGCGGAAGTCAACTGCTGCTCAAACGCGTCTGCCCCTTCGTAATCCGCCTTATTGATCGCGAAAATATCCGCAATCTCCATCAACCCGGCCTTCAGGCTCTGCACCTGGTCGCCCGTGCCCGGCGTGAGCACCACCAGTGTGCAATCGGCCACGCGAGCTACTTCAATCTCGTCTTGTCCAACTCCCACCGTCTCGATAATCACCACATCTTTTCCCGCCGCATCAAGCAGCAACGCTGCATCCGCCGCAGCCTGCGCCAACCCGCCCCACGCCCCGCGCGACGCCATCGACCGGATAAACACTCCCTCATCCGTCGCGTGCGCCTGCATGCGAATCCTGTCGCCTAAAATCGCGCCGCCCGTAAATGGACTCGAGGGATCGACCGCGATCACTCCGACCGTCTTCTCTTCGCGCCGGTAATAGCCCGCAAGCCCGCTCGCAAGCGTGCTTTTCCCCGTTCCCGCCGCGCCCGTAATCCCAATCCGCCACGCGCGCCCCGTCCCTTGAAAAAGCAAGCGCAAGACATCCTGCGCCCCTCGCTCGCCATTCTCGATCGCCGTCACCGCGCGCGAGATCGCACGCACGTCGCCCGCACGAATCTCCGCCGCCCAATTTTCAGTGGAAGCATTCATTCAGGGTAAGTCAGTTTCGACCATCCGCCCGCGCCACTCAATCCAATCACTCGAGCCGTCAGGTTTCCGAAAACCGGCTCGGCGTTTCCGGCAAAAGACTTGGTGCAGGTTCTGCGCGCCGGCGCCGCGGATCGCGAATCGCATCCGGATTCGGATATTTTTTCCCCGGAATAAACGCCGCCGCCACGCAGAGCAGGACGATCAGTATCAGGCACAACCAGCTTCCCTCCGGCCCCACAGAGCCTCCCGTCAGCCACACCGGCCCGGCAAATTTCGCCGTAAACAAGTGCCCGGACGCAACCAGCCCGCTATCCGGCACGCCGTAGAAATACGTCTCGCCCCAATCCCACGCCATGTGGAAACCGACCGCCGCCCACAGGTTCCCGGTCTTACGCGTCAAAATGCAAAACAAAAACCCGATCCCTCCCGCCGCAGCCGCCCCAACATAGCTTTCTCCCGTATTCCCCAGATGAACCGCCCCAAACAAAATGCTCGTCACAATCGCCGCCGGCCAAAACCAAATCCCCGTCGTCAACGTGAAAAGGATGTAGCCGCGGAACAGGTCCTCCTCGAGAAATCCCACAAACAAAAACGCCAGGGCCCACAGCGCGCCGTCCTTCAGCGCCGGCGCCCCGCCTAATGCCTGCTCGCCAAGGTGAAACACTCCCGCAAGGTGCAGCGACGCCAGCAGCAGCGAGATCGAACCAAATCCGATCGCCGCGCTCACCCAAAATCCGCCCGCAAACGCGCCACTCGGCCCAAGCCCGTAATCTCGGAACCGCCGCCCCTCGATCCCGCTCATGATCCACGCCGTCGCCAGATAAATCCCAAACGCCAGCGCTTCGCCCGTCAGCACCCCTCTCGGCGTAAACGCCGAAAATACTCGGCCGGGCGGTGTGTGCGTGAAGCGCGCCAGAGCGAAGCTGACGGCTCTCGTCAAAATGAAGAAAATCGCTGCCGCAATCAACAAACGCCAGCCCGCGCGCAGCCCGTTCGGACCGAAGAACGCATTATTTTCGGGAGGTAAAGTCGAACGCGAAGAAAATTCAGGACCCGCCGGCTGCACGCGCGCGTCATCATCGGCCATCGGAGTACGCCTCCTCGAACCGCCCCTGCACTAGCATATCCATCCCCCGCCCAGAACCAAATCATCCGCGTAAAATACCGCCGCCTGCCCCGGCGTAATCGCCCGCTGCGGCTCGCGAAACTCAATCCGCGCCTTGCCCCCGTCCAGCGCCCTAATTTCCGCCTCGGCCGGCTCGTGCCGGTTGCGGATGCGCACCATCGCCTCAACGCGCCCTCCAGGCGCCGCAAACGGAATCCAATTCACGCTCCGCACTTCCGCCGTCGTGCTGCGCAACGCTTCATCTTCACCCACAATCAACCGGTTCTTCGCGCGGTCCAGAGCCACCACGTACATCGGCCGCCCCTTCGCAATCCCAAGCCCGCGCCGCTGCCCCACCGTATACCGGTGCAAACCTTCATGCCTCCCCACCACTTCGCCCGCTGTCGTCACCATTTCGCCCGCGCTATCCGCCAACGCGCCGCCCTGCTCCTGCAAGTAGCTCTCGATGAACCGCACATAATCGCCCGAAGGAACGAAACAAATCTCCTGGCTTTCCGGCTTCTCTGCCACCGGCACCGCCAATCGCCGTGCGATCTCGCGAACCTCCTGCTTCGTCAGTTCGCCCAGCGGAAACTCCGCCCGCGCCAGCTGCTCCTGCGTCAGCCCAAACAGAAAATAACTCTGATCCTTTGAAATATCGCGCGCGCGCAGCAATTCATATCGCCCGCTCTCCCGATTGCGCCGCACACGTGCATAATGCCCCGTCGCAATCCGCTCCGCGCCGATTTGCCGCGCCATCGTCAGCAAATGCTCGAACTTCACGTCATTATTGCAGTTCGTGCACGGAATCGGCGTCCGTCCCGCGAGATAGTCATTCACAAAGGGACGAATCACTGTCTCCTCGAACTTCTGCTCGAAATTCACCACGTAATAGGGAATTCCCAAATGCCCAGCCACGCGCCGCGCATCGTACACATCATCCAGCGAACAGCACCGATGCCGCACCGGTCCTTCGCCCTGCAATTCCGGCAGTCGCCGCTGATTCCACAGCTGCATCGTCAGCCCGATAATCGCCTGCCCGCGCTCGTGCAGCATCGCGGCCACGGTCGAGCTGTCCACGCCGCCGCTCATCGCGACCGCCGTAGCGCCCGCCGCCAGGCCCGGCGAAAGCGCCTCGCGCGCGCTCAATTCGATGTCAACCACCGGCATCGTCAATTTCCCTTCCCGGCCGCAACCGGAGCCATCGCGCCGCACCGCGGCGAAAGCGCGCGCAAACGCTCGACCGCCGCCGGAATAATCTCGATCGCCCGCTCAATCTCTTCCGCCGTCGTCGTTCGCCCGATGCTGAACCGCACGCTCGACCGCGCCGCCTCATCGCTCAATCCAATCGCCAGCAGTACGTGCGAAGGCTCGATCGCTCCCGACGAACACGCCGCTCCCGTCGAGCACGCAATCCCCTGCAAATCGAGCGCGATCACCAGCGACTCGCCCGACGCGCCCATCACCGTCACGTTCGTCGTATTGCACACGCGCGCCGCCCCATCCCCATTCACTCGAATCCCCGGAATCCTCGCCCGCAGCCCCGCTTCCAACCGGTCGCGCAAACTCGAAACCCGCTCCGAATCCTCTGTCAGCCGCTTCCGCGCCAACTCCGCAGCCTTTCCCATCCCCACAATCCCGGCCACGTTCTCCGTTCCCGGCCGCAGCCCGCGCTCGTGCTGCCCACCGCGCTGCGTCGGCTCTATACGCACGCCCGAACGCACATACAGCGCGCCCACGCCCTTCGGGCCGTAAATCTTGTGCGCCGAAAGCGAAAGCAGGTCCGCGCCCATCTCCCGCACGTCAATCGGCGCCTTGCCCACCGATTGCACTGCATCCACATGAAACGGAATCCGCGCCTCGCGCGCGATCCGTCCGATTTCCTGCACCGGCTGGACCGTCCCCAGTTCATTATTCGCGTGCATCGCGCTGATCAACACCGTCTCGGGACGAATCGCCCGTCGCACGTCCTCCGCATCGACCACGCCTTGCGCGTTCGCCGGGACATAACTCACCCCAACGCCGTTCGCCTCGCTCGCCTGGCACGCATTCAAGACGGCGTGATGCTCGATCGCCGTCGCAATCACATGCTTGCGCGCCCCGCTCGCAGCGCCGGTAACTCCAAAAATCGCCAGATTATCCGCCTCGGTTCCGCCGCTCGTAAACACAATCTCCGAAGCCTTCGCCCCGATCAATGCCGCCACCGATTGCCGCGCCTCGTCCACACCCGCGCGCGCCCGCTGCCCCGGCGAATGAATCGACGAAGCATTCGCATATTCTTCGCCCAGATACGGCAGCATCGCCTCCAGCACAGCAGGGTCCAGCGGCGTAGTCGCGTTGTAATCGAAATAAATCACGGTCGCAGCCAATTCAATTCAGAATAACCGCCGCCCCCAAACGGGTCAAGCAACCCGCCAACGTGGCGCACGCGCCCTCGCAAAAATCTTTTCTCTTGGCACTCTACTACTATGTAGTAGAGCTGGACACGCAATAGCAGGCGGGAAGACTGGAAATCGAAGGATTTGCTCATCCCCCTTTTTATTCAAACGTTCCAACGCATTCGGTACGCTCGATATGCAGGTAGTCAGTATCGGGCGCCTGGAACCGGATGCCTCCTTGTTTGAAGTCCCGTCCGATTATGCCTTGACGCCGTGATGCAAATACGCTCCGCGGCGGCCTAAATCCATCTCTGTTAGCTCGGTGTCTCCGTCAGATATCTTCAAGTTCCAAACACCCGCTCCTTCGGCCCGTTCTTTCCTAAAAGTAACCTGTACCTATTAGCGACAAAGTACTATTGCCCGCGCTCCTTCCGCACCCCAGAATCCTCAAGCACGCGACAACCAAAAGCTCGCATTTTTGCGGCATCGCATCGGGAGAAAAAGGGACATGAACAGAAAGAATCTTGCGCTCAAAATCTTATTCGCAGCTCTGCTGGCGACCATCGCATTTGGTCCGTCGGCGTTTTCGCAGTCCCAGGCCGTTTCCAGGGGGCAATTTACGCTCTCTTTTCCGGCCCAGTGGGGCAAGCTCTCGCTTCAACCCGGCACCTATTCCTTCGCCGTGAAGGCTGAAAACAGCAGCTACATCGTTTCCGTAGCCGAAGGGCGCCGCCCGCTCGGCTTTGTTCTCACTTCCACCTATTCGCCCGCAGATTCCCAACCGCTTCCGGACCACGCCCTTCTCTGCGTGCGCCATTCGGGCACTTGCTCCATCGGCGCGCTCAAGATGGCCGAAGGCGTCTTCTTCTTCCAGCTTCCCGGCAATGAGAGAGCCCAGCTCGCGCAGCAGCCTGACCTGATTCAGCGCGTGCCTGTGCTCCTCGCGCAAAATTAGCTCCGCCTCAACGCCGCGGTGCGCCGCAGCCCGATGGCTCAGCCTTCGGGTTGCGGCGCCTGTTCGGCGTCCTGACGTCCTGTCCGATTTCGCTTGGCTGTGTCAGCCATCTTCCGCTAGGCTTCTCGCAAACACTCTGCATCACACGCCATGAGAGCGCCCGCATCTCCAATCGCGAAATCAGCTCGCACCATGTCTTCCGCAGCTCTATCGCTGGCTCTGCTCCTCCAGCCGGCCCTGAACGCACAGCAACCCGCCCAGCCCTTGGCTGGCGCACCGATCCGCAGCACCTCGTCTGTAGTCAACATCTACGCGACCGTCCGCGATCGTCACGGCCGTCTCATCTCCAATCTCGATAGAAACGACTTCGCCCTCACCGAAGATGGCGCGCGCCAACAAATTCAGTTCTTCTCCCGCGAGACGAATGTGCCATTGAGCCTTGGCGTCCTCATCGACACCAGCCCGAGCCAGGGCCGCTTGCTCGCCGACGAGCAGCACGCCGCCAAATTCTTTCTCTCCAAAGTTCTCCAAAACACGGATCAGGCGTTCGTCGTTCATTTTGACGTCGATGTAGAAGTTCTGCAGGATTTCACCAATACTCCCGCCCTGCTCGCCACCGCCCTCGACCAGATGCGAATCAACAACACCGGCGAAAGCATTCTTCCCGAATCGTCCGCTCATCCGCACCAGGGCGGCACGCGGCTTTACGACGCGCTTTATCTCGCCTCCAACGAACTGATGAAAACGCGCTACGGCCGCAAAGTCGTCGTCATGGTCACCGATGGCGAAGACCAGGGCAGCACCGTCGACTGGCGAGAATCTCTCGAGGCCGCCGAAAGGGCCGATGTGATCGTCTACTCCATCATCATTACCGACCCCGATTTCTACCTCGTCACCCAAATACCCTATCGCGGCAGCGAAGCCATGCAGAAGCTCTCCCTGGCCACCGGCGGCCACGCCATCCGCGTCGCCTCGGTCCACAACATCGGCGCCGCCTTTGACGAAATCGCCGCCGAACTTCGCTCCGAATACCTAATCTCCTACGTTCCCTCCAGCAGCCACCCTTCGCCCGGTTTCCGCCAGATCCGCCTCCGAATCCCGGCCCACAATTACACTGTCCGTGCCCGCAGCGGCTACTACTCCCCCGCCGAATAACTCGGCCTTCTCCGTGCGTCTGTGCGTACCTCGCGACGTCCCGCTTCTCTGCACCCTTCCTCTGCGTCTCAGCGTCTCTGCGGTACGTGTGGCTTAGCCCAAGCGCCCTGCTCCGAGCCTCTCCGTCCGTGGCAGATCCCGCGCCAATAGCGGTTCTTGAGCCAAATAAGGCCCTTGATTTGCGCCAAACGGCCCTAATATGATCCCGTTAAGGACCGTTGATCGCACCAGGCTGCTCCGTCCGAGCAAGGCGTGGGTCAGCCAAGTACTAGTTCTTGCCAAGATTATATTTTTATGGTAAACTTGTTTTCGAAAATGGGCACAATGAAGTCAACGCGCAGTGACGGGACCAAATTCCCAAAATGGGAAAAGGCCGCCCTCGCCAAATTTCTAATCGATAGTCCTGCGATTAGAAATCGCCGTAACCATCCCATTTCCAACAGATACAAATTTCTAATCGATAGTAAAACAGCTCCTCTCAGCTCGCTGAAAGCGGACAAAAGGCGAAGAGGCCAAGTGCCCACGAGTCACGGGCTGCGGGTCACGAATCAAGGCCGTTCTAATCGCAACTCAAAAAAATTAAAATCTCCCGTAACTCCTTTCTGGTCAGCTACATCGCATTTTCTAATCGCGGTCGCCAAGGGGGGTAAACGAGCGCCGCGATTAGAAAGGTCGGCCGCCTGATGGAAAACCGCCAGGTCGCCAAAATCCTCCGCGAGACGGCCCAGTTGCTCGAGATCGATGGCGCCATGATCGGCCGCTACCGCAGCTATGAAAAGGTGGCCGACCTCCTTGAAAGCATGCACGAGCGCATCGAGGACCTCGCCAAAGACGAAAAGAAGCTCACAGACCTCCCCGGCGTCGGCGACAGCATGGCCGAACATATCCGCGAAGTCCTCGCCACCGGTGACTATGCCCTCCGCCAAAAGCTCCTGAAAAAATATCCGGCCACCATCCTGGAACTCCTTGACCTTCAATCACTTGGGCCGAAAAAAGCGGCCCTGCTCTGGAAACAATTCAAATGCTGCACCGTGGACGCCCTCGAGAAACTCGCCCGAGAAGGCAAATTGCGGGATATCCCCGGCTTCGGCGAAAAAAGCGAACAGAACATCCTCAAAGCCGCTCAGCAATTCAAAAATCTATCCGGGGCCGCTCGCTGCCGCCTCGATGTAGCCGAAGAAGAAGCCCAACGAATCGCAGCCCACATCCGCGAGGCAGGCGAACCTGTCGAATCCGTCACGCCCGCCGGCTCCTTACGCCGAGGCCGCGAAACCGTCGGCGACCTCGACATTCTCGTCGCCATGCGTCCCGGCCGCGACAAACAAAAGAATGTGGACGCGGTCGCCGAACACATCCTGAAATACCCCGGCATCGGCCAAACCCTCGCCCACGGCGAAAACAAAGTCAGCTTCCAACTGCAAAGCGGTCTCCAAGTCGACGTTCGACTTCTCGAAAAAAATTGTTTCGGCGCCGCACTCCTGTATTTCACCGGATCGAAAGCGCACAACGTGGCGCTTCGCGGGCGCGCCAACGACATGGACTGGACGCTCAATGAATACGCCCTCACCACTCTGAAAGGCGGCCGCAACGTCGCAAGCAAAACCGAAGAAGAGATTTACGCGAAATTAAAGCTGGATTTCATCGAGCCGGAATTGCGTGAAATGACAGGCGAAATTGAAGCCGCCGAAGAACACAGGCTCCCGAAGCTGATCCGGCTCGAAGATATGCGCGGCGATCTGCAAATGCACACGCCCGCCTCCGACGGCCGCAACACAATCGAGGAAATGGGCGAAGCCGCGAAAAAACAGGGCTACGAATACATTGCGCTAACCGATCACTCGCAAGCCGTCACGGTCGCCAACGGCATGGATGAAAAGCGCACGCTCCAGCAAATCAAAAAAATCCGCGAGGCGCAAAAGCAAGTGCCCGGCATTCGCCTTCTCGCCGGAATCGAAGTCGACATAAAAAAGAACGGTGAACTCGATCTCGATAACGAAGTCCTTGCGCAGCTTGACGTCGTCGTCGCTTCCGTTCACTCCTTCATGAACATGCCGCGTGAGGAAATGACGGACCGCATCCTGGCCGCCATCGAAAATCCCTACACACAAATTCTCGCGCATCCCACTGGCCGGCTTCTCCTGCGCCGCGAAGCATTCGAATACGACATGGAGAAAATCGTCGATGCTTGCGTCAAGGCCGGCGTCGCACTCGAATGCAATGCCTCTCCCGAGCGCCTCGACCTGAAAGACACGCACCTGCGCATGGCCAAGCAGCGCGGAGCCAAAGTCGTCATATCCACGGACGCGCACTCGATCAAAGGCCTTCAGATGATGCGCTACGGCGTTTCAACCGCCCGTCGCGGTTGGATCGAAAAATCCGACGTGATCAACGCCCTCCCGGTCGAACAGTTCCTCGCCGCCCTGCGTCCCAAGCCTCACGGATCGCATACCCCGGCTTCGAAGGCCGCTCGCGCCCATTGAGTTACAGAGCACCGACGCTTATCTCCAGAACTCGCCGCGGCAGAGTGGCCGCAGCCACTTGTGCTAACCTTGTTTCTGCACCGCGTCCCGCGCCATTTCCGGCGTTCATCCCAGGGGGTTACGAAACATGTGCGGCATAGTCGGTTACATCGGCCCAAAGCGCGTGGTACCGCTGATCCTTGACGGCCTTCGCCGCCTGGAATACCGGGGCTATGACTCCGCCGGAATCGCCGTCGTCAATAACAGCGGCAAAATGGAAATCCGCCGCGCCCCGGGCAAGCTCCGCAACCTGGAAGAATCGATTCAGAAGACGCCGATCGACGGCCTATATGGCATCGGCCACACCCGTTGGGCCACCCACGGCCGCCCTACGGAAGAGAACGCCCACCCCCACCGCGACTGCACCGGCGAGATCGTCGTCGTGCATAACGGGATCATTGAGAACTACGTTGAACTGAAAAACCAACTCACCGCCGAAGGGCACAAGTTCATCACCGAGACGGACACCGAAATCATCGCCCACCTGCTCGAGAAGTTTTCAAAGGACTCCACTCTCGAAGAAGCCGTTCTGAAGGCAGTGAAAGTAATGGGCGGTGCTTACGCGCTGGTCGCAGTTTCGACGCGCGACCCGCAAAAAATCGTCGCGGCGCGGCTAGGTCCTCCGATTGTGGTGGGCATCGGCGAAAATGAATTTTTCGTAGCGAGCGATATTCCCGCGATCCTGGCACACACGCGAAGTATTTTCTTTCTCGGTGACGGCGAAGTCGCGGTGCTCACTCCGCAGGGGGTTCGTCTCGCCGATTTCGAAAACGGCACCATCCAGCGCAAGCCGCAGCACATCACATGGGACCCGATCATGGCGGAAAAGGGCGGCTTCAAGCACTTCATGCAGAAAGAGATTTTCGAGCAGCCGCGCGCAGTGCGTGACACGCTGCTCGGCCGCATCTCGCAGGAAACCGGACAGGTTTTCCTCGACGAGATGAATATCACCCCGGCCGAATTCAAGAGTTTTCGGGATGTGAAGATCGTGGCCTGCGGCACCAGCTGGCACGCGGGGCTCGCCGGGAAGTTCATGATCGAACGCATCGCGCAAATACCTGTCGAGGTCGATTACGGCAGCGAGTTCCGCTACCGCGATCCGATACTCGATGGAAAATCGCTGGTCATCGCGATCAGCCAATCAGGCGAGACAGCTGATACTCTCGCGGCCGAACGCGAAGCCGCCCAAAAGGACGCCAGGATTTTAGCCATCTGTAACGTCGTCGGCGCAATGCTCACTCGCGAAGCCAACGGTACAATTTATACGCATGCTGGCCCGGAAATCGGTGTCGCCTCCACCAAAGCATTCACCGGTCAACTCACGGCGCTGCTGCTCACCGCACTCCATCTCGGTCAGGTTCGTGGCAAGTTCGGGCCCACCGCATCCGAAAAATTCATGCAGGAACTCACTCGCATTCCCCACAAGATCGAGAGCATCCTACAACGCGACGCACATATCGAAGAGCTTGCCCGCCAGTTCTTCCGCTGCACGGATTTCCTCTATCTGGGCCGCGGCATCCATTACCCGATCGCTCTCGAGGGCGCTTTGAAACTGAAGGAAATTTCGTATATTCACGCCGAGGGTTATCCGGCCGGCGAAATGAAGCATGGCCCCAATGCGTTGATCGACGAGAATCTTCCTGTCGTCGTGATCGCGACGCGCGATGAGTCGGACCCCAGCTCCATGACGCGCTACGAAAAGACGGTTTCAAACCTCCAGGAAGTGAAAGCCCGCGACGGCATTGTCATCGCCGTCGTCAGTGAAGGCGATCAGCTTGCACGTGAAAGCGCCCAGCACGTGATCGAAATCCCTGCGGCTCCCGACCTGCTCTCGCCCATTCTGGAAATCGTTCCATTGCAATTGCTTGCGTATCACATCGCCGTGCGGCGCGGTTGCGACGTCGATCAGCCACGCAACCTTGCCAAATCTGTCACCGTCGAATAGAAAAGGAACCATGAATCGACGATGTGCTTGCTTCCGGCGCCAGGGAACGTCTCCGCCCCTCCTGCATTTTCTTCTGGCCGCTGCCCTATTCTGGACACTTTTGGGGGGTCTCAGCGCGCAAACCGCGCAAACCCCGGCCCAAGCCCCTGCGCCGGCTCAAGCGGAGGCCAGCGCGCCGCTGGCCGCAATCTCGGCAACCGGCTCGGAACACTTCACTTCGGATCAAATCATTGCGGAGATCGGATTCAAAAAAGGCGACACCGTCACCCGCACGGACCTGCAAAACGGCGCCAATAAGCTCTCTGCGCTCGGCGCGTTCTCAAAAGTCGGCTACCGCTTCTCGAGTGGCCTGGATGGAGTCACGGTTGAGTACCAAGTCGCAGACGCGCCCTTGCTGCCCGTCTCTTTCGACAATTTTCCGTGGGTCAGCGATGATGAACTTATCGGCGCTCTCAAATCAGCGGTTCCCCTCTTTGACGGCGTCGCGCCAGCAAACGGGAGCATCCTCGACGACATGGCCAATGCGCTGCAGCGCTTTCTCGAAGCCAAAGGCATCTACGTGAGGGTTTCGCACACCGCGATGGCCGATCCGCTCACCAGCACCGAGACAGTGCAGTTCGTATCGGCCGGGGCGCAAGAGGACGTAAAGTCCATCGACTTTTCGGATGCACTTGCGAATAGCGACAAAGGCATTCAGGAGCGGCTCGCCGATCTGATCGGCAAGCCGTATTCATTGACGGCGCTAAGACTTTTCGAATTCGAGCAGATTCGCCCAGTCTACGTCGACCGCGGCCTCTTACGCGTGAGTTTCAAAGACCCCGTCGTGCAGGCGCCGGCGCCAAATGCATCGGTCACCACTCCTACCGTGGTGATTCATATTCAAATCGATCCCGGCCCCGCTTATACCTGGGGCGGCGTGACGTGGAACGGCAATTCAGCGCTTTCCGCTGCCGCGCTGAACGCGCTCGTTCCGTTTAAACCCGGCGATCCTACCAACGGCACGAAAATCCAGGCGCTATGGCTCAGCGTTTCGGATGCATACGGCCAAAGGGGTTATCTCGACGCGGCGACCACGCCGACGCCGCAATACGACGATCAAAATTATTCCGTGACTTACAAGGTCGCAATCGCGGAAGGCCCGCAATACAAAATGGGCGATCTAGTTCTTTCAGGCTTATCCCTTGCAGGCGAGCGTTTCGTGCGCGGCGCATGGAAGATTCAGGAAGGCTCGGTATTCGACGAATCGTTCTATGACGCTTTCATCGATCACGGCGCGAAGGATTCTTTTGTCGGCATTCCTTACGATTACGAGGCGATTCAGCATTACCTTGATAAAAATCCTTCGACTGGCGTCGTCAACGTGATGCTCTATTTCAAATAAGTGTCTCGCTTTCCACGGGGGCAGGTCTGCCGGAGAGTCGCGATCAGGCCGGAAATGCATCGCGCAGGGCCAGGATCGTATTCAAATGAATCTGCACCGTGTCGTTCAGATGCCGGGCATACCCTCCCGCGAGCGTGGTGACCACCTGCACGCCATTCCGTTTCGCATAGTCGAACACAAGCGCATCGCGCTTGCTGAGACCGGCAATCGTCAAAGCCAATCCGCCTAGCTGATCCTCGCGATAAGGATCCGCGCCGGCGACGTAAAAAAGAATCTCCGGCGAAAAGTGTTCGAACGCTTTGTGAAGATGCTTTTCGAGAATCGCAAGGTAATCCTCATCCCCGATCCCGTCGGGCAGATTGATATCGATATCCGAGGGGGGCTTCGGATTCGGATAGTTGTTTTCCTGATGGATTGAGAGCGTGAAGACGGACTCATCGCGAGCAAAGATCGCCGCGGTCCCATTGCCCTGATGCACATCCGTATCAACCACCATCGCGCGTTCAATTTCGCCATCGAATTGCAACCGGCGTATGGCGATCGCTACATCGTGCAGCACGCAAAAGCCTTCGCCGTGATCGGGATATGCATGGTGAAAACCGCCGCCGATATTCGAAGCTCGCCCATCCGCGAGGGCGCGTTGTCCCGCCAGGATCGACCCGCCCGCCGCCAGCCAGCATGCATCTACCAGCGCAACCGAATAGGGCACCTCCATGCGCATAATCTCCGCGTGCGTCAGCGTGCCGCTCCTCAATTTGTGAACGTATTCCGGCGTGTGAACGCGCAGCACATCTTCGTCCTCGGCCGGTTCCGGGGCAAGGATGTCTTCGGGCCCCGCGATTTCATCCGCGAGAAGCTTTTCCTTGATGTAGCGGAACTTGTTCGAAGGAAAAACGTGGGTGCCAAGGTTCAGGTCGTAACCATCCGAATAGATCAATTTGAATGGCAGCATAGCCCGACAAGCCTACCGTGAAAGATTTCCAGTACGCAAACCCGCGCGGCGATGTAAGATGTCCGGTGCCATTGTCTCCCGATTCGCGTCCTTTTATGCGCCGCGTGCAAGCGCTTCTTCTTGTCCTCGCTCTCTTGGCGACGCCGCTCTCGCTGTTCGCAACTGCGGACTGCTGCTGCAGCGTTTCGACATGTCCGATGTGCGCCGCGATGCACGGCAAGATGGCGCATTGTACATGTCCGATGTGCCACGGCAAATGCGGGCCGAAACTCCCCGATTTTGCGTTCGCGTTGCCGCTGGCGCCTACGGCACCGCTCGCCTTTTTCCAACTCGTGCCACCTTCGGTGAACCGAACCGCGTGGGCTGAGGCGATTCCCGGACTTTCGCACGGTTTCCAAACCCCGCCTTTCGCACCTCCTAGAAGCTAAAGCTCGATTCCACGACAAGGCAAAACAAAATCTAAAGGAGGAATTCCGCCTGTGCGAAGGCATTTTCTGCTTTTGTGTCTATTTCTGCTTGCGTGCGTGGGTGTCGCGCGTGCCACCGTCTTCGGGACCGTTCGCGGCGTGGTTCACGATCCGCAGCACCGACCAATACCCGGTGCTTCGGTGCAACTCAAGTCCGCCACGTCCGACTGGTCGGAGTCGGCTACGACGAACGACCTGGGCGAATTTTCGTTTCCCACCGTCCCGTTCGGAGATTACACGGTGACAGCCAGCGCGAGCGGATTCAGCCCGATGCAACAATCTTTGACGCTCGCTTCCGACACCTCATCCGTGCTGCACTTCCCGCTTTCCATCGCGACGATCAGCGAAAAAACAGTCGTCACTTCTGAAGCGGGAACGTCCGCACTCGAAACATTCACACCCACAACCCTGGTGGACCGCCAGCAGATCGAGGAGACTCCTGGGGCGGATCTGACCAACAGCGTTTCGATGATCACGGACTTCACGCCCGGTGCGTACCTTACGCATGACATGCTTCACATGCGTGGCGGGCACCAAACGTCGTGGCTCATCGATGGCGTTCCCATCCCAAGCACCAACATCGCCACCAACCTTGCGCCCCAAGTGGACCCCATGGACGTCGATTACATGGAAGTGCAACGCGGCAGCTACGATGCGGCGTATGGCGACCGGACCTATGGGATGTTCAACATCCTCCCGAAGTCGGGCTTCGATATGAACAGCGAGGCCTCTCTCGTCACCACAATTGGCAGTTTCTATCAAACGGACGACTACCTCAGCTTCGGCAGCCATACGCAGCGCTTCGCGTATTTCGCAAGCCTGAACGGCAACCGCAGTAACCTCGGCTTGGAAACGCCCGTTCCGCAGGTCTATCACGACGCGGAAAACGGGTTTGGCGGCTTCACATCGCTGATTTACAACGCAGGCCCCAAAGACCAATTTCGTTTCGACGGCCA
>Ga0335074_10001660_pt1 | contig 30087 bp, 26 predicted proteins | sample Lox_Sample_23_FD_206715 | JGI IMG/M metagenome (GOLD analysis project Ga0335074, IMG submission 206715) | Soil microbial communities from Loxahatchee National Wildlife Refuge, Florida, United States - Lox_Sample_2.3 | ecosystem: Environmental > Terrestrial > Soil > Wetlands | place: USA... | reverse complement strand
ACCGTTGCCATTCCCCCTGAGCCGATCCGCGCGATCGTGCGGTACCGGCTCAGGCTGCTCGCGACAACCACGCCAGGGGGCTACCCAGGTCGTCCCGCGAATCCACGCCGCGCGAGCTCAGATGGCGGGTCTGGTTTGCGCGACGTGGCAGGTCGCCGGACCTGTCGAAACGCGCAAATCGAAAGCCACTGGCGAGGATTGCTCGGATCTGCACGCTGAGCGCGCGTTTTTGAGCAATCGTCGAAATCCATGCGAGGTTTGCTCGTTTGAGCAGGTCGCGGGCGGCTGCGGCCACCGAGCGCCGACTCAGGGCACTACTAGGCGTCCGCTACATAGCCGCCGGCCGGCTCCAGTGCCAGCCCGGCGGCGTCCCACTCGAGCAGGCCGCCCAGCATGTTGTGGGCGTCGAATCCGGCTTGCCGTAGGGCCGCGGTGGCCATCGCCGAGCGCGCGCCGCTGCGGCAGTAGACGATCACCGGCCGGTCCTGATCGATCGTTGAGGCCTGGGCGGCTAGATCGGCCAGTTCGATCAGGCGATCGCCCGCGATCCGGCCCGCCTCGTGCTCGTAGGATTGGCGGACGTCGATGAGCTGAACGCCCTCGCGGGCGAGCAGCTCGGCTACCTGCTGGGGCGTGTAGTCGCCGTCCACGCTCCAGAGCCTAGAGGGTTTCCGGGGTTTTTCCCGAGTGTTGTTATGACTGCGTTTTCCTGTATGCTGGCCGCGCATCGACCCAGCCGAGTCTCCGGCGCGCAGTTGCCGGGGAGCGGGGGAACCCCAGTTGTTTGAGTCCTGAGTGGCTCTTGGGGCGAATCGCCGCCTTGTCCGCGGCGTAGCGCAAGCTCTTTCAGCGCGAGCCCGACAGCTAACCCCGTAGGCGCCCAAGAAAGAGAAGGGGTACCTGTTGTCGTACACCGAAGCTGTCTTCCGTCGAGGCCGAGTACTCGCCGTCGCGGTAGTAGTCGGCCTTCTGGCGGCGTCTCCAGCGGCTTTGGCCGCGTCGCCCCAATTTGGCAGCCGCACCCTTTATCAAGGTATGCGCGGCAGCGACGTACGGACACTCCAGCGGGATCTGACGGTCACCGGGTTCACCACCCGGGTCACCGGCGTCTTCAACCAGTCGACCGAGAACCACGTCATCGACTTCCAGCGCCGATACCACCTGAGCGTGGACGGCATCGTCGGACCGCAGACCGCGGGGGCGCTGCGCACCCAGGTTGCGCGAGCCGAAGCGGCGAAGCGGGCGCCCCGGAGGACGACATCGTCGTCGACCGCCTCAACCGCGACGGCCGATCCAGCCACGACGTCCTCGACCACGACTACGAGTCAGACTTCCCCACCGGCCACCGGCGGCACCACGACGACGGGCGGCAGCTCGGCGACCCCGCCACCCAACGACGCCCCGGTCGAGAAGGCCACGCTCAACTCGGAGGGTCTGGCGGTGGCACCCGCCGACGCGCCGGAGGTCATCCGCGAGGTGATCGCCGCGGCGAACCGGATCGCGTTCAAGCCCTACGTTTACGGAGGCGGCCACGCGAGCTTCAACTCCTCGGGCTATGACTGCTCCGGCTCAGTCAGCTACGCGCTGCACGGAGGCGGGCTGCTCTCGAGTCCCGAGGACTCGAGCGAGTTCGAGAGCTACGGCGACGCCGGCGCCGGCCGCTGGATCACGATCTGGACGAATGCCGGTCACGCCTACATGAACATCGCCGGCCTCTGGTTCGATACGGCGGCGCAGAGCTCCGCGAACGGGAACGACCGCTGGTCGCGGACGCGAATCTCCCCGTCGAGCGGCTTCATGGTTCGCCACCCGGCGGGCTGGTAGTCCGCGCCCAACTGGCGAGCAGGCGCGCCGGCATCCCGGCCGGCACGCGAGAGGCGGTGGCAAGCCGCTCGTGTCGCGTAGGATTGGAGACAGCCACCGCTAAGGCCCAAGACTGATGTCAGCCCTCGCCGAGATCTACGCGATTCCCCAGGAGCACCTCGACTTCCGGGACACCATCCGGCAGATCGCGCGCGAGCAGATCGCTCCCCGAGCCGCCGAGATTGACGAGAAGGCAGAGTACCCGTGGGACTTGCGCCGGCTGCTGGCCGAGCAGGACATCCTCGGGCTGCCCTTCGAGGACGAATACGGCGGTACCGGCACCGGCACTCTGATGCTGAACATGGCGGTCGAGGAGATCGCCAAGGCGTGTGCCTCCACGGCTCTGATCCTGATGATCCAGGAGCTGGGGACGCTCCCGATCAAGCTGTTCGGTTCTGAGGAGCTGAAGAGCCGGTTCCTTCCCCGCTGCGCCAGCGGCGAGTGGTCGCCTGCCTTCGCTCTGTCGGAGCCCGAGGCCGGCTCGGATCCCGGTGGGATGATCACCCGCGCCTACCAGGATGGGGACCACTGGGTCATCGACGGGACCAAGAACTGGATCACCAATCTCGGCGTTGCCGACTTCTACGTCGTCTTCGCCGTGACCGACCGCGAGGCGGGGCATTCACGCGGCATCACGGCCTTCGTAGTCGAGTCCGACCGCCCCGGGTTCAGCGTCGGCAAGCTCGAGCACAAGCTCGGGATCCGCGGCTCGCCGACCGGCCAGCCGATCTTCGACGGCGTCCGGGTTCCGTCGGAGAACATCGTCGGCGAGGTGAACCGGGGCTTCCACGTGGCGATGTCGACGCTCGATCGATCGCGCCTCGGGGTTGCCGCGCAGGCGCTTGGAATCGCACAAGGCGCGACCGACTACGCCGCCGCCTACGCCCGGGAGCGCAAGCAGTTCGGCAAGCCGATCAACTCCTTCCAGGCCATCCAGTTCAAGCTGGCCGACATGGAGACGCAGTGCGCCGCCGGCCGCGAGCTGCTGTACCAGGCCTGCGCCAAAATCGACCGCGGGGATCCGGACATCGGGAAGTATTCGGCCATGGCGAAGCTGTTCTGCTCTGATGTCGCGATGAAGGTCACCGTTGAGGCCGTGCAGGTCCTTGGCGGCTACGGCTACGTCAAGGAGTACCCGGTCGAGCGGATGCTCCGCGACGCCAAGATCACCCAGATCTACGAGGGCACCAACGAGATCCAGCGGCTCGTGATCGCCCGCACCCTGAGGTAACCCCATGCGCTCATCGACCCCGCCGACGGCCCGACGAATCCTCCTCACGGCGCTCGCGGCGCTGACGGTCGGGCTCGGTGTCGTGAGCCTGATCACCGGGTTCAGCGACGAATTCGCGGTCCGCCTCCTCCAGGGGCTGGCCGTGTTCGGGTTGGGGGCCGTCGTGGTCGGCGGCGCCGTCGTCTTCGCCCTCGTCCGCCTCGCCGGCTGGCGTGACCCGGAGTCCGAGGACGAGTTCGAGAAGCTGGTGCAACGGAGCGAGCGCCTGGCGATCGAGGACTCCTGGGGCGACGTCGAGGACTACGAGCAGGCGCTGGACGAGGTCGATGAGGAGCCCTTCGCGCTCGACAGCGACGAGGACTTCCGAGCGCTCGTTCGCTTAGCCGTCGACGAACTTCCTCTCGAGTTCCACGCGGCGCTCGAGCACGTGGCGATCGTGGTCTCCGACGGCGGGCACAGCGCTCTGTGGTCACGAGGACGCCGGCGGGGTGCCTACGGCCTGTACCAGGGCGACACCGTCGCCAGGGACTATTTCCACGATCGCATCGTCATCTTCCGCGACACGCTCATTCGCGACTTCGGACACGATCCCGAGCTGCTCCGCGCGCAGGTCACGCGGACCGTGCGCCACGAGCTCGCCCACCATCTCGGGTGGGGCGAGAAGGGCGTGCGCGGTCTGGGGCTATAGCCTCGGCCGGGCATCCAGCCCGGCCTAGACGATGATGATCGTGATGACACCTGATGCGTCCGAGGCGGACATCGCTGCCGTGCGCACTCGTCTCGAGGCGGTGGGCAACCTCCACGTGCTGGTCATGCCAGGCGAGCTGACCACGGCGATCGGCGCCATCGGCGACCCCGAGGGTGTGGCCGAGCTCGGCCTCGAGGGGATGCGCGGGGTCGACCGCGTGGTACCCATCTCCCGCCCCTACAAGCTCGCGTCCTCCGAGCTTGTCCATCACCAGCCGACGGTGCTGGAGATCGCCGGCCGGACCGTTGGCGGGGGCGAAACGTTCTGCCTCATCGCCGGCCCCTGCACCGTGGAGACCCGGCAGCAGACGCTGGCCGTGGCCCGCGCCGTGGCTGCCGGCGGGGCCTCGATGCTGCGTGGTGGCGCCTACAAGCCGCGGACCTCGCCCTTCGCCTTCCGCGGCCTGGGCCAGGCGGGGCTGGAGATCCTGGCCGAGGCTCGCGCCGAGACAGGACTGCCGGTGGTGACCGAGCTGCTCGATGTCCAGTACGCCGAAAGCGTGTCTGCCCACGCCGACGTGATCCAGATTGGCGCGCGCAACATGCAGAACTACTCCCTGCTCGAGGTGGCCGGCCGCCTCGGTCGTCCCGTCCTGCTCAAGCGCGGGCTGTCCAGCACGGTCGAGGAGTTGCTGATGGCGGCGGACTACATCCTCAAGGAGGGAAACGAGGCGGTCATCCTGTGCGAGCGCGGCATCCGGACGTTCGAGACCGCCACTCGCTTCACGCTCGATCTGAGCGCGATCCCCTGGCTGAAGCTACATACCCATCTACCAGTGATCGTCGATCCCAGTCACGCCGCCGGCGATCGCCGCCTGGTGGGGCCGCTGTCGCGCGCCGCAGCCGCGGTTGGCGCCGACGGTCTGATCGTCGAGATCGCGCAGGATCCGGAGACGGCGGTGTGCGACGGACCGCAGCAGCTGAGCGCCGCCGACTTCGGGGCCTTCGCGCAGGAGGTCGCCGCCCACGCGGAGTTGACCGGCAAGCGACTGGCATAGTGCCGGTCTCTGGATCGCCACCGTCGAGAATCAACAGGAGTCATCCATGCCCGAAGCCGTGATCGTCGACGCCATCCGCACCCCGATCGGACGAGCAGTGAAAGGCTCGCTCAAGACCGTCCGGGCCGATGAGCTCGCCGCCACACCGATCCGCGCGCTGATCGAGCGCAACCCGGCAGTTGACTTCGCGCAGACCAACGACGTCCTGATGGGCGCGGCCTCTGGGATCGGGGAGCAGGGCTACAACGTTGGGCGCAACGCCGCCCTGCTGGCCGGGCTCGACCACCACGTGCCCGGTTGCACCGTGAACCGCTTCTGCGCCTCATCGCTGATGACGATCCGGATGGCCTCCCACGCGGTGAAGGCCGGCGAGGGCGACCAGTACATTGCCGCCGGGGTCGAGGCCGTGTCCCGCGCGGGGCTCGGCGCCGGGATGATGGAGGAGGCCAAGAACCCGAAGCTGAACGGCTCTGAGGGCTCTCTCTACGACGTCTACATCCCCATGGGGCTGACCGCCGAGAACGTCGCCGAGCGCTGCCACGTGACTCGCGAGGCTCAGGACGAGTGGGCGGTCATATCCCAGAACCGCGCAGTGGAGTCCCAGCAGTCCGGCCACTTCGACCCGGAAATCGTGGCGGTGACGGTGCCCGCTCACCAGGCCATCGACAAGGAGGGCAACGAGATCGATGTGCCCGAGACGGTCGTGAGCCAGGACGACGGTCCGCGGCCGGGTACGACGATGGAGGTCCTGTCCCAGCTGAAACCCGCCTTCAGGCCCGACGGGACGGTGACTGCCGGCAACTCGTGCCCGCTCAACGACGGCGCCGCCGCCGTCCTGGTTATGTCCGACGCGAAGGCGCGCAGCCTCGGCCTCGAGCCCAAGGCGCGGATCATCGCGTCCACCGTGGCCGCGATCCGGCCCGAGATCATGGGCCTGGGTCCGATCCCGGCCATTCAGGCGCTGCTGAAGGAGACCGGGATGACGATTGACGACATCGACATCGTCGAGATCAACGAGGCGTTCGCCGCCCAGATCGTGCCGTGTCGCGACGACCTGGGGATCCCGGAGGAGAAGCTCAATCCGTTCGGCGGCGCCATCGCCCTCGGCCATCCCTTCGGGATGACGGGGGCGCGGATCATGACGACGCTCCTGAACGGCTTGCGCGCGCTTGACGGCACCTACGGGATCGAGTCGATGTGCGTGGCCGGCGGGATGGGCCAGGCCATGCTCGTCGAGCGACTCACCTGATCGCTGGACGCCGGGCGCGCCCGCCGGCGTGGCGGCGCGCCCGGGGCTCCGCCTCCTCAGACGGCGTCCGAGAGCTCCTGCAACGCCGCCTCGAGCCCTTGAGCGGCCCACGGCAGCGGCGGATCGAGGTCGCGGTCGGCCAGCAGGCCGAAGCAGATCCGGCCGTCATAGGAGAGGATGCCCACGCTAAGCCCCTGATTACCCGGGTTGAGCGGCACGATCGGGAAGACCTCACGCACCCTCACGCCCTTGAGATAGAACGGCTGCTGGGGCCCCGGGAGGTTCGACACGACGAGGTTGAAGGCGCGAATCTGCCCCATCGCCCGGGCCAGCATGCCCGAGAGGAGTGGCGGCGCCCAACCCGAGGCGCCCACCATCAGGGCTCCGGCGCGCACGGCTGCCGACTCCTTGAGCTGACTCGTCTGTGCCGTGATCAGGCGGATCCGCTCCAAGGGGTCGGGTTCGTCGACCGGGAGATCGACGAATACGGTGGAGATCCGGTTGCCGAGCTCGCCCGTCTGGGGGCTCGTGCGTACGCTGACCGGGACAAGCGCGACCGGTCGCCGGGGTGGGTCCTGACCGGGTGACCAGTCGTCCGCCGACAGGTAGCGACCGAGCATTCCCGCAACTACGGCCAGAAGCGTGTCGTTGACGGTGCCTTGCGCGAGCTTCCCGGCCCGCTTGATCGTGGCCAGGTCGAAGTGGCCGACCGCGAAGCGCCGGTTCGGCGAAATCGGGCGGTTCAGGGGGGTCATCGGAGCCTGCGGGCGCGCCCTCGCCAGCTCGAGGGCGACCTCGGTGGCGCGCCTGAGGTCAGCCGCCGCCTTCCGGGTGTCGGCGGCCGCGCGCCTGGGGTCGGGGTCAAGCGCTCGGAGCATCCCCTCGAACACGGGCCGGGTGGCCCGCGCCAGCGGCCGGGTGGCCAGGGCGGCGACGTGCCGGCGCATGTCATATCTCTGCGGCTCCCAGGGCTGTTCGGGAGCCGGGATCTGGAGCGGTTCCTCGCTGGGGTCGAGCACGAGCGCCGCCATTCCCAGCGCCGCCAGCCCATCGACCAGTGCGTGATGCACCTTCATCAGGAGCCCGTGCGCGCCACCATCGAGTCCCTCGATCAGCGTCGCCTCCCACAGGGGGCGGCTTCGATCGAGCCGGTGGGAGAACTCCCGCCCCACGAATCCGCCGAGCTCGGCCTCGCCCCCGGGGGCCGGGAGGCTCGCCTGGCGCACGTGCCAGTCGATGTCGAAGCTCGTGTCGTCGGTCCAGACAGGGTTGGCCAAGCCCAGAGGAGGCTCCTCGAGGCGCTGGCGCAGGCGGGGGATCAGGTGGATGCGCTCGGCGATCCGCTCGGCCACAACGGCGCGGGTGAGCCGAGGATCGGGCTCGAAGACCAGGAGGCCGCCCACCGCCATGTTGATGGGACCGCGCTCGGCGCTGAGCGAGGACCGGTCGGAGGGCGACAGCTCCTCGCGCATGAGGGTGAACCCTACGCCCGCGTCGCGGCAGCCGGTGGCCAGACCGAGGGCGTCAGGACCGAACCGCGAGCGAAAGGGCGAACTGCCTGGCCGGATCCGTGAACCAGCGGTCGAGTCGCAGCCCGGCGGCGGCGAAGTCGTCCTGCAGCCGACGACGCGTGAACTTGGCGCTGATCTCGGTGCGCATCTCCTCGCCGGAAGCGAACTCCACGCGTAGGCCGAGGTCGGAGACGAAGATCGAGCACGGACGCCGGGCCCGCAGGCGCATCTCCACCCACTCGTGGCGGCGGTCGAAGAAGGCGACATGGTCGAAGCCCTCGGGAAAGAAGTCGGCGCCCAATTCGCGATTGATCACGTGCAGCACATTGCGGTTGAACTCGGCCGTGACGCCCTGGGCGTCGTCGTAGGCCGCCTCGATCACGTCCGGGTCCTTGACCAGGTCGGTGCCGAGGAGGAGGCGGTCGCCCTCGCCTAGGAGCCCGGCGATCTGGCGCAGCAGGTTTCGGCGCGTGCCCGGCCGGAAGTTGCCGATCGTCCCGCCCAGGAGCGCGACCAGCCGTGGCGTGCCCGGTTCGCGGGGCGGCACTCGATCCAGATGGCGCTCGAAGTCGCCGATCACGCCGTGCACTCGCAGATCGTCGTAGTCAGCCACCAGCTGCTCGGCAGCATCCCGCACGACGCTCTCGGAGACGTCCACGGGCACGTAGCGGGCGATGGTGCCGGCGCTCGCCATGGCGTCGAGGAGGATCCGCGCCTTGTCGGCCGCTCCGGACCCGAGCTCGACCAGCTCCCCCGCACGCGTGGTTGCAACGATCTCCTCGGCGCGGGATTCAAGGATGGCGCGCTCAACTCGCGTCGGGTAGTACTCGGGCAGTTCGCAGATACGCTCGAACAGCTCCGATCCGCGCGCATCGTAGAAATGCTTGGGCGGAAGCTCCTTGAACGGATGCGTGAGCCCGTCGAGTACGTCGTTGGCCAGGGAGCGCTCGTCCGAGTCCGACAGCCACGACTCGATGCGGACGGCGTTGGTTTGCAACAGAACGGTCATAGGTCCCTCACGATTCGAATGCCGGCGAAGATCTGACGGCGCTCCGGCAAGTCCCAGTTGCGGAAGGTGGGAGTGATGGTGCGGGCTCGCGTGGCCCAGGATCCGCCGCGCAGGACTCGGTATCCGGTCCCGAAGAACACCTCCGAGTACTCCCTGTAGGGGTGCGCGACGAAGCCGGGGTAACCGATGAGGTTACTCGACGTCCACTCCCACACATCGCCGACCATGCCCAGGCAGCCGTAGGGCGAAGCACCGTCTGGACGCTGGGCGACCGGCTCCGGGCCGCACGCAAAGTGGTCGACGTTGGCGTGGCGGCCAGGGGTGGGAGGCTCGTCTCCCCACGGTTGGCGCCGGGCCTGCTGCCGCTCCGGGTCCCAGGTCGCTGCCTTCTCCCATTCGGCTTCCGTGGGAAGCCTCGCGCCGTGCGCGCGGGCGAAGGCATCGGCCTCGAACCAGGACACGTGGATGACGGGTCGTTGCGGGTGCAGCGGTTGCCAGCCATCCAGACGCCACTCGGCATCGAGGCTTTCTGCCCAGCCGCCGGGTCGTGTGATGTCGTACTGCTCCTTCCAGGCCCAGCCCTCGTCCGACCACCACTCCCGGCGCTCGTAGCCGCCTCCCTCCACGAAGGTCAGATACGTGGCGTTGGTGACCGGGGAGCGGGCGATCCGGTAGCCGCGCACGTCCGTGCGGTGCCTGGGCCGCTCGTTGTCGTAGGCGAATCCCGTGGCCGGCGCACCGATCGTGCACTCGCCGCGCGGGATCTCGACGAGCTCGAGGCCGGACAGTGTCGGTGCAGCGGCTGTGGAGGAGGGCGGCTGCGTACGCGTGCGGTCCAGCCGGTAGCCGGGCAGACGCGCTATCTGCAGCGTTTGGAGCATCGTCTCGCAGTGCTGCTGCTCATGCCGGATGACCAGCTCGGGCAGGAAGCTGTCTCCGCTTGCGAGCTGTTCCAGCACCTCCAAGGTGCGCTCGCGAACCTCCTCCAGGTAGCTACGCGCGTCGGCGGTCCGCAGGAAGGGCAGCTCACCTCGCCCCGCGCGGGGCGTTTCGAAGGCGTCGTAGACGTCCATCAGCTCGTCGCGCAGCAACGGGCGTCCGCCGAGCCGGTGGCCCAACCACAGATCCTCAAAGGCGGCGATGTGTCCCAGGTCCCACACCAGGGGGCTCATCAAGCGCGAGTGGACGCGCTCGAGATCCTCGTCGGAGACAGCAGCCACCAGCTCGAGGGTTCGCTCGCGGGTCTCACGCAGAGCCTCGGCCACCGCGGCGGACGCCGGCTCCCGGCTGGCCATGATCGGACGGCCCATCCAATGAATGTTCCCATGCCGGGAGTGAACAGAAACAGAACTCCGGTGATCGGCTGATCCTTACGCAGGCGCAAAGGGGAAGATCACCGGCGTGCCCTTGACGACCAGGTCGTTCGTCCTCGGATCGTCGTAGGCGAGCGTCGGCGTGACCTTGATGAAGGCTGGGTTGAGGACGACGGCCACCGGCAGCGCGGCTCCGCCAGGGGGCATGAACGCGAAAGTGAAGGTCTGGTTGGCCTTGGCCAGCCCGATGCCGACGCCGAGGTCAGTGCAGATGAGGTTAGTGCTGGGCGCGACTGTCGGGCAGTCCAGGTTGGTCTGGTTGGCCAGGTTGGGGTCGGTCAGGTTCGGGATCGGGATCTCCGGTCCGAGCGGGCCAGGAGCATCGACCACGCCGTCGTAGCCGTTCGTGTAGCCGAGGTAGTCCCCATCGTCGTTGTACACGGGTCCGATCCCGCGAGGATTGATCAGGACCTGGTCCTGCTCACCGGCCAAGCCCACCGCGGGGATCGAGACCGTGTAGAGGACCCCGTAGTTGCCATCGTTGTAGGTGCCCGTGTCGAGGGCGGGTGCGTACTCGCGAGGATCCTCGGCGCGGCTGACGATCCGCACGCCGTAGCGCACGGCAGCGTCGAGGTTGTACTGAAACTTGCCGACCGGCCCGATGAACGAGCCGATCGTGACCGAGACCGTGTCGTAGGGGAACGTGCCCCGCACGTGGCCGCTTGCCTCGCCGGCGTTCTCGAGCTGCCCCGCGTCTTCGTAGGTGCGCTTGGCGTCCTTCGGGCCGCCCTCGAACTCGAACTGCAGCGGCTCCTTCTCGAACTTCATCACGCGATCCTTGCCCGAATTGATGACAACGACACCGGCCTGCACCCGTCCGCTGGCCGAGAAGTCCAGGATCGCGTTGATCACCCGATGCACCGGGATCGTCACACTCTTCCCGCCCGGGCCCTTGGTCGTGTAGCTGCTGGCCGGCGCCAGGGTCTCGAAGGGATTGCCCCCGGGCTCCGAAGGCAGGCACCGCGCCCACGCATCGCCTCCCGCGACGACCTCGGAGCTGGGGTGAGGGCTGTGGCGCGAGCTCTCCCAATCCTGCAGCGCCTGCTGTCCCGCCTTAACCGGATCGGCGGCGTTTGACGACTGGCCCGAGTACAGCTCGTTGACGGTGACGCGTCCCTTGGTCGCCGGATTGCTGATCACGACACAGATCGACTTGCCCCTGTCCGTACGGTTCTCGTGGTTGAGGTAGACGCGGAAATCGGAGGATTTTCCAGTTGCATAGGTGCCCCCGGTTTCGCGATACAGGACGCCTTCGACGTCGTTGCCGCCGGCCACCAGGCCCTTGTCGGTGATCACTTGCGTGCCGTCATCGAGGTACTCAGGACGGTCGCTGTACACCAGATGGTCCTCACCGAGCGTCACGTTGCCGGGTGAGGTTCCGAGCCATCCCGCTTTGTCCGGATCTTGCTTGAGGCTCCACTTGTTGAGTCCTGACAGCGTGAAGCCGTTCTTGACCACTTGGCCGGGGGCTATCTTGAACCCGTTGAGCGCGAGGGTGGTCTGGCCGGGCGCGGCGACATAGACCTGGCCGGACACCTCCGGCAGGGGCTCGTTGATGGTGGCGTCCGTGTCGCCGAAGGAGTCCAGGGGAGAGGCGAATGGCGAGATGTCCGCGGAGTCCGCCCGCGCGGCGTCGGCGGTGGCGAACTGCGCCGGGTCGGACAGGTCGTCGGACGGCGTCAAGTCGAGGTCGACGCACGCCGCCTGGAGGTAGGTCTGGGCGGTGACGGTCGCCGTCGTCGAGAGTGTGCCTCCGTTCACCGGGTCGTCGGTGATCGGATTTGGCTGAAGCGATGCGGTCGCCGTGCTCATCGCGTCGGTGGGGGAGGTCCCGGCCGGCGCGGGTGTCCCGATCGGCGTGACGTTGCCCTCAGGGCAGACGTTGACGAACGTGTAGGTGGGGGGCTGCCCGCAACTCGTAGTTGTCCCACCCAGCGTCAGCGTCATGACCAGGGCCTGACCGTTGCTGGCCACGGGGCCGCTGACGCTGACCTGACTCCCGTTGATCGTGACCGACGTCCCTGACTCGGATCCGGTACCGGTCTGGTCCTGCGGGGTCTCGTAATAGTTGAAAGCGCCACTCGTCGGGCTCCACCCGGAGACGATGTACTGCGCGCCGTCAAAGATCGTGGAGCCGCAGTCGTCGTAGGCGACCCACCAGGTGCCGTCCAGGTTGTAGGCCGGCTGGGCGAGCGCAACTCCGGGTGCGGCGAGGGTGAGGAGAACCGCCACCAGCATCGCGAAGCGGAAGCTGCCCCGGTTCACAGCGCCAAGGTAACCCTGCGTGAGGGTGTCGCGGAACTTTTCTCAGTCGCGGTCAGCCGGACAGGGCGTAACGAAGGTAGAGCGAGCCGTCGCGCTCCAGCAGGTGCCGAATGTTCAGCGCGACCAGTTCGGCCATCGGCGGCCCGCTCGTGATCGCGGGGCCGCTCTCGCCCCCGGCCAGCTTGGGCGCCACGGTCAGGAACAACTCGGCGACCAAGCCCTCGCGCAACAGCGATCCGAACAAGGCAGGACCGCCCTCGCACAGCAGGCTGCTCACGCCGTACTTGGTACGAAGGGTCCGCATTGCCGTGGCGAGCGGCGCTGCGCCGAGTGGGTCGAGTGGCTCGTGGTGCACCGTGGCGGCGACCGGAGTGAGATCCGAGGCTGCGGGAGAGAAGACGACGGCCGTTGTCTGCGGCTCGGCGAACAGGGGAATCTCCAGCGGGATCCGTCCGCTGCGGCTGATCACGATCGCGAGCGGCTCGGCCCGACGGCCGCTCGCGACTCGCCGCTCCCGGCGCTCCGCGCTGCCGATGATCCGCCCGTAACGCTCCGCGGCCAGCGTTCTCGTCCCGGCCAGCACCGCATCCACCCGCTCGCGCAGGCCGTGAAAGATCGCGCGGTCGCCGTCGTCGCCGAGCGCGCTCGAGCGGCCCTGGAAGGCCGCGCGGCCGTCCACCGTGACGACGAAGTTGGCCACGGTGTATGGCCGATCCCCGGGGGCCCCGGAGCTCAGATCCAGCGACTCGGCCAGCGCCTGGGCCTCCACCTCCCCTTCGGAGGGGAGGAACCGGTGGAAGGTGATCGGCGCCATGCGCGGTGAACGCTAGCTACTGCAGCTTCCGAGATTGAGCCCGGTGCCTCGAGCAGCCCATTAGAGTCGCCGTGAGCGCCTGATGCTCGACTGCACCTATCGCGTTCAGATTCCGCACCGTGCCGGACAGCTGGCGCAGGTCGCTGGGGCGATCGCCGGCCATCTCGGGTTGATCGGCGATGTGGTCACCGTGTCGCTCGGGAACGACAACTCGGTGCGGGACGTGACGGTCGAAGTACCCGATAGCCAGCGTGCCGAGGCGATCGCGGCCTCCCTCGACGCCCTCGACGGTGTCCGGGTGCTCTCCTACCGGGACCGGGCGCTGATCCGCCACGAAGGCGGCAAGCTGCAGATCGACGCCATCGCGCCGGTGCGCACCGTGCAGGAGATGCGGGACGTCTATACGCCCGGCGTCGCCCGAGTGTGCCTGGCCATCGCCGCCGATCCTTCCCTGGCGACTCGCTACACGATGATTCCCCGCACGGTGGCGATCTGCACCAACGGCACGCGCGTGCTCGGCCTCGGCGACATCGGGCCCGTCGCCGCCATGCCGGTGATGGAGGGAAAGGCGGTGTTCTACCGGCAGTTCGCGGGACTCTCGGCGATGCCGATCCTGATCGACGCCACCGACGTTGACGGCTTCGTCGAGACCGTGGTGCGGATTGCCCCGACCTTCGGCGGGATCCATCTGGAGGACATCTCCGCTCCAGAGTGCTTCGATATCGAGCAGCAGCTGATCGAGCGACTCCGACAGCCAGTCATGCACGACGACGTTCACGGGACGGCGGTCGTGTCGGTTGCGGCCGTGATCGTCGCCTGCCGCCGGGCCGGCGTGAAGCTGCAGGACGCAATCGTCGGGCAGCTCGGACTCGGCGCGGCCGGGTACGGGATCGCCTCACTGATGGTGCAGGGCGGCGTCCGGCGCGTTATGGCCTTCGATCCGCAGCCGGCTTCGCATGAGCGCGCACTCGCCGCCGGAATCGAGCTCGGCACGATGGAGTCGATCATGGCGCGGGCCGATGTGGTCGTGGCGACAACGGGGCGGCCCGGACTGATCTCCCCGGAGATGATCCGCCCGGGACAGGTGATCCTGGCCCTGAGCAATCCTGACCCGGAGATCGAGCCGGAGGTCGCCGAGCGAGCCGGAGCGGCCTTCGCCGCCGACGGACGCAGTGTCAACAACGTTCTCGGGTACCCAGGCATCTTCCGGGGCGCGCTCGAGGCCGGGGCGCACGACATCACGGTCGAGATGAAACTGGCCGCCGCCCGGGCGATCGCCGACCGGGCCGAAGAGAACGAGCTGGTCCCTGACGCCCTGGACCAGAGCGTCCACGACGCGGTCGCCGCCGCCGTTCGGGGGGCGTCGGAGCACCCGGTGCAGGCCCATGCCCCAGTTGCGACGGGCGACGGCGTTAACCATTAGGCTGCCGGTCCGATGGACATGAAGCAGCTCGACAGGGGCGAGGCCGTCGCCGCTTTGGGAGGGCTGCTCCTCGGGATTTCTGTGTTCCTGAGCTGGTACTCGCTGGGCAACCGCTACGCCGTGCTGGAGAGCTGTCGCGGCCCTCACAGTTCCTGCAGTGCATGGAACTCCCTGGAGGTCATCCGCTTCCTGCTGCTGGGCGCTGCCTGCGCGCCTGCGATCCTCGGTTACATCATCGTCCGAGGTCACGCCCTGTCCTGGCCGCGAGGGGAGCTGACGGCAGTCACCGCGCTGGTGGCCCTTACGTTGATCCTGTTCCGCGGCCTGATCGACAAGCCCGGCACCCCGCCTGGTGAGATAAGCATCGGCTTCGGGTGGTTTGTGGCCCTCCTGGGCGGGGTGCTCATCCTGCTCGGGTCCATCACCCGCACTCGCGAGAGCACGGCCCGCCGCAAGCCACCGGGAGTGCTGTGAACGCTCCGCCGAACCAGATCCGCCCGGATCGCAATCTGGCCCTCGAGCTCGTCCGGGTGACCGAGGCGGCGGCGCTGGCCGCGGCGCGACTGGTCGGGCGCGGAGACAAGGAGGCCGCCGACCAGGCTGCGGTCGACGCCATGCGCCACGTTCTCGACGGGGTCTCGATGGATGGCGTTGTCGTGATCGGCGAGGGGGAGAAGGACGAGGCGCCGATGCTCTACAACGGGGAGCACATCGGCGACGGCAGCCCGCCGCTGGTAGACATCGCTGTCGACCCGCTGGAGGGAACCCGGCTGACCGCACTCGGCATGCCGAACGCGATCACCGTGATCGCGCTCGCCGAGCGCGGGGCGATGTTCGATCCGGGCCCGTGCGTGTACATGGAGAAGCTCGCTGCCGGTCCGCTCCTGGCCGACCTGCTCGATGTCGAGCGCCCGCTGCCTGAGACCCTCAAGCTGATCGCGCAGCGCAAGGGCACCGACATCCGCGATGTGATGGTGGTCATGCTCGACCGGGAGCGTCACTACGACATGATGCGCCAGATCCGGGAGGCGGGCGCGCGTGTGCGGCTCATCCTCGACGGGGATGTGGCGGCCGCTCTCCTGGCCGTGTCGGACAACTCGCCGGTCGATCTGCTCTGGGGGATCGGCGGCACGCCAGAAGGCGTCATCTCCGCGGCCGCCATCAAATGCATCGGCGGGCAGCAGCTCGGCCGTCTGTGGCCCCGCAACGACGAGGAGCGCTCTGCGGCGCTCGACGCCGGCTACGACCTGTCCGAGGTACTCGACGTCAATCGGCTGGTGAAGGGCGACGACGTGTTCTTCTCGGCCACCGGGGTGACCGACGGTGATGTGCTGCAGGGCGTGCGCTATCCGGGCGGAGGCAGCGCCACGACCGAGTCACTCGTGATGAGAACGCGTTCGGGTACGGTCAGGCGGGTCACCGCGCGGCACGACCGCGCGAAGCTGCGGACCCTCAGCGGCGAGCGCTACGGCTGATTGTCGGGTCCGGTCCCGTTGCCGCCGGCGGCGGGAACCGCGGACACGGCTTGGGCCTCGGCGGCCCTGGTCGGCTCGATCGGCTCGGGCGGTTCGGAAAAGCGGCGGACTTTCGACTCGGCCAGCTCCAGTGTGGCCAGCGAGCGCAGGAAGGCGTGCGTCACGAGCACATGGACGAACGCCTGGGTCGCTTCGTACACGAACGTGCTGAATCCGTGTGCGATCGAGGGGTAGAAGTTCGCGACCTCGACCTCGATCGTTGCCTCAGCATCAGCATCGGGCTCTCCCGACGACGCCCGACGACACACGTCGACTGACAGCCAGCCGGAGCCGCGACCGGTCCGAGCCACCAGCAGCCCATCCCGGATCCGCCACGTGACACGGCCGTGGAGCGGCTCGAGCACGTACTGGGGCGCTTCGAAGCGCAGAAGCGTGAGTGGCCTACGGATCAGGACCACGGACCGCTCGTTCTCGCCGTAGATCACGCGGATCAGTCCGAGCGTGACCCGCGAGAGAAACAGCCAGTAAGTGCGCGCGAGATTCTCCAGGTTGACCGGCGACCAGAGTCGGTCGAGATCGCACTGGGACAGAGTCAGCCGGGCGGATTGCACGGAGCGCACGCCCCCGTCCTCAGCGATCAGCGTCGACCGGCGCGGCGAGATGATCAGCGTGCGGGCTGGCAGACGTTCACGCCAGCGCTTGCGGACCACCAGCCAGGCCAGGAAGGCGGCGATTATCACGGCAATCGGCACCACGGCTGGATTCTCCCCCACGCGCGAGTTTTTTATCTCGGTAGCGGCTCCAGCACGACCATTGAGCCGATCTCGAGCTGACCCTCCCCCCGGGGGATGATGGCGAGCGCGTCACCGCGCACCAGCGAGGTCAGAAGATGGGAGTCCTGTGCGCCGGTCGGCGACGCGACGGGGGCAGCCCCGTCGGGTACATCGAGCCGCACGCGGATCGCCTGGTCGCGGGTCGGGTTGCGCTTTACGGGCATGCCGAGCACGGCCCGGGCCGGGATCTGGCGTCTTGGTCGCGCTCCCAGCAGAGACTCCAGGGCGAGGCGGACGAACAGCGAGAACGTCACCGCAGCCGATACCGGGTTGCCGGGCAGTCCGAACACGAGGCGCCGATCGCGGCTGCCGAACCACGTCGGTTTGCCCGGCTGTAGCGCCACGCCCCAGAAATGCTGCTGGACTCCAAGGCGCTCCAGCGCGGGCTTGACATGGTCATGCGGTCCGACCGAAACCCCGCCGGAGATGATCAGCACGTCGCAGCCCGCCAGTGCGTCCCGCAGGGCGGCCTGGGTCGCCTCAGGTTCGTCTCTGAGCGTCTGCGCCGGCGTTGCCTGCGCCCCGCAGTGATGAGCCAACGCCCGCAGCATCGGGCCATTCGAATTGTGGATCTCGCCGGGCCCCAGGCTCTCTCCCGGGGCTTTCAGCTCATCGCCGGTGCAAACCAAGGCCACGCGCGGGCGCTGGGCCACGGTCAACTCGTCGGCGCCCGCTGCCACAGCGGCTCCCAACTCCCCGGGGCCGAGGCGCGTGCCGGAGGGCAGGACGAGCTCGCCTGCCCGCATGTCATCGCCGGCCGGGCGGATGTTGGTACCCGGCTCGACCGGATCCGGGCAACGCACGCGGCCGTCAGAGAGCGCGACGTCCTCCTGCCGCACGACCGCCGTGGCCCCGTTCGGGACCGCGCCTCCGGTTGAGATGCGGACCGCCTCGCCCGCCGCGAGGCGGTCGGCATAGGGCGTGCCGGCCCGGGATTCGCCGACGACCGAGAACTCGTCGATCGAGTCTCCGCCCGCGACGGCGTAGCCGTCCATGGCCGAGGCGGGGAACCGCGGGATGTCGGCTGAGGCTCGGACCTCGACAGCGAGCACGCGGTCGAGGGCCTCCTCGACCGGGACCTGCTCCTCGCCCAAGCGCCCGGCGCTTATGCGTAGAACGATCGCACGCGCTTCGTCGATCGAGACGAGCGGTTGGCTCATACCGTCATTCTGGCGAGGCGGCCAGGCGACGGCGGATTCCGGCCGGAACCGGGCGCTATGCGCTCTTCGATACGGTGGCCGCGCCGACGTCGGCCGTGCCGCTCATGCCAAGGTCAGCGGCGGTGGCGGAGGTGAGGTCCCAGTCGGCGCCGTTGGCGTAGGGCCCGCGGTCGATGACCGGGACGACGATCGACTGGCCGTCATAGAGGATCGAGACTTTCGTTCCGCATTTCAGCGTGCGACTTGCCACGCCGATGGTGGACCGGCGCAACCTCTCGCCGCAAGCGGTTTCGCGGCCGAACAGGCCCGGTCCATAGATCGTGGCCCGCGACATCCGGTAGACGGTGATGGTCAACGCCGGCGAGGCCGCCGACGACGAGCCTGCTCCCGCGCTCGCTGCGCCGTTGCCGGTCGCGCCTGAGTCGTTGTCGGAGGCCACTGTGGCGTCCGGGTTGAGGAGAACCGCCTTGATGTTGAACTGGCCGGCGCGGTTGGCTTGCCAGGTGACGGTGAATGCGCCTGCGCTCTGCACGGTGGCGTCGGCGGTGCTGAGCCACGCTGCGCTCGAGCCGGCCGCGCGACGCTCGATCTCGAGCACCTGGCCCGCATCCGCCGCCGGAACCGAGCCGGCGAAGCGCAGCTCGCGGGCGAGCACGCCAGAGGCCGCCGTGTGCACCGTGATTCCGTCGCCGCTGGCGGACAGGGTTCCGTTGGCGGGCTGCACGAGAGGATTCCCCTGGCCGCCGCCAGATGCCCCCTCGCCCCCGCCAGACGCACTCACCCCGCCGCTGGCCGAGCCACTGTTCCCGCTCGTTCCGGACGGTGCTCCCGATGGCGTCGATGCCCAACCCGACGGCACGAAGGCGAGGCCCGCGCCCACGGCGAGTAACGGCGTCAGCAGATGGAGATGGGCGCGACGTGTCAACGTGTGCAACGTCCTCGTACAGGCCTCTACGGCTATGGGTGACGTGCCTACGGGGTGAGCTGACGGGCTCGCGCTCTCGCGCTACAGACTCATTGCAAGTCCGATTCGCCCCTGCCGATTCCGGTCGATCGGCTAGTGGGTCCCCCGCCGACGATCCGCGGACGGATGGTCGCTCGGCTGGAAGGCGGGCAGTATACACATGACCGGTGCGGCGTTATGGCCCCCCGCTGGGGCCGTCGCCGACTGAGGACATTACGGCCGTGGCAGCCTGCCGACGGCGCGGCGGATCGCCCGCGCGGTCAGCGATAGACCGATCTCGGTGAGTTCAGCGGCGGCCTGAACCGCGGTGCCGAGAACCTCCGACCTGGGCTTAGGGGCAGGTCGCCTGCGGCGCCGAGCCGAGGGCAGTCCATCGGGCTGAGCGGGCTGACTAAGGCGAGGCGGGCGTGAAGCCGGGGCCACGGGTGGCTTGGTCTCAGCGGCGGCCTTCGGCGGGACGGCCGGCGCCGCTCTCTGCGACTTGGCTCGGGCCGTGGTCGAGGGCTTGGCTCGGGCTGAGGTTGCTGGCTTGGCGCCGGTCGCGGTCGCCGGCTTGGCTCGGGTCGCGGTCGTCGGCTTGGCTCGGGTCGCGGTCGCCGGCTTGGCTCGGGCCGCGGTCGCCGGCTTGGCGTTGGCGGGCGTGGCCGGCGCGGCTACCGAATTTGTCAGCTCCAACTCGGCGGCCTGATCGTCCGGTTCTGCAGCCGACGCTTCGTTTGCCACCGTCGCCGGCTCCGTCGGCCTGGCCGGCCGCTTCTGGCTGCGACGGTGCGGTCGTGAATGGGGCAGGGCACCCAGGACGTCAGAGGTCGGTTTATCGCTCACGGTGAGCCCTATCATGCCAGCCCTGACGCGAGCCCCACTGCCAGCGAATTTTTTTCGCTGGCAACTTGAAACGCTCAGCTGCGTTCTTTGTAGTAGCTACAGGCGCAGTGTCGCTGTGACGAATAAGAAGCGAAGTGGCCCGAGCACGAGGTCTACGATGGACGAGGCTCAAAACGCTTTGCCTTCAAAAAATATAGCGCCTATAATTCGTGGATATGTTTGAGTAGCGGACGTGTGCTCTGAAGCCATCGTCCGCTCTGTTTCGGGTTCGCCGCACCCCTCCGGCGTACTTGGCAACACCGACGGAAACGGAAACCGATGTCAGTAGCGGAACTGCAGGAACTCGAGGAGATCAAGGGTCTTGTCAATCGAGGACAGCAACTCGGCGTGCTTACGTTCGCCGAGATCAACGGCGCGATTGCCGAGCTTGATCTGGACGAGGCTGACGTAGAGGAGTTGCACGGATACCTCGAGCGGGCCGAGATCGAGCTCGTCGAGGAGGTCGACCCGGCTCTTGCCGCCGCCGAGGTGGAGCGCGCTCCGGACAAGCGTGGCCGCCGCAAGGCCAAGACGGCGCTCGATCTGAAGCCGGACATGACCACCGACTCCCTTCAGCTCTTCCTGAAGGACATCGGCAAGGTGCGGCTGTTGACGGCCCAAGAGGAAGTCGACCTCGCCAAGCGCATCGAACGCGGCGACCTCGACGCCAAGCAGAAGATGGTCGAGTCGAACCTCAGGCTCGTCGTGTCCATCGCCAAGAACTATCGCAACCAAGGCCTGCCCTTCCTCGATCTGATTCAGGAGGGCACGCTTGGTCTCGTCCGCGCCGCGGAGAAGTTCGACTACCGCAAGGGCTTCAAGTTCTCCACGTATGCCACCTGGTGGATCCGGCAGGCGATCGCCCGGGCCCTGGCCGACAAGGCGCGCACGATTCGGATCCCGGTTCACGTGGTTGAGAAGCTGAACAAGATCGGTCGGGCCGAGCGCAAGCTGGTCACCGAATTGGGACGCGAGCCGACAGCCGAGGAGATCGCCGAGGTCACGGGGATCGAGCCCGACGAGGTCGAGTCGATCAAGCGTTCGGCTCAAGCGCCCGTCTCGCTCGAGAAGCCGGTCGGCGACGAGGAGGAATCCGAGTTCGGGCAGTTCATCGCCGACGAGCGGGCCGAGTCGCCGTACGAGCGGGCCGCGGAGATCCTGACCAAGGAAGCGCTCCGCGAGGCGCTGGAGAACCTCAGCTACCGGGAGCGGCGCGTTCTGGAGCTCCGCTACGGCTTGGGTGGCGAGCATCCCCGCACCCTCGATGAGGTCGGGCGCACGTTCAACGTCACGCGCGAACGGATCCGGCAGATCGAGAACCAGTCGCTCAAGAAGCTTCAGTCTCTGGCTGAGGCTCAGAAGCTTCGCGACGTCGCTTAGGGCTACGGGCTCGGCGCTTCGCGCCGCAGCTCACGTCGAGACCGCACGCGAGCCTCGACGTAAGCCCGCGGCCCGCGACGCCTGCGTCTCACCGAGGGCCCGGCTGAGGGTGGCCAGTCCTCGCTTCTCTCGCTCTTGGCTCGCTGTCTGCAGAGGCGGGGCAACTGGCAAGAACGCCCCCGCCCCGGGCTCGGAGCACACCGAGGGCGATATTGCCGGCCATTTGCCAAAGATCGCCCCCGGCATCGCGATCAAGCGAGAGCGAGGGCGATTTTGCCAAGCGTAATCAACCGAGTCCCGCCTTCGGCTGGTCGCTCGGCGCTGAAACTCCGCTGGGCTTCGATTCAGGGGATCAGGCGGACGGTTACTACTACGCGGGCGGGTCTTGTCGGGGTCGCCAGGGAGAGGAAGTCACGCAGCGCCCCGGCGCGCCGGCAGTACGGACAGCCGATTGGATGGGACGGAGACAGCGGCTGTTCTCCGATCGAGACTGGCGCATCGCAGTCGGGGCATGCCACCGATGCAACGCCGAGCAACGATGAGCGTCCGATCCGACGGTCCTGTTCGAACGCACCCGGGACGGCACGCGGAGCTTCTGAGCGACTGCGCCTGAGCACGCGCTCCAGTCTAGAGTGCCCTGCTTCAGTTCGTGAAGCATTGCGCTAAAATCGGGCTGGAGATGGCATACGACGAGACATGTCCGGTCTGCCGCACCGCCGAAATCGTTTGCGGCAAGTGGACGTTGCTACTGATCAAGGATCTCGCCGAAGGACGCTCTCGGTTCTGCGAGCTGGAGCGGTCCCTGGGTGGCATCAGCCCGCGGACGTTGTCGCTTCGGCTGCGAGCCCTCGAAGAAGAGGGCATCGTCGAGCGGCACACCTTCCCGGAGGTGCCGCCGCGAGTCGACTACGCCCTGACCGAGAAGGGGCGTGCGCTCGTGCCGCTGATCGAGGACATGCGCGTCTACGGCCGTCGTTGGCTGGGTGGCGAGTGTCTCGACGAGGCCGATGGGGCCGACCGCGAGCGCGAGCCGGCTGCTGCCGCCGCCTGATCCTCGGTGCGGATCTCCGTCGCCGCCGATGAGCTGACCGGCGTAGCCGCCGAGCTCCCGGAGGCACTGGGTCAGCGGGGACACGAGACGATCCTCCACGGCGCCTACGAGTCTGGCGAGCGACCTGATTGGGCCTGGGCGAGCGAGGCCGCGGCGCGTGACGTGGCCCAGGGTCGGGCGGACCAGGCGGTGGTGGCCTGCTGGACGGGTACCGGGGCATCGATCGCCGCCAACAAGGTCCCGGGCATCCGGGCCGCATTGTGCGCCGACGCCCGCACAGCGGAGGGGGCTCGCCGGTGGAACGACGCCAACGTCCTGGCTCTGAGCTTGCGCACCACCTCGGCCGCCGAACTGGCTGAGATCCTCGACGCCTGGTTCGAGGCGGAGGCGAGCGGCGCTCCCGATGATGCACAGAACATCGCCCATGTGAGCGAGATCGAGCGCGGACTCGCCGGCGCGTCGGAGGACCAGCGCGGCGGCTGACCTTCGCGCCTCGCCTGCGGGCTACCCTCGGCACGTGGCGGCTGCGCGCGATACCCGGCCCGAACGGGCCGTCTACGCATCGACATCCACGCTGAGCCCGCCGCTGCAGCGCTTCGAGGCCAACGTGACCTCGCAATGCGGCGAGGATGGCGTGATCGCCCGCGTGCTGGAGCTCGTCGGCGAACGCGATCGATGGTGCGTGGAGTTCGGCGCCTGGGATGGCCGGTTGGCCAGCAACACCTTCGCGCTGATCGAGCGCGACGGGTATCGGGCGGTGCTGATCGAGAGCGACCCGACCCGCTACCGCGATCTCGTTCGCACCCACGAGCGGCGGCCTGGCGTGATCGCACTGGAGCGGCGGGTCGGGACCGAAGGCGAAGACCGGCTCGATGCCATCCTCGCGGGCACGCCGATCCCGCGCGAGTTCGACCTCCTGGTAATCGACGTCGACGGCAACGACTACCACATCTGGGACAGTGTCCGCGACTACCGGCCGAAGGTAGTGGTCATCGAGTTCAACCCGACGATCCCCAACGAGGTCGACTTCGTCCAAGCCCGCGATCCCACCGTCTCTCAGGGCTCGTCGCTTACGGCGATCGCGCGGCTGGCGGCGGAGAAGGGGTATCGCTTAGTCCACGCGACCGCGGTGAACGGGCTGTTCGTCGAGGAGCGATACTTCTGCGCCTTCGGGATCGCGGACCCCAGCCCAGCCGGCCTGCGGGCGGATCTGTCCCACGTTACCTGGATGTTCCAGACCTACGACGGACGGGTGCACCTCGTGGGCAACCAGCGCGCCCGCTGGCACGATGTCCCGCTGCGACCGGAGAGCATGCAGGTCGTGCCCGTTGTGCTCCAGGGGTTTCCGGCTCTCTTCTCCCCTCGTCGCACGATCCTCTGGCGCCTGTGGCAGCTGAGCCGTGAGCCGCGGGCGGTGACCGGACGGATCGCTCGCCGGCTGCGCGCCCGCGGCTAACGTCGCGAAACGCACCCGGCGCCCCGGCAGAATCCGTGCCGCGGCAGGATCACAGGACGCCGCGGAGAATCGGGCTGCGTGCGCAACCAGACCCTGCACCGCCTGCTCCAGGAGTTCACCCTCGACGCCGCTGCACGGCTATCGCTGGCCGCCGGCGAGGGCGCCGAGATTCCCTTCGAGGTCGTCGAGGCCGACGCCGGCCCCCGCCGCCACCGCGCTCCGCTGTACTGCTACCGGCCGCTGACCACGGAGTTCATCCGCCAGCGCCTCGGTCTCCTGGTCGCCCTGTCGACGTACGCGCCCGTGGCGCGGGCACTCGAGGCCGCGGAGGGGACCGAGGCCTACCTGCGCGCGCGCGGCGAGCGGCGCGTGTCCGAGCGTCCGCGCGACCGCGCGGATGCAGCGCTGCGCTGCTTCCTGGACCGGGTGTTCGCCGAGCGCAGCGAGTTCGGCTTCGACGACGCGCGCTTCGCCGACTCCTACGACGAGCTGGAGCGCTCGCTGTACCAGGGCCACTGCGTGGTCGAGATCGTGGCGCCGATGCTGGGGGTCGGCCTCGACCAGCCCCTCCGGGAGCTGCCTCTGGGGGACGGGCTGTCGCTGATCCGCCGCGATGCGCTGGCCGGCGCCCCGGACGACGTGACGCCGCCGTCCGCTGAGACCGCGGACGGAGAGGTGCTGGTCCTCCTGCGCATGACCCAGGATCGGGTCCAGCCGGCTCCGGTCTCGGTCGCCAGGGCGCGCTTCCGGCGCGTGCTCACTGCCCTGCGCCTGTTCGAGCGGGGCGGCTACGCGCTGGGTCCGATCGGCTCTTCTCGCGTCGATGACGGGCCCTGGACCCCGATCCCGCTTGGGTCCAGCGGGCGCCCGCGCCTGGTCACCAACATCGGCGTGGCGCAGGAGGACGAGTTCCGCGCGTTCTGCAGCCTCGTGGCCCGGAGGCTGCCGGCTCCCGGGCGGGGGGCCGCTGACTCCTCCGGGTTTGGCGAGGTGACCTGGGCACTGGCGCGGTTCGAGATGGGCTGCGAGCGGATCGCGCCGTTTGAGGCGCTCACCGACTACCTGCTCGCCCTGCGGGCGCTGCTCGAGCCGGAGGGTCCATCCAGCGGACGTCTCGCGCAGAGGCTCGCCGTGATCTGCGCCCGGCCTGAGGAGCGCACGTCTTTGGCCGAGCGCACCGCGCACGCGATCTCGCTGGAGCGGGCCGTAATTGCGGGGCTGGCTCCGGCCGACAACCCCTCGCGGCCGGTCGATGCGCTGGTCGACGAACTCGCCGAGCACCTGCGAGCGATCCTGCGCGACGTTCTGTGCGGCCACCTGGATGCAGACGTTCGCGGCGTAGCCGACGAGCTTCTGGCCGAGGCCGCCGCCGCCCCTGCGTGAAGTCCGGCGCTGGTACGTGGAACGCGAGGCGGTGCCATGTATCACGTCGAGCTCCGCCAGAGGCCTCACGTCGCGCGCGCGTTCAACCTGACCGCCGAGGACCTGGATCGCCATTTCGTCGCGCCTTTTCTCGCTCGTCGCGTGCTCGTCTACGGAGAACGTGAATGGCTGCCCGGCAAGACGAAGCTGACGATCTACGAAGGACGCGAGCTGCGACCCGACGAGATCGGGATGGGGCGTGGGTGGGGTAACGTCACGCGCACCGGCAGCGACGTCAGCGAGCAGATGCTGAAGCGTGCGCCCGCCGCGGGCGCCGGCCGCGCACCCGAGCTCGTCCGTCTCAAGGAGCGTCTCGTGGGGCGGCTGGGGGCGGGACCGGTCGCGCTCGGAGAGGCGGTCGCGCTCGCCGACGACCTCTTACCTGGGCGACGGGCCAGCGAGCGCCTCGGGCTGGCCGAGCTGGCCGTGTGGGAGCTCCTACACGAACGCGCCGCGGATCTGCTCAGTGGCGGGGAGGAGCTTGCCCGGGAGGAGTGGGAGAGACGGCTGCTGGACTGGCGCACCTGGGCTCAGGCCACGACCTCGTCGATCAGCCTGACCCGCTCCTCGTCGGAGGCGAACAGGTAGCGGTGCACCCGCAGCAGGCCGTCGACGTCGTGGACGTCGCTGTCGAAATGGGGGACCAGTAGCAGCGGCTCGGAGCCCAGCTCGTCCAGCAGGCGGTCGACATTGCTCGCGTCTCGCTGGGACAGCACGTGGTAGTCGGCGAAGTTCTCGGCGACGCGCGCGCCCAGCTCGCCCCCGACGGCCTCGCCTAGCTCGGACGGCAGATCCTGCGCCTCGGGTTCGTGGCCGAGATCGTGGTGGAAGCGGTTGACGACGACGCCCGCGAACGGCAGTCCGCTGTCGCGCAGCGTCTGGCGGAACCAGATCGCCTCGTCGATCGGCTCGCTCTGGGCGGAGGTGATGAGCAGGAAGGCCGTCTCGTCGGAGCGCAGGAGCGCCTCGACCTCCCGGGCGCGGGCGGAGAAGTTCTCGGTCATGTCGCCGAGGAGCCCGAAGAAGGTCGAGAGGTCGGAGACCAGGTCCACGCCGGTGATCCGGCGCAGCGCTCCGAGGAGCGGACCGGCGCCTCGCCCGAGCACCCGCATTCCGAGACCGGTCGGCTTCAAGAACGCCTTCAGAGCCCGCCCCTCCAGGAAGTTCGTCAGCCGTCCCGGCGCGTCGAAGAAGTCCAGGGCGTTGCGCGACGGGGGCGTGTCGAGCACGAGCAGGTCGAACCGCCCCTCCTGGTCGAGCTCGTAGAGCTTGGCGATCGCGGTGAGCTCCTGCGAGCCGGACACGGCGGTCGAGAGCTCGCGGTACACGCGGTTGGCCTTGATCTCCTCCGCGCGCTCGGGATCGGGCGCGATCCGGTCGATCAGCTCGTCGAACGTCCGCTTGGGGTCGAGCATCATCGCCCACAGCTCGCCCCGGACCTCCAGCGAGCCGGTGGCCAGGCGGTCGGGGTCGACCCGGCGCGGCTCGTTCTCGAGGGCTTCGAGGCCGAGTGCGTTGGCCAGCCGCTTGGCCGGGTCGATCGTGACCACCGCGACCTTCGCGCCGGCGGCGGCCATGCCGAGCGCGATCACCGCCGAGGTGGTCGTCTTGCCCACCCCACCGGAGCCCGTGCACACGCAGACCCGGCGGTTCTCGAGCAGCTCGGGGATGTTCACGGCAAGACCTCCGCCAGCCGGTCGGCGAGACCTTCGAGCTCCGGCCGACCGATGTCAGGGGCGAACACGAAGGGCAGGGTCGACACTCGGCCTGGGAACAACTCCTCGAGCCGCGCGTGCTGCTCGGCCTGCGTGGCGGCCCGCGCCTGCTCCGAGAGGCCAGCCCGGACCGCGGCCCGAACCGGGGGAGGCGGATCGGCTTCGAGAACGGCGCGCAGCCGGCTGGCATCGGCATCGTCAAAACGGTCCGGGTAGCGCGCGTTGAGGATCACCGTGTCGAGATCGAGGCCCTCGGCGAGCAGAGCCTCATAAAGCGAGAGGGTCTCGTTGACCGGCATCTCCTCCGGCGTGCTCACGGCCAGGACGGCTGTGAAGGAGCGATCGGCGATCGTCCGGGCGATCTGCCCGCCCTGGTGAGCGATGGGGCCGACGCGGGCGATCTCGGCGAACGTCCGCGGGGTGCGCAGGATACCCACACCGTGACCGGTGGCGGGGGCGTCGACGATCACGACGTCGTACGGCTCGGCCTCACGCGTCCGTCGTTCGAACTGGGCCAGCTCCCACACCTTTCCGATGCTGAGGAGCTCACGCATCCCCGGGGTCGCCATCGCGAAGGCGTGGAACAGACGGCTGTGTCCCAGCGCTTGCCCGACAGGCCCCGTCTTGACCCGCAGGTACTCCTCCATCGCGTGCTGCGGGTCGATCGAGATCGTGAACAGCCCCGGAGCCAGCTCGATCTCTTCGAACTGCCGGCCCTCCTGCTGCGCGAAGGCCCGCTGGAGGTGCTCGCCGGCGGCCAGCTCGGCCACGATCGTGCGCAGGCCGCGCCGCGCGGCCAGCAGGCCCAGGGCCAGGGCGACCGTGGACTTCCCGACGCCTCCCTTGCCCGTTACGAAGATCAGACGTCGCTGCAACAGGGGTGACACCGGACAGGAACATAGCGACGGGGTGTGCTTCCGGAGGCCGCCGGCAATGGGGCCGACATGAAGGAATCCCCGCCGGCTCTGCGAATACAGCCCGCGTATGTGTTCCTCGACACATGGGAGCCTCCCGTGACCTCGAAGGTGATCGCGTTCGCCAACCAGAAGGGCGGCGTCGCCAAGACCACGACCACGCTCAACCTAGCCGTGGCCTTCGCCGAGGAGGGTCACCGCGTCCTGTGCTGCGACATGGATCCGCAGGGCAACCTCACCATGTCCCAGGGGATCGATCCCGATGGACTGCAGAAGTCCATGTATGACGTGCTCGTGCACAAGGTCTCGATTCGGGAGGTCATCCGCAAGCGGGAGATCGACGTCGCCTGCGCCTCGATCGATCTGGCCGGCGCCGAGATCGCCATGTCGACGATGATCGGCCGCGAGCGCGCTCTCCAGAAGGCCCTGACCGACGTCGAGGAGGACTACGACTTCGTCTTCATCGACACTCCTCCCAGCCTCGGGCTGCTCACGATCAACGCGCTGACCGCCGCGCACAAGGTGATCGTCCCCGTGCAGTGCGAATATCTGTCGATGCGCGGCCTGATCCAGCTGCAGAACACGCTCGCCATGATTCGGGAGAACCTGAACCCTGACGTCGACATCGAAGGCATCCTGCCGACGATGATGGATACCCGCACGTTGCACGCCAAGGAGGCGATCGAGCTGCTGGAGGAGAACTTCGGCGACCGGGTGTTCGCTTCCCGGATTCGCAAGACGGTCCGCTTCGCCGAAGCTCCCGTGAAGGGCATGTCGGTGCTCAAGTACGATCCGGACGGTCTGGCCGCGCATGCCTACCGCCAGCTCGCGAAGGAGGTCCTCTCAAATGCCAAACGCTAAGCGCGCCAGCATGCGCGAGGGTCCTCTCGCCGCTCTCTTCCGCAAGACCGCCGAGGACGCCGAGCCGGGCAGCGAGACGGCTACCGGCCCAGCCGCGTCGAGCCAGGGCTCCGAGCCGTCTTCGCATGCCTCGCTGGAGCCGACCCCTTCGGAGGTGACCGCGGCGGAGCTGGACTCCGGCCGGCCGCCGGTGCCCTCTCCGCAGGAGCGCCTGCGCCACGCCTTCGCGGCTGACATCCCGCTGAGCCTGATGGAGCGCGATCGCGAGCGTGAGGTTGCCGAGTCCGGAGCGCCGGCCGGCCAGGTGCCGCCGGCGCCTGCCCCACCGGCGCCGCCCGCGGCCCCGGCGGCCCCTCCGCCCGCCCCCGCGGCAGCCGACCACGACGTCTACGCCCGCAGCGAGCGGATCAGCGAGTCCTTCGCTGCACCGAGGCCGGTCGGTACCCCCGTGCTCCGCGTGGTTGGCGTCGGTGGCGCCGGCGTCAATGCGGTCAACCGAATGATTGAAGCCCAGATCGAGGGCGTCGAGTTCATCGCGATCAACACGGATCTTCAGTCGCTTCAGCAGTCCGCGGCGACCGAGACGCTGCACATCGGCGACTCGATCACGCGCGGCCTCGGTTCCGGCGCCGACCCCGAGCTCGGGCGCCAGGCCGCCCGGGAGGAATACGACCGGATCAAGGCGCTTCTGCGTGGCTCCGACATGGTGTTCATCGCCGCCGGGGCAGGGGGCGGAACCGGAACTGGCGCCGCGCCGGTTGTGGCTCAGATCGCCCGCGAGCTCGGCGCGCTGACCGTGGGGATCGTCACCCGCCCGTTCCAGTTCGAAGGCTCTCGCCGGCGTGAGCAGGCGGAGGCCGGGATCGCGGCCCTGGCCGCCGATGTCGATACCCTGATCGTGGTCCCGAACAACCGGCTACTCACGGTCCTCGATCGCAACACATCCATGGTCGAGGCCTTCCGGGTGGCCGACGACGTCCTGCGCCAGGGCGTCCAGGGGATCTCCGATCTGGTCACGCTGCCCGGCCTGATCAACCTCGACTTCGCCGATGTGCGAACGATCATGTCGAGCGCCGGCAATGCTCTGCTCGGGATCGGCATGGGTTCCGGGGAGCGCCGCGCGATCGACGCCGCCGAAGCTGCCGTCGCCTCCCCGCTGCTGGAGACCAGCATGGACGGCGCTCGCTCGATCCTCCTGTCCATCACCGGAGGCCGGGACCTCAGCCTGTGGGAGGTGAACGAGGCAGCCAAGGCGGTGGCCGAGGCCGCCCACCCCGACGCCAACATCATCTTCGGCGCCATGATCGACGACAAGCTGGGCGACGACCAGGTCTGGGTAACGGTCGTGGCCACCGGCTACGGTGAGGCGCCCTCGTCGCGACGCGGGACCGAGCGCCCGGCCATCGGCTCATCGTCCCGCCCCGCAGACCGCGAGCGGGTCAGCCTGAGCGAACGGGAGCCGCGCCGCCCGATCCGCGAGCCGCAGGGCGAGCCGCGCGTCACCCGCGG
>Ga0335074_10001659_pt1 | contig 30093 bp, 25 predicted proteins | sample Lox_Sample_23_FD_206715 | JGI IMG/M metagenome (GOLD analysis project Ga0335074, IMG submission 206715) | Soil microbial communities from Loxahatchee National Wildlife Refuge, Florida, United States - Lox_Sample_2.3 | ecosystem: Environmental > Terrestrial > Soil > Wetlands | place: USA... | reverse complement strand
CCGCTGACGCCCGCCGCGCCGGGGATCTCGCGGTGTCGCTGACCGGAGCCGGGGTCTGCCGGTCGGTGGCCCAGGTCCAGGGCCCCGCCACAGGCGCCGCACTCGTCACAGCGGAACGTGGCTGAACCATGCCGGACCCGCTGGTCACGCTGGAGGCAGCCACAAAGACCTACGGGTCGAGGGCGCTGCTGGACGGTGTATCGCTTGGCGTCGCCGCCGGCGACCGGATCGGCGTCGTCGGCCGCAACGGCGCCGGCAAGACGACGCTGCTCGAAGTCCTCGCCGGGCGGGCCGAGCTGGACGCCGGCCGGGTGACCCGCGCCCGCGGGCTCGACCTCGGGTACCTGCCGCAGTCCGGCGTGCTGGCCGGCACCGCGCGGCAGATCGTCTTCGGCTCGAGGCCCGACCACGAGTGGGCCGCTGACGCACGCGCTCGGTCGGTGGCCGCGGCTCTGCTTGCCGGAATAGACCTTGATTCAGATACAGAACGGATGTCCGGTGGCGAACGCCGCCGGACAGCGCTATCAGCTCTGCTTCTTCAGCGCCACGACCTGCTGCTGCTGGACGAGCCGAGCAACCACCTCGACATCGCCGCGATCCGCTGGCTGGCCAGCCACCTCCGCGAGCACGTGCGGTCGTTCGTGGTGATAACCCACGACCGCTGGTTCCTGGACGAGGTGACCGACCGGACCTGGGAGGTCGCCGACGGCCGGGTCCACGCCTACGACGGCGGATACTCCGCCTACGTTCTCGCCCGGGCCGAGCGGGCGCGCCTGGCCGATGCGTCTGGCCAGCGCCGCCGCAACCTGCTGCGCAAGGAGCTCGCCTGGCTGCGCCGCGGCGCAGCCGCGAGGACCAGCAAGCCCAAGTTCCGCCTCGAAGCCGCGGCCGCCCTGATCGCCGACGAGCCGCCGCCGCGGGACGCCGTTGAGCTGTCCCGGCTGGCCACAACACGGCTCGGCAAGACGGTGCTCGACGCCGAGGACGTCTCGGTGACCGCCGGCCAGCGCAAGCTGCTCAGCGACGTGACCTGGCAGCTCGGGCCAGGAGAGCGGGTTGGCGTGATCGGCGCGAACGGCACCGGCAAGACCACCCTGCTGCAACTGCTTGCCGGGACGCTGCCCGCCGCTTCCGCGGCCGCTTCCCCTGCCGCGGCAGTCTCGGCGCCGATGACGGTTTCCGGTCAGGTGGTGCGGGGCAAGACCGTCCGGATCGGTTACCTCAGCCAGGAGCCTGCCGCCGTCGCCCCCGGCGTGCGGGTGCTCGAAGCGGCCGAGGAGGTACGCAACTCGGTCCGGCTCGGCAGCCTGGAGATTTCCGCCAGTCAGCTCCTGGACCGCCTCGGCTTGCGTGGTGACAGGCAGTGGACCCCAGTCGCCGAGCTGTCCGGCGGTGAGCGCCGGCGGCTGCAGCTCATGCTGGTGCTGATGGACGAGCCGAACGTGCTGCTGCTGGACGAGCCGACAAACGACCTGGACATCGACACGCTGACCGAGCTTGAGGACATGCTGGACGGCTGGCCCGGCTCGATGGTGGCGGTCAGCCACGACAGGTACTTCCTGGAGCGGGCGTGCGACCACGTGATCGCCCTGATCGACGGGGGCCTGGCCTACCTGCCCGGCGGGGTTGAGGAGTACCTGGCCCGTCAGGACAGTCAGCAGGCAGCTGCTTCCGGTTCGGCCGCTACGTCGCCGTCCGCCGCTCAGGTCTCGCCCGGGGCCCGGCAGCGAGCTGGGCGCAAGGAGCTTGCCTCGCTGGAACGCCAGCTCGACCGGGCGGCCAGCCGGGAGACCGAGCTGAACAAAGCGCTGGCCGAGAGCGCCAGCGACTACACGCGGCTGATCGAGCTCGGCGCCAAGCTCCGGTCGGTCCAGCAGGAGAAGGCCGCCCTTGAGGACCGCTGGCTCGTGGTCGCCGAGGACCTTTCGTGAGATCGTGCTGGGCTAGGCGGGGAAGAATGGTGGCATGACAGACCGGCGTCGCTCACTGTGGTCGGTCGGGTCGGAAGACTCGATCCTGAGCATCGGCTCGAAGGGCTCGATCTTGTCGATCGGGTCGGTCGGGTCGGTGCTTTCGGTCGGCTCAGCCGGCTCGATCCTGTCGGTCGGCTCGGCTGGCGCCGTGCTGTCGGCGTTCTCCGTGGGCTGCGTGGCCAGCCTGCACTCGATGCTGTCCGTGCTGTCCGACAAGTCAGTCTTGTCCTGGCGCTCGACCAAGTCGGTCCTGTCGCGGCGTTCAGCCGCGCACTAGCGTTCGGAAAATTGATCTTGATGTTGGCGGGGCGTCGGCATCACGCCGCGCAAGGCGGCTAAGGCGCGTTGCGCGGGTTCGTGCCGGCCGGCCCGGCGTCGAACGGGGCGAGCAGGATCCGCAGCAGCCCAGCGAGCTCGCACTGCTGCCCGGTGTCCAGCCCGGCCAGCAGCTCCCGCTCGCCCTGAAGCAGGTCAGCGAGCGCCGCATCGACGGCGTCCCGGCCGCGCGGCGTCAGCGTCACCAGGACGCCCCGCTTGTCCTGAGGATCCGGGCTCCTGGCGACGAGCCCAGCGTCGGCTAGGCGGTCGATCCGGTTCGTCATCGTCCCCGAGGTGACCAGCGTCGCCCGCAGCAGGGCGCCCGGGCTGAGCTGATACGGCCGGCCCTGCCTGCGCAGCGCTGACAGCACGTCGAACTCCCAGGCGGCCAGGCCGTGCCGGGCGAACGCCGCGGTCCGCGCCCGGTCCAGATGCCGGGCCAGCCGGGACACCCGGCTGAGCACCTGCAGTGGCTCGACGTCCAGGTCGGGCCGCTCGGCCCGCCACCGCTCCACGAGATCGTCGACCTCGTCCCGCAGGTACTCCCCGAGATTGCCAGCCTCGTCTGGCAGGCGCTCGGCAAGATCAGCGGCCCCGTCCGCCAGGTGCCCGGCGGTGCTCTGCTCTGGTCGCTGCCCGCGGGCGCTCGGCTGCCCCATAGTCGTGCAGCCTATCTCTTGACATCAAGATTTCGCCAGGGCTAGCGTTGCCCTGAAATTATCTTGATGTCGAGATAATATGAGGTCGGCCATGTGGGACCCGGATCAGTACAGGCACTTCGGCGATGAGCGGTCGAGGCCGTTCTTCGATCTGCTCGCGCGCGTCGCGGCCATGGATCCCGCCGTGGTCGCAGACCTCGGCTGCGGCCCGGGAACGCTAACCGCCGAACTGGCCAGGCGCTGGCCCGCCGCTGAGGTCCGCGGGGTCGACAGCTCTCCGCAGATGATCGAGGCGGCGCAGGCGCTGCCGGCCGCCAGCGGCGGGCGGCTCAGCTTCGCGCTCGGCGACGTCAGGGACTGGGAGCCGGACGGGCGTGTGGACGTGATCGTTTCCAACGCTGTCCTGCAGTGGGTGCCTGGCCACCTGCAGGTACTCGCCCGCTGGGCCAGCTTCCTGAACGAGGGCGGCTGGCTGGCCGTCCAGGTCCCTGGCAACTTCGACCAGCCAAGCCACACGGTGCTCCGCGAGATGGCGTGCTCGCCTCGCTGGCGGTCGCTGCTCGCAGGCGCGCCGCTCAACCGCTCGGCGGCCAGCCCAGCCGAGTTCCTTGACGTGCTGGCTGGTGAAGGCTTCGAGGTCGACGCGTGGGAGACCACCTACCTGCACGTGCTGCGCGGCGAAAACGCGGTAGTCGACTGGTACAAGGGAACTGCCCTGCGCCCGGTTCTGGCCGCCCTGGACTCCGACCAGGCGGCCGAGTTCCTGGCGGAGTACCGGAAGCGCATCGCCAGCGTCTACCCAGCGGCCCCTTACGGCACCCCGTTCCCGTTCCGCCGCGTCTTCGCGGTGGGTCACCGGCCCAGCCGCGCATGAGCGGAAACTCGGTGCAGTCAGATGTGCAGCAGGTCGGCATTCACGGCTGTGGGGGCCATAACGGGTGTTCCTGGAGGCGGCGCTGGGCCTCGGGGGACAGCTCGGGCTTGGGGTCGAGGCGGGACAGGCCGTTCCAGGCCAGGTTGATCAGGTGCGCGGCGACTTCCTCGCGCTTGGGGGTGCGTGCGTCCAGCCACCACTGGCCGGCGAACGTGACCATCCCGACCAGCATCTGGGCGTACATGGGAGCCAGATCCGGGTCGTGGCCGCTGTCCCTGAGCACATCGGTCAGCGTGTACTCGACCTGGCTGGCAACGTCGCTGATCAGGCTGGCGAATGTGCCCGAGCCCGACGAGGGGTTGGAGTCGCGCACCAGGATCCGGAACCCGTCGGAGTTGTCCTGGATGTACCGGAGCAGCTCGACCGCGCCGTACTCGAACTTCTCCATGCTGGGCTCGCCATCGAGCAGGCGCATCGTCATGGCCAGGAACCGCTCGACCTCGCGGTCGACGACGACGGCGTAGAGCCCCTCCTTGCCGCCAAAGTGCTCGTAGACGATCGGCTTGGAGACGTCGGCCCGGGCAGCGATCTCCTCGATCGACGTGCCCTCCAGGCCGCGTTCGGCGAACAGCTGCCGGCCGATGTCGAGCAGCTGCTCCCGCCGTTCTTTGCCGGTCATCCTCCTGCGGTTCGCTCCCTGTGGCTGACTACTCACACACCCATCATGGCAACCTGCCCGCGCCTGAGCGAGCCGAGGAGATCACGCGCCTGGTCATCGAGCCGAGCCTCCGGGTCCGCCCGGCGGTGCGCCGGCCGGTCAGCCTGGCCTCGTCCGGCCACCGGACGTCGTAGACCCAGCCGAGCTTCTCGGCGAGCCAGATGCACCTCGCCGCGATGTCGATCTGGCCCTTGAGCACCCCGTGCCGCGCGCAGGTGGGGTCGGCGTGGTGCAGGTTGTGCCAGGACTCACCGAACGACAAGATCGCCAGCCAGTTGACGTTCCGCGACTTGTCCCGCACGTCGAACTCCTCCTTGCCGAACGTGTGGCAGATGGAGTTGATAGACCAGGTCACATGGTGCAGGAACGCCACGCGTACCAGGCTGGCCCAGAAGAACGCGGTCAGCGCGCCCTGCCATGACCATGTCCACAGGCCGCCTATCAGCGCAGGTGCCAGCAGCGACGCGGTGGTCAGCGCGGTGAAATGGCGGCTGACCATGCGGATGTCGCGGTCGGCGAGCCAGTCAGGGACGAACTTCTCCTGGTTGGTGCGGTCAAGGCCGAACAGCCAGCCAACATGAGCGAACACCAGGCCCTTGGTCAGCGCTTTCCAGCTGGTGCCGAAGCGCCACGGCGAGTGCGGGTCCCCCTCGGCGTCGCTGTACTTGTGATGCCTGCGATGGTCGGCCACCCAGACGAGGACCGGCCCCTCGACGGCCAGGCTCCCGGCGATCGCGAGGGCGATCTTGAACGGGCGGGTCGCCTTGAACGACCCGTGCGTGAAGTAGCGGTGGAAGCCCATCGCTATGCCGTTGCCGGTGATCTCGTAGAACACCACCGTAAGCACGATGTCCTGCCAGCTCAGCAAGTGCCAGATCCAGGCCAGCGGGATCGCGGCGAGCAGCGCGAGCAGGGGCACCGCCACGAAAAGGCCGACCAGCACCCGCGAGCCGAAGCTCTCCGGCTCCAGTTCCAGGTCCGGACGGGCTGCTGGGCGCGTCGGCATCGGCGGGGCGAGCGCGGGACTGCCAGCCGTCACCGCGTCTGCGGAAGTTGTCATGGCTGTCCTCCCAGACAGTGGAGGTCGCGGCCAGATGATGAGCGCTCTGCGCATGACCGAGGTCTGGGGCCGATGCTAGATACGCTTACGTAACCGTAACCTACGGTACCGTAAGTTGTGCAGGTAGCTGGGTAAACTTTTTGGCAAACATGCGGTGAAGCGCATCCACAAGGCTCACCGACCAAGCCACACCACCCCCCCGCGGCCTATGAGCTACCCCCGGGCACCGTCGCTACACGGTCAATAAGGATCTCGGCATCGGCCTCGAAGGTCAGGGCGTGCCAGGCTGCCTGTGAAATGCCCTGCTGCCGGGCATGAGTAAAACGGACAGTTCCGGCGGCTGGATTCGAACCAGCATAAACAGGATTCAAAGTCCTGGGGGTTGCCAATTACCCTACGCCGGACTAATGCGACAGTTTTAGTTTGCCACAAACTACATGAACGACGATACCGACTTCCAGGCTGAGAGCTGGCTCCTCAGCTGCTCCTAAGCCGAGTCATCGGCAATCCCTGCAGCCGATCTCGCCGGAGGATCATCGACTTCCTCTTCGGGGGCTGCGTCAGCCATGACCGCCGCGGCCCAGCCTTCGATTTTGCGGTACAGATCAGCCCCGCGCCGCACCGATGCCGAGGATCTGTTTGATCTCGCGACGGGACTTGCCCGCTCGCCGGTGAGACTGAATGCGGCGGGCTGGATCTGGGTGCGAGCCGTCTGGAGAGGGGCAGGACGTGGCGCTGCGGGCGGTGGTTGTCGGCGGGGGCCTGGGCGGGATGGCGGCGGCGCTGGCGCTGGCGCAGGCCGGGATCGACGTCCGGGTGTATGAGCAGGCCCAGCAGCTGACCGAGGTCGGAGCGGGCGTGTCGCTGGCGCCCAACGGGCTGCGGATGCTGGAGCGGCTCGGGCTGGGCGACGGGATCCGGCGGCTGGGCGCCCGGCACGTGACGACTGAGCTGCGGCTCTCCGACGGCCGGCCCGCACCGCACGAGCCACACGAGTTCGCCCGCGCCGGACGGAATGTGGGGATCCACCGGGCCGACCTGCTCGGGCTGCTCGCCGGGCAACTGCCTGCCAGCGCCGTGCATACCGGGCACCGGTGCACTGATTTCAGCCAGGATGCCCACAGCGCAACGGTTGGCTTCGCCGACGGCACCACAACGACGGCCGATGTGGTGATCGGGGCGGATGGCATCCACTCTGTCTTGCAGGGGTTCGTGGTGGAGCCAGCCGAGCCCGTGTTCTCCGGCGTCGTGGCCTACCGCGGCCTGGTGCCGCGCGATGACGGCTACCCGGCCGGCGCGATGCGGATGTGGGTAGGCGACAGTAAGCACTTCCTGGTGTTTCCCGTGCGCGCCGGGCAGTTGCTGAACTATGTGGGGTTCGTCCCGTCCGGTACCTCAGTCCGGGAGTCATGGTCGGCGCGCGGTGACGCGGCCGCGCTCGCCGCGCAGTTCTCGGGCTGGGACCCGGTTATCGGGAGGGTGATAGTGGCGATGAGCGAGCCGGGCGGCAGCGGGTTCCAGTGGGGGATGTACGACCGGGCGCCCCTCGCCACATGGACCAGCGGCCGGCTGACGCTGCTCGGCGATGCGGCCCATCCGATGCTGCCGCATCTGGGCCAAGGCGTGAACCAGGCCCTTGAGGATGCAGTGGCGCTGGCCACGCTGCTAGGCAGCCGTGCCCGTTCAGCCGGCGTGCCGCCGGTGCTCGTCGCCTACGAGGAACTGCGGCGGGACAGGACCACGCGCGTCCAGCTTGGCTCACGGCGCAACGGCGCCGGTTACGACAGCTCGGGCAGCCAGCTCACCGACCGGCGATGGATCTATGAATACGACGCCTGGGCTGAAGCCGCTGCGCTTACCTGAACGCCAGGCCTGCACCGGTCAGGTGCTGTCGGCGGCAAGGACAGCCGCGAAGCCGAGCAGGGCCGCACCAGTGGTGCCGTCCATGGCCCGGCGGACACGGCGCCGTATCAGCAGTGCCCGGGCGTAGTGCATCCCCTGCACCAGCGCGAGCAGGTACCCGAAGGCAAGCACTGGAGTGCTCCAGGCCAGCAGCAGCGACCAGCCCAAGCCCGAGCCGTAGACCAGGAACTGCGGCAGCACCGCCAGGTAGAACACGAGAATCTTGGGATTGGTGATGTTGGACAGGAAGCCCTGCCACCAGGCGACCGCCCGGCGCGGCCTGAGCGCCGCACCCTGACCGTCGGCCGGGGGATCATCAATGCGATAGCGTCCGCGCACCGCCGAAACGATCGCGTGGATGCCCAGCGCTGCCAGGTAGACGACGCCCGCCCACCTGATCGTCTGAAATACCGGCTGGGCTCGCACGATGAGCTCGCTGAGCCCGAGTGCGGCCGCGGTTGCCTGAATCATGCAGGCGAGCGTCACTCCCGCTGAAGCCCACCGGCCTCGCCGCCGGCCCCCGGCGAGGGTGTTCCTGGCGACCACCGCGAAGTCGGGTCCGGGGATCAGAACCAGGACAACCACGAACGCCAGAAACTCGCCGTACCGAGACCACGACATAAGGTCACCATATCGGTCGCACGGTCTGCGGGAACGCCTGAGCTGCATGGTGATGCTGCACACAGATGGGTGCATGCCGGGTCAGGCGGCACAGCCTGGCGGTATCCTGCGTGAGTCGGGAACGTGAACTGTCGGGGGATCCCGCCTCAGGGAAGTGTTGCTGTACCCTGGCAGGCCAGTTCCTGGCCTCGCATGGGGACCTGGCCAGCTCTGGTGCCATGGCAGGTGTGTTCATGCACCTGACGGAGGGCGGAGCAATGACGACCACCGGAATTACGGCGCCCAACGAGAAGCGGATGCTGCTGCTCTCCGGTCGGGCCTACCCGGAGCTCACCGACGAGATAGCCGCGTGCCTGGGCATCGAGCCCACCCCCACCACGCTCTATGACTTCGCCAACGGCGAGATCTTCGTCCGGTTCCTCGAGTCCGTTCGCGGTTGCGATGCCTTCGTGCTGCAGAGCCACACGGCGCCGATCAACAAGTGGATCATGGAGCAGCTAATCATGGTCGATGCCCTGAAGCGGGCGTCAGCCAAGCGGATCACTGTGGTCGCGCCGTTCTTCGGTTACGCCCGCCAGGACAAGAAGAGCCGCGGCCGGGAGCCGATCTCGGCCCGGCTCATGGCCGACCTGTTCCTGACCGCCGGCGCCGACCGGATCATGGCGGTCGACCTGCACACCGCCCAGATCCAGGGTTTCTTCGACGGGCCCGTCGACCACCTGTTCGCGCTGCCGATCCTGGCCGATTACATCGAGCAGCAGCTGGACTTGTCCCAGGTCACCGTGGTCGCGCCGGACGCCGGCCGGGTGCGCGTCTGCGAGCGGTGGACCGACCGGCTCGGCTGCCCGCTGGCGATCATCCACAAGCGCCGTGACCCCGACGTCGCCAACAGGGTGAAGATGCTGGAAGTGGTCGGCCAGGTGGCTGGCCGGACCTGCATCATCGTGGACGACATGATCGACACCGGCGCAACGATCGCGAACGCTGCCGACACCCTGTTCGATCAGGGCGCCGCCCAGGTCATCGTCACCGCTACCCACGGAGTGCTCTCCGGCCCGGCGGTCGACATGCTGAAGAACTCCCGGATCAGCGAGGTGATCGTCAGCAACACGCTGCCGATCACGCACGAGAAGCAGTTCGACAAGCTGACCGTGCTCTCGATCGCGCCGCTGATCGCCCGGGCGATCAGCGAGATCTTCAGCGACGGCTCGGTGACCAGCCTGTTCGACGGCCAGAGCTGACGGTGCGGCGCCGTGGCTCCGGCCGCGCGGTCCCGCTAGAGCGCAGCCCGCACAAGCTGCTCCAGTGCTGACCGATGCCGCAGCATCGACGCGGTCACGCCAAGCTGGGCAGGGCCCGGTTCAGGTTCTGCTCTGGAACCGGATCCAGAGGTACCACGGTGCCGCCTGACCCCCGCTCTGGCTAGGCATCGGCCCTGCTCCGCCCGCCCCTGCGGTGCCCCGGAGGAACGGGCGGGCCTTCTCAGGGACCTGGCGGCGCCGGGCGCGGACACCGATCGAGCGCGGGCCGGTGGCTGGAGCCGTTTCCCGCCTGTACGATGCCCTGCGTCGCGCCCGCTCCGTCGGCTTGACTGCAGCGCAGGTCACGAGCACCAGTAGTCTCACTGGTACAGCCGCAACATGATCCTGGAAGGGATCTTGGCGGTGGTCGGGGGACAAGCGGCGAGGCACTCAATACGCTCGCGCTACGGGCCGGGCAGGTGCCTGGGGACTAGCGGCGGTGAATATGGGGATTTATATCTGATCGTGGAAGGGGTCGGCCAGGCGTGGAGCGCGATCTGACATTGCTGGTGATGGCGGCCGGCAAAGGCAGCCGTTACGGAGGGCTCAAGCAGGTCGAGCCGCTAGGGCCCGGTGGCGAGACGATTGTGGACTATTCGGTCTTCGATGCTCTGCGGGTGGGGTTCCACCGCATCGTATTCGTCATCCGCCGCGATATTGAGCAGGTTTTCAGGGACGCGGTGGGGCGGCGGGTCGAGGATAATGCGGAGGTTCACTACGTTTTCCAGGATGAAGCCCTGCCGGGTCCGTTCCCCGAAAGTTCAACCCGGAAAAAGCCATGGGGCACGGCGCATGCGGTTTTGTCTGCCGCCGATGTCCTCAAAGAGCCGTTCGCCGTCATCAACGCTGATGACCATTACGGCCATGGTTCATTCGAGGTGCTCAGCGAGCATCTTCAGCTGCAAAGCGAGGATGCTGTACTCGTAGGCTTCTACCTGCGGAACACACTGTCTGATTTCGGCCCGGTGAAGCGTGGCCTGTGCCGGGTCCATGAAGGCGCCCTGCAAAGCGTGACGGAACTGGGGCAGATTGAGACCGAGGGGCAGAGGGTCAAGTACGCGAGCCCCGAAGGGACCCGCGGCTACCTCAACGGCGACGAGACCGTCTCGATGAACATGTGGGGTTTTCATCCCGCCGTCCTCGACGGCTTCTATGACAAGTGGGAAGATTTTATCCGCGTTTCGGGGCACAGCCAGGATGCTGAATTCCTCATCCCGCAGGTGGTGACCGATCTCATCCATGACGGCCGGGTGGCCTGTCGCGTGCCACAGAGCCCCAGCCACTGGTTTGGAATGACCTATCGCGAGGACCGGCCCAAGGCAGTCGATCGCATACGGGACCTCATTGCTCAAGGGTCCTACCCCGAGAAGCTCTGGCCGTCGTAGCTGGGACGCCCCCCAGGGGTGACCGCTGGCCCCGCCCCCCATATACAAGGGAGGCCAGCAGTCACCCGCTTCACGCCCGCGGACTGCGCCCCCGCTGGCTGTCTGTGGGCGTTGGCTCGGCTGTGACCTGCTTGGTCGCCGACAAGCAGGTCCGCAGCGGACTGGTAAACCAGCCTGTTCCAAGGATGGCGGTGCGACGTTGAGCGGCCATTGAGCGCCGATGTAGCGAGACGGGGTGACAGAACTCTCACGGCTGCGGGCCAGTGTGGCGCCGGGCGTTTACGTCACGGTTGAGTGATAATTGAGTAGTTCCGGCACCGCTGTTCGTTCCAGGCGTGATCGGGGATCATGGGCCCCAGTGAGAGTGGCGTCGGCAATGGCGGGCCCGGACGGGGCGGCATGGAGCGGTTTCGGATACTGGGTCCGATCGAGGTCTGGGCCGATCAAGGCTGGACCGGAATCGGAGCGCCGAAGTGGCGGGCTTTGCTCGCCACCTTGTTGCTGAACCCTGGTCAGGTGGTCTCTACCGAGCGGTTGATCACTGAGCTCTGGGGGTTCAAGCCGCCGGAGCGGGCCTCGAACCTGGTCAGTGTGTATGTGCTCCGGCTGCGCCGCCTGCTGGGTGATACCGACGGTCAGGTGCTGACCACGCGCGCCCCTGGATACCAGCTTCTTGTCGATCCTGGTGATCTCGACGCCGGGAGGTTCGAGGCGCTTGTCGGTCAGGGCAGGCAGGCGCTGAACTCGGGTAACTTCCGCCGTGCCGCTGAAGTACTGGCTGAGGCGCTTGCGCTGTGGCGCGGCCGGGCGCTGGCTGATGTGCCGCCGTCTGAGCTGATAAGGGCCGAGGCCGACCGGCTGGAGGAGTCCCGGCTGACGGCGCTGGAGTTGCGGATCGAGGCCGACATCGGGTGCGGCCAGCACGCCCAGCTCGTACCGGAGCTGCGCAGGCTGGTGTCCGATCATCCGCTTCGCGAGGGCTTGTGGAGTCTGCTGATCCGGGCGCTCGACGCCGCCGGGCGGCGGGCGGAGGCCCTGTCTGCCTACGGCCAGGCGCGAGAAGTGATCTCCGCTGAGCTCGGCATCGATCCGGGTCCTGAGCTTCAGCGGCTCTTCCAGGTCATGCTCACCGCGGATGTGATCACACCGTCGGCCGCCCCCGTTGCGGGGCAGCCCGGGGCGGTGCCCACACCCGTGGTTCAGGTGGGAACCGTCACCGCTCCCCGCCAGGGGTCCGGCTCACCACGGCGGACACCGGCCCAGCTGCCTGCTGACGTCCCCGACTTCACCGACCGCGAGAGCCACCTCGACCAGTTGGTCGGCTTGGTCCGGGAGGCGCAGGAGCGGGACAATCCGGCGATGGCCGTCGCGGTGGTGGCGGGCACGCCCGGCCTGGGTAAAACCGCGTTCGCCGTCCACGCTGCGCACGCGCTGCGGGAGGAATTCCCGGACGGGCAGCTTTACGTCAACCTGCTCGGCGGGAGCGAGCAGCCCGCACTGGCGGATGAGATCCTGGCCAGGTTCCTGAGAGACCTCGGGGTTGACGGTGCGCGGGTGCCTGCGGATCCAGAGGAGCGCGCCGCGATGTACCGCACCAGGCTCGCCGGGCGGCGAACGCTTGTCCTGCTGGACGACGCCAGGCAGGCGGCCCAGGTCCGCCCGCTGCTTCCCGGCACCGGTTCCTGCGCCGTGATCGTGACGTCGCGGAACACGCTCTCCGACCTGGCAGGCAGCAGCCTGGTCGACCTCGATGTTCTCGATGATGACAACGCGGCTGAGCTGTTCACCCACATCATCGGAGCCAACCGCACCGGGGCCGAGCCTCAGGCAGTCCGGGAGGTGCTCGGCATCTGTGCCGGCCTGCCGCTGGCGATCAGAATCGCGGGCGCACGCCTTGCGGCCCGTCGTGGCTGGAATGTCCGGACGCTGGCAGACCGTCTCTCCGACGAGCGCCATCGCATAGACGAGCTCGCTACTGGCGACCTGGCGGTCCGCGCCTGCTTCCAGGTGAGCTTCGACTCCCTGCCGCACCCAATCGGCAAAGACGAGGTCGACCCGGCGCACGCGTTCCGTCTGCTGGGTCTCTGGCAGGGTTCCTCCATAGGATTGCCGGCCGCCGCCGCCGTGATCGGTCAGCCGGAACCGCAGGTCGCCGGGGCGCTGGAAGTCCTCGTTGACGCTCACCTGCTGGAATCCCCGACCCCAGACCGGTACCAGTTCCATGATCTGCTGCGCCACTTCGCAGCAGAACGAGCGCAAGCCGATGAGTCGCCCGAGTCCGCGGCGGATGCGATGCGCCGGGCACTGAGCTGGTACCTGCATACCGCTGCGGCGGCCGCGAGCGTGGTCGCACCCAACCGGGAGCGGGTGCCATTGGAGTCGCCGGACCCCGGCTATCATCCACTGGCCTTTGCCAGCGCGACGCAGGCTCTCGACTGGTGTGAGCTGGAGCGGGCCAACCTCGTCGCGGCAACGCGCCAGGCGGCCGCTTACGGCCTGCACGACATCGCCTGGAAGCTCGCCGTGGCTGCTGCGGTGGGTTTCGACCGCCAAGGGCACCGTACCGAGTGGCTCACCACTCACCAGGTTGCCCTGGCCAGCGCGCGAGAACTCGCGGACAAGCGCGCCGAGGCACGGGTGCTGAACAGCATCGGAATGGTCCTCAGTTTGCAGCGCAACGACGAGGCCCTTCAGTACTTCGAGCAGGCGACGGCCATCTGCCGCGAGATAGGGGACAGGGCTGGCCAGGCACAAGCCGCGAACAACCTCGGTTTTCATTACCGGCTGCTGGGCCGTCACAAGGAGGCGGTCGCGGCGCATCTAGTTGCCCTCGACCTGCAGCGTCAGGCGGGACGCCGGTACGGCGAGTGCATCGCGCTCTGCAACCTCGGTGAGGCGTACGTGGAACTCGGCCACTATGACGATGCCCGGGCCATGTCGCAGGAGGCGCTTTCGGCTGCCCGCGAGATCGGTGCTGAGCGTCTTGAGGGGTATGCGGTGTACAACCTTGGCCGCGCTGATCTGGCCGAGGACCGCGTCGACACGGCGACCGAGCTGCTCAGCAGAGCACAGCAACTCCATCGAAGAGTCGGCGACCGATACGGTGAGGCACAAGACCTGCAGAACCTCGGCGAGGCCTACACAAGGGCAGAGCGACTGGCAGCAGCGGCCGAGGCCTTTGCGCGCGCCCGCGCGCTGTTCCAGGGGCTCGGGGAAGACAAACAGGCTGCGGACGTGGGTGCACAGTTGGCACAGCTAGATCACCGCAGCTGATACGTCACATGCGGGCGAAAATAGGCTGGAAATACCCGGCATCTTCCTGACTTTGTGGCCCAAACGTCGTTACGATTCCGAACGTTAGCGATTCGTGCGGGGACCTGGTTCGGATGAGCCAGGACGCGAAAGAAGGGGATACCAATGCCGCAGGATGAGGTCAAGCGAGCTCCGGAGCATGAGGCCAAGCCTGGTCCGCAGGATGAGGCCAAGCCCGCACCGCAGGATGAGGCCAAGCCTGGTCCTCAGGACGAGGCAACGCCCGCTCCGCAGGACGAGTAGCAGACAGCGCACTGCCTGAACCCTTGGTTGCCCGCCACGGTCCGGCGGGTAACCAAGGGGGACCGGGCTGAGGATCTCCTGCCGCCATGACCGCCGGATCGTTGCCGCCACGGCACACGCTGCCGCGTGACGTCATCGTCCCGGCACTGCCAGGGCTGGGCCTCACCTGGTATGACCGCGGGCCCGAGTACTGGCCCCGGCGGTTCGTGCTGTCGCTGATGTGGCTGGTCATCCTCGCGATTATCGGGGCCTTCGACAGCGGCCTTTTCAGCTCGATGCGCCAGTCGTCCCGGACTGGGTTCGACGTGTTCATAACGATCGACGCGCTGCTGTCCGCTGGAGTGGTGGCCTGGATCGCCGTCCGGACGGTGCAGCGCTGGAACGTGGCCAAGCCACCGACGCGGCCGGCCCGGCCGATCTTCAGGTTCGGGCCCGGCCCGGCCGGCCAGCTACTCAGCAGTCTGGCGCAGTTCGGCTTCTTACTGCTGGTGTTCGTCGGCGCGGTCGCGCTCCTGATCTGCCCAGGGCTGTTCATCGCCATGTTTGCGTTGTCGCTGTTGCCGGAGACCGCGATCGAACGTCAGACGCGGCTGTGGGTGGCCGAGCGGCTGAACGAACGGGGTTTGGCGGCTCAGCCGGACGGCCCGGCCTAGGCGATGTGGCTCTCCCACGGCGGGGCGTAGTCGCCGGGCTGGGGCACGTGCCCGCCGCCGGGTGCCAGCAGGTCAGCCAGCCGGGACGCCTCGCGCCTTCTCACGGTCACCGTAGCCAGCGATGAGTCGCAGAACGCGATCGCGAGCGTCTCGTGCGAGAACGTGAGCGCATCCCGCTTGCGTGCGACCCCGGAGATCTCCGGCAGTGGCACGTCGAGCAGGGGCTCAGGGACCTTGCTCGTCCCGAGCCGGCGGGTGAAGATCGCCCGCTCGCCAGTGACCACGCAGTAAAGCGAGTCCCAGAACTTGCTGCCATCCCGGATGGCGTGCACGAGCCGGTACCCGACCGATCCGCGGGCACCAGCGGCCTTCAGAGCGACGGGGCTGACTAATGGCTTCGCCTTGCCGCGTTTCAGCGCTCGGCCCAGGGCGCCGAAAGCCGCGTCCAGCGGGAACAGCACGGCAACGGCTACACGCTCGGCGCGGTGCGGCTGGGCTGGCGGGCTGGCGCCTTCCAGCCAGTCGTTGCCCACCCGAGGGAACGTGACCGGGATGCACGCAGCCGCCTGCTCCCCGGGTTTCAGCACCCCGGCGATCATCTCCTGATACAGCCTCGGGTACCTGGCCAGATCCGGCATCGCGGCCCTGCGGTCAGGAGACAGGCGGCCAGTCGAGCTGGGCGGTCAGTTCGGCGGTAGTGATGCCAAGCAGCGCGCTCCCGTCGGCTTCCGCGTAGCCGCTGCCATCCCGGCGCATCCAGGTCGCCTTATGGGTCTCCGGGTCCACGATCAGAAGCCGACCTGGTCCGCCAGCGGTCCCAGGATCCTGATGAGCCTGGACTCAAGCAGACCATGAGAGTGGTGCGGCGCCGGTGCGATGTGGTACTCGCCCTTCCACATCTCGTCGTAAAGGTCAGCACCGGTTCGCTGGCGCTTTTCGATCAGCTCGCGGATCTCGCGCGACTCGCCGAGCACCACGGTTCGCATGCATTCAGTCTGCCACGCCGCAGGGCTGCGGCAGTCGGCTAGACTCCGGAGGATCAATCTGGCAGTACTAGAGGAGTATTACCGTGCCTGAGGTACGTATTGCCGCCGAGCCGCGCTCTGAGTTCGGCAAAGGGCCGGCCCGCAGGGAGCGGCGCGCCGGGCGGGTCCCCGCCGTGCTGTATGGCCACGGGACCGACCCGGAGCATGTCAGCCTGCCTGGCCACGAGGTCCTGCTCGCCCTGCGCACGGCCAACGTGCTGATCAGGCTCGAGGGCCTGTCCGGAGGCAGCCAGCTCGCGCTGCCCAAGGCGGTGCAGCGAGACGCGATCAGGGGCACCGTCGAGCACGTCGACCTGCTGCTGGTCCGCCGGGGCGAGAAGGTCACCGTCGAGGTTCCGGTCACGGTAACCGGCGAGATGGCTCCGGGCGGAATGCTCGACCAGCAGCTCATCCAGATCTCCGTCCTGGCCGAGGCCACCCACATCCCGCCGGGCATCGAGGTGGACATCGCGGGCATGGAGGTCGGCGCCGTCGTTAACGCCGGGGACCTCAAACTGCCCACGGGTGTGTCCCTCGATGAGGAACCCGACGTCATGGTCCTGCACGTGATCTCTGCCCCGACAGCCGAGCAGATCGAGGCCGAGATCGGCGAGGTCGCGCCTGAAGCTGCGCCGGCTGCTCCGGCCGCGGTGCCGCCCGCGGAGGGCGATTCGCAGCGGTCCGCCGAGCAGCAGGGCTGACCCGGCCGCAGCCATTTTCATGGCTGATGAACGCTGGCTGGTCGCCGGCTTGGGCAACCCGGGTGCCGAGTACGCGGGCAACCGGCACAACTGCGGGTTCATGACGGCTGACGTGCTGGCCGGCCGGATGAACAACGGCCAGGGCGCGCGCTTTACCCGGGACCGGTCCCGCGCCTTGGTAGCCAACGGCCGGCTGAGTGGCTTTGCGGCCACGCTGGCCAAGCCGCAAACGTTCATGAACTTGTCCGGAGGACCACTCGCTGCGGTGCGCAGCTTCTACAAGGTCCCCGTGGATCGGACAGTGGTTGTGCACGACGAGCTCGACCTGCCGTTCGGCGTACTGCGGCTCAAGCAGGGCGGCGGGGACAACGGCCATAATGGCCTGCGATCGGTCACCTCTGCCCTCGGCACACGTGACTACCTGCGAGTCCGCATCGGGATCGGCCGGCCGCCCGGCCGGATGGACCCGGCGGATTTCGTTCTGCATGATTTTTCTGCTGCTGAGCGCAAGATTCTGCCCGAGATGCTTGAACGGGCCGCCGATGCGGTGGAACTGCTGATGGCACGGGGCCTGGCCGTGGCTCAGAACGAGTTCCACGCGACAGCCGTGCCCGAACAGGGCTGACAGGGAGCGCGGCAATGACAACACCAGAGGTTTCCGACGACGACAGGCTCGCAGCCGAGCTGGCCGACGGATCCGGGCGACTGCTCCTCAAGCTGCGGGCCGCCGGCGATATGGAGCCGGGCGAGCTGCGGCACGAGGGTGACAGGCGCTCGCACGAGTTCCTGGCCGCGGAACTGGCCCGCCGGCGGCCTGGCGACGCCGTGCTGTCCGAGGAGGGCGCGGACGACCAGGCCCGGCTGACGGCTGACCGGGTGTGGATTGTCGATCCGCTGGACGGGACCAGAGAATTCGGCGAGCCCGGGCGGACCGACTGGGCCGTGCACGTCGCGCTGTGGGAGCGCGGCGAGCTGACCGCTGGGGCGGTAGCGCTGCCCGCTCAGGACACCATCTTCTGGACGGGTGGCCTGCTGCCGGGCCGCGATGCTCCCCGGGTCCCGGCGCAGCCCGGAGCCTTGCGCTTTCTGGTCAGCCGTACCAGGCCGCCGGAGATTGCCGAGCAGCTGGCTGCGCGCACCGGCGCCGAACTGGTCCCGCTTGGCTCGGCCGGGGCCAAGGCAGCCGAGGTGATCCGGGGCAGCGCCGACGCGTATGTGCACAGCGGCGGGCAGTACGAGTGGGATTCGGCCGCGCCGGTGGCGGTGGCCAGAGCGGCCGGGCTGCACGCCTCCAGGATCGATGGCTCGATGCTGGCATACAACCAGGCTCCGCCGTCAGTGCCGGATATCCTGATCTGCCAGGCCGACATTGCCGACATGCTGCTCGGCGCGATCAGCTCGATACGGGGTCAGTGACGCTCCCGCGACCCTGCCATACCCGCCTCTTCCCGCCCACCCGACCCTTGGGAGCCGCCGCGATGCCCACCGCGCGTTCGGACTACCTGCTGTCCCAGCTCGACGTACTTGAGTCCGAATCGATCCACGTGATGCGCGAGGTCGCCGCCGAGTTCGAACGGCCGGTGCTGCTGTTCTCGGGCGGCAAGGACTCAATAGTGATGCTGGCCCTGGCCGAGCGGGCGTTCTGGCCGGCTCGGGTCCCGTTCCCGGTGATGCACGTGGACACCGGCCACAACTTCACCGAGGTCATCGAGTTCCGGGACCGGCGGGTCGAGGAATCTGGGGCGCGGCTTGTCGTCGCCTCCGTGCAGGACTCGATCGACGCCGGGCGCGTGAGCGAGGAGACGGGGCGCTGGGCGAGCCGCAACCGGCTGCAGACTACGACGCTGCTCGACGCGATTGAGGAGCACCGCTTTGACGCGGTGTTCGGCGGCGCGCGACGCGACGAAGAGAAGGCCAGGGCCAAGGAGCGGATCTTCTCGTTCCGTGACGAGTTCGGCCAGTGGGACCCGAAGAACCAGCGGCCAGAGCTGTGGAACCTCTACAACACGCGGATCCGCCGGGGCGAGCACCTCCGGGTGTTCCCGCTGTCGAACTGGACCGAGCTCGACGTGTGGCACTACATCGCGCGCGAGGGCCTGGAGATCCCGCTGATCTACTTCGCGCACCAGCGGCAGGTTTTCGAACGCGACGGCATCCTGCTCGCCGACAGCGAGTTCGTGACCAGAGGAGCGGACGAGACGCTCTTTGAGGCGACCGTCCGCTATCGCACCGTCGGCGACATGACCTGCACCGGAGCTGTCGAGTCGACCGCAGCCACGATCAGTGACGTGATCAGCGAGATCGCCGCTACCCGGATCACCGAGCGGGGCCAGACCCGCGCCGACGACCGGACTAGCGAGGCCGCTATGGAGGACCGTAAGCGGGAAGGTTATTTCTGATGAGCCACACGGGAACGGGCCTGGAAGAGGGGGACAGGCACATGGACATGCTGCGGCTGGCCACCGCAGGCTCGGTCGACGACGGGAAGAGCACCCTGATCGGGCGGTTGCTGTTCGACTCGAAGGCGATCTTCGAGGACCAGCTGGCGGCGGTGGAGCGGACCAGCAGGGAACGCGGCGAGGAGTGCACCAACCTGGCCCTGCTGACCGACGGGTTGCGCGCCGAGCGGGAGCAGGGCATCACGATCGACGTTGCCTACCGCTACTTCGCCACGCCGCGGCGCAAGTTCATCATCGCGGACACGCCTGGTCACATCCAGTACACGCGGAACATGGTTACCGGTGCGTCGACCGCCGACCTGGCGATCGTCCTCGTGGACGCCCGCAACGGCCTGACCGAGCAGAGCCGCAGGCACGCGTTCCTGGCCACCCTGCTGCGGGTCCCGCACCTGGTGCTCGCGGTCAACAAGATGGACCTCGTCGACTACGACGTCGCGGTGTTTGAACGTATAGCTGAGGAGTTCACGGCGTTCGCGGCCAAGCTTGAGATCGGCGACCTGACGTTCATCCCGATCTCGGCGCTGCATGGTGACAACGTTGTGCAGCGGTCAGCGAGCATGCCGTGGTACGACGGCCCGTCCCTGCTGCATCACCTGGAGCATGTGCACATCGCCTCGGACCGGAACCTGATCGACGTCAGGTTCCCGGTGCAGTACGTGATCCGGCCGCAGCAGGCCACCGATCCGGGCCTGCACGATTACCGCGGCTACGCGGGCCAGGTTGCGGGCGGTGTGCTCAAGCCCGGCGACGAGGTGACCCACCTGCCCTCCGGGCTGACCACCACGATCGAGCGCATCGACACGCCCGGTGGCGCTGTCGCCGAGGCGTTCCCGCCCATGTCCGTGACCCTGCTGCTGGCGGACGACCTGGATATTTCCCGTGGTGACATGCTGTGCCGGCCGCACAACCAGCCCCCGGGCGCGCAGGACATCGACGCGATGGTGTGCTGGATGAGCGATGCCCGCACGCTAGCGCCACGCGGCCGGCTGATCGTGAAGCACACGACCAGGACCGTCAAAGCGATAGTCCGCGACCTGCACTACCGGCTGGACGTGAACACTCTGCACCGGGACGAATCGGCCACCCAGCTCGGCCTGAACGAGATCGGGCGAGTGTCGCTGCGGCTGACCCAGCCAGTGTTCTGCGACCCGTACGCGCGGAACCGGATGACCGGCGGCCTGATCCTTATCGACGAGGCGACTAACGCCACGGTGGGCGCCGCCGTGATCACCGACGTCCACTGACGGTGTGATCCTGGCTGATAAACCGGCTGGCGCCCGCGTCGTACGAACCCAGACGTCGTAGGTGGCGTTGTCGTTGCTGCTGTGCACCACCGCGACAAGCCGGTAGTCCGGGTTGGCGTGCAAGGTCCTCGCGATCACGCTGTCGAGCGACGGCGTGGTGTCGCCGTCGTAGGCGACCAGCCGGAAGTACCCGGACTTGATCGCGTCCACGCAGTCGGCCTGGCTGGTCAGGCCGTCGCCCTGGTTGCCGGTGTAGCTGGCCGTGTCGATGAACTGGTCGGGCTGCGCGTCGCTGTGGCCCTGCAGGTAGTAGATCGGCGCCGGGTCACCCTCGACCAGGTAGTGCGCCCCTGGCTGCAGGTACTTCGAGATCTGCGTGACCAGCGGCGCGGAGTCGGGCCAGGCGCTGAATAGCCCGCTGGCCTGGGCCATGCCGAGTGCCAGTGCCGCTCCCCAGACGACGATGCCCAGTTGGGCGCGGCGCAGATAGTCGCCGACGACCCGGGCAAGCCCCACTCCGGCGACTGGCCCGGCGAAGAACAGCCCGAACCCGATGTGCTCGTCCAGCGCGGCGTCCGTGTGCAGGTGCATCTGGTAGAGCGGGACCAGCAGCGCCGTAACCGCGAGTACCGCGCCCAGGGCGGTCCGCCGCAGCGTGTTGCCGGCCGGCGCTATAGCCTCGCCGCGCTCGTTCCGGGCCCGCCACGCGTAAGCCGCCGCTCCGGCCAGCGCGAGCGCGATCGGCAGACCGCCCCACAGGGCGCTCTCCCGCAGGATCGTCAGCAGCGGCGTGGTACCCCGCGGGTACTCGGTCGTGGTGATTTTCAGGGCATGCAGATAGACGTGACCGCCCAGGTTCAGGGCGCCGGCCAGGAGCCCGGCCACGACGGCGGCGAAAGCCACCGGACGGATCAGCGCCCAGCGGCCAACGCGGGGCAGCGCGGCCAGCGCGGCGAGCACCGCGATCGTCGGCAGGAACAGCAGCGCGGCGTACTTCGTGGTGACCGCGAGCGCCGCCACCGGTGCGGCAAACAGGTACGCAGGCCATCGGATCGCCGCTGTGCGCACGACGATCCAGGAGGCGATCGCGAGCAAGCACAGAGCCGGCGCATCGTCGGTGGCCAGGTGTCCGAGGAAGATCGCTGACTCGCTGGCCGCGAAGATGCCGGCCGCGCACACGCCCACTTTCTCGTTGAACAGCCGGCGGGTCAGCGAGTACAGCAGGGCCGTCGTCAGCAGCATCGCGACCAGGCTGACCGCGCGGGCCGCCGCCAGGCCGCCAACGTGGTTGGCCACGGCGGCCAGGGCCGGGTACAGGATCGGAGCTCCGGAGAAGAACGACGCGTAGTTGCCCTGCAGCGCGGTGCCGTGCAGCCAGTGCTCGATCTCCAAGTGGCCGGAGTACAGGTACTGCGCTTCGGTGCTGAACGCGGTGTTGTTCATATGCAGCGAGAGGGCAGCCTGGCCAGCCAGGATGACGGCGAGGACCCCACGGAACAGCCAGGTCCTGCGGGGGCTCTCGGTGCTGGGCTCGCTCGGCTCGGCTGGCTCGGCCGGTTTGCTGGGCTCGGCGGGTGCTGCCGGGTCGGCTGGTACCGGCCTGAGGACGGCTGTGTTGGCTGAACCGTGCCAGCGGCGCCAGCGCAGCATCCGGACTGTCGGTGGGTCCGCTTCGGCGTTCTTCTCCTCCGCTTCCTCGCTCTCCTTGACCGAGGGAAGCAGGACGGTCTCGACCTCCGGCCACTTCGGCCGGGCCCGGACAATCGCGGAGTCCTTGTGCCGTTCCTTCTTCTTAGTGTCGCCGCGGGTCTTTGTGCCTTCGCTGTCGCTCTGGCCGGGCGCTGGCGCAGCGAGCGCCGTCGGCGGGGCAGGCGTGCTGGCGGTGCGCGCGTCCGGGTTCGGCGTGCTCGCGGTGCGCGAGTCGGGACTCCCCGTGCGGGTGCGCTCGTCGGGACTTGCAGCGCTGCGGGTGCGCGGGTCGCGGCTCCCCGTGCGGGTGCGCGCGTCGGGATTCGCGGTGGGGGCATGTTCGTCGGGGCTCCCAGTGCGCGGACGCGGGCCGGGGTTTGGAGTGCGGCCGCGCTCGTCGGGGTTTGGAGTGCGGGTGCGCTCGGCCGGGTTTGCGGTGCTGCTGGTCCGCGCCCATGGGCTCGGTGGCCTGCCGGTGCGCTCGGCCGGGTTTGCGGTGCTGCTGGTCCGTGCCCACGGGTTCAGTGCGCTGCTCGTCCGGGCGCCGGGGTTTGCGGGGCTTCCGCTGCGCGGGCTTGGGTTTGCCGTGGTGCCGCCGGTGCCGGAGCTTCGCGTGTCGCTGGTGCGGCCGCCCGGTGTATCCCAGTGTGCGCGGTTGCGGGTGGCAGGACGTGGCGGGCTGCTGCTAGGCGGACTCTGGGTGTCGCCAGTGCGGGCGTTAGCTGAGCTTGCCCCGGGGCCGGGTCCACGGAATGTCGGGACGCCGCTTGTGCCGCCGGTGCGCGGGCGCGGGCTTGGGATGCTCCGGCGGGTGTCAGGGCTCGGGGGACTGCTGGGGCGGCTGGCCGGGGCGAACCAGGGGTTGCTAGTGGGGCCTTCGCTCGCGGTGGCGTTGCGCGTACCTGGCCTGTCGCGGGGTCCGTTGTTCGGGGTGTCCTTGCGGGGTCCCGGGTCTGGGGTGCGGCTACGGCTGTCGGGGGCTGCGGCATCGCTATCACGGGTGCTGCCGCTTTCGGTGCCGGCGTCGCCCGGTTCGTTGTCGCGGGGGGCTTTGCGGTGCGAGGCCGCATAACGGCCTCGATTCCCGGGCGTCTCGGGCGGGATCGGGGGCGGTAGCGGTGTGGGCGACTTGCCGCTCATTTCGCCAAGCTGTCGATCTTGTAAAAGCGTGCTGCGGTGATCCCGGATACGGCTCCGCAGCCTTTCGGTGCTACCACCGCGGCTACGCCGGCGATGGCCCCGAAGCTCGTTCCAACCGTCACGAGTCGGCACCCACGCGCGGCTGTAGCAGGATGCGGCCGACGACGACCATCTGGAACACACCGACCACGAAGATGAGCAGGAAGTTATAGGGGTTCATGGTCATCATGCGCCATAGCGCAAGGCCCACCCACACCACGGCTGAGCCGAGGTTCCATCCGATGAGCCCGATCCAGAACCGCTGCCGGCCCCTCTGCTTCTTGCTGCCGCTACCCGACGGCTGCCACCCGGCCTGCGCGCCGCGCATCGTGTCCGTTAGCGCGAACACGTGCGCCCATGAGGAGATCACCCGGACCGAGAACGCTTCCAGGCGATACGGGACCCGGTGCCACAACGGGAAGATCAAGCCTGAGTAGACCAGGACGGGCAGGAGGTACAGAGAGTTCTTGAGCTGCAGGATGTTCGGATCCATGGCCAGCAGGACGATCGAGAGCAGCGGTGCCACGAACACCCATAGCGCTGTGTAGATGTAGTACAGCAGCCCGTTCAGATAGCACATCCGGGAAAGGAACGGCATCGGGGTGCGCCAGAACTTCCTGCGGCCGATCAGGCTGTAGGTTCCCGAGCACCAGCGGTACTGCTGGTTGAGGAACGCGATGACGTTGTCGGGACAGTTGCCAGTCGACAGCGCGATCGGCAGGTACCGCACTCGCCAGCCGAGCCGGTACAGGTCGAAACCAGTGTGCAGGTCCTCGGAGTGCTCGGCGATAGACATGCCCTCGTTTTGCTCGAGGGCCTTGCGGCGGTAGACCGCGCAGCTCCCCACGCAGACCGCGGCGTTCCTGGCTGCCCGGGCGGTCTGAATCGACCGGTAGAACAGCTCCTGGGTGGCACCAGCGCCGCGCTCGACCCACGTCTGCTCGTCGACCACATGGAAGTACTGCGGCGTCTGGACGATCGCCACGTCGGGGAAAGCGTCGAAGTACGGCAGCGCCTCGTCCAGCAGGTCAGGACGTGGCGCGAAGTCCGCGTCGAGCAGCAGGATGAAGTCGCCGTCCGAGACCTGGAACCCGTAGTCAAGGTTGCCCGACTTCTTGTACCAGCCCCGGTTTGGGCGGGTCGCGTAGCCGAAACCGAACTCCTTGGCCATCGCCTTGATCGCCGGGTTGCCGGAGTCGTCCAAAGCGTACGGGATGACCCGGCCCGGGTAATGGTCCCTGAGCCCCGAGATATACGTCCACGCGTTGCGCAGCACCTCGATCGGCTCGCCGCAGACTGGCATGAAAACGTCCACCGACGGGTAGTGCGCGGGCTTCCAGCCGCCCACGATCCGCTTGTGTTCCTGCAGGTCGAAGCCGCGGGTCATCCAGTCCGACATGATCGACAACGCGAAACAGAAGACGGCGAACACCGCGAACGGGATGTACGCATACAGCCACCGGGAGTGCTGGATCATCCGGTACTGGCCGTACACCAGCGGTGGGAGGCTGAGCGTGGCAAAGATGGTCAGCAGCCATGCGTGACGCCGGACATAGGAGTACTTCTCGCTGTCCAGCGGCGGCTCGGGCAGTACGTAACCCGGGGATGGCGTCGCCCGCGATGCTGGCTGTGCCTTGGGGGCGGAGTCGACGCGTCGCTGCGTCCCCGGCTGGGCAGGCGCGACTACAGACTCAGGCGCGGCTGTGGTCTCAGCCGAGCCTGTGTTCTTACGGTGCCGAGGAGCCGAAGCAGGGTGCGCCTCACGAGGCCCCTTGACGACGACAGCCATTCCGCAGACTCCCCTTTTGTCCACCCCAGAAGTCGGCAAGCCAGGGCCAGCGTTACGTACCGGTTGTTATCGTTGATCAGCGTAGAGCGATGTGAGGCGTTGTGAACGTCAAATCGCCGAATTGTGCTCGGCCTGATTCTCAGGCCAGGGTCAGCAACACAACTTCGTCCCGCCCCCGAGACACCCGGTGACGTCTACGTCCCGCCTTCAAGACACCGGTAAAGCCGCCGGGCCGCCCCCAAAACACCCGGTAACGCTGCCGAGCCGTCCCGGACGTCCGGTATCGCCGCCGGGCCGTCCCCGGGCATCCGGTAACGCCTGCGTCCGTCCCACACGACATCCGGTGACGCCGCCGGGCCGTCCCCAGGCGTCCGGTAACGCCGCCCGCCCACCGCCCGGTCGGTCGCGACAATCTCGCCCGACCGCCCACTGCCGGGTAGGCCGCAACAATCTCGTCCCAGTGCCTTTGCGCCAATTATTGCGATTTGCCGGACTACGGCGGCGCCTTGTGGCTTATGGAAGTGGCTCTACTGGCGTAATAACGCCAGTAGAGCTTCAACCACGGGGCCGCCGACGCTGCCGGGGCGGGTCGCGCGGCTGCGGTTGGCGGGGTGTGGTGCGGGTGGCCGCTGCGCGGTGCCGGTGAGGCGGGCTGGCGACCGGGTGGTGCGGGTGAGGCAGGTTGGCGGCCGGGTGATGCGGTTCGCGCTGGATGGTGCCGGTGAGGCGGGCTGGCGGCCGGGTGATGCGGTTCGCGCTGGATGGTGCCGGTGAGGCGGGCTGGCGGCCGGGTGGTGCCGGTCGCGCTGGGCGGCGAGACCACGCGGACGGCACGGGAGCTTCGGCGGACGCTGCGCTCGCGCGGAAGGCCGGCAGGCCGAAGCACGCCTGTCCGCGCGGCCGCTTCGCCCGGCCGGCCCGCGTGTTTCTGCTGCTCCGCCGGGGTGACGCAGTGTGCCACATTGACCCGTAATCATTCGTTACCAGAAAAATTTTGGCCTACGACCAGATTCGATCTTGGATGTCTGGCACGCTGTGAACGCCTGCATCGGCCGGGCTCCCCCCGCATGCTCCGGCTTGTCATACGCGACAGCGCGTTAGCCCCATGACCAAAGGGAGGCCTCGGGCCTGCAGTGGCGACCATCTCTGAAATCATCACGGCGATGCGCGAGGTGGCTCCGGCGGGGCAGCAAGATCTCAGCCCCGATGTCCTCGGAGATCTGCGCGGCCTGACCCAGGCGCTCGCGGCGGCAAAGCCGGGCGCTGCCGAGGAACATGAGCGCTTTCTAGCCCTGCGGCAGCGGACTATCCCGGTGCCCGATGCTGACCTGGCGGCATGGCTCGGCGGAGCGACAGTGCTGGTGACCGGGGGAACCGGGTGTATCGGCTCGGCGCTGATGGCGGAGGTGGCCCGCTGGGCCCCTCGGCGGCTCGTCAGCGTCAGTCGTGGTCTGACGGGCGGATGGCCGCAGGTTGACTCGGCCGAATACGCCCAGGCTGACATCCGGGACACCGAAAGCCTGGCCGCCGTCTTCAAGTCCGTCCGGCCGGACGTGGTGTTCCACGTGGCGGCCCAGCGAGACCCGGGACTAGCCGAGGCCGAGGTCCACCGGACAGTCAGCACCAACGTCCTGGGTACCAGCCATGTCCTTGCCGCAGCGGAGGACTCCGGCGCCTCCCGCGTGATCGTCGCCTCCACCGGCAAGGCCCTGCGGCCGTACTCACGGGAGGTTTATACCGCGACCAAGCGAGCCGTCGAGTGGCTGACCGCTGATGCGGCGCGCAATGGCCAAGCCAGCTATGCGGCGGTCCGCTTCACCCACGCTGTGGACAACTCGATCATCTACAACAGGCTCGTCAGCTGGTGCCGGGACGGCATCATCCGGCTGCACGACCCCGACATCATGTTCTACGTCCAGTCAGCGCTTGAAGCCGCGCAGCTGATGCTGGTCGCCGGGCTGAGCGCGCGCCGCGGCGAGCTGCGGGCTCATGCGATCACCGACCTGGGCTATCCGGTGAGCCTCCTTGACCTGGCACTGGGGGTGCTGGTCCAGACGGGTTCACCCACCCCGGTTTACTTCAGCGGTTACGACGCCGGGTACGAGAGCATGCCGTTCCCTGGCCTCTACGACCCGCGGACCGCTGGCGACGTGAGCCCGTTGCTGAACGCTTTCGAGGCTCCCAGCGTGGCCCGCACGGTCTGCCCGGCGACTGACGAGTTCTCCGTGCTGTTCTCGGCGTGCCCGCGAGACCACGCGCCCCTCCGGGAATTGCGGGAGGCCTGCGGAACCGGGCAGGCGGGGCGGGTGCGCGAGGCGCTGGACTCGCTCTCGTGGTGGCTTCTCGACTCGATGCTGAACGTTGTGCCGCGCGACGCGGTAGACCGGATGGCCCGCCTTACGGCGCAGTTCGAGGGGCGGCTGAGCCCGGAGTACCAGAGGATCCTCGGCGCCCTCCGCGAGCACGCTGCCGCTGCTTAGCCCACGCCTGCGGCATTCCACGCCTGGCCGCAGGCGGTCTGATCATGGTCACGCCAGGTATCGTCCGGTGCACATGCCGTGTTGAGGGAGATTCCGTGACCAGCTTCCATGATCTCGGTGATTTCGTCGCCGTTCCCCGGGTGTCCGCCCTGCGTCTGTCGCCAGACGGGTCCTGGCTGGCCGCCGCCGTGCAGACGGTCGGCGTGGGCGAGCAAAAGAACAAATACGTCACCAGCATCTGGCGGATCAGCCCGCACGGGGAAGGTGCCCCGGACGGCTCAGCCAGACCGGTCCGGCTGACGCGCAGTGCCGAGGGCGAGGGAGCGCCGGAGTTCCTGCCGGACGGCTCGGTGCTGTTCGCCTCCAAGCGCCCGGGCCCGTCGGCTGGCCAGGACGGTGCCGACACGGAAGCGGACAAGGCTGCCCTGTGGCTGCTACCCGCCGGCGGAGGCGAGGCCCGCCGGATCGCTGCCCCATCCGGCGGAGTGACCGGCATCGCCGCTGCGCGCGCGGTGAACGCGGCCGGAGCAACCGCGGTGGTCGTGGCCTCGCCGGTGCTGCCCGGGGCGAGCGGGCCGGACGAGGATGCCAAACTCCGGAAGGCGCGCAAGGACGCAGGCGTCACCGCGATCCTGCATGAGTCGGGGCCGCTGCGGTACTGGGATCACGATCTCGGGCCGGACAGCCTGCGGCTGCTCGCGGCCGAGATCGCCAGCGGACAGGAGGACGCAGCCGGCCTGCGCGATCTGACGCCTGATCCTGGCCGGGCGCTGGATGAGAACTCCTTCGAGGTGACCCCGGACGGCTCGTCCGTGGTGACCGGGTGGTCGGTGTGGGAAGAGGCCGGCGGCAAAACCGACGAGATACACGTCATCGACACGGCCACCGGGCAGCACCGGGCACTGCTGGCGCAGCCAGGCCACGATTTCGGCGCGCCCCATGTCTCCCCGGACGGCCGCCTGGTCGCCAGCAAGCGCGCTGTCCACGACAGCTACGCCGCTCCCGGTGACGTCACCCTGGTCGTGGCGGCCCTTGACGGTTCGGACACCGCGCGAGATCTGCTGCCGGGCCTGGACCGGCGGCCGCAGGAACTGGCCTGGGCCCCGGACTCGGCGTCGGTGTATTTCACGGCGGACAACCTGGGCCGGTGCCCGGTCTACCGCGTTGACCTGGCGACCGGCGACCTCACCAGGCTGACCAGTGACGACGGCGCCTACGCCAGCCTGTGCCCGGCACCGGACGGTCAGTTCCTCTACGCGCTGCGCTCGGCGATCGACGAACCCCCGACCCCGGTCCGGATCGACGTGACGGCCGCTGCGGCTGAGCCGGCCCGCCTGGCCAGCCCCGGAGCACCGCTCGATGTACCCGGGCATGTGGAGGAACTCTTCGGCATCGCCGACGACGGGACTGCGCTGCGCGCCTGGCTGGTGCTGCCACATTCGGCAACTGCGGAGCAGCCGGCCCCGCTGGTGCTCTGGGCGCACGGCGGGCCGGTGATGAGCTTCAACACCTGGTCGTGGCGCTGGAACCCGTGGCTCCTCGTTGCCAGGGGCTACGCCGTACTGATGCCCGACCCGGCCCTGTCTACTGGCTACGGCCATGACTTCATCGCCCGCGGCCACGGTCAGTGGGGCGGCCGCCCCTACACCGACCTCATGACGATCACCGACGCGGCGATGGCCAGGCCCGACATTGACCAGGCGCGGACCGCGATGATGGGCGGGTCGTTCGGCGGCTACATGGCGAACTGGATCGCCGGGCACAGCAGCAGGTTCCGCGCGATTGTCAGTCACGCCGGGCTGTGGGCACTTGACCAGATGTTTGGCACCACCGACCTGCCGTCGCACTGGCGCCGGACGTTCGGTGACCCGGCCACGCAGCCGGAGCGGTACACGGCTAACTCCCCGGACCGTCATGCGGACAGGATCAGCACGCCAATGCTGGTGATCCACGGGGACAAGGACTACCGGGTCCCGGTCAGCGAGGCGCTGCGGCTGTGGTGGGACCTGCAGAGCCGCGCCGCCGACGTCACGTTCCTGTACTTCCCCGACGAGAACCACTGGGTGCTCACGCCCGGTCACGCAACTGTCTGGTACGAGACCGTGCTCGCCTTCCTCGCCCAGCACGTGCTCGGCGAGCAGTGGCGCCGTCCCGAGCTGCTCTAGTCCGCACCGGCGGCTGCTGAGCCGTCGGGCCATGATCGATGTGAGCTTGCTGCAGTCAGGTGTGCAGTAAATCAACATCCACGGCTGCTGACAACGTTGTCAGGAGGTGCTCATCCCGGGCCACGCTGGGTGGGGACCCGGGTGACGTGCCTGATGTGGCGGGTGTGGGGGGGTGTGACGGGAGCGGCGGGCGGTTCCGGGCCGCGCGCCGCCGTCCGGACGACGTCTGTCGGCAGGGGCCGCTAACGTCCGGAACTGTGACGAATGGGTTCGACCCGCGCGCCGAGCTGGCTCATGTGCACGACGCCCCCGGGGCCTGGTCGTTCATCCGGGGGTTCACCAG
>Ga0335074_10001658_pt1 | contig 30113 bp, 29 predicted proteins | sample Lox_Sample_23_FD_206715 | JGI IMG/M metagenome (GOLD analysis project Ga0335074, IMG submission 206715) | Soil microbial communities from Loxahatchee National Wildlife Refuge, Florida, United States - Lox_Sample_2.3 | ecosystem: Environmental > Terrestrial > Soil > Wetlands | place: USA... | reverse complement strand
CCCGCGCACTGGGGTGATCCCGGAGTCAGCCCGCTGCAGGCACCGGACCTGTCCGGCCTGCCCAGTGCGCTGCTGGTCACGGCCGAGCACGACCCGCTCCGCGACGAGGGTGAGGCCTACGCCAGGCGCCTGGCCGACGCGGGGGTGGATGTGGAACTGCGCCGCGAGCCGGGGCTCATCCACAACTTCGTCATGCTCGATACGGTGTCCCCGGCCTGCGCCGCCGCGACCGACCGGGTGGCCGCTGACCTGCGGCGGCGGCTTGCCTTGCCGGTTACTCGGCCAGGCTCTCCATGATCTCGTCGGAGACCGAGTAGTTGGCGTAGACGTCCTGCACGTCGTCGGAGTCCTCGAGGGCATCGATGAGCCTGAACACCCGCCTGGCCTGGTCCTGGTCCAGCGGCACCTCGACCGACGGGAGGAAAGCGGCCTCGGCTGACTCATAGTCGATCCCGGCCTGCTGCAGCGCCTGCCGCACCGGCACCAGGTCGTGGGCCTCGCTGACCACCTCGAACGACTCGCCGAGGTCGTTGACCTCCTCAGCGTCGGCGTCCAGGACCGCCGCGAGCACGTCGTCCTCGGTGAGCCCGTCCGACTTGGGGACGATCACCACGCCCTTGCGCGTGAACAGGTACGAGACCGAGCCCGGGTCGGCCATGGACCCGCCGTTGCGGGTGAGCGCGGTGCGGACGTCCGCAGCCGCCCGGTTCCTGTTGTCCGTCAGCGTCTGCACGAGGACGGCGACCCCGCCGGGCGCGTATCCCTCGTATGTGACCGTCTCGTAGGTCGCGCCGCCGCCTTCGAGCCCGGCGCCACGGCGGACCGCCCGGTCGATGTTCTCGTTGGGGACCGAGTTCTTCTTCGCTTTCTGGATAGCGTCGTACAGCGTCGGGTTCCCAGCCGGGTCACCGCCGCCAGTTCGGGCCGCTACCTCGACGTTCTTGATCAGTTTGGCGAAGAGCTTGCCCCGCTTGGCGTCGACGACGGCCTTCTTGTGCTTGGTGGTTGCCCACTTTGAGTGGCCGCTCATGATCTTTCCCTCACCATGTCGACGAAGAGAGTATGAATGCGCAGGTCCGGCGTCAGCTCGGGGTGGAACGCGGTGGCGAGCGCCGCATCCTGGCGGACCGCGACGATCCTACCCGTGCCTGGCTCAGTTGCCAGGATCCCGACATCCGGCCCTGCGTCCTCGACCCACGGCGCCCGGATGAACACCGCACGGAAGGCCGGGCCAGGCACGCCGCGCAGCTCGATGTCGCTCTCGAACGAGTCGGACTGCCGACCGAACGCGTTCCGCCTGACGGTCATGTCGATCGTGCCCAGCGACTCCTGGCCGTCGATCCCGTCGGTGACCTGACTGGCCAGGAGGATCATCCCGGCACAGGAGCCGAACACAGGCAGTCCCGCGCCGATCCGCTTGCGCAGCGGCTCGGCCAGGCCGAAGAGCACCGCCAGCTTCCAGATCGTGGTGGACTCGCCGCCCGGGATGACCAGCCCGTCGACGTCATCGAGCTCACCTGGCCTGCGCACAGGCACGGGGCGTGCGCCGGCCGCGCGCAGGGCCGCGAGGTGTTCAGCGACGTCTCCCTGCAGCGCCAGGACGCCGACAGCAGGGACCCGGGAGACGGGCACGGGAATCACTCCAGGCATGAAAGGAACGCGTTGATCCGAGGTTAGTGGGCCGAGGCTAATCAACGCCGCAGGCGGCGGCGGTCTTCCCGGTGACGTTACGTGGGCACACATACCGCCATGACGAACCCGTGGACGCCGAGCGCGGCGCCGCCCGTGCTCGGGATGCCTGGCAGCGGCCTGGTGACCCTGGTCGAAGAGACCACCTTCTGCATCAGCGAAGCGTCCGGCGACATCGTGCCGGGCGGCGCCGAGGGCCTGTTCTTCCGGGACACAAGGTTCCTGTCCCTGATGCAGCTCAGGCTGGACGGGGAGCTGCCCGAGGCGGTGGCCGTCCAGCCGAACGAGCCATTCGCCTGCACATTCCTTAGCCGCCGGCCCCCGGGAATCTGCCGGGCCGACAGCACGCTGCTGCTGATCCGCAGGCGGTATGTCGGCAACGGCATGCGCGAGGACATCACCCTGCGCAATCTCGGCCGGGAACCAGCCGCGGTGCACCTCACGATGGCCGTCAGCGGGGACTTCGCCGACCTGTTCGAGGTGAAGGAGAGCCGGACCCTGCACGCCAGCGACGTCGAGACGTGGGAGGAGGACGGGACGCTGCGGCTGCGGTGCAGGCGCGGCGCCAACGTGGGCAGCGTGGTGATCACCGGCACCGGCAGCCCGATGGCGGCGCCTGGCCTGCTGACCTGGCAGGCCGTGGTCCCGCCGGCCGAGACCTGGACTGCCTCGGTCCAGGTCACACCGTCCCTGGACGACCAGCAGGCACCCGCGAGCTACGGAGCCGGCGAGCCCATCGAGAGCTCAGCCCCGACCAGGCGGCTGGCTGACTGGCGCCGCCGCAGCCCGGCGCTGTTCACCGCCGACGAGAGCCTGACCGCTACCTGCGCGACCTCCGCGGAGGATCTTGGCAGCCTGCGGATCTTCGGACGCAGCCGGGGAGAGGACTCCGAGCACGCGGTGATCGCGGCGGGCGCCCCCTGGTTCATGACCCTGTTCGGCCGGGACTCGCTGCTGACCGCGTGGATGCTGCTGCCGCTCGACGCGTCCCTGGCCCTTGGCACCCTGCGGACCCTGGCCAGCCTGCAGGGCAAGGAGGACAATCCGCTGACCGAGGAGGAGCCGGGGCGGATCCTGCACGAGACCCGGTCCGGCCGTGACTCCTCGCTGTCGCTGGGTGGCGGCAGCGTCTACTACGGCACAGCCGACGCCACCCCGCTGTTTGTCATGCTGCTCGGCGAGCTTGCCCGGTGGGGCCTGCCCGCCAGCGAGGTCGATGACCTGCTGCCGAACGTCGACCGCGCGCTGGAGTGGATCACGGCGCGCGGTGACCGCGACGGCGACGGGTTCGTGGAGTACGAGCGGGCGACCGACCAGGGCCTGGTCAATCAGGGCTGGAAGGACTCCTTCGACGGCATAACGTTCGACTCCGGCAAGATCGCCGAGGCGCCGATCGCGCTGGCCGAGGTGCAGGGGTACGTCTATGCGGCCTACCTGACCCGCGCCGAGTTCGCGCGCGAGCGCGGCGATGAGGACACCGCCGAACACTGGTCGCAGGAGGCCAGCAAGCTCGCCCGGGCGTTCAACCGCGCGTTCTGGCTGCCCGATCGCGGCTACTTCGCCCTCGGGCTTGACCGCGATAAGCGCCCCATCGACGCCCTCGGCTCCAACATGGGCCACTGCCTGTGGACCGGCATCGTGGACCGCAACAAGGCCAAGCCAGTAGCTGCCCATCTCGTCGACAGGCCGATGTTCTCCGGGTTCGGCGTCCGGACCCTGGCGTCCACGTCCGGCGCGTACAACCCGATGAGCTATCACAACGGGTCGGTGTGGCCACACGACAACGCGATCTGCGCGGCCGGGCTCATGCGGTACGGGTTTGTCCCGGAGGCGCAGCAGGTCGCCTCGGGAATCTTCCAGGCCGCTGTCAGGTTCGGCGGACGGCTGCCGGAACTGTTCTGCGGCTTCGACCGGTCCGACTTTGCTTCGCCGGTGGCCTACCCGACGTCGTGCTCGCCCCAGGCGTGGGCGGCGGCGTCCCCGTTCTTGCTGCTCAGGACGCTGCTTCGGTTCGATCCCTCGGTACCCGATGGCAAGGTCTGGTGCGCGCCAGAGGTGCCGGCCCGCATGCTGCCGCTGCGGGTTGAGTCCCTGCGCATGGCTGGCTCGGTGATGTCGGTAGACGTCTCCGAACGTGGCTGGCGGGTCGACGGCCTGCCCCCGGGTGTGGACCTGATCCGCCGTCCCCGGGCCGCCCGGCCGGCACTCGGGTAACCCCGGCCGGCACTCGGGGTAACAGAGCGGCCTTGTTACGCAGAGTGCGCGAATGGCCACTGAAATGTTTCCCCAGCGCCACGACGGGGAAGATCATCTTCGGGCTGGGCCACAACAATGCCGCCGGGGTCGGGCGTGCAGATGGGGAGGAAGGCAGTGTCCTCGGCAGCGTTTGTGCCGGACTGTGCTGATCCGCTACGTATCGCGATGGTGGCGCCACCCTGGTTCGATGTGCCGCCGCCAGCCTACGGTGGCGTCGAGGCGGTCGTCGCTGACCTTGTCGACGACCTGGCCGCCCGGGGCCACGAGATCACTCTCATCGGCGCGGGCAGGCACCTCACCGCGGCGAGCCGGTTCATCCCGCTGTGGCCCGAGCCGCCCAGTGAGCGGCTCGGGGAGCCGTTCCCCGAGGTGGTGCACGCTGCCCGGGTCGCCACGGTGCTCGATGACCTGGATGTCGACATCGTCCATGACCACTCGATGGCCGGGCCCCTGCTCGGCCGGGGCCGGCGCATCCCCACCGTGATTACCGTGCACGGCCCGGTGGTCGGCGAGGAAGGCGAGTACTACCACGCGCTGGGCAACTCGGTCCGGATGGTCGCGATCTCCGAGGCGCAGCGCTCGACCGCCCCGGGGCTGCCATGGGCGGCCACCGTGCACAACGCGATCAGGGCGGGCACCTTCCCGTTCCGCGCCGATAAGGAACCGTTCGCGCTGTTCCTTGGGCGCATGAGCCCATCAAAGGGACCGCATCTGGCCATCGACGCCGCCCGGGCCGCTGACGTGCCGATCGTGCTGGCGGGCAAGTGCAGCGAGCCCTCAGAGCAGGCCTACTTCGAGCGGGAGATCAAGCCGAGACTCGGCGGGGACGTCGAGTTCGTCGGCGTCGCTGACGCCGCGGCCAAGCGTGACCTGCTCTCGCGCGCCTGCGTGCTGATGTTCCCGATCTGCTGGGAGGAGCCATTCGGCCTGGTCATGATCGAGGCAATGGCCTGCGGAACGCCTGTCGTGGCGATGCGCCGCGGGTCGGTGCCTGAGATCGTGGTCAACGGCGTGACCGGGATCATCACCGACGACCCCGGCCGACTGCCTGCGGCCCTCGACCTGGCCAGGAGGCTGGACCCGTTGGCGTGCCGGGCGCACGTCGCTGCCCGGTTCACCACCGAGCTGATGGCGGCTCGCTACGAGGACGCTTACCTGCGGATACTGGCTGACCCAGGAGCGACCGTCAGCAGCACGCAGGCAAGCCGCCCGGCCTGGTGGCCTATGCCAGACCGGGTGTCGGCGAGCCGGTACCACAACGGGGCGGCCGCCCGGACTCCGGCGCGGTACCAGAACGGGCGGACGGCCCCGCGGACCGGTGCCGCACCTGCCCTGCCCGCGATAGCGGGCCGGCACTCACCAGCCCCGGCCCGCGTATCGCTGCTCGACCGGGAGCGCGTCCAGGGTGATTCCTACCATGGCCTCGCCAAGCCCGCGCGACACCTTCGCGATTACGTCGGGGTCGTCGTGGAACGTGGTCGCCTTGACGATCGCGGCAGCTCGCGCGGCGGGGTCGCCTGACTTGAAGATTCCCGAACCCACGAACACGCCGTCGGCGCCTAGCTGCATCATCATGGCGGCGTCGGCGGGAGTGGCGATGCCGCCGGCGGTGAACAGCACCACCGGAAGGGCGCCGGCGGCCGCCACCTCGGCGACGATCTCGTAGGGCGCCTGCAGGTCCTTCGCCGCGCTGTACAGCTCGGTGGCGGGCAGCACCGACAGGCGCCTGATCTCACCGGTGATGCTGCGCATGTGCCTGGTGGCCTCGACCACGTTGCCGGTCCCTGCTTCACCCTTTGACCTGATCATCGCGGCCCCCTCGGCGATGCGGCGCAGCGCTTCGCCGAGGTTCGTGGCCCCGCAGACGAAGGGGACAGTGAACTCCCATTTGTCCACGTGGTGCGCCTCATCAGCCGGCGTCAGCACCTCAGACTCGTCGATGTAGTCCACACCGACCGCCTGCAGAACCTGCGCCTCGGCAAAGTGCCCGATCCGGCACTTGGCCATGACCGGGATCGACACCGCGGCGATGATCGAGTCGATCATGTCGGGGTCGCTCATCCTGGCGACGCCGCCCTGGGCGCGGATATCAGCGGGCACCCGTTCCAGCGCCATGACCGCTACCGCGCCAGCATCCTCGGCGATCTTCGCCTGTTCCGGGGTGACCACGTCCATGATCACGCCACCCTTGAGCATGTCGGCCATGCCCCGCTTGACGCGCAGCGTCCCGGTCTGCCCGCTGGCTTGCGCCCCCGCCTGCGCCGAAGGCGCGGCCGACCCGGCAGAACTAGCAGAAACTGGCACTGACACCGCAAACCTCACTCGATCGTCTGTTCACCGATGTCATCATGGTAGGCGCTGGGCCCGCCCACCCCATGACAAGGAGCAGCTTGTGAGAACCTGCCCACAGCAGGTGCGGTGGCGCCGGGTGCCAGGCGCGGTGCTCGGGGCCATGCTCGCAGCTGGCCTGGCCGCGTGCAGCAGCCCAAGCAATGCGCTGTCCGGATTAACCGCTGACCAGATCGCGAGCAAGGCTGTCGCCGATTTCGGCACTGTCCCGGCCGTGACGATGTCAGGGGCGTTCACGAATTCGGGTCAGGCGTTCAGCATCGACATCACGCTCACCCGCAGCAAAGGCTGCACCGGCCTCGTGTCCCAGGGAAGCTCCGGCTCGGTGCAGATCATCAAGGTCGGCGGCACGCTGTGGCTCAAGCCGGACAGCCAGTTCTGGGCGACCGAGGGGCTGACCAGCGCCAGCGTCCTGAAGGCCGTCTCCGGCAAGTACGTGGAGATCGGGTCGAGCTCGTCGATGGCACAGCTCGGAGACCTGTGTGACATCAGCCAGCTCGTCCAGGCGATGGGGACGAGCTACCACGGCATGTCCAAGGGCGCGACGACGACGATCTCCGGTCAGCAGGCTCTGACGATCGACACCGTGAACAGCGGGGTTCTCTACGTCACCGTCGCCTCGGCGCCGCGGCTGCTGCGCGTCGACGGCGGGTCACAGGGCCACCTGACGTTCAGCTACGGCCCGAGCCCGAATCTGACGCCGCCGCCCGCCAGCGAGACCGTGAACGGCGCTCAGTACGGATTCTGAAGCGCCGGCCAGTCAGCCAATCAGGTGCGGCATGTCAGCGTCGTGGCCGATATCCCCCGACGCGACCAGCGAGTCCTCGATCTCGAAGAACTCCGGCAGCGGGGCTGTGCCTGCCAGCCGCAGCGCCCGGGCCAGCCAGCGCCGCCTGGCGGCCCGGGTGATCGCGACCGCGTCGTTGTAGAACTTCCTGGCCAAAAAGACCTGGTGCGCGGCGCCCTCCAGCTCGGTGAGCAGTTCCTCGGCACCGTCCCGTCCCGCTATCGAGGCCCGGAAGTCGGGCTGGCCGAAGACCGCGCGCAGCGCCCGGGTCAGGTCGCTCTCCGGCAGTTCCGTCCCTAGTTCTGCTGAACGGGCGTCATGGGCCGCGCTGGCCAGCAGCAAACTCGTCGCGGGGTCAAGAAGGCCGGACGACGACAGCTCCAGCGCCACTGAGCTGCGCCGGACGAGGGCGGCGTCGAGCGAGGCCCGGGCGGCGTCGACCCGTGCGTGCAGCCGGTCCAGCCGGCCTGCCCGCCAGGACACGTACACCCCGGTGATCGCGACCGCGATCACCACGATGATCGTGATGGTCACCGGCCCGGCAAGGTGAGCGCTCATCGCACGACCGCCACCGGCCCGGTCGGCACCACAGCCTCGTAGACCCGGACGATGTCCCGTGCCACTGTGGGCCAGTCGTAGGCGCGCACGGCCGCCGAAGCGGCCGCCGAGCGCACAGCCCGCAGTTCGGGCTGGTCGAGCAGGCGCCCGGCCGCCTCGGCCAGGCCCTCGGCACTGCCGTTGCTGAACAGTTCCCCAGCCTCACCGCGCCGCAGCACCTGGCGGAACGCGTCCAGGTCGCTGGCGGCGATCGGGCAGCCGGCCGCCATCGCCTCAGCCAGCACGATGCCGAAGCTCTCGCCGCCGGTGTTCGGAGCGCAGAACACGTCGACCGAGTGGTAGACGCGCACCTTGTCGGCATCGCTGACCTGGCCGAGGATCGTGATCCGGTCCCGCACCCAGCCCGGCGTCCTGGCCAGGACCTCGTCGGCGTCGCCGTGCCCGGCGACGAGCAGCCGCAGCCCCGGCCGCTGCTCGGCCAGGATCTCGAACGCCCGCAGCAGTATCGCGAAGCCCTTCCGCGGCTCGTCCATGCGGCCGAGGAACCCGAGGGCGCCGCCCGTGCCCGGCCAGCCCGGCAACGGGTCGGCCTTCTCGAACTTCCGCACGGGCACGCCGTTGGGGATCAGCACGGCGTCGCCGCCAAAGTGCTCGACCAGCGTGGTGCGAGCGGCCTCGGACACCGCGATCCGGCCGTTGATCTTCTCCAGCGCGGACCGCAGCACCGGCCCAGCGGCATGCATCGCCCGCGAACGCGGCATCGCCGAGTGCATAGTTGCCACCAGCGGCCCGTCGGCCACCCAGCAGGTGAGCACGGACAGGCTTGGCGCGGCCGGCTCGTGCACGTGCACGACGTCGAAGCTGCCCTCGCGCAGCCACCGGCGTACCCGGCTCGCGGACAGGAAGCCGAACGAGAGCCTGGCGACCGATCCGTTGTAGGGCACAGGCACCGCGTGCCCGGCCGGGACCACGTAATCGGGCAGCGGCGTGCCGTCGTCTGCTGGCGAGATCACCGAGATCTGGTGGCCAAGCTCCAGCAGCGCCTCGGCGAGGCCCCTGATGTGTTCTTGCACGCCGCCAGGCACATCCCAGGTGTACGGGCAGACAATGCCGACCTTCATGATCCGCCCGCCGCATCGGCGACGTCCGCGGCGGCGTCGGCCCGGGCCAGCCGCTCCGGATCCAGGTCGGCGACGAAAACCCGCTGCACCATATGCCAGTCGGCCGGATGTTCCCTGATCCCGGCTTCGAAGCAGGTCGCCATCCCCTGGGTCATCGCGGCGACCTTCTGCTTGCGGTCCCCCTCGGGCGGCACGGGGATCTCGTCGTACACGTGAACTCCCCAGCCCTCGCCCTCGAACCACAAGGAAGCGGGGAACAGCGCTGCGCCTGTCCGCTCGGCCAGGGCGGCCGAGCCGGCCATCATCCTGGCCTTCTCGCCGAAGAACTCCACCTCGGTACCGGAGCCGGTCACGTCCCTGTCGGAAACCAGGCAGACGAGCTTGCCCGCGCGAAGCCGCTCAGACAGCGTGCCGAACGCCCGGACCACGCCCCCGCTGGCCGGCAGCACCTCCATGCCGAGACCCTCGCGGAAGGCGACGAACTTCTCGTAGAGCGACTCTGGCTTCAGCCGCTCCTGCACCGTCGTGAACGAGCCCACGCCCTGATTGATGATCCACACGGCCGCCTGGTCGTAGTTGCCCATGTGCGGCAGCGCGAAAATGACGCCGCGGCCCGCGTCCAGAAAGTCCAGTGCGGTTTTGATCGACCCGCTGACCACAGTGTCCTGCAGCAGCCGCGATACCGGGATCACCGGAAGCCGGAAAGCCTCCATCCAGTACCGGGCGTAGGACTGCATCGACTCCCGGGACAGCGCGCGAAGCTCGGCTCCGTCAGCATCGGGGCCGAGGACCCGCCGCAGGTTTCCCTCCAGGACGCCGACCCGCGGGCCCTGGCGGCGCCACGCGATGTCGGCAGCGTTGCGGAACGCCGATTTCGCCCACGGCTCAGGCATCCGGCAGACCGCCGACCAGCCCAGGCCATAAGCCGCGCTGGTCAGCTGGTCCTTCCAGCCCGCCGCCCCTCCGGTCATCTGTTACCCCGCGTATCAGATCCAGCCGCAGCCTGCTGCTGCGCCGGGCCCGGCTCATCAGGAGCGGCCGCTGCGGCGGCCGCCTCCTTGCGCACGGCATAGACCCGCTGGCCGAACGTGACCGCGCTCGCCGCGGCCAGCACCCAGAGCCCCGCAGGCAGGACATAGGGTACGCCCAGTCCAGCCAGGCCGGCCGCCACAAGCACGATAAGCAGGCGCTCCGCCCGCTCGGCGAACCCGACGTCGCAGCGCATGCCGAGGCTCTGCGCACGTGCCTTCGCGTACGACACCAGCGAGCCTGCGACCAGGCAGAACAGCGCGACACCGGCGAGCAGCCTGCTGTGGCCGCCGAGCACGAACCAGGCGGCAAGGCCGCTGAACACCGCGGCGTCTCCGATCCGGTCCAAGGTAGAGTCCAGGAACCCGCCGAGCACGCTGGTGGTGCCTTTGGCCCTGGCCAGGGCACCGTCGAAGGTGTCGGCCAAAACGAAAAACGTGCAGACCAGGGTTCCGGCGAACAGGTGCCCGGTCGGGAACAGCGCGAGCGCCCCGGCCGACATCCCGACGGTCCCGGTGATCGTGAGCGCGTCGGGCGTGAGTGGGGTGCGCGCGAGCGCGCCGGCTACCGGGTCGACGAGCCGGTTGATCGCAGGACGCAGTGAGCTGCTGAGCATGGCTGTTTGATCTTACTTGGGGGCAATGTGTTCCTGCGCGGCCGTCGGGCACGCTCACGACAGGAGGCGTCGCAAAAGATGCCAGGGTCTTGTGATCCGCAACCGGCAGGTAAAGGCTGGTCGTGCAGCAGCCGAAAGTTAGTTGACAGGAGATGATCGGATGGCGGAGAAGCCGGGCACATCGGGGCCCGATACCGTGCGCAATGTCGTGCTCGTCGGCCACTCGGGTGCAGGGAAGACCACCCTGGCCGAGTCCCTGCTTGTCAGCACGGGCGCCATCCAGCGAGCGGGCCGGGTCGAGGACGGGTCGACGGTCAGCGACTTCGACGAGGTCGAGGTCCGGCAGCAGCGCTCGGTCAACCTGACCCTGGTGCCGGTCATGCACGCCGGAGTCAAGGTGAACCTGCTGGATACCCCGGGCTACGCCGACTTCACTGGAGACTTGCGCGCGGGCCTGAGAGCCGCGGACGCCGCCCTGTTCACTGTGTCTGCTGCCGAGGGCGTAGACGGCCTGACCCGGATGCTCTGGGAGGAGTGCGCCGCCGTGGGCACCCCCCGCGCCGTGGTCATCACCAAGATCGACCACCAGCGCGGGGATTTCAACGAGGCTCTCGATGCGTGCCGGGAGGCCTTCGGCGATGTTGCCCCGTTGTACCTGCCGGTTGCTGACGCTTCCGGGGGCGTCCGCGGGCTGATCGGGCTGCTGTCTGAACGCCTTTACGACTACTCCGGCGGAACCCGCAAGGAGAGCGACCCGGATCCTGCCGATGCCGACCGGGTCAGCGAGGCGCGCAGTGTCCTGATCGAGGCGATCATCCAGGAAAGCGAGGATGAGAGCCTCATGGACCGCTACCTCTCTGGTGAGGACATTGACGCCAAGGTGCTCATCGAGGACCTGGAGAAGGCAGTTGCCCGGGGCAGCTTCTACCCGGTGATCCCGGTGGCATCGCCGCTCGGCATCGGGAACACCGAGCTTCTGGAGATCATGACGCAGGCGTTCCCGGCCCCGCGGGAGCACCCGCTGCCGCCGGTGACCACCCCGGACGGCAAACCGGTCAGCGGCCTGTCCAGCGACCCCCAGGGCCCGCTGCTCGCCGAGGTCGTGAAGACCACCTCTGATCCGTACGTGGGCCGGATCAGCCTGGTGCGGGTGTTCTCAGGGACACTGCGGCCAGACGCCACCGTGCACGTCTCCGGGCACGGCCGCGCGGACCGCGGCCACGCCGACCACGATCAGGACGAGCGCGTGGGCGCCCTGACCTCGCCACTCGGAAAACAGCAGCGCAGCATCGCCCAGTGCCTGGCCGGGGACATCTGCGCGGTCGCCAAGCTCGGCACAGCCGAGACCGGCGACACGCTCTCGGACAAGGAGCACCCGCTGCTGATGGAGCCGTGGGCCAGCCCGGAGCCGCTGCTGCCGGTGGCGATCAACGCCAAGTCCAAGGCAGACGAGGACAAAATGTCGCAGGCCCTCGCCCGGCTCGTGGCCGAGGACCCGACGATGCGCCTGGAGATGAACTCCGAGACCCGCCAGCTGGTGCTGTGGTGCATGGGCGAAGCTCACGTTGACCTGATGCTCGACCGGTTGTCGAACCGGTACGGCGTCGCGGTGGAGACAACCGAGCTGCGGGTCCCGCTGCGGGAGACGGTCGCGAGCAAGGCCCAGGGCCTGGGCCGCAACGTCAAGCAGACCGGCGGCCACGGCGAGTTCGGCATCGCGCACCTCGAGGTCGAGCCGCTGCCGTCCGGCGGGGGCCTCGAGTTTGTCGACAAGATCGTCGGCGGTGTGGTGCCGCGCCAGTTCATCCCGTCGGTGGAAAAGGGCGTCCGGGCTCAGATGGAGCAGGGCGTGCTGGCCGGCTACCCGATGGTCGACATCCGGGTCACGCTGTTCGATGGCAAGGCGCATTCGGTGGACTCCTCTGACATGGCCTTCCAGAAAGCCGGGCGGGCCGGCCTGAAGGACGCGGCGGAGAAGGCGGGCGTGCTGCTGCTCGAGCCGGTCGACGAGGTTTCGGTGCTGGTCCCTGACGACTACGTCGGGGCGGTCATGTCCGACCTGTCGTCACGCCGCGGCCGCGTGCTCGGCACTGAGCCGGTCCCAGGCGCCCGGACCCTGGTCAAGGCGGAGATACCGGAGCTTGAGATCACCCGGTACGCGATCGACCTGCGGTCGATGTCGCACGGCACCGGTTCGTTCACCCGGTCCTACCTGCGCTACGAGCCGCTTCCCTCGCACCTGGCCGACAAGCTGGTGAGTTCGGCCAAGGCGGGCTGACTACCAGCCGGGAACAGCCCGGCCAGGAACACCGCCGGCCGGAATGGCCCGGCCAATGGCACTGCCAGGGGCGAGTTACCAGGATCTGCCCTGCTTGCAGCGATTATTGCCTGCGTGTGCCGTCGGCACGCTTAGGATGTTGTCGCATCGGTTAAGGCGTTATGCCGGGCATGTCATGTGACGGGCCCGTCGCTGACGGCAGACGAACGCCGCAAGCCCGGGAGGTTCCGATGACCATGCCCAGCCAGTACCCGCAAGGCCCGCCCAACCGGGGCATGGGCCAGCGGATGAGCAGCGCCAGGCAGCGGTCCAAGGACGCCACCGGTGCCGCGGCGGCCCAGGTCATAGGGCCCCACCTGGAGCCGGGTGAGCAGATGCTGGGGGGCACGCGCGCCCATACCGGGCCGAGCGACTGGCTGCGGTTTATCCCCCGGGTGGGCAGCATCATCGCCCTGGTCCAGACTCACTACTACGTGATGCTGACCGACCGCCGGGTGATCTTCTGCGGGGTGTCGTACTGGGGCAAGCGGCCCAGCAGCATTCGTTTCGTCGTGCCCCGCGCTGGCGTGCAGGCGTCTGGCTACACCGCCGGCGCTCTTTACCCGTCGTTCCTTTTCTCGTCGCCAGCCCGCCCGAAGCCCATGCGGGTACGGATCCGCAGCATGTGGGAGCCCGAGACGCTGCGCATTCTCGGCGCGCTCGGCATGCCGCTTCCCGGGATGCAGGGACGGCAGGGACAATCAGCGGCCCAGGGTTACCAGCCCCCCGCTGGGCCGCCTTACCAGCCGCAGCAGGGCTACCAGCCACCTCAGCAGCAGGGCTATCAGCCGCAGCCGCAGCAGGCTTACCAGCCGCCGCCTCAGGGTTACCAGCCCTACGACGCGCCAACCCAGTACCAGGCCCCGCCGCAGGGGTACCAGCCCGCGCCGCCCCAGCAGCATTACCAGGGCCAGCAGTACCAGCAGCCGCAGCAGGGCTACCAGTCCGGGTCGTATGAGGCCCCAACGCAGTACCAGGACCCGGATTCCGGGTCCGGTTCCGGCCGCCACCGGGGTAGTTAGCTAATTGGCCAGGCCTCGGCTAGGAGGGCGCGGGTGTCCTTCAGCAGTTGCGGAAGGACGCGGGTCTGGCCGACGACGGGCATGAAGTTCGTGTCGCCGCCCCACCGCGGCACCACGTGCTGGTGCAGGTGCGCTGCGATGCCCGCGCCCGCGACGGCTCCCATGTTCATGCCGATGTTGAAGCCCTGAGCGCCTGAGGCGGCCCGGAGCGCCTTCATAGCGAGCTTGGTGTGCGCGGCCAGTTCCGCCGTCTCGGGCAGTTCCAGGTCGGTGTAGTCGGCGACGTGCCGATACGGGCACGTCATCAGGTGGCCAGCGTTGTACGGGTATTTGTTCAGCACCGTATATACGAGTTGGCCGCGCGCGACGATCAGCCCGTCGACATCGTTCAGCTTAGGAATTTGACAAAACGGACATCCGTCGTCGCCGTCAGCCGGCTTGCCTTCGCCCTTGATGTAGGCCATGCGGTGCGGCATCCACAGTCGCTGGAAGCCGTCCGGGATCCCGCCGTCATCCTGCACGGCGCTCGCGTCCCGTACGGCTGACTCGCTTCCCTGGATGTCCTGGTCCATGCAAGCAGCATATTGGCGAGCCTGGGCCCGGTCAGAGTGCGGTGACCGTCACGAGGGTCCCGTATGTCATATACGGCCAGACGAACTTCGCCTGGGCCATCGGCAGCTCAACGCAGCCGAGGCTCTGCTGGAAGCCGTAGGACGCCCGCGGGAAGTAGTGCACGGCCTCGCCGGCTTTGAAGTAGGAGACCCACGACACCGGGTCGGAGTACGGCGTCCCGTCCGGGTTGGTGCCCTTCATGATCTGGAACGTGTAGCGCAGGTACACCGGGAACGTGCCGATGCTGGTCGGAGCGGCCGGGATGCCGGTGTTGGCGGGGCTCGTCATGATGACCGAGCCGTTATGCCAGACCGTCAGCGTCTCTGGTTGCACCTGGCTGGCTATGGCATAGGTGTAGCCATGCGTGTTGTTCTGGCCGGCCGCCACCGCGCTCAGCAGGGCACCCCACACCTCGGGCCCGGCGTCGCCGTCCATGGTCAGGCTGTGATCGGACTCGAAGGCCATGACCGCGCCGGTCAGCACCTCGTTGGTCTGGCCGGCAACCCACATGTTCTGCAGCTGCGACGGGTATCCGGACTGGAAGGTAAACGTCCCGTCCGGGGGGTTGTAGGCGGCGCTGAGCTGAGCGCTGGCGTCATTCGACGCCACCACCGTTGCCCCGGGAGCAGGCGCCCAGGTCACCGGGAGGTACCCGAGCTGGGCGAGCAACTGCTCGACTCGCATCACGCTGTAGCTGCCCGTCGTGAAGCTGCTGGTGACCTGGGTGGCGAGCTGCCCGCCACTGGCCGACTGGACGCCGGAGGACCCGGCCGGGACCGACACCTGGACCTGGGTCTGCTCGGTGAAGCCAGCGGTGGGGACGAACTCGACAGTCGCCGGGCCGGTCCGCTGCCAGCTCCCGGCGACCGACGGCGTCACTGTCGGCATCGGCGAGTGAGCGGCGAGCGGCGCCGAGAACGTGACGCTGATCGGCGTGGCCCCGTTGACGCCGGTGGCCTGCGCTGAGGGCGAGATCGACACGACGGTGATCGGCTTGGCGGTCGCCGTGTGGACCCGAGTGGCCTGTTTGGCCGCGGCGTCTTTGATGCCTCCCTGCCCCGGCCCCCTGGCGATGACGAACCAGGCCCCGCCCCCTACGACCAGCGCTATCGCCGCCGCAAGCCCGGCCACCCGCCAGCGGAGAGTTCCCAATCCGGACAACCTCGACTCCCTCAGCATGTGATGCCCGACAGCAAGCAGATCGTCGGCGGTGCCCGGTGGTCCTCTTGGGACGACGCACTCTGCGTGATGTAGACGAACGAATCAGGACCTAGGTTGCATTCTCCGCCAACGATAAGCAACTTCGTAACAAAGATGTGACGGAACTCTTAGGCAACTCAAAGGCCCGGCGGGCGCCTGAGCGCGCCCGCCGGGCCTTGGCCTGCTGTCGTGTCAGCCGGTGACGTTCACCAGGCTGCCGTAGGTGAGGTACGGGTAAGCCTTCTGGGCGGCGCCGAGGGGCAGCTCGACGCAGCCCAGGCTCTGCTGGAAGCCGTAGGAGCCGCGGGCGAAGTAGTGCACCGCGTCGCCGCCGTTGAAGTAGGACACGAACTGGACCGGGTCGGAGTAGGTCGAGCCGTCGGGGTTCGTGCCCGACATGATCGTGTTGAGGAACTTCTCGTAGACCGGGAACGTCCCGTTGACGGTCGGTGAGGCCGGGATCCCGGTGTTCGCCGGGCTGCTCATGACCACCTGGCCGTCGTGGTAGATCGTCAGGGTCTCCGGATCAACCTGGTCCGCGACCGCGTAGGTGTAGCCGTTGGCGTTGTTCTGACCGCCCATGGCCGCCTGGAACAGTGCGTTCCACAGCCCGTCGGTGACATCGCCGGTGATCGACATGTTGTGCTCGGACTGGAACGCCATCACAGCTCCGCGCAGCACCACGTTGTCGGCACCCGTCTGCCACTGGTCAGCCAGCGACGCCGGGTATCCGGGCGCCACGTTGAAGACGCCTGACGGCGGGTCGTAGGCCAGCGTCTCTTCGCCGGCCAGCGATGTCGCGGCCTGCTGTGAGCTGGTGGTCCGCATCCCCAGCTCGGACTCCTGCCACTGCAGGGGCAGGTAGCCAAGCTGGCTCAGCAGCTCGTCAAGCCGGGTCGTCGAGTAAGGGGCGGTCGTGAACTGCACAGTCTTCGGCCCTGCCAGCGCGGCTCCGGCGGCCGACTGCACGCCAGACCCGCCGCCGGGCACCGTCACCTTGACCTGGGTCGAGGGACTGAACGGCAGGTCCGGTGTGAAGATCATCGTGTCGCCGTTGGCCTGCCAGTGCCCGGCAACGTTCGGGGTCACTGTCGGTATCTGCGAGTGCGAGCCGACCGGAGCCGAGAAGGACACCGTGATCGGCTGGCTTCCGTCGGCCTGCTGGCTGCCCGGCGCCGGCAAGACCGACATGACCCGGAACGGACCAGGGAAAGTCACCCCGGGGCCGATATAAGGGAACGCCGACCCCCCATTGCCACTCGTCACCACGTAAACGCCAGCACCAGCCAGAATGGCCACTATCGCGGCGGCGAGCGCGATCATCCGCGTCCTGGGATGCCGGGCCCACTCGCGGAGCCCGGAGCCGCCCGCCGACGGCGGCTGGCCGCCAGCGGCCCGCCTCGTCTGGCCGTTCGCCGCGGCCGGCTGCGTTTGGCCCGCCGGGGCATGCTGCCGCTGGCCGTTCGCCGCGGCCGGCTGCGTCAGCTGGCCGTTCGCCTCGGCCGGCTGCGTCAGCTGGCCGTTCCCTGCGGCCTGCGGCGCTTTGTGGTCCCCCGAGGCATTTCCGTGCCCGTTACCCTGCGGGCTTCCTCGCTGTGCGTCGCCTCCATGGCCCGCGTCCTCGCGGACGCCCTCCTGCGCGCTCACTTATTGCTCCCCCCGCCAGCAGCACAGTGTTACTAAGGACACTCAGGCAGTAACTCAGCGCGACGAGAGGTACCCGGCGCGGTTATTCCGTAACCCACGGCCCGCGTAAACGGAAGGTAAGTGCCGACCAGGGAGACGGCAGCGGCCGGCGAGATCACGGCCGCACCAGCGGTTGACGTGGCGAACAACGATGTGATCGTCGGCGACGCCGCCGGAGACGTCACCGCGTTCTCCGCCGGCGCCTCGGGCGGAAAGACACTCTGGACTGGTGCGACCGGCGGGGCCGCCGGGACGCCGCTGATCTCCGGCGGGATGGTGTTCGTCGGCTCGGCCAACGGCAAGGAATATTCGCTGAACGAGGCCACTGGCGACGTGGACTGGTCGGCCACCCTCAGCGGCACGCCAAGCCCGGCGGCGATCATGAACGGCATGCTGTTCGTCGGGACCTCGGCCCATGACCTCTACGGGCTCAAGGCGGCCACGGGTGCCGTGTCCTGGACCAGAAGCGGCGAGCCCGGAGCGGCCATCGGCATCGCGGTGACCGGCGGGATCCTCTTCGTCGAGTACGCCAACGGTAAGGTGGGCGGCTACCGGCCATCGAGATTTGGCATGTGGCTGGCCCAGACGGGAGCCGGGCTGTACGGCACTCCCGCGATCGTCGACAACGCGGTCGTCGTCGGTGCGGGTGACGGCAACGTGTATGTGTACACCCCGTTCGGCCTGCCCATGATCTGAGGGACACCCCGGATTCCGTCAATTCCGACAGACCATGGCCGGGTTCGGCGCCTCAGGAGACTGGTGGGTCAACCCGGTGCAGTACTTCCCACCGGGCGCGCAGCAGCACATCGCCGACCTGCTGTTCACTGATAAGGGCCTGGCCCTCAGCCAGTACAGGTACAACATCGGCGGTGGCGGCACCGGCGCGGACGTGGCCACTGGCGGGGAGTCCCACGGTCAACTCGGCCGGGTGGAACGACGGGCTGCTGTACTTCGACCCGAACTTCGCCACCGATCACAACTACGCCGTGTACCCGACAAAGCGGTTCTACACCCTGGCCTAGTTCAGCCGGTTCGTCCGGCCGGGCGCCATGCGGCACGATGTGACCGGAGTACCGGCCGACCTGGACGCGCTGGCATTCCAGACCCGCGGGCACCTACCAGACCAGCGGCACGGCCAGCATGGCCAGGGTGGCGAACCCGCCGGTGCGCGGGAGCACCGCCACCCTGACCACCCCGGCCCAGAGCGTCACCACGTTCCTCATCGGGTAGGCCTGACGCCGCTCAGGGTGAGAGCGGCGTCGTGGTCCAGTTGCCCGGGTCAGGCCCGAGGAGCTGCAAGTGACGGGCGAGGACGCTGGACAGGCTCAGCGGCGCCCCCGTGCCGGTGCTCGCCGCGTACAGGTACAGCCCGTCGGCGTCGGGCGCGGAGAGGGTCTGCTTGCTCGGGGTCGGCGCCGAGGCCGGGTACACCCGGTAGCCGTTGATCACGCTCAACGGACAGGCGCTGGGCTGGGGGGACTGGCCCCCTGGGGCAGTAACGTTGCTGCAGGTCGGGGGCTGTGCTGGCTGGGTGCTGGTGAGGATCGTCAGCGCGTTTCGCGGCACGGTGCCCGGCCGGGTTTGCGGGCCGACGACCAGCGTGGCCCCGGTCGCGCCCTGCCCGCCTGGTCCGGGCTGGCCATATCCGGCGAGCAGTACGTCGCCCCACGCCGACGGCATGCCGGTCAGCCGGAACGGGAACCGCAGGCGCGAGGTCTGGCCGTAGCGGAGGGAGGCGGCGATCCTGAGCACGTCCGCTTGCGTGCCGGTGGATTCCACCACCGCCCAGCCGCCGGGGGCGTACTCGAACGCCACCATCTCGGGGCTGCCGGCGCTTGGTTTCAAGGCGGCCAGGTTGCCGCCGGCGTACCGGGCCCAGTACGCCGTCTGGCCCTGCACGCGCGGCGCCTGGCCGCTCACCGTGATCTCGGCTCTGGTGCCGGCCGCGGTCGAGCCGCAGGACAGGCTGGCGGACAGCAGCGTGCACCAGCCGTCGGCGTAGAGCACCACCTCCGTGTTCTGGGCGGGGGAACGGGAGGACGCCCGCAGCAGCAGCGCTGTGTGCCAGTCAGTGCCACCTACCAGGCCGGGCTTGTAGGGGTACCAGGAAACTGCCGCATAGGGCACCAGCGGATTGAAGAGCGCCGGCGCGACTGGGATGCCGCGCGTGTCCGCTGGCTGGCGCGGGCCTACTGCGAACAGCGCGGCCAGCACCACAGCGACGACCGCGGCGGCGGCGAGAACCGGGCTGGCCACCCGGGCTGCCCGGCGCCGGAGCAGCCGCGCCCGGCCGATACGCCGCACGGTCGGGATGCTGATGGGAGCGGGCGGCAGCTCGACGGCGGCCTGCCGCTTGAACAGGACACGGAGGTCAGACTCACGCACGGTGGGGTCCCTTTCCGGCTCGGCGGCGCATCGGCGCCGGCGCCTGGCTGCCAGTGGCGGCGGCGCCGTTCAGTCGGCTGCGCAGCGCGGCGAGTGCCTTGGCGGTCTGGCTCTTGACAGTGCCCGGGCTGCAGCCGAGCACGGCGGCCGTCTGGTTGATGTCGAGGTCGCTGTAGTAGCGCAGGACCAGCACGGCCCGCTGCCCCCGGGGGAGCGCGGCCACGGCGGTCTGGAGGTCCATCAGGCTGTCGCGATCAGCCGTCAGGATCGGCGCTTCCGGCAGCTCGTCGGTGACGCTCACGCGCCTGCTCCAGCCGCTGCGCCGCTCGTGCAGGAACTCGCGGACCAGGATCGCGTTCACGTATGCGTCGGTGTTGTCGGCCGCCGATGCCTTGGCCCAGCGCACGTAGACCCGGATGACCGCCTGCTGGACGAGATCATCGGCGCGGTGCCGGTCCTGGCAGAGCAGCAGCGCGAGCCGGCGCAGCGCGGGCAGCCGGAACTCGATGTACTCGGAGTAGTCGGCATCGCGCTGCGTCGTCACGAAGCGGGTCTCTCTGCGGGGTAACTAGTCACACTCTGCTGAGGCGCGCGGCTAGCGCTCAGGTTGCCCGCGGATACAGGAAAACTGCTCCCTATCACAAACCAATAAATATCGGGCACGCCTGGACCCGGGGAGACCTGAAGCAAGGTGCCTGTCCGGCATTCGCCTGGATCGCACGCCGTGCTCGGGTGCGGCTGCGCTCTCGGATCGGTCAGAGACGGAGGAGGAAGCGCCCCCGAGACCCAACATCAACGGACTGACCTGCAAGAACTAGGTGGGCGATACTGGGATCGAACCAGTGACCTCCTCGGTGTGAACGAGGCGCTCTCCCGCTGAGCCAATCGCCCGTGCCCCGCCAGTCGGCTTCCCGGCTGCCAGGGCGCAACACAGACTAGCGCATCAGCCCGCCGGGTCCTTCTTTCTGGCGTCCAGCCCGCGGCTTCCGGCTGCGCCGGCCAGGCGGTCACACGCCCGCGAGCGTGCCCGCTGAGCGGTCTCGATGACGTCTGCATAGCGCCAACCAGGGCTGTCGCTAGCGCGCCACTAGCGCGGCGAGCCGCATATATCGGATATTGCCGGATTAACTTCCCTAACGTGGCAAGCGCTAGCGTATTAGCAGGAGCTAATCGTACCGAGCCAAAGGCCGCCGGGGAAGGGAATCTATCCGCAATCTGCCCGCGCCGGACTGTCGTCCAGGATAGACTTTCGAACCCCGGTGAGACCAAGGTCACACAGCATCGTCCCTGGTCACGGGATGAAGGAGCGACAGGAACGGTGTTTTATTTCCGGAAACGTTTGACCGGGTCACGTGCGGTTTGTGGATCGGTGACCGAGGTTACGATCGGCCCGGATCGCGGAACCTTACACAACGATCAATATTTCTGCGGAACCTGCTCGCCATATGTGAAGGTGCCGTGCACTACCAATGAAGCCCGGCATTCCGGGACACGACAAGGCAAAGGTCTGGCCCATGATGAACAGCGGCGCTACCGTCTCAGCTGAGCTCGGTCTCAGCCTTGTGGTTCCCGGCCACGGGGCCGTTCCCCTGATGGCGAGCCTCAGCTACACGGTGGACGACCCTTACGCCATACGGATGGCGTTTCACGTCGGCACCGAGGAGCCAGTGGAGTGGATCTTCTCCCGTGACCTGCTCGCGGCGGGCATGGACGGACCCGCAGGCGAAGGCGATGTTCACGTGTGGCCCGGCACCGATCACGGCCTCGGCGTCCTGAACATCGCGCTCTCCTCTCCATTCGGGCAAGCACACTTCGAGGCCCCGATAACGGCGATCGGGGACTTCGTCACCAGGACTTTCCGGGTCATTCCCGCAGGCCGGGAGAGCAACTTCATCAACATCGACAGCGAGCTCGACGAGCTGCTGTGGCGCGCTTAAGCCGCCTTATCAGCCGCAAAGGGATTTTTGCCGCACAAGTAATTATGGGATGGAAGCGGGCACTGCTGCCCCTCTCCTTGCAGTGCGGCGAGATTATGGATCATGTGATTGCACACCGGATGTAGTAAGCCCCTCGGCCGCCTTTCTGCCCAAAGGCCCGGCCGTGGGCCCTTCTAGGTCACCGGATTTGGCTGCACGTCCCAGGTAATCTCGGGTTGTCCCGGTTACAAATGGTTCGCCGGGAACGGTCAGGCAGCCGCAGCGCTAGAGCAGCCCGCCACAGGGAGCGGCAGCCGCCCGGCAGATGTCAGGAAGCAGCGCCTCCACCGCCGCTATCTGCCCAGCTACCTCCCGGTCGGTGTCCATCCGCGGCACCCCGCCGTCGCGGACCGCCGCGACTGCTGCCGCTGACGCCGCGCTCGGAGGAGCGATGTCCGACCGCAGGTCGATGCCCTGCGCTGCGCAGAGCACCTCCACGGCCAGGCAGGTGCGGACGTTGGCGGCGACCTCGCGCAGCTTGCGCACTGCCGTCCACCCCATGGACACGTGATCCTCCTGCTTGCCCGAGGTCGGGATCGTGTCCACGCTGGCTGGGTGGGCCAGCACCTTGTTCTCGCTGACCAGTGACGCCGCTGTGTACTGGGCGAGCATGTAGCCGGAGTTGGTGCCGGCGTCGGGTGCCAGGAACGGCGGCAGCCCACGGGAGAACGCCGGGTCGAGCATCCGGTCCACCCTCCGCTCGCTGATGCTGGCCAGTTCGGCCAGGGCCATCGCCAGCATGTCGGCAGCGAAGGCCAGCGGCTCGCCATGGAAGTTACCGGTGACCATCACCTCGCCGTCGGCGGCGATCACCGGGTTGTCGACCACCGAACCGAGCTCGATCTCGAGCACCCCACGGGCGAACCGCAGCACGTCACGGACTGCTCCGTGAACCTGCGGCGCGCACCGCAGGCAGTATGCGTCCTGAACCGCGTGTCTGCTGATGCGGTGGCTGGCCATCAGCGGCGAGCCGGACAGCAGCGCCCGCAGGTTCGCGGCACTGTCCAGCTGGCCGGGATGCGGCCGCAGCGCCTGGACCCGTGTGTCGTAGGGCCGGTCGTGGCCGAGCAGCGCCTCGACTGACAGAGCACAGGCCACGTCGGCGGCCTGCACGAGCAGCCCGGCCTCGTTGACCGAGAACGTCAGCAGCGCCTGCATCGGCTCGGTCCCGTTCACCAGCGACAGCCCCTCTTTAGGCGCCAGCACCAGCGGCTCGATGCTGTGCTCGGCCAGGACCTCACGAGCGGGCCGGCCCCCTGGCCCATCTCCGGGCCCGCGCAGCCGCCCCTCGCCGATCAGTGGCTGGGCCAGGTGCGCCAGCTGTGCCAGGTCGCCGGAGGCGCCTACCGACCCCTTGCCCGGGATTACCGGAAGCAGCCCGAGATCGAGCAGTTCCAGCAGGCGCCGCGGCAGTTCCGGCCGTACACCTGAGTAGCCAGCAGCAAGCGTTCTGGCCCTGAGAAGGAGAATCGCCCGGACGGCGGCATCCTCAAGCGGATCACCGGTACCGGCGGCGTGCGACACGATGATCGCGCCCTGCAGCCTCCGCAGGTCCTGCTCCCCCACCCGGGTGTCGGCCAGCGCACCGAACCCCGTGTTGACGCCATAGACGGCCGCGTCGCCGGCGATGGCCTCGGTCACCGCCGTGCGGCTGGCCCGCATCCGGTCCGGCACACCCGGCCCCAGCTCGGCGCGGGCCTCCCCGCGGGCCACATCGATGACATCCTGAACACTGAGCGCGTCGCCGCTGACGATCACAGTTCGCATGGCGACAGCCTGCCATGCGTCTGCCCCGGTTCCCGTCAGTCGGCCGCCTGACCGTCCAGCGAGCAGCCGAACGTCGCGGCCAGGCCATCGCGTCCGGGCTCAGTGATGCGGACCGAACGCGGCGACGGCCCACGCTGGATCCAGCCAAGCTCCATCAGCCGCGTCGTGACCGCGGCGCCCAGTGCCCCGTTCAGGTGCGGGCGGCGCTGCGTCCAGTCCAGGCAGGCGCCAGCGAACCGGCGCCGGGACTGGCGGACCTTGGCCACGTCTACCCCGAATCCGGCCAGCGCGTCCGCTCCAGAGCTGGTGACCTGGTAGGCCGCATCCGCGCCGGTTCCGTCCCCCGTCAGCATCCCCTGGCTCAGCAGCGCGTCGAGCAGGGCCACACCAGCCCTCCCGGCCAGGTGGTCATAACAGGTCCTGGCCTGCGCCAGCAAGGCAGCCTGACGCGACTGGCGCAGGCTCCGGACAGGCCGGGCCGGGCTTATCGCCGCGATCGCCTCGAACGCGTCAGCCACCTCGTGGCCAGCCAGCGTGTAGTAGTGATGCCTGCCCTGCCTGGTCACCGTGACCAGACCACCGTCGAGCAACCGCGCGAGGTGGGCGCTGGCGGTGGCCGGGCTGACCCCGGCCAGCTGGCCGAGCTCCCCGGCCGACAGCGCCGGCCCGGCTATGAGCGCCGCGAGCATGGCCGCCCGGGCCGGATCGGCCATGAGCGCGGCCACCGGCGCGATGTTCACGCCGTAGCCTTCAGAGCCGGCCCGCCGGGCGGAGTCCGTTGTGGTCATGACCTGAGGCTACCCCGGCCATACTTCGACCCCCATCGAATCGTCCCTACACAGGGCCCGCTGGGGCAGTCGTGGCCGTGGACGTGCCGCCTGGCAAACCTCAGATCTGGCCGCGCCGAGTTTGATGGCGGGGCAGGATGGGCTAAAGTTCTGTGACGCGCGCGGGGCATCCGGCGCGCAGGCGCCTCGCGACAGCGAGTGCATGCGGACGTGGCTCAGTTGGTAGAGCATCACCTTGCCAAGGTGAGGGTCGCGGGTTCGAATCCCGTCGTCCGCTCGGAGGTGCCGGACATCGTCCCGCGAGCCGACGGTCCGCGCGGCTTCTTCGGTACCACGGGGGGCTCTCCCTAGGAGTTCCCCATGGCGGAATGGCCGAGTGGCTTAGGCAAGGGCCTGCAAAGCCCTGTACGCGGGTTCGATTCCCGCTTCCGCCTCGCGGGCGGTTAGCTCAGTGGGAGAGCGCTTCCCTGACACGGAAGAGGTCACAAGTTCAAATCTTGTACCGCCCACCGCAGGGTCAGCGATCGTCTGACCCCAGAAGTCGGTCCTCTGGCCCCGGCAGCTTGCAGGGGCCAGAGGCGGCCGCAGACCGGTGACCGGTCTAGTCCCCATGTCGGTTCTTTCGATCACGGCAACAACCTGCGGGTTTACATAGCGGTCAGCCCCTGAGCCAGCTCGGCGACCGGCACCGGCCGCCTCGTAGCCCTGCTGCCGGTTTCCGGCCACCAGCCGCCTCCCTCACCGCGGTGACTTTCCCGCTAATACGGCTGGAAACTCTCCGCCCTACGCCAGCAGCCCCCGATGAACGGGTTCCGGTCAGCCGTATTCAGCTACCGCGCTTGGCGGAAAGCAGGCCAGCACCCGCACCCGGATAACAGCCTCGCCGAAACCCCTTTTGCGGCGTGAGCAGAACCCGCACCCCTCCAAAAACGAAGATCAACTTAAGCCGAGCGGCACCGGGTCTAGTTCCTGCCAACGCCGTAACCCGGCTCTATTATCTGTAGGTGGTCGGTCTTCGCCCGGATATGGACAAATCGCGCTGGCACCGCACCCGCTGGCGAGTGCTCGACGGGTCCGTGTTCGGCGGTTTCCTCCTCGCCTTCGCGTGCTTCATGTTCTACCAAGCCGTTACTGTCGCCGCCGCTGCTGGGAGCTCGGCTTTTTTCGGCACTCTGGCCGTGGCGGGCGCGGTGGTCGTCGGCGTCCGGACCTTACGTGCGGGCATCAAGACAGACCCCGGAGGGGTCACCGTCGTCCCGGTATTTGGCCACACCAGGCGGCTGCCATGGCCCGCCGTCTATGGCTTCCGGATCGACCAGGTCCCCAACGTCCGCCACCGTGTCGGCTGGCTGGCGATCTATGTGATCCCACAAGACGGGAATCCCCTGCATACGTCAGGCTGCATCTTCGAGCGAACGGCGAAGAGGTCGGAACTGCCGAAAGCACAGGAGGTCCTGCGAACGCTTGAGGCCGAGCACCAGCGCTGGACAGCCGGGGCGTAAACCAGGGAGCCGGTCAGGCGGTAAGGGTGCCGGCCATCTCGATGGTGCGAGCTCGCTCCTCCGCTGAGCCCACGGGGACGACCACGAATTCGGTAGCACCGGCGTCGGCCATCCGCTTGAACTCGGCCTCGACCACTGCGGCGTCCCCGGCGACCACCATGTCTGCTACCCCGGCGGCACCTTCCCGGTCCAGCATGGCCCGGTAGCTGGCCAGGTGTCCGGCGAGGCTGAAACGGCTGGCGACCCAGTTCCTCACGCCGGCGGGATCGCTGGTCACGCTGACCATGACCATGGCCAGCACCCTCGGAGCGGGGCGTCCGGCCGCCTGGGCGGCCGCGCCGATCGTCGGTACTACATGCTCGGCGAGCGATTTCGGTCCGGCCCAGTTGGTGATGGTGCCATCAGCCAGTTCGCCCGCGATCCGCAGCATCACCGGCCCCAGCGCGGCCACCAGCAGCGGCGGCGGCTGGGCTCCGGCCACTCCTACCGCGCCGTTCGCCCGCAGCGTTTCCCCGCGGTAGTCGACGCTCTCGCCGCGTAGCAGCGGGCCGAGTACGGACAGGTACTCGCGCATGTGCCGGCTTGGCCGCTGGTAGGAGTACCCGTACTGACCCTCGATGACTGGCTGGTGGCTGAGTCCTACGCCGAGGGTGAAGCGGTTTCCGCTGGCCGCCTGTGCGCTCAGCGCCTGAGCGGCCAGGGTCAGCGGATGCTGCGGATAGGTCAGTGCGATGGCAGTCCCTACGCCGATCTCAGGCACTTCGCGGCTCACGAGCGCCAGCGCCAGCAGCGGATCCCAGTCAGCGTGCTGGCCCATCCAGAACGTCTGAACGCCGGCACTGGCTGCCACCCTCGCCGCGCCGAAGACCTGGCCCAGCGTCTGGCCCCGTTCGTCAATGCCAATCCCGATGCGCATGACCTGCTCCTATTCGTACGCCCGGCGCAGATCCGCCCGGTGGGTGTCCCCGATCTTGGTCAGCAGTTCGATCACCTGGGGCGCAAGACCGGCCAGGTCCACGTCAGGCAGCTGGCCGGGCTCGAAGGCTGACCGGACAGTGACCGCCAGAAGGTCGGCGTTGTGCTGCAGGGCCGCCTGGCTCGCAGGACCGGCATGCGACTGGGCGACGAAAAATCCTTCGAGCGTCGCGTGCCAGGCGTAGACAATCTCATCGACGGGCAGATCGGCTCGCACCAGCCGATGCCGGGCCAGCAGCCGCAGGTAGTCGTCCAGCGCCACCTGGTGACCGGTTTCGTGACGGGCCTGCCTGAGTTTGCCCAGCACTTCGGGATCGGCCAGGGTCAACGCGGTCAGCAACGGGCGGCTGCTGACTGCCAGGAAGTTTGCTCTGGTCAAGCGGTGCAGCAGCAGCTCGGCCGGATCTCTGCCGATCCCTCGTGCCAGTTCGTCCGAGGCGTCGGCCAGCTCGCGTCGGAACACCCCCATGAACAGCTCTTCACGGGTCGGCCAGTGCAGGTACACGGTACCCTTGCCGACCCCGGCTCGCTCAGCGACGTCATCGACGGTGACCCGGCGGTACCCCACGCGCAGCAGCAGTTCCGCGGCCGCATCCAGGATTCGCTCGGCCCGCATCCTGCGCTCCACGCCGCTGACTGTATGACTAGTTTCGATATTCAGTCAAAAACAGTTGCCGCTGTCGGCGGAGCGGCGGCAATCAAGCCCTTGAACCTGACGTTGCGTCAGGAATTACGGTGAGTCTCGCGGAACCCAGAGAGGAGATGAGATGCCCCGGCAGGGCGGGATGTGGAAGATAGGCGAGCTGGCTCGTGAGACTGGGCTCACGGTCCGGACGCTGCACCACTATGACCAGCTCGGCTTGCTGTCGCCGCTGCGGCGGACTGGGGGCGGCCACCGGTGCTACACAGCGGACGATGCCCGTCGGCTGCATCGCATCATCGCCCTGCGCAGCCTGGGCATCCCGCTTGAGGAAATCGGAACGGTCCTCGACGGCGAGCCCGATCCGGTCGGCCTGCTGCGCCGTCAGCTCGACGCCGTGGAAGAACGCATCCGCACGGCGGTCAGCCTGCGAGCCCGGTTGCTCGACGCGCTCATGACCCTCAGCCGGGATACCGAACCCTCCGCGGGCCAGCTACTGCACATCGTTGAGGAGACAATAGCGATGAACGAGCCAATGACCACGCAGCAATTCGCGGAGCTCCGCGAAAGGCTTCAACAGCGAGTGCGTGAACTGAGCGATGAGGACTTCGCCGTGCTCAAGCAGCAAAGAGACAACACGTGGAATGCCCTCAGCCGACAGGATCAGGAACGTCTGACAGAACAACGCCGCCGGATGGTCCCTCCGGCTGGTCAGCGGTAGCTGGCCTCGTACTGGTCATGGCGGCGGAACCAGTCGCCTTCTTTACGGCCGAGCGGCGCGCGGTCCAGCCACTGCCACATGTTCCAGAGCACGTCGAGGCCCCGCGAGTAGGCGGAGTACGTGTGGTAGACGTCGCCGTCCTGGAGCGCGAACGCGCTCATGCCGGGTCCCTCGTAGGGCATCTGCTCCGGATCGAGCTGCCAGCCGTCCAGCTGCCGGAAGTTGTGCGTCTGCCGCCCGTCCGCGACTGACTCATCGGTGAACGACACGTTGAAGTCGAAGTTGAAGTCGCTTCGTCCCGACGACGCCCAGGGGAAGCTCCACCCCATCCGGTCCCGGTAGGCGAGCAGCTTCTCTAGCGGTGCCCGGGACACGGCGGTGAACGCGATGTCGTGGTTCTGCAGGTGCAGGTGGGTCTCGTCGAAGCCGTCGGCGATCCCGGAGCAGCTCGGGCAGCCTTCGTCCCAGTCCGGGCCGAACATGAAGTGGTACACCAGCAGCTGCGAACGGCCCCGGAACAGGCCAGGCAGCGTGGTCTCCCCCTCGGCGGTGTCGAAGACGTAGTCCTTGTCGATGCGAACCCAGGGCAGGTCCTGGCGCTGGCGGGCGACCTCGTCGCTGCGCCGGGTCAGCTCTTTCTCGGCCTCGAGCAGTTCCAGCCGGGCCGTGAGCCACTCCTCCCGCGTTCCGGTCCTGTGACTGGCCATGCGGTCCTCCTCTCAACGTTCAGCTTCTCACCGGGCCATCCTCTCCTGGTCGTCACGCGTAAACCGCTTCCGGTCCTGGCGGGTCTTCTCCAAAGGGGGGAAAAATGGGCTTTAAATTAGAACGGAGGCTAGGCCGATTCCGTGTGCGGCTGCCTCTCGACCTGGATCGATGGAAGGGGCGCAAGCCGCCCCGTGATGCGCGGGTCATGCTGGAATCGGCAGTCACTGCCCTGGCGGTCATCGGGCTGGTGGGTGTACTGCACGGTGCGGTGTCGGGAGGGTCGCGTCAGGCAGCGGCGGCTAACTCGCTGAACTCCCAGTCATCACTGTCCGCGGTTCCCTCGGCATCGCGGACGGCTGCGTCTGGGCCGACGCCCGCACCGACGCCAGCAGCGACACGTCCGGCCACGCTGATGCCCGCGAGCCAGGCCTCCGGAGGCTGCCAGCCGCTCAGCGACGAGGGCACGTGCTATGAGCCGGGTGAGTTCTGCAGTAACAGCGATCATGGCACGACGGGGGTGGCGGGCGACGGCGAGCAGATCGTCTGCCAGAACGACGACGGATGGCGCTGGGAGCCAGTCTCCGCCCAGGGGAAACCGGTCTCAGCCGCAACCCCTGCCCCTGCACCCTCGCCCACGCCGTCACCAACGCCCAGCCCGACCCCGACCCCAGCCCCGACCGCGACCGCGACCGCAGATCCGACTGCATCCCCGGACCTGTCCCCGTCGCCGGCCCCGTCCTCTGGCTGACGGCGCGGCCGCGCCACGGCTCCGCCGGTGACCGGCTGGCGCGGCATTGCCTGGTGCCGCGGTATGGCCCGCTAGATGTTGAAGCGTCCGGCCTTGATGTCGTCGAGCAGCGCGGCGAATGACGGGCGCCCGACCACGTGGGCCCCGTCCTCGGGACGCTTGCTGTCACGGACGGCCACAACACGAGGCAGGTTCCCGGCGATCTCGACGCAGCCGTTGTCCGCGCCCGTTCGGCAATTTGTGCCAGGTGCGTGAGCTGGTCGTACATGACCTTTTCTGAGCCGATCCGGCGGTGCAGCATGGTCTCGTCAATGATGACCCACAGCGATGGCGTGACCGCCTTTCCGTACTGTTCCAGACACTGGCGTCCGCTATGCGGACGCATGCGGACGTTATCTGCCCTTCACCGGAGACGATAGGTCCCTTTAGTCAGGATGGCATGAGCAATACGTTCCGTTCAGACCCTCCCGAAAGATGCCACAATGTTTCCTGCGCTCGCGCGAGCGGCGGCCGCCATAGAATTCAGTGCGCCATCGCCGTGGCCACTGAAGGTTATTCAGGGGATTGAAATGTTATGCGAAGTTTATCCTAAACAGCGGCGTGGCATCATGGAAAGATGGCCTGCTCACAAAAGGATAGGAGTTTCCAGACTTCATCCTCA
>Ga0335074_10001656_pt1 | contig 30131 bp, 27 predicted proteins | sample Lox_Sample_23_FD_206715 | JGI IMG/M metagenome (GOLD analysis project Ga0335074, IMG submission 206715) | Soil microbial communities from Loxahatchee National Wildlife Refuge, Florida, United States - Lox_Sample_2.3 | ecosystem: Environmental > Terrestrial > Soil > Wetlands | place: USA... | reverse complement strand
ACGCCGCTTCACGGTTCCGCGAGCGGCCGTCAGAAGACGAGATGCGCGCCCTGGTCGCGCGCCGCCACCTCGAACCGCTTTTCGTCTAGGACCATCCTCACCGGAGCGTCTGTGGCGCCGCGCCCTGATCGACGATCAGTAAATATCAGCGGCCGCTGGTGCGGAAGGCGTCCGCGTGCACCCCGCGCCGTCGCAGCTCGCGAGCCAGCTCGCTTGCCTCCTGCATGTCATCGCTGAGCACCAGTACGCGCAGGCCAGCGGGCGTTCGCTCGGCGATGGCGAAGCGGCCCTTGACCCGGGCCTGGGACAAGTCCGCCTGGAGCAGGGGCAGCTCCGCGACGTCATTGCCTCGTACCTCGATCGGGTTGGTAGTAACCACGTCGTTTACCGTAACAAGTCGTCCCTCACCCCGCAAAATACACAACCAGGCCTTATGTATTTTGCCGCGCTTGAGAAGCAACGATGGCCAGGCGGTCGGCGTCGCTAAAGCGGTCGCTCACCGTCTTGGCTTGGTGCCAGAGCGGGTACGGCAGCGGCGAAGCGCTCACCGCGTCGAGGCGCGCTAGCTCTTGGGGGGTCAGCTCGAGGTCGGCCGCGGGCAACGTCTGGCTGAGCTGCAGCGCGTCGCGTGCCCCAACGATCACGGATGTGACCGCCGGCTTGGAGAGCAACCATGCCAGTGACACCTGCGCCGCCGGGACACCACGGGCTTCGGCCACAGCCACGAGGGCGTCAATGATGTCGTAGACCTTCGCCTCGTCATAGATCGGCGGTTCGCTCCACGCCGTGAGGTGACGTCCGCCCTCTGGTCGGCGGTCGCGGCGGTACTTGCCGGTGAGCAGCCCTCCAGCGAGAGGGCTCCACACCAGGATGCCCAGGCCCTGGTCGACGGTTGCGGGCACGACCTCGAACTCAACGTCGCGGCCGATCATCGACCAGTAGATCTGGTGGCAGGCGAAGCGCTCGAGCTGGCGCCGCTCGCTCACTGCCAGCGCTTTCATCAGGTGCCAGGCCGAGTAGTTGGAGCAGCCGATGTAACGTACCTTCCCCGAGCGGACAAGGGTGTCGAGGCAGGACAATGTCTCGTCCAGCGCGGTCTGGCCGTCCCAACCGTGCAGCTGGTACAGGTCGATGTAGTCGGTGCCGAGGCGGCGCAGGCTGCCCTCGAGCGAGCGGATGATGTGGTACCGCGAGCTCCCGGCGCCATTCGCGCCGGGCAGGGTCGAGAAACGGCATTTGGACGCCAGCAGGAGCCCTTCGCGACGGCCCTTGACCACCTGGCCCACTATCTCCTCCGAAGCGCCCTCGGAGTAGACATCAGCGGTATCGACCAGGTTGACGCCCGCTTCCATGGCCCGGTCCAGCACTTGCATGGCCTCGTCCACGCCAGCGTTGCCGACATTGGCAAAAGGCCCCGTGCCACCAAAGGTCATGGTCCCGAGCGAAATGACCGAGACCCGCAGGCCGCTGCGGCCGAGTTGACGGTACTGCATGTGCTCTCCTTTGTTTAGGCCAACTGAGCGTGGGCGCAGGCGGCCGCCAGAGGGGTCAGTCCCCCGACATTGCTCGCGCCTGGTCGAACACTGCCTGGAGCTCAGCTCGCAGGTGTTCGGTCATCTCGGCTACCAGGCGCCGCGGCACACGGCCCGCGCCGGACAGCGGCGGCGGCCAGATCGGCCTTCCGATGATCATCATGATGCGCACGGGCTTTACCCACTTGGCACCTGGGGGCATGGCACGTTCGCTGCCGCCGATGCCTACCGGCACGATCGGGACGCCGGCCCGGAGAGCCAGGAACGCCGGGCCCCCGAGCAGCGGCCCCAGCTCAGGGCCGGAGGAGCGGCGCCCCTCGGGATAGAGCACAACCGGTTCACCGGCTGCCAGGGCGGCCTCGCAGTTCCTCAGTGCGACGCGGTCAGGCGTCCCGCGGTTGACCGGGAACCCGCCCAAGGAGCCAAAGAGCTTGGCCGCCCAAGGCTTGGCGAAAACACCCGACTTGGCCATAAAGCGCAGCCGGCGGCGCGTGATGAACGCCGTCAGCACGGTGTCGATGTAGGAGCGGTGCACGGGGGCGACGATGTAGGGCGTTGTTTGCGGCAGGTTCTCGCGGCCAAGCAGGAGCGGGCGCCACACGAGCCACGACGGCCCGAACAGCAGGGCCCGGCAAAACTGGTACCAGGCAAGCTCGTTGCGGCTCGGGAGCGTGAGCTCCTCGACCGGAGGAAGTGCGGCCTGGGTTTCGTCGGTCATGCCAGGCCCGCTTTGGCGGCCAACTGGAGGACCAGCTCGACGACCTCGTCGACCGTGCTGGTCGTGGTGTCCACCACCACGGCGTCGGGCGCTGCCATGAGCGGCGCGTGCTGGCGCGTGGAGTCGATGTGGTCCCGCCGGGCGATGTCCGCTGCCACCTCGTCGTAATGCATGTCGAGCAGCTCCTGGCTGCGGCGCTGAGCCCGTTGTTCGTCGCTCGCAGTCATGTAGACCTTGACCGGTGCGTAGGGGAACACGACCGTGCCTATGTCGCGTCCTTCGACCACTCCCCCGTCGTGCTCGGCCGCCCATTCGCGCTGACGGCGGACGAGCTCTCGGCGCACGTCGGGGTTGGCAGCCACCACGCTCACCGCCCGGGTCACCTCGGGGCTGCGTATTTCGATTGTGGCGTCGATCCCGTCCACGGTGACCGTGCCCGCCACCTCCAGGCTCATACGCTGGGCCAGCCTGGCGACGGCCTCGTTGTCGTCGGGGTCCACCCCCACTCGCATGGCGCTGAACGCCACGGCCCGGTACATCGCGCCGGTGTCCAGGTAGTCGATCCCCAGCCGCGCGGCCACCGCCCGGGCCACGGTGGACTTCCCGCTCCCCGCAGGGCCGTCGATCGCCACGACCCGCTGCTCGCCGTGGGTCAGCGCAGGCATGCCCGCAGGTCCTCGGCGAATCCGGGGTAGCTCGTGGCGGTGGCGTCCCAACCGTTGATCGTCACCGGGCCAGTAGCCCTGAGGGCCGCCACCGCACCCGCCATGGCTATGCGGTGGTCCCCGTAAGAGGCGACCACGCCGCCGGGCAGGGGGGCACCGCCACCGCCGACGACGCTCAGCCCGTCCGTGGCTGGCTCGGCCCGCACCCCGAGCGCCTGCAGTAGCTCGACCGTGGTGGCCACCCGGTCGGATTCTTTGACCCGCAGCTCGGCGGCGTCCGAGAAAGTGGTCATGCCTTCAGCGAAGGCGGCCGCGACGCTGAGCACTGGGATCTCGTCGATCAGGGAGGCGACCTCCTCGCCGCTGACCGAGGTCGCCACCAGAGGGCCGGCGCGCACGTGGATGTCGGCGGTCTGGCGGGCGGGGTCCTCGTTGAGCAGCTCCAGCCGGGCCCCCATGCGCCTCAGCACGGCCACGAACCCGCCCCGGCCGCGGCCGACGTAAACATCCTCCAGGACCAGGTCGCTGTCAGGAGTTATGCACGCCGCCACCGCCCAAAAAGCGGCCTGCGAGGGATCTGCCGGGACCTCGATCTCGCTCCCGTGGAGCGCGCTCGCGCGCAAGGCGACGGTGAAGCCGGTCCCAGCTGGGACCACCTCGACGTCCGCACCAGCGGCGGCAAGCATTTCCTCGGTGTGGGCGCGGGTAGGCACGGGCTCATGGACCGTCGTCACCCCAGCGGCGCCCAGCCCGGCGAACAGCACGGCTGACTTCACCTGTGCGCTCGGCACCGGCAAGGTGTAGTCGATCCCGTGCAGCTGGCCGCCTCGCACAACGAGCGGCGGCAGGCGCCCTCCCTGGCGCCCGTCGACGTGCGCGCCCATGAGCCGCAGGGGGGCGGCCACCCGGTCCATCGGCCGCCGGGCAATCGAGCCGTCTCCCTGCAGCACGACCAGGGCGTCCAGGGCGGCTACAAAGCCAGCCAGGAGGCGGATCCCGGTCCCCGAGTTGCCCACGTCGATGACGGCTTGCGGCTCGTGAAGACGGGCGGGACCGCCGTCGATATAGAGCTCGGCACCGCTGCGCTCAGCACCCGCCCCGAGGGCGACCACGGCCTCGAGGGTGTGGTGGACATCCTCGCCCTCGGAAAGGCCGCGGATGCGTGTACGCCCGTGGGCCCGGGCGGCGATGAGCAGCGCCCGGTGCGATATCGACTTGTCTCCCGGCGCCCGCAGCCTTCCCCGCAAAGCCCGGGCGCCGGCAGGTTCGACGACAAGCTGTTTGGCCACAGTAAGTCTCTCCTGGTCGGGACCGGCAAGGGGCATGGGCGCCGCCACCAAAGCTACATCAGCCTTCCAAAGGGCGGACCGAGGCGCGGTAGCCCCGGGTGCCGAGAGCTCGGCGGACCACTTCGACGGCACTGGCATCGACGATCAGGACCATGACACCCCTGTCACCCTCGGCCGAATGGGCGATCTCCAGGTCAAAAATGTTCACCCCGAGGCCCCCGAGCAAGGTGCTGACCTCGGCGATGACACCTGGTCGGTCAGGCACGGGCACTCGGACCTCGGCCGCCTGTTCGAGCGACGGAGCACCCGATGGCAGGTTGATGCGGCCCTCGCGGGCGCGCTCGAGCAACCGGAGCAGAGCGTCACGATCACCCGCGGCCACGACGGCGCGGAGCGCGTCGAGGCTGTGGCGGAGGCGGTCAAGCGCCGCCAGGATCGCCACCCGGTTCTCCGCCACGATGTCGGGCCAGATGCCAGGGTGCCCGGCGGCCACCCTGGTCATGTCCCGGAAGCCGCCCGCAGCCAGGCGGAGCAAGGTGGCGTCAGAGGTGGCCACGTCCGCGGCCAGGTTCATCAGCGTGGCGGCTGTCAGATGGGGTGCGTGCGATACCAGGGCCACGAGCTCGTCGTGGCGCCGTGGCTGGACTGCGACCGGGTTGGCGCCGAGCAGCCGCACCAGCGCCTGCACCTCGGAGTAGGCCTCGGCCGACGTGTGCTCGTCCGGCGTCAGCACCCAGGTCGCCCCGAGGAACAGGTCCGGGTCGGCGCCATCGACGCCTTCCTGCTCGGAGCCGGCCATGGGGTGCCCGCCCACGAAGCGTGGGTGGCTCACAGCGGCCACGATCCCCTCTTTTATGCCGGCGACGTCGGTCACTACGCGGCCAGCAGCCTTTGCGCCCTCGACCCGGTCCTGCTCGGCCAACACATCCTTGGCCAAGGTGGCGACGGCGCCCGCCGGCACGGCGATGAAGGTGGCGGCAGCACTCGGGTCGGTCCCCACCCGGTCGATCGCCCCCAGTTCCAGAGCCCGGTGGAGGCGCCCCTCGTCCTTGTCCGCGCCGCTCACCCACCAACCGAGGCGGCGCAACGCCATGCCGATCGAACCCCCGATCAAGCCGGTCCCAATGACGAGAGCGGTCGGTCGGCTACTCGGGTAGGTCATCGCGCAGGCCGCGTGCACCTTCCAGGTAGACGTGGTGGAGCTCGCCCCGCGCCCGGGTTGTCTCGAGGTGGAGCAGGATGCGTATGCAGAGCGGGGTGGTGTTGTCAATGTCAAGCTCGCGGGCGCACAGGAGCGGCACGTCGCCGAAGCCGATCGCTCGGGCCGCGGTTGCCGGGAACATCGAATGGATGTCGTCGGTGGCCGTGAACAGCACCGATATGATGTCGTTGTGGTCCGCGCCATTGCGTTCGACCATGGCCCGCAGGAGCGCCTGGGTGCGCGCCGCGACCTGCTCCGCAGTGTCCACGTCAACAGTGGTGGCACCTCGCAACGCCCGGACGCGTCTGTGCTCTCGGGGCGTTTCAGGCATACCGGCCGCTAACGTTACCGGCCCGGGGCCACGCCGATCTACCTGGGGCCATCCCGGCGCTACTCAGGGCCGTCCCGGCTTCCTCGGGCCGTCACGGCGCCGCTGGGCGGAGCCGGCCTGGCCGCCGTCTTTGGCCGCCGCCCATAGAGCCATGACCTCGGCCGCAGTGAGCGGCCGCCACCGTCCCGGGGCAAGCCCGGGATCGGCGAGGGGGCCTACCCGGGTGCGAGCCAGGCTACGGACTGGGTGCCCAACGGCCTCCAGCATGCGCCGCACCTGGCGGTTGCGGCCTTCATGGAGGACGACCCGGATGGCGTCGGGGCGCAGGCGTTGGACCGCGGCGGGCGCGGTCAGACCGTCCTCGAGCAGCACTCCTCGACGTAGCCGCCCGAGGTCGGCGCGGGCCAGGGCACCCTCGACCTCGACGACGTACTCCTTTTCGACCCCGTGAGCCGGATGGGTGACCTGGAACGCGAGGTCACCATCGTTCGTGAGCACGATCAGGCCGCTGCTGGCTACGTCCAGCCGGCCGACGCTGAACACGCGCGGCTCGCTCGGCACGAGCGCCACAATGCTCGGCCGGCCCTGGGGGTCCGAGGCCGTGCATATCACTCCCACGGGTTTGTTGACCAGGTAGTAAGCCAACCCCTGGCGCACTGGCACCGGTATGCCGTCGACCTCGATCATGTCGTGGGCGGCAACTGCACGCTGGCCAATTCGGGCTACGGCCCCGTTCAGGGTGACCCTTCCGGCCAGCACCAGTTCTTCGCAGGCGCGCCGGCTGCCGAGACCCGCCTGCGCCAGGACCTTCTGCAACCTTTCACCGGCTTCTCCGGTGCCTGACGCGTCCCGTGCCAAAGCAGTGAGCGATCCTAGAGGCGTTCCAGCCGAACTAATTTGCGCCACATCGCGATATATCGCGATATGCTGTCTCAGAGCGGGCGCCCAGCCCGTCAAGGTCAAAGGAGAGAACATGCACGAACACGACCAACAACAAGACCAGGAACATGATCACTACTCAGAGGGCGGCGGGCGGCGCCGGCGGCGACCCCCAGCGCCAGCCTGGGCGGGCGCGTGGTCCGGGCTGCGGGCCGGGCGCGCCGGTGGCCGGCAAGGCCACGACGAGGAAGGCCCTGATGCCCAGGACCACCCTTGGTTCGGCCACCACGGCCATGAGGGCCGCGGCGGGCCCTCCTGGTGGCAGGCAGACGTCCCGTTCTTCTGGCGCGGCGGGCGCCGGGGCTGGGGACGCGCCCGCCGTGGCGACGTCCGCGCCGCCATTTTGGTCCTCCTCCACGAGCGCCCCATGCACGGCTACGAGATAATCAGCGAGCTGTCAGACCGCACCGAAGGGGTGTGGCGGCCGAGTGCCGGGTCGATTTACCCCACACTTCAGCTCTTGGAGGACGAGGGCTTGATCAGCGCCGAAGCCGGTCAAACCGGTGGCAAGCGACGCTTCGTACTGAGCGACGAGGGGCTGGCGGTGGTCGAAGAGCTCGCCAAGGGACCGGCCCCCTGGGACGAGGTCGCTGCCGGGGCGCCGGTAGGAGCACGCGACTTGCGTGTCTCGGTCGCCCGGCTCATGCCCGTGATCGGCCAAGTCGCCATGCACGGGGGCGCTCAGGAGTACCGCGAGGCAATGGCGGTCCTGGACGAAGCCCGGCGGCAGTTGTACACGATCCTCGCTGCCGATTCCAGGGCACGTCCGGCCCCCGAACCCGCTCCGAAGGCCGCCGACAGCGCTCCCGAGACCGGCCCTGTCAGCGCCTAAAGGGACAGTAGGCCGGGAAGTGCTAGTAAGACGGCCTCAAACCCTGCTCCTCAAACCCTGTTCGAGCGCGTCCATGGCCTCGGGGCCGGGCACGAACTCGCCGAGCGACGGCAGGTCCTCGATGCGGTCGAGGCCAAGGCGCTCGAGCAGGGCCGGCGTCGTGCCGTAGAGCACTGCCTGCCCGGGGCCGGGGTCGCGCCCGACCTCGGCCACGTAGCCTCGCTGGCACAAAGTACGCAGCACGCCGTCCGAATTGACGCCCCGTACCGACGCCACTTGGGCGCGCGACACAGGCTGCTTATAGGCGACGATGGCGAGCGTCTCCAATGCGGCGCCCGAAAGCCGGGCCGACTGGCCCTCCAGGACGAAGCGCTCGATGTAGGGCGCCATGTCCGGGTGGCTCTGGAATCTGTAGCCGCCGGCCACCCGGGCGAGCACGAACCCCCGTCCTGCGGCCTCGTACTCTCCCGCCAGCTCCTCGCAAATGGCGGCGACCTGGGGTGGGGGCAGCTCCAAGAGCTGCGCCAGGAGGGCTAGTTCCACTGGGGACTCCGCCACCATGAGCACCGCTTCGACGGCACGACGTGCCTCTTGCATGTCAGCCCTCGTAGTCGTCCACAGCGCCCGCCATGGCCATGTGGTACTCGTGGCCGCGGCCACCCAAGGTGAGCACCTGAGCGTTGTCACCCAGCCAGCTGACGTGCAGTTCGGACAGGGTGCCCGCCTGGTCCAGGTCGACCATGCCCCGTTTGCACAGCTCGAGCAACGCCAGGAAGTGGACTATCACTTCGAGCCGTCCAGTCAGGCCAGCAGTCAGCCGGCGGAACGTCGTCCGCCCTTCAGAGGGCAGGCGGGCCAGGAGCTCCTCGACCGTCTCGGCGACACTGGCCCTGACCGGGGCCACGTGGTCGGTGTTCACCTGGGGCGCCGGCTTGGGGGTGAGGAGCTTCAACAGTGCCCGGCGCAGGTGTTCGGGGCCCACCCCTTCCAACGGGTCGGGGGCCAGGGCCACGAAAGGCTCCTCCAAGCCGGCGCGGCGCGGCAAGGACCGCTCCGCTTGCTCCATCAGTGCCGCCACGGCAAGTGAGGCGTCCTTGAAGGTTTTGCACTCGAGCAGGCGAGCCAACAACAGGTCGCGCTCCTCCCACAGCGCCAGCTCCTCCTCGCCATCGGCGTCCCCGGCACCGGGCAACAAACGACGCGCTTTCAGCTCGAGCAAGACAGCGGCAATCAGGAGGAACTCGGTGGCCGCGGCCAGGTCCAGCCCTTGCATCCGCTCCATCGCAGCCACGTACTCGTCAACTATCGACGAGAGCGAAAGCTCCCAGATATCTACTTGCTCCCGGGACACGAGGTGCAGCAGCAGGTCGAAAGGGCCCTCGAAGACCGGGGTGCTCACCTGGTACGCCACAGTCCAAAGCCTACCCGGGCCTGCCCGGCCGGCCGTGGACCTTGCCTGAGGCCCTACAACTGCGCCCTCGAACAGCCGACAACTAAAGGTATGGTCTTGGGGCTGGGTGCCAAGCCGGAGCGGCGGCCTGGGCTCGGCGCGCTCGGCACGGCCTCGACGGCCCGCGCCGGCGCTGGCCGGGGGACAATTACGGTCACCAAGGCGAGCGGGGCACCATGACCTCGCGGCCCATTGCCATCGAGCCGGGCGGGCCAGGGAACCGCTCGCGCTTCGGGCTGGCAGGCACGACCGGCCCGCGCGAAGCCAAGTTCGGCCTGCACGGTGCAATAGTCGGCGCGCTCCTCGCCACTGTCTTGGTCGGCGGGCTTGTGTGGTCCGCGGCTACCGGCCAGGCGCCACCCTCCGAGCGTCCCCGCATCTTTGGTGGGTCCCTGGTCCTCGACGACTACCGCCCGCTCACGGTTATCGACCTGGCCACGGGGGCGGTCACCGTCCAGCTGGAGGGCGTGAACGCGCAAGTTGGCAGCACCAACTATGCCGACGTGCAGGCGGTCGCCACCACCGGCGGGACCATGCTGGTCAACCGGACCACCGGCACGTTCAACATGCTCGGCCAGGACAACTACGTCCTCGGGCCGGTGTCGAGCGGCATCTCGCTCGGCTCATTGCCGGGAGCGACAGGAGCCCTGGGCCTGGCAGACGGAGCGGCAACCTACATTGTGCGCTACGCCCCCCATAGCACGGTCTCACTGGTGGACGCCGCCACGGCCGAAGCCGGCGCGGCTGCCTTGGCGAGCGGGTCGCGCCACCCGGTACCCGCCGTCGGGTTCCTGCAGCTGGCCGGGCCTGTGGACAGCCTGCCCGGCGGCTCCACCGTGGCGGGTGGGGCGCTATGGCTGCTCGAGACCACCGCGTTAGGCGGCTGCGCGCTGGTCGAAGTAGCCCCGTCAGACCATGCTGCCCATGGTCTCTCCGCCACCCAGCGCGCCACGACACCTTGGGACTGCCCCAGAGCCGCCCTGGAGACCGCCGGCAACACGGTGGGCCTCGCACTTCCCGGCCGGGTCGTGCTGTTCGGGACGGCCAACGCGGAGCGAACGGTGGACGTGAGCACGCCCCTGGCGTCGGCGTTCTTGCCGGTGCAGGGTACGACCGGCCAGTTCTGGTTCCTCGCCCGCCAGCCTGCCGGGTGGTCGGTGCTCGGGGTGAGCACCCGCGGGCGCACCACGGGGCCGAGGTCCGTGAGCCCGCTCGGCACGGCGTCGGACCCGGCCGTGCCGGCTTACTCGGCGGGCACGCTCTACACCCTTGACCAAGCTCAAGCCGGTCAACCGACGCTGTGGGCGGTGGATCCCGCCACCGGGGCGGCCAAGGCCGTTTCTGGAGTGCCCAGCTACCCCGCTCGCAGCATGACCGAAAAGGCCAGCTTCATCGGGGCACAGGTGCTGGTCGACGGGCCACGGGTGATCTTCAACAACCCCGAGAGCCTGTTGGCGGTAGTCGTTTTCACCGACGGTAGCCACGCGCCGGTGATCGTGGACAAGTCAAATGCTGTGGTCGTGAGCGCTGCCGGGCCGGGCGACGTCAACGTTAAGCCCCGGCCCAAGAGGACGAACCCCAAGCCCTCCTCTCAGCCCCGGTCCCACAAGAACAAGCCGGTACCCACCACCACGCCTACCACGGTCGCCCCTCCCATCAGTCAGCCGGTCAGCCAACAAGTCGGCTGTGCCACTACGACAGATAAGCCTTACGAGCCCCAGATCAGCTCCATCACTGCGGCCGACCAATCGGCCACGATCGTGTGGACCTACCGGCTGCTGTCAGAACAGGACTGCCTGCCCGGGACATGGACGGTGAGCGTCACCGCGTTGCGGGGCGGCCGCGAGCCTGCTCGCACGGTCATGGTCGTGAACGGGCAGCAGCAGGCGCTATTCCCGGGGCTCACACCGGGCACCACGTACCAGGCCATCGTCACCGCCTTCATGAACCGCCAATCGACTGCTTCCACGCCTGTCACCTTCACCACGACAACCGTGGGGCCGGGGGCGCCGGCAGCCGTCAATGCGGAGGCCAACGGGACGGGAGGCTGGACCGTCTCCTGGACGAGGTGCGGCAAGAACTGTGAGGTAGCCGCGCAGAGTTGGACCGTCGTCGCGACGTCCTGCGGGCCGGGCTTTGTCGGCCAGCCCCCGACGATCAGTGCCCCCGGTAACTCGACGAGCGCCACAATCAACGCCGGGAACGACCTCGGGCTGCTCGGCGACGCTTTCCAGTTCATCGTGGAAGGCGTAGGGGCGACCGGCCTCGTGGGCGCACCCAGCGCGCCATCACGCTGCGTGCAAGCCTGGGAACACCCCAACCCCGCCGACCTCGAGTTGCTGGCCACCGGCACGGCCGTAGGCCAAACGATCACCGCCGCGCTGAGCGTAGCCCTCGCCCCGGGGGCCTCGCCTGCTGTCGCCTATGGCGGCGACCGGGTCGAGTACACATACGAGCTCGCGGGCCAGACGATCGGCCCCACGGCGGCCACGTCTGTCACGGTGACCGGGCTCAGCCCGTCCCGGCAGTACCAGGCATCGGTCGTGATCGCTCCCCTCGGCCACCCCTCCGCGGCGGTAACTCTGTCCAGCGCCCCGTTCGACAAGACGCTGCCCTGGCCTGCGACCCTGGCGATGCAGGTCGCCGGGGACGTCCAAGCCAACGCCAATGACGGCACCGCCGTCGCATCGTTCCCAGGCCTGCCACCCGGACCGTTCACCGCACAGGGGAAGGTCACCTGCGGGTCGGCGATGCTCCCGCTAGCCGGCACGGTGTCGGCGGGGCAGCTGCTGGTCCCCATCGACCTCGACCAGATCGGGGGCCACTGCTCCATGCAGCTCGTCTTGCGCAGCAGCCTGGTCCCCAGTCCCTACGGCGTGCCGTCGCCCCCGCTCACGGCGGCACTCGTGATCGGCACCGCGCCCGACTACCGCTTTTCGGCGGCAGCCAACGAGCCCTGCACCCGGCACTGCTCGACGCTCAACCTGTACGTCAGCTACGACGCCGCCGGCCAGCCCGCAGGCACCGATTGGCAGGTGATGGCGTCCAGCTCGCCGCAGTGCCGGGCGACTTCCGCGATACGCGCTACGCCCGCGTTCCCCGTCGTGCTGCAGTGGCCGTTGCGCTGCTCCACCCCGACGGTCACGGTTTCGTGGGTGTACCTGGGCACGCCGGCGACGGCCCTCGCCAACCTTCCCAGCCTGCCTGCGGCGACGACCACCACCACCACGGCCGCTCCGCGTCGGCGGAACGGCTCGGCCACCTCTACGAGCACCTCTACGAGCACCCCGAGCACGAGCACGAGCACCACGAGCACGAGCACCACGAGCACGAGCACAACGACCAGTACGACCACGACCGTCCCGCCGACCACGGCAACTACCCTCCCCGTCACCACCCGCACCACCGCACCAGCGGTGACCACCACCTCTGCACCAGCGGTGACCCGGACGACGCCCTCGACGGCTCCCCCGACGAGCCCTCCGACGAGCCCGCCGACGACGGTCGCCACGACCACCACGATCACCACGACCACCGTCCCCCGGACCGTCTCCACGACAGTCCCGACGACGGTGCCCACCACCGCATCGACGACCGTGCCGACGACGGTCCCCACCACAGTGCCGACCACCACCACGACCGTCCCCGGGTCCACCACGACCAACCCTTGTCCGGTTACCACTGTCGTTTTCGGCCAGGTCATCTGCGAGCAGGGGCCGACCAGTACCACTACCACTACCACCACCGCGCCCACGACCACGACCACGACCGTGCCCACGACCACGACGACTGTGCCGGGCAGCACGACGACCCTGCCTACGACAACCGGCCCGGCGGCTACGACAACGACAACACTCTCGACCACGCCAGGCAGCGACGGCGGCGCCTCATGCCAGCCCGGTGGGCCGGGGTGCTCAGGCCAATCCGCCGGGGGTGCCAGCGCCCTCGCAGCCAGGGCCACATCCGCCACCCCACCCGGCCCGCCCTCACCGGGCGCATCGCTCCCGGCCAGCTTGTGGGCGGCTCTGGCCGCCTTCGCAGGCGGGCTCCTAGCCCTGCGCTACGCCGCCCGCACCCTGGCCCGTCGCCGGACCACCCGCTCCCGCCCATACCTAAACCTGGAGGCATCCCCGTGACCACTATCACGCCGCTGAACGGCGGCTACCCCGCCACTCACCCCGCGGCCGCCCCCGGTGGGCCCGAGATGGCGCGCTTTGTCCAGATGTTCGACAGCTTGGCGGCGAACGTGACACGGGTGCTGCACGGCAAGGACGCCGTAGTCCGAGCCGCGCTCGCCTGCGTAATGGCCGAAGGCCACCTCCTCATCGAGGACGTGCCCGGGGTGGGCAAGACCTCGCTCGCCCGAGCGATCTGCAAGTCGGTCAACCTCACCTGGAACCGCGTGCAGTTCACCCCGGACCTCCTGCCCAGCGACATCACCGGGGTCACCGTCTTCGACCAGGCCACGTCGACGTTCAGTTTTCGTCCCGGCCCGGTGTTCGCCAACATCGTGCTCGGAGATGAGATCAACCGGGCTTCGCCCAAGACCCAGTCCGCCCTGTTGGAGGTGATGCAGGAACAGACTGTCTCCACTGACGCGGCCGTTTACCCGGTACCCCGGCCGTTCGTGGTCATTGCCACCCAGAACCCGATTGACCTCGAGGGCACCTACGTACTGCCCGAGGCTCAGCTTGACCGGTTCTTGATGCGGCTCAGCGTCGGGTACCCCTCGCTCCAGGCCGAGGCCGAGGTGTTGCGGACCGAGAGGGACGCCCCCAGTGTCGAGCGCCTTTCGCCGGTGATGGACCGCGACGACCTGCTCGGCATGATCGACTTCGTGAAACGTGCGGTCGAGGTGGCCGCGCCCATCGAGCACTACATCGTGGCGATCTGCGCGCGCACTCGAGAAATGCCCGAGGTCCGCCTGGGCGTGTCGCCGCGGGGAGGTCTCGCGCTCCTCCGGGCAGCTCGGGTCATGGCGGCCACGGCGGGCCGCCCCTTCGTCACGCCCGACGATGTCCAAACGATGGCGCTGCCGACGCTCACTCACCGCGTTGTCCTGCGGCCAGATGCCGAGATCCAGGGGCGCACGCCGGCCGAGGTGGTAAGCCGGGCAGTCCAGGCCGTGCCCGTGCCGAGGGCGGTCCTGCGCTGACCAGGACTGCATGGGGCGCCGGCATCGCCGGTGTGGCCCTCGTCGCCCTGGGCGCGGCCGCCCGTTGGGGCCCGCTCGTCGTCGTCGGGGTTGGTTTGCTCGCGCTGTTGGCTGGCGCCGCCGCTTACGTGGTCGTGTCGCCTCGCCTGGCACTGGAACGCGCCGTTGAGCCGCCGTCGGTCGAAAAGGGCCAGCCTGCCATCGCGGTCATCCGCGCCGCCAACCTCTCCTGGCGCAGCCTGGCCGGTTTGGTGATCGAGCAGCGCCTAGGCGACCAGATCTTCCGGGCCGAACTACCCCGCCTCCGCCGGGGCGAGACCGGCCTACGGACCTACCGGCTGCCCACCTCTCGCCGGGGCAATTACGTGGTGGGCCCGGTGGAGCTGCCTAAGGCCGACCCTTTTGGCCTGTGCCGGCGGGTTCGCGCCCTCGGCGAGCCACAGGTGATCTCGGTCCACCCGCGAGTCATCCCGCTCCGGCCCTTGCCCTCGGGCGCCTCCCGCAACCTGGAAGGCCCCTCGAGCGACACGTCGCCGCAGGGCACGGTGACGTTCCACCGCCTGCGCGAGTACGTCGTGGGCGACGACCTGCGCACGGTCCACTGGCCCTCGACGGCCCGGGTGGGCCGCCTCGTGGTGCGCCATTACGTGGACACGGCCCAGCCCTACACGGTCGTGTTGGTCGACCTCAACCCGTCCGTCTACTCGCCCGAGACCTTCGAAGAAGCCATGGACGTGGCTGCATCGGTGGCAACGTGCGTCTCGTCGGGGCGCGCGCCCGTGCAGCTGCGGACGACCACCGGTGAGCGGGTAGGCGGGCCAACGCAGAAGGACGCCACCCCGCTCGTCCAGTACCTCACTGACCTCGCCCCGAGCTCAGCCGGCTCCCTCTCGGCCGAGCTCTTGCCGCTCAGGCGCGACCGTGGTGGGAGCGCATTGGTCGTCGTGACGGGGATGCTCGAGCTCGAGAGCCTTCCCGCCGTCGCCGCGCTCACCCGGCACTTTGACCACCTGATAGTCGCCTCATTGGTGCCGCGCAAGACCCAGCCCCCCACGTACCCGGGGGTGAACGTGCTCGTCGCGAGTACCGCTGACGAGCTGGCGTCGGCTTGGGATGGCGGCGTGGCGCGATGAAGGCACGCACGGCCTCGGCCACGCGCACCGATGAAGCACTGTCCGCGCTCCTCGCCCTAGCCACGGCCGCGGCCGCCTTCCTCGCCGCCACCCCCTGGTTGCGTGCCTACCAAGTGAGCGGGGCTATCGCCTTCTTTGCTGCTGCTGCCCTCGCGCCGCCCGCCATCAGCGGCGTCATGTCACGTGCATTGCGCTTTGGCCCCGTGCTCGCTTACGCCACCTCGGCCACTGGCCTGCTCGTCTTGCTCGGGGCCACCGACGGTTTCGGGTACCAAGCAGTATGGGACGGCCTCGCCCATGTGCCCGCACAGCTGCTATCGGAGACGCTACCCCTAAGCGGCAGTGCCTACCTCCTCGCCGCTCCCATCGTGCTCACCTGGCTTTGCGCCGCGGCCACGGCCGAGCTGCACCTACGCCCGGCACGGCCCTCAGCCGCCGCCCTTGGGGTCCCGGTGGCCTACTTCGCGCTCAGCTTCGCCGCCACCACCTCGGCGCCCGCCGGTGCCAGCGTCGCCGAAGGTGCCGGAGTGCTCGGTGCCCTTGTTGTCACCGCTCTCTGCCGGCAGGGCTTGATCGAGGCCCGGGCCACACGCACCGCCGCCACGGCGTCGAGCGCGACATCTCCGGGCCGCACCCGCGCGGGCGGTAGTGGCACCGCGATCGCCGCGATGTCCGCTGGCAGCGAGCAAGACCGCAAGCACAGCTCGGTCCGCCGAGCGGCTACAGGTGCCGCCGCGGCGGCGGCGGTGGCCTCCGTAACGGCCCTCGTCGTCTCGAGCATCCCGGCCTTTGCCTCCAAGCCGGCGAGCGTCTCCCGGCCGACGCAGCTGCTGCTCGGAACCGTTGTAAACCCCCTCGACGAACTGGCGGTGATGCGCTTCAGCTCGCACTCGTCACCACCCCGCAAGCTCTTCACCGTCGACGTGGCGCAGCCCTGGGACGGGTACGTGACGGTTGCTGACCTGGATGATTACGACGGCGATACCTGGTCGTTCTCGGACACCTTCCAACCCACAGGGGGACGCGTGCCGAGCGCATCGGCCACGGGCGGGCAAGGTACCCGTCTTTTGCGCCAGCGGTACCGGGTCCGCAACGGTATCGGCCTGCCTTTCCTGCCCGAAGTGGACCGCCCGGTGCAGGTCGAGGGGCTGGCCGTCGAGGCAAACTCAACCACCGGCATGCTCGCCTCTGGTGCTCGGGCACCGTTCTCGTACAGCGTGACCTCGCGCGCCCCGCTCCTCACCAGCGCCGAGGTGCCGGCCTCAAGTGCCATCATCCCTGCCGCCTCGGTGCCGGGAGGCGCCAGTCCGGCCTACACGGCGTTGCCTACCGGCTCCCAGGTCGACGTCGCAGCGGCCGTGCGCTTCGCAGTTAACCTGACCGGTCGCCCCAGTGCTGGCACCGTTGCGTTCCTTCAGGCTCTGACCGGCTACCTGCGAGCCCACGAACTGCGCCTAAAGCCCAGCCTCAGGCCGAGCACAGGGCCTATACCGGCCGCCCTGGCGGGGACTTCGCTCGCCCAGGTGCTCAATGCTGTAAGCGTTGACCGCGCCGCCACGCCTGAGCAGTTCGCCACGTTTGTCGCGATGGTCATGCGGTACCTCGGCGTCCCGGCTCGCGTGGTCACCGGCTTTCGGGTGCCCGCGGCGGCGACTGCCAGCGGCCCACTACCGCCAGGGAACTACACGCTGACCAACCGAGATGCCTGGGCGTGGGCAGAAGTCCCGCTGCTCGGCTACGGCTGGGTTGTCGTAGACCCGACGCCACTCGCGACCACCACTGTCCAGTCAGCGCCGCCCGAGCAGGTGACGCCGGCCCGACCGGTCAAGTTGAGGCAGGCAACGGCCCTGCCGGGTAAGGCCGCCTCGCACGGTTTAGCAAGACCGGTGCGGGTCAACCTGACTCTACCGATACATGTCAACTGGCTGTTCGTCATGGGCGTCCTGCTTCCGGGAGCAGTGATCGTCGTCTTGGTCGGCGGCTTCCTTGGCGTGCCAGCTGCGCGGCGCCGCCTTCGCCGCCTTGCCAGGCACCAGCCTGGTGACCCTGCCGCGATGGCGGCCGGGGCCTGGCTCGAGTTCGTGGACAGCCTCTCGCGCTTCGGAATGGACATCGCCGCCTCGGCTACCAGCAGCGAGGTCGTCAACCAAGTGGGCGACCGGTTCGGCGATGAGTTCGTCCCGTCGGCCCGGGTCTTGGGCGAGCTCGCCGACCAGGCGCTGTACTCGACCGACTGGCCGCTCGACCGGGCGGCGGCCCAGGTGGCCTGGAGCAGGCAGACCACACTCAGACGCGACCTTCGCCGCCAAGTGAGCCGGCGCGACCGTGCCCAGGCGCTCCTGCTGGTCGGGCCCTGCCCACCTCGGCCGAGCACCACGGCAGCGGCAGGCTCGCGATGAAGGGGCGCAGAGCTGGCCCGGGCACGGTCCCACTCGCGCCCGCAGGCAGCCTCCCGGGTTACGCCAATGTCAGTGAGATCGCCACCGGCACCTTCTCGACGGTTTACCAGGCGACCGAGCTCGGCACGGGACGCCAGGTGGCGCTCAAAGTCCTCCGCTTAGCGGACACGTCCCCACACCTCGCCGAAGTGTTCGACAAAGAGCTCGGTGCGCTGGCGCTGCTGAGCAACCACCCCAACGTCACCACGCTCTACAGGACCTTCATCAGCCCCGAGGGCCGCCCGGTGCTCGTGCTCGAGCTCTGCCGGGAGTCCCTCGCCCAGCGCGTACGCCAACGTGGGCCGATGACGCCAGCAGACGTGATCCAGGTAGGAGTGAAGATATCTGGAGCGCTCGCCACCGCCCACCGGGCCGGCCTGCTGCACCGGGACATCAAGCCCCAGAACATGCTCGTGTCCGAGTTCGGCGAACCAGTCCTGGCGGACTTCGGGGTGGCTGCATTACAGGCTGCAGCCCAGTCCACGGAGGGCGTCTTCGGCTTCACCACATTGCACGCTCCACCGGAGGCCCTCGAAGGTATGCCCCTCTCGCCCGCGGCGGATATCTACGGCCTGGCATCGTCGATGTACCAGCTCGCTCTCGGCCGGGGACCATTTGCCGCCTACGACGGGGAGGCCCCGGCATCTGTGATCCTGCGCATCTTGCGCGACCCGGCCCCCCGGCCCCCAGCCACCGCGGTACCTATCGCGTTGTCTGACCTACTCGCACAGGCGCTGGCAAAGGACCCCGCATCCCGGCCACAAACGGCCGACGAGTTTGCCGAGGCCCTCCGGGCCATCGAGATAGACGCTGGTCGCCCGCCGACTCCTTTTGTCGTGTGGGGCCCCGGAGGACCGGCAAAAGTCGTGCCCAGCCCAGCGGGCGGCCCCGCTAGAGCGGGAACGCCCGTGGCAGTTGCGCTGCCTGTGCCATCTTCGAGCAGCGCCGCGGGGGTGAAGTGGGGCTGGTTGGACGGCACCGCAGCGCCCGAAGAGAGGGACTCGCCGTGGCGTGGCTTACGCCAGCTCCCGGACATGGACGCTGAAGCCCAAGGTGGCCAGGTCGATGAAGGCTGGCCAGCTTACGCCGGCCAGCCAAGCAGCTCTGCGGACCCCCCACCCGGCCCGCCCACGGCGGTCGCCGGCCAAAGCCAAAGTTTGCCCCTTCTCGCCGAGCGGCGGGTGGTGCTGCCCGAGACGAGCGGTCGCCATGTCATCGCGCCCGAAGCAGCACTGAGCGCACCTGGCCCGGCCTTCGCGCCCACGCCGGCCCGGCCGCTCGCGCCGGCCCTGCCGGCGGACCTCGCAAGTCCCTCGACGAGCCCTCCCCTGGGACGGCCCACGCCAGCCAGCCCTCCCCTGGGACGGCCCACGCCAGCGCCTGCCCCGCTGGCCGGTGACGCCGCGTGGACGCGCCGAGGCCGTTACCCGGCCGCCCGCGACCCGCATGGCCAAGCACCCGGCCCGCCGGCGCCCTTGCCTGGCCTCAGCGCTCCCACACGTTCAGCTCCGGGCAGCCTCGCCGGAGCACGGAGCGCGGCACATCGGCGGCCCCATCGCCATCGGCTGCTACTGATCGGCCTGCTCGCTGGGGCGATCGCCATCTGCAGCGCCGCCGCTGTCGCCGTCCTCCTCGTAGTCTGACCCGCTGCCGCTGGCTCCTAAATCGGGCTTGGGCTGGCGACGGTGGCGGCTACCTTCAAAAGGATGAACACGCCTACCAGGTCCGTGCTGTCCGGCATCCAGCCGACGGGGGCGACTCACCTCGGCAACTACCTGGGCGCGCTGCGGTGGTGGGTTGATTTTCAGGACCGCTTCAACGCCTTTTACTGCGTCGTAGATCTTCACGCGCTCACCGTGCCAGGGGATCCCGCAGAGCTCACCAAGGCCACCCTCGATATGGCGACCCTCCTGCTCGCCTGCGGTCTCGACCCAGCCCGCTGCACGCTCTTCGTCCAGAGCCATGTGCCCGAGCACGCGGAGCTGGCCTGGCTGCTCGAGTGCACCGCCAGCATGGGCGAGCTCAGCCGGATGACCCAGTTCAAAGACAAGGCAGCCAAAGGCGGGGTCGACGCGGCTCGGGTCGGCCTGTTCACCTATCCCGTCCTGATGGCCGCTGACATCTTGGCGTACGACGCGGACCTGGTGCCGGTAGGCGACGACCAACGCCAGCACCTCGAACTAACCCGCGACCTGGCACATCGCTGGAACACTCGCTACGGTCCCACCTTCAAGCTGCCGGAGGCGGCCATCGCGCCGCAGGGCGGGGCGGCGCGGGTCATGGACCTGCAGGACCCGGCGCACAAGATGTCCAAGACAGCCGACTCGGACGCAGGAGTGGTCTACTTGCTGGACGACCCCAAAGTCATAGAGCGCAAGATCAAGCGCGCCGTGACCGACTTGGACCCACCCGGGCCAAGTGCGGTGCGCTGGGACGTCGCCGCTAAACCAGGCGTCTCCAACCTCCTCGAGCTCATATCGGCAACGCGCGGGGGCACCCCCGACGAGCTCGCCGGCAGCTACACGAGCTACGGGCAACTAAAGGCCGATGCCGCCGACGCGGTGATCGCCGCGCTGCAACCGCTCCAGGCCCGCTACCGTGACCTCGCCGCCGACCCCGCCTCCGTGCAAGCCATCCTCGCCGACGGTGCCGCTCGCGCTCGCGAGACGGCGGCGACCACCTACCAACGCGCCCGCGGGGCGATCGGTCTTCTGTCTATCGCGGACTTGGGCCCCGCACTTGCGGACCGGAGGCGCTAGACGGGCTGGGTCGCGCCCGCACCGGCGATCTCAGCAGGACGGCCCGGGCGGGCACGTACCGTCGTCGCCGCGGCCGTGGTGAGGGCGTCGAGGACATATTCGCAAGCCTCGGCCTCGGTCACGAAGACGAGCGTGGGGTGCGTGTGCACGGGCTCGCGAACGAGGACCTCCCAGTTGCGCTGATTGGGTCGGACCACGCACGCGCCCTCGCTCAGTGACTTCGGCGCATCGACGCCAACGAGCAGGTAACGGTCCGCCGGCACGCCGGCTGCTTCGAGGCATCGCTTCAAGCGCAAGCGGTCCATCCCCTGAACCCCTTCCTGGCGCGAGCCGAGATATGCGACAGACGCCACCAGTATTAGCGCAACGTGCGCCGTCATGCGCAACAACAGCGATGGAGCAGCCCGAGCGGCCCAAAGAGGCGCCGCCTGCTCGCGGCAAACGGTGGCGGGATGCAACAAAACACGCAACGGCGCCAGTTGGTGGCGGCCACTGGGTGCGCTCGGACGGGAGCGCTCGGACGAGTGCGCTAGCGCCGCTTGGCGGCGCAGGAGATGCAGTGCCGCGCTGCCGGCATGGCTTCGAGGCGCGCGGGCGCGATCTCCTGATGGCACGACTCGCAGATGCCGTAAGTGCCGGCTTCCATCTTGGCCAGAGCGTGTTCGACATCCACCAGGTTGGTGGTAAGGGTGGTGCCCAGCGCTTCGGTTTCGCCTCTTTCGGCAGTGACTTGGCTCGAGTCGGCGAAGTTGGGGTCGTAGGACAGGCCCTCGCTCCCGTAACCGAGCTCCTCGAGCTCACGGCGCAGTGACGTCCGCTGCGCTTCTAGGTCCTCCCGCAGCGCGCTCACCGTATTGGCCTCCATCGGGCGCAGTGTAGCCCGTGCGAGGCCTGCTGCGATGGGCACCGTGCCAGTTTCTCGGACGGCTCAGCAGGGCCAAATGGGCCTCGGGCCGACGCGTCCTTCACGAGCCAAGCCGGGCTCGAGGGTGAGCCGCCAAGTAGGCGCTCCGCAGCCGTTCGGCCGACACCTTGGTGTACACCTGGGTGGTCGCGACGGACGCGTGACCGAGCACCTCCTGCACGACACGGATGTCGGCCCCGTGGTCCAGCAGGTGGGTGGCACAACTGTGGCGCAGGACATGAGGGCTCAACCGCCCATCGAGGCCGGCGAGCCGTCCGTAATGCCTGACGATCCCCCAGGCACCCTGGCGTGACAACCGGCTCCCGCGCTGGTTCAAGAAAACCGCGTCGGAGTCTCCCCGCCTTGCCCACCTCCGCGGCACCAGAGCCGGGCGGCCGCCCGCGCCCAGCCACGCCGTCAATGCCTCGCGCGCGTAGCGGCCCAGGGGCACGAGGCGTTCTTTGTTGCCCTTGCCGAGCACCCTAACCAGCTGCTCTTCGATCGCCACGTCGCCCAGCGCCAGGCCGGTCAGCTCCGAGATGCGCATGCCCGTGCCATAAAGGGTTTCCAGCACGGCCCGGTCGCGCCGGGCCACTGGGCCATCGCCCGGCACTGCCGCCAGCAAGTTCGCCACCTCGCGCTCGCTCAAAGCCTTGGGCAAGCTGGCCGGCAGGGGCGGCGGTCGGAGGTCCGCTGTCGGGTCACCGTTGGCGTCACCTTCTTGGACCATGAAGCGGTGCAGGGACCGGACCGCGACGAGCGCCCGCGCCACCGATGCGGGTGCCAGCCCGGCGCGCCGGAGATGCGCTACGTAGTCGGCAACGACCCCCTCGTCGACTTGAGCGAGACGGCCCCCTGTGCCGCGGGGACCGCCGTTTACGTCATCGCTTTGGCTCAGCCACGACTCATAGGCACGTAGGTCGCGCCTATAGGCAGCAACGGTGTTGGCGCTGCGGCCCTTCTCGACGGCCAGCCAACTGAGCAGCTCTTCACCATGGAGCGACAGCGCCGGCAGCGTTGGCGCGGCCGCCACCCTCGAGCGACCGCCGGGGCTGCCTCCTCGTTGTCCGCTGTCGCCCGCGCTGGCTTGCTTAGGCACAAGCGGCCCGACCAGCCCGTTCAAGCCAGGGGGTGGCCGTCCCCGGCCAGCACAGTCTCGGCCAGGAACAAGCCCACAATGGTCTTGGCGTCGGTTATCAACCCGGCGGCGATCATTTCTCGCATTGTCCGCAGGGGGTGCCGCTCGACGGTCATGTGCTGCTCTTCGATGCTGTGGCGGTCGAACGGCACGGGCCGTAGGTCCCGCGCCAGGTAGCACCAGCTCTCCTCATCGGAAAACCCAGGCGAGTTGAAGAAATGCCCGATCAGCTCGAGGCTGCCGGCTTCGAACCCAGTCTCTTCGGCCATCTCGCGGGCCGCGGTCAGTTCGGTTGGCTCCCCGGCCACGTCACGCTTTCCCGCTGGCACCTCGAGCAGGTCCGCGTCGAGCGGGGCGCGGTACTGCCGGACCATCACCACTTCGCCGGTGGCGTCGTCGTACGGCACTACGACTACCGCCCCGGGATGGTGCACGACGTCACGTTCGAAGCGCGCCCCGCCGGGCCCCTCGAAGGTGCCGGTGGCCACGTTGAGCAGTGACGAACGGTAGACCGGACGCTCACTTATCTTGCGAAAGTCAGCGGAGGGCAACCTCAGCCTCCTCGGGACCAGCAGCAACGGCGTCGGGGTCGATCAGGTGGGGACGCCGGCCCTCAGCGCGTCCCAAGGAGGCGGCCAAGAGGGCAGCGAACAGCGGGTGGGGCCGGTCGGGCCGGCTTTTGAACTCGGGGTGAGCCTGCGTGCCCACCCAGAGGGGATGGCCCGGCAGCTCGATCATCTCCACCAGGCGCCCATCGGGTGATTCGCCCGAGCACGACAACCCGGCCTGCTCGAGCCTGGAACGGTAGCGGGGGTTGACCTCGTAACGGTGCCGGTGGCGCTCGAAAACCAGCTCCTGGCCGTAGATCGCGGCCAGCTGGCTGCCGGGGCGCAACCGGGCGAGCCACGTACCGAGGCGCATCGTGCCGCCGTAGTTGGACTGGCTTACGACCTCGCGTTGTTCGTCCATGAGGTCGATGACCAGGTGCGGCGAACTGGGCGCGAACTCCCGCGAGTTGGCCCGCTCGAGGCCCGCGGCGTTACGGGCGTACTCGATGACCATCACCTGCAGGCCCAAGCAGATCCCGAGGCAGGGGATGTGCTGCTCGCGTGCGTAGCCAACAGCCGAAATCATGCCTTCGATGCCCCGCTCGCCGAAACCCCCGGGAACGACCATACCGTCCAGGTCCCGCAAGCGCCCTTCGACCATCAGCCCTTGCACCTCCTCGGCCTGGATCCAGTCGATCTGCAAGCGCGCGGCGTGGGCGTAGCCGCCATGGCGCAGCGCTTCGACTACCGAGAGGTACGCGTCAGGCAGGTTCACGTACTTGCCGATCAGGCCAATACGGACCGGCTTGTGGGCGGCCTCGATGCGGCGCACGAGCGCCCGCCAATGGGCGAGGTCGGGTTGTCCCGCTGTTACCACGCCCGGGCCACTTGGCGTGAACCCCGGCGACGCCGAACCGGCGCCGTTGCCGAGCGGGGGGCGCTCGCCGAGCCGGAGGAGCTCACAGACGTAGCTGTCAAGGCCCTCCTCATGGAGCGAGAGCGGGATCTCGTACAGGTTGGGGGCGTCGACGTTGGAGATGACGCCCCTTTCAGGCACGTCGCACAGCAGCGAGATCTTGGTCTTGAGCCCGGCGGGGATGGGCCGGTCGCTGCGCAGGATGATGACGTCGGGCTGGATGCCGCGCGACCGCAGTTCGGTGACCGAATGCTGAGTGGGCTTGGTCTTCTGCTCGCCGGAAGGGCCGAGATAGGGCACCAGGGTCACGTGCACGTAGCAAACGTTGTCGCGCCCGACGTCATTGCGGAGCTGCCTCACAGCCTCCAAGAAGGGCAGGATCTCGATGTCGCCAACCGTCCCGCCGATCTCGGTGATGACAACGTCGACGTCATCAGTACCGAGGCGGCGGATGCGGAGCTTGATCTCGTTGGTGATGTGGGGGATCACCTGGACGGTCTTGCCCAAGTAATCGCCCCTACGCTCCTTGCCGATGACCGACTGGTAGATCGATCCGGTGGTCGCGTTGGAGTCGCGAGACAGCGCCTCATCGATAAAACGCTCGTAGTGCCCCAGGTCGAGGTCGGTTTCACCACCGTCGTCGGTGACAAAGACCTCGCCATGTTCGAAGGGGTTCATGGTCCCCGGGTCGACGTTGATGTAGGGGTCCAGCTTCTGCATCGTCACCCGGAGGCCCCGGCTCTTCAACAAGCGGCCGAGGGAGGCCGCCGTAAGTCCCTTGCCCAGGGAACTCGCCACTCCTCCGGTCACGAAGATGTGCTTCGCCACGGTCTCCTCCATGTTCGCGTACGGGCTGGCGCACGTTTACGGCCGGCGGAGCCGCCCCAACTGGATAAGCCGCGCCTGGCTCACCCGTCAGGCCGCCTCAGGTGGCCAACCCACCATAGCTCAGCCCGCCTTGCTCGGCGCGGACCGTCGCCGTTGCCCTAGCAGCTCTTGCGCGTGCCGGCGCGCCGTGGCGCTCGCCGGTTGGCCCGACAGCATCCGGGAAAGCTCGATCACCCGCCGATCCCCCTCGACCAGCTCCGCCTTGGCCACCGCCCGCCCTCCGATCTCCGACTTGGACACCGCCACCTGGGCATCGGCGCACGCGGCCACCTGGGCTAGATGCGTCACGACGAGCACCTGGTAATGCCGCCCGAGGGCGGCCAACGCTTCGCCGACGGCCACGGCCGCCTCTCCCCCGACCCCGGCGTCGACCTCGTCGAACACCAAGGTGGCGGGGCCGGCGGGGCGCGCCTCGGCCCCGGTCCGCCGGTCTCCAGCATCGAGCTGGGCCTCGCGATCGTGCCCGGCGTGGCGCATGATCACGAGGCGCAGGGCCAGCATCGCCCGCGCCAGTTCACCGCCCGAGGCCACCTTGGCCAGGGGAAGAAGGGGCTCGCCCGGGTTTGCTGCCAGCAAGAACGTCACATCCTCGCCCGCCAGCTCCGCCAGCTCGGCCGCAAGCGCACCGCCGGGCGTAGCTGGCGTGTCGCCGGGCGTCCCGGCGACCACGACCTCGAAGCGCGCCCTCGGCATCGCCAGCGCCCTCAGCTCGGACTCCACCGCGCGCCCGAGGCCAGCGGCCGCCGCACGCCGGGCTGCGCCGAGCTCCGTCGAGGCACGCCGGAGCCGGGCCACGGCGGCTGCGAGCTCGGCGCCCAAGCGCTCGGCGGTCGCTTCATAGTCCCGCAACTCGGCCAGACGCTCCCGGGCATGCTCGTAGAACGCGATTACCGGGCCCATGTCGCCACCCGGTCCGCCGTACTTGCGCCGGAGATCGGCCAGCTTGGCGCGGCGGGCGGTGACCTCGGCAAGTCGCTCGGGGTCCTCTTCCAACGCCTCAGACTTGTTCCGAAGGTCCGCAGCGACGTCATTTAAGTCGGCCTGAAGGCTCCGCAAGCGCTCGTGCTCGACCGCCAGCGCCGGCCTCCCAGCGGTCCGTGAAACCAGCTCGCCCAGGTTGTCGAGCAGCTGGTCCTCCCCCACAAGCGCCTGATAGCCGAAGATGGCTGCGGCGCGGTCCTCGGCCGCATGCGCCAAGGAACGCTCGAGGTCGGCCAGGCCGTAGTCCTCGTCCGGCGCGCCGAGCTGTGCCGCTTCCAGTTCGGCCAGCTGGAACTCAACGAGCCGCAGCTCCCGCTGGCGCTCGAGCGCGCTCCCGCCGGCGGCGGCCACCGCCCCCTCGATGGCGCGCAGCTGCTCCCGGGCCACGTCGCGCGGCTGCCTGTCGGCACCTGCGTAGGCGTCCAAAGCCTCCCTCTGAGCGGCCGAGGCCAGGAGGGACTGCTGCGAGTGTTGACCGTGCAGGTCGACCAGGACCTCTCCGAGCTCGGCGAGTGCGGTCGTGCTGGCCATCCGCCCATCAAGGTATGCCCGTGAGCGCCCTTCGGCCGGGACCACACGGCTGATCACGACCTCGTCGCTCATTTCGGCTCTTGTAGAAGGTCGGGCCTGTGTAGCAGATCCGTTGACAGGTACTGCGAAGCGCCCTTCCACCGTTGCTTCTGCGGCTCCGGGGCGCACGAGCATGCCGTCCGCCCTGCCTCCGACCAGCAGTTCGACGGCCTCAACGAGCAACGTCTTGCCCGCTCCGGTCTCACCCGTGAGCGCCGTCATCCCCGGCCCGAACACCAAGCTCAGGTCTTCGATAACGCCCAGCTGCCTGACCCGCAGCTCGCAGAGCATGGTCGGGCTAGCGGTCGGCGAGCCGGAACTTGTGCTTGAGGACGCTTTCGAAGGTCCGGTCGCCAAAGCTGACGAGGATCGCTTCATGGGCGCCGGCCCTGCAGCTCACCCGCTCTCCGACCTGGACGTCACCCCGCGGCACCCCGTCTACGATCAGCTCAGCGCAGCTCCGGCCTTGCACCTCGAGGCTGAGCTCGTCCGACCCATCCAGTACGACGCTGCGGTCGAAGAGCATATGAGGCGCCACCGGCGTCAGGACCAAGCAGCGCACTTCGGGCGACACTATCGGCCCCCGGGCGGAGAGGTTGTAGCCCGTCGTCCCGGTGGCGCTCGACACGATCATCGCATCGGCGGTGTAGCTCAGGAAATGCTCACCGGCGACTGACACCCGGGTACTGATCGTGTGGATGCCAGAGGGTCGCGCCAGCACGACGTCGTTCAGCCCGGTTGCCCGCAGGCGCGCCTGCTCGTTAGCTCCGGCGGCCACCACCGCGTCGACCGTCATGCGCCGCAATAAGCGGTAATCGCCCGCCAGGAAACGCTCGAGGGCGTGGCGCAAACCCTCAGGCTCTACCGCCGTGAGGTAGCCGAACGCCCCGAAGTTGACACCGAGCACCGGCACCCCGGTCCCGAGTACCAGGCCCACCGCGCGCAGCATGGTGCCGTCGCCGCCCAGGCTCACCATCAGGTCCAGGTCTCCGATGCCGTCGCCCTGGCCGTCCTGCTGGGAGTCGGACAGCACGATGGTCTTGTGCCCTTCCTCCTCGAGCCACGCGGCGCTTGCTGCCGCCACCTCGACCACGGCCGGCCGGTCGGAGTGAGGCGCGAAGCCTATGCGGGCCACGTCAACCGAGCCCAGGAGGTGATGGCGGGACCGTCGGGACCGTTGTGGTCGCCGCCGTGGCCGCGCCCGCAGCCGTGGTCGCCGCAGCCGTGGTCGCCGCAGCCGCCGCCGCGATGTCGCCCAGGGGGACGGCGGGACCGGGATGTTGCTGGCCGGTAAGCAGGTGAAGGAAGAACTCCACGTTGCCCTGAGCGCCGAGCAGTGGCGAGGGCATGCCACCGGCGACCGTGGCCCCACCCCGTTCGAACGCGGCAGCGACATCGCACAGCACGCTGGCCCAGATCGCGGGGTCCCTTATTACCCCCTTACCCTTGGATACCGCCGCCCGGCCCGCCTCGAACTGCGGCTTCACCAGTACCACCAGGTCGGCTACGGGCCCGGCCAGACCCAACAGGGCGCCGGCAACCATCATCAAAGAAATGAACGACAGGTCGGCGACGACTACGTCGAAGCGGCGGCCCCCGAGATCGGCTGGTGTCAGGTGCCGGATATTGGCCCGCTCCAGCACCTCAACGCGACCGTCTGCGCGCAGCCGGGGCAGGATCTGACCGTGCCCGACATCCACGGCCACCACGCGGGCAGCACCACGTTGCAGCAAGCAGTCCGTGAAGCCGCCCGTGGAGGCACCGGCGTCAAGTACCAGCGCGCCCTGCACTTTCACGGCGAAATGGTCCAATGCGGCATCCAGCTTCTCGCCGCCACGACTGGCAAAGCGCGCCGGCGGCGCGCTGACCACAACCGGGTCCGACAGGGCCACCTGGCGGGATGCCTTGTCTGCCACGGCCCCCCCAACTAGCACCCGGCCCGCGGCTATAAGCGCGCCAGCCTCCGCGCGGCTGGGAGCGAGGCCCCTGCTGACCAGCTCGACGTCGAGACGCTTCTTGGCGCCCAGCTCAGGCCCGTCCCCCAGGTGGGCGGCGGCGGGTGGCACGCGTCTCGCCCGTGGCCGCTTTCGTGCTCCCTGAGCTGTTCCCCGCCCGTGGCGTCTTGGGCCGCGTCGTCCCCGAAGGCTGTGCCGTACCGGGCGCGTCTGTCACCCCCGGCTCTGCTGCCTTTTTCGAAGCCTTGCTTGCCCGGGCCGCCCGCGCCGCCGTAGCGGTGGGCCTCGTAGTCGTGGCGCCCTTGGTCGCAGGTGGCGTCGTCGTAGGGGGCGCCGTCGCAGGTGGCGTCGTCGTAGGGGGCGCGGTCGTGGGTGGCGTCGTTGTGCGCGCAGGGCCTCTGTTGGGCCGACGCCCGGGGGTGCTCTCAGCCGGCCCGGCCCGTCCTGGCCGCCTGGACTCATGCTCGCGACGGGAGGCACGTAGGTCATCCTCGAGATGCTCGAGGTCGCGGACGAGTACCGTCGCTCCTTGCCGGATAGTACCTATGACCTCGGCAGCTGCACGCCGGGTCTCGTCAACCAGCGTCTCGGTCTTTTCACGCGCCCGTTGCTCGGCCTGCTCGCGCGGGCCGAAAAGCGTTTCGGCCAGCTTGCGGGCTCGAGAGGCCGCCCCATTGACTAGGGCGCCAGCGCTCTCGGCACAGCGCCGAAGGTCGTCTTGGGTTGCCATACCCGAAGTGTAGGGCGGCGCAGGCCGGACGTTTGACCCGAGTGCCAATGTTTACGCTGCTAAGGTCCCCGAGTGGTCGCGCCCTGCAAGAGCCGGTTCTGCCTGGTGATATTCGACAACGATGGCGTCGTTGTGGACAGCGAGCCGATTGCCAGCCGAGCTATGTCAGCGACGCTTACAAGCCTCGGCTTTGCCGTCCTGCCCGACGATTGCGACCAGTGGCTCAAGGGAGGCACTCTCGAACGCACTCGTCAACTGGTAGAAGTGCGCTTTGGCCGGCGCCTCCCGGGTGATTTCGAAGCGCGCTACACGGCGGCTCTCAAGGTGGCGGTCACTGGCCAGCTTCGTCCGGTAGCGGGCGTCGCCCAGGTACTCGACCAACTGCGCGCTGCCGCCGTGCCCTACTGCTTGGCGTCCTCGGGCCGGCGCGAGCGGGTGCGCTTCACCCTCGAGGCGGCGGGCATGGCGGGCCGGTTCGGGGACCAGTGGTGGGGCGCCGAAGACGTCCCGCTTGGCCGGGGCAAGCCCTCGCCCGACATCTTTCTCGTCGCCGCGCAAGCGATGGGCGTTGCGCCCGCCTGCTGCGCGGTGGTCGAGGACTCTGACCTCGGCGTGCAAGCGGCCAAAGCCGCAGGCATGACAGCCTTGGGTTTTGCCGCCCGCACACCGGCTGGCAAGCTGTCAGCGGCAGACGCCGTGTTCACCGACATGGCCGAGCTGCCGGCCCTGATATTTGCCTCAGCACCGCGGGGAGCTGGCTCAGCTGCCTCGGGCACCGTTGGTTAGTACCTGCCCCAGACCGGTCGTTCCCTGGAGCCAGCGATAGCTAGTTCCAGATGGCGAAGCCGGTGTCCGGGTCGAAGAAGTGCAGGTTGTCAGTCTCGACTGCGAAGGTCGCGCGAGTGCCGGCCTTGAGCGACGAACGTGGGCTCACGCGCGCCACGCCTTCGGACTTGTTGCCCGCGGCGATCGGGAGGGCGGCGACTTCGTCGAGTTCCGAGGTGGCTCCCTTGGCAAGGTCGGTGTCGGCCGAGCGGGCCGTCGGCGCATCGATCAAGT
>Ga0335074_10001655_pt1 | contig 30172 bp, 29 predicted proteins | sample Lox_Sample_23_FD_206715 | JGI IMG/M metagenome (GOLD analysis project Ga0335074, IMG submission 206715) | Soil microbial communities from Loxahatchee National Wildlife Refuge, Florida, United States - Lox_Sample_2.3 | ecosystem: Environmental > Terrestrial > Soil > Wetlands | place: USA... | reverse complement strand
ATGACCGGCCCGCGCCGGACGTAGCCCAGCCGGCGCAAACCGAACATGCCAAGCTGCGCTTGCAGCAGATCGCAAATCTCGTTGAGCCGGTTCTTTCGCTCGTTGATCCCGCCGCGCGGATCCGCGCCAGCATCGGCCAGGAATCGCACGAGGTTTTGCGTTGCCACGGTCGGCGCATGCACCTGGACCGCCAGAAACAACCGGTTCGAGTACAAGAAACCCCGGAACAGGCTCTCGCGATAGGCCGCGTCCAGCTCGCGCGCGAAGGGCGCCCGATGCAGCCCCGCTTCGCAGCTCGAAGGCTCGGCCTCGCCGCGGCACTGGTAGACCGTCAGCTCGATATCTTCGGCCGCAATGTTCTTCAGCGCATTGTGCAGCCGGTCGAACCACGCGGCGATGTCGACCTCGTCGGCGGTGTCGGGGAACACCCCATCGGCCGAGAACATCGCCAGGACACCATTGCCCTTGGTCAGCACGACATCGTCAGCGATGTGGTCTTCGAGCAGAATTTTGTCGCCGAGCAGGGCCTCGGGGCGCTTAGCCACTTGACGCCACCTCGCGGCCTGACCGCGCCGGCTGGGTCGGCAGGCTTTGCAAGGTGCCGTATCCGGTGCACGCCGTCAGCGCCCATAGCCGCACCGTGCGGAACCAGTGGTAATCCCACGACGTCAGCCGCCGCAGCCCCAGGTGGATCGGGATCGCCGCCGCCCAGAACACGACCGGCGAGCGCCAGATCGTCGGTGCCGACAGTTCCAGGCCGGCGATGAACGTCACCATCACGTTCAGCGCCAAGGCCTCGAACGGCACGCCCCAGGTCAGCGCGGGGCGCGTCAAGGCGAGATACAGCATCTCGCGCCCAGCCATGTTCAGCCGCCGCCGAGAAACGTCTGGACCACCCAGGACGCACAGACCAGCACCGCGCCGCCGCCGATGGCACTCCAGAAGTGGCCCCAGCTGCCGTGCAGCATCGCGCGGGCGCCGGCAATCGCGACGGCAATGATCACCAGCGTCGTGCCGAACGTGCCGGTCACAAAGGTCGAAATTGACTGGACGATTGTGAGCCAGGACATGGACCTAGTTCCTTCCGGTTGCAAAGACGAGATCCCGGCCGGTCGGCGACGGCCTGGCAAACGGATCAGGTGCGGACGTCGATGATTGAGCCGCGGCAGCTCTTGCGGGCGGCACCGGGGCGGCGGCCTTCACCGCGCGAATGGCGCCGAGAACCGCACGCGTATAGCGGTTCGCGATCCCTCGCGACGGGCTGCCGGTGTTGTAGCGGCTGAACAATTCGATCAGCCGGGCGGCTGCCGCCACGGCTTTGCACGGCTCGAACGCATCGGCGATGCCGAGAGCCAGCAGCGACAGATTACGGCTGTTGATCTGCCAGGCGCCGAGGTCAACCGAGTGGCCGGCGGCGATCAGCCGCCGCGCCGTTTCGATCACACCCGCACCGCGCAGCATCTCACCCGAGGTGTTGTCATGCAGCGTCAGCGGATCAAGATCGCTTTCCTGCTGCGCGATCCCGACCAGCATTCCCGGGTCCTCGGCTGGGGCGCAGTGCAGCGCTATCGCCAGCGCGACGGGGATGCTCAGCGCCGTCATGGGCGCGTCACCACTGCCAACGCCGCGGCGTCCGGCAGTGCCGTTCCTCGATCAGAGGTTGCCGACACGGAGGCTGGTATTTTACACACGGGTAGCTGTCGCATGGAATCTACCTCCATCCGTCAGTTAGGCGTGGGGTCGGTGCTCGCTACACCATCCCCACGCCGCTCACTGGGTCGCCCCAGCAGGTCTACAGCTGCAAAGGCTGCCCCGGCATAAAACCATAAGTCAAGCGCGAGTTTGCGGGGCTCAGCGGCTGGTATGCAGTCGTCCATGCCCTGCTCTAGGGGCTGGACCGCGCTGCCAGGGGCTCATCAAAACCGCGGAAATCCTGGATGTCGGCGGATCAAAACTCCATCGCGGGTTCTCCCCCAAGACCGACGAGAGCCAATGCGCCGGTAGAAAACTGCATGACCGGTTCCAGCTTGATGGCCCCGTCAACAATACGTCAAATCCATTCCTGTGGGTGAGCCTCAGTGGATCGCTGCCGCATCCCCAATGCACCAAGAAGACGGCCAACAATCCGGTTGGTCGTCTGTTCGGAAGGCTCAATTCATTCGCCCTATTGGGTCAGCTCGAATGAATAGGGAGGCAAGCCAATCAAGGACCTTGGCGACGCGAATCTAATCGGCGCGGACGGAATCGGACCGAACCGCTACGTCCGATGTGTCAATTTCTGGTCGCAACCGACGATTTATTCGGAGAACAGGCTCTCCACTAGATAAAAAGCAACCCGCACCAGGAAATCGCAGGTCACTGCCGGGCGGCCGAGCTCAACGTCACTGAGATACCCATCCGATACACCCGCGCGTGTGGCGAATCTTCGTTGCGACAGTCCCGCCGCCTTTCGGGCATTCCTGATGTTGGCGCCGATACACTCCCGTCGCCAAGCCTGTTCCTCCTTGACCTGTTCCTCGTCAGACGCCGATGGCGGCTGTTCCGGTGGCCGTCGTGCCCGCCGCGCGCGCGCAGCCATGTCTACGATCCCCCCTGATAAACCGTAGTTTTTGGCGATTTACTGCAACCCAATCGGCTCCACAAATCGATTCGCGCGTCATCATGGGCCGTGGCACTGATTCGGACCCAAGCCTCAGACGGAGGCGGAATCGGGTTTTACGGCGGGATTTTGTCGCCGCTCATCTGGGATTGCCTGCAATAGGTACGGGGATCTCGGCGAGTTCATCTGCCCTGAGGTCGTCCGTGCGCCGTTTTCTACTTCAACGCAACCGCTATCACTCGCTGCAAAACGCGAAAACCTGGAGGTCAGGACTGACGAAACTAGGCTCGGATCCCAGACCATGCCACCTCGAAGCCCCATGATGCTGATGCGCTCCTATCGGAAGCGGCGGAGTGGACCGCAGGGAAGCCCGCGAATCGAGGACCGCGATCCGCCAGCGGTGAAAGACGGGCATGATGGCCATGCTCACCACGCCCGCTGATCGACGCGAGGATCCGCCCCCCCTCCCCTGCCCGCGCGGTGATGTTCTGGCTCCAACGTACGACGCAAGGCCCAGACCGTGCGGTCGAGGTTCAGTTCGCCGGCCTTGGCCTTGGCCACCATGCCGTGGAAGTAGCCGCCGGGGGTGCTCCGGAAATGCTCCGCCTCCTTGGTTGAGACGATCGCCAGCGCGACCGCGGCCAACTCGCGGCCCATCGCGATGCAGGCATCGCCCCACAGCGATTTCGACACCCCGAGGTCGTGCCGCAACCAGTCGGCAGCGTCGATAATGTCCGGCCAGGTGGGATTGGGCTGTTGTAGATAAGGCTTAAGCTTGGGCATCAGCCTGACCAGCTCATCCGGACGGATACCGTGCACCATTCCCTTCTTGGGCGGTACCGGCGGCACCGGTGCCGGGGATTGTGAGTGAGGCCCCTCCCCGTCCCCGCTACAGTCTGTGGCTGCGATTACGGTATCCTGGTCAGGATCAAGGCTTGGGTTGTAGTTGTATTGGTGGGGTCGGTTTTCCGGCTCCTTGGGGACGGAATCCACTACTCCCAACAGGATCTCAAGCCGCTCGCGCGCCGCGCGCTGCCTGCGTTCCAGGCTCTTGACCCCGGGCTCCATCTCGTCCGGGCACTCCACGTCTCTCAGTGCGCGCACGAGAGCTGATGTCTCTTGGGCGAGTGTGATCCACTCTTCGCCCGCAAAACCGTATTCCTGCGCCGTCTCGAGGATCTGGGTAATCGCCTTCCTGGCGATCGTCGCGCGCCGCCGCAGCCGCCCCATCGCGGCGCGCTCGGCTCTCCCCTCCTCCGCCAGCCGGACGAATTCGGCGTGGCGCATCGCGATCGGCGCAAGATCGAAGCCGTAGGCCTCCATGATATGCCCGGTCTTTTCGTGCCGCCGGCCGTAGCGTTTGCCGTTTGGGCTGTCCCTCATGGTGATCAAGCCGAGCTCGATCAGGCGGCGGTTGATTTCCTTGACCTGCGTCGGCGAGAGGCCGAGCGCCTCCTCCTGCATCGAGGCTGAGGGCCATACGATCGGCCGGCTGCCCTCGTCCCAGTCCTGCGGCTGGGTGAAGCGGAACAGCCAGTCGACCGCGTGCACGATCCGTGGCGAAATGCCAAGCCGTGGCGCCGCCGCTTTCAGGGCAGCCAATAACTGCCCCGGCGATTTGACCCCCTCCGGCAGGCCGGCGAAACTTTCCGCTGCCCGGTCGGCCTTCAAGAGCCCCGGCGTCATCCGCCGGAAGCCTGTGGGAGCATAGGCAAAGCTCCCCCGTGGCGCCCCTTGGGCGCTGTTATCGATATCCATCGCTTTCCCCCTCTGTGGTCGGATCGCGACGGGCACGCCCTCCCCATTAACGGAAACGGCAATTTCCGTTTGACAGGAACGGCGTCTACCGGCTAGGTTGGGGGCTGTGATTTATCCCAACGGTCGCTTTTAGGCCCGTCACGAATTTTCGAAAGCCCGCCCGGCAAGGCGGGCTTTCGTGTTCCTAAGTTGCTTCTTGCTAGGTGACTTCCCTCCCCCGTTCGATCAATTGCAAAAGCGCCTGGCTGCGGTTCTGCAGGCCATGACGTTCCTTGAGATCGTCGAGATAATTCACCGCCTCGCAGGGAAGATGCAGGGTCAGTTCCTTGTTCCCGGCCTCGACCTGGCGCTGCCGATAGGCACGAACGCGGGCGGCAATGGGCGCTTTGGTCGAAGGGGTGGGCATGGCGACTCTCGATGTGGTTACGAGAAACCGACAATAAGGCTAAATCTTGTGGCTGTCCACGAACGGACGTCTAAGAGTCGCGTCCATCTCGCGAAATCTTTTGAATTTCGTTGGTAATTACGATCGCAGAAATATCCTTGGTTGATGCCGGAATAAGCTGCGGCGAGTAGCAGACTCGGCCGCCGACCCGCGAATCGGGTGGCGTCGTAAACCCGCCGAGTGTTTTGTGCTTTCGTGCTTTTTGGCTGATGCCTAGTTGCGCTGCTGGCGGCGATAAGCCTCAAAGCTCAACCGCAACAGTTCGTTGAGCTTGAGATCGTGGGTGGCGGCGTAGGTCTTGAACTCGCGCCGGAAGGAGGCCGAGATCCGAAAATTGAGTGGCGCGAGATTGGCCTCTTTCGTCTCAGTAGGCTCCGGAGGTGCTGCTTTGCGGTCTCTCGGTCTTTGGGCGGCCCTGGGCGGCGTTACCGCAGGCTCTGCGGCCAGCTGTGGTACTGGCGGTACGGTAGCCAGGGCGGGGGCCCCTCCCCTGCCTGGCATATCCGGCGAAGGCGCGGCGGCACCCTTGATGGCGACGAGACCGGCGGACAGTTCGGCAGGTTTGCTTTTCATGCCACTGCCTTTCGTACTTTCGTGCTATCTGTTATTCGTGCTCTGAGGAACTCCCACAATTCGGCCATCTCCGATGCGCTCCGCCCCCGCGGGTCGATCTCCTGCACAGTGCGGCCGTCGATCATCGAGCCGGCATAGTCGACTCGGTCATGCACGATCGATGGTGCCACCCGCCCGTGCTCGGAAAGCGCCGCCATAGCCTGCACGGTGAGCCGAGTGTTCGGCTTGGCCTGGGTCACGGCGAACACGAATGGCTTGCCGGCGGCCTGAACCAGGCTGACGGTACTGCCGACGGCACGCAGATCGTGCGGGCTCGGCCGGGTCGGAATCAGGACCAGGTCGGCAGAGACTACGACCGCGCCGATCGCCTCGGTGATCGCCGGAGGCGTATCGACCACTGCCACATGGAACCCTGCCTTGGCCAGGAGCTCCAGCTTTTCCGCGAGCTCGGCGATAGTCGTCGGCGCCAGCTTCGGGACTTCCGCTTTCCGCACGTTCCACCAGGCCGATAACGAGCCTTGCGGATCGGTGTCGATGAGGACGGCAGGACCGTCGCCGGCGGCTTCAGCCGCGACGGCGATATGCGCGGCGAGAGTGGTTTTCCCGGCTCCGCCCTTCTGGCTTGCTAGCACAATTACGTACATTTTGGAGTTCTGGCTCGCGTCATTCCTGCCAATTTGGTTTGCCATAAAGCACGAAATCACGCAACAATCGATTCCCTGGTTTTTGTGCTTTCGTGCTAGGCTTATTAACAGACTTCACGTTTGCACGAAAAGCTGAAAGCGTGCTTCCTGTTTTCATGAGGGATGAAAGCGCGGCCGCGAATCATGGCAGGTGTTTGCTATTCGTGTTTGCACGAAAACACGAATAGCAAACTATAGTAGTACCCGCTTTCTGTTTTTCGTGCATGCACGAATGCCCGCGTTTTAGCCATGACCACCACCGGACGGAAAGGGTAGGGGTATCAGCGGGCTCCTGGGCTCTGATCGTGCTCGTCATTGCTTGGCGACCTGGGCGCGGCTGAGCCGCGTTCTGCAGCCGGCCATCAAGGACGCGGAATGCGGCCGCTGCCCCCCTTTGCCACACGTCGCGCGATTAAAAGAACGAGGAGCGTCCTGTCGCAGGTAAATCGCGGATATCAGGCCGGCCCACGGCGGGACGGAGAGCGGCGGAGGAGGGGAGGGGGCCGCGGCGGCCCCGATCGCCTAGGTTGGCACGTGCAGCGCCGCGAGGGCGGCGTCGAATGCGCGGTCAATCTCGGCCTGTTGCTTGACGGCGTTCGCGAGTTCGGCCTCAACGGCGGCGCGCTCGCGGCGCGTGAAGTAGCAGCCGCGGAGCTCTCTGCGCAATTCCTGGATGTGGTCGTAAAGATCGATCATCGTTTTCTCCTTGCGTGTTGAAAGACGGAAGGCGGGGGTCATGCCGGATGGGGCCGGGTCAACGACGCCGCAGGCGCCGCGCAGCGGGGCGCGGGGGAACCGATTTTGCCGGGTGTCGGACATAACTCGCGCGCAGGCGCGCTCGTTGCGCCCGGCAAAAATTGGCGGGACCGCAGCATCGTTGAGGCGGCCCGGTTCGGCATGACAGGCTGGGAATTCCGGCGAGACGGATCGGGTTCGGACAATCGGTGGGGGTAAAACAGCTCTCCTGTTCGGCGGGTGTCAGCGGACGGAGAAAACCCCGCCGGCAGGTCACCGGCGGGGCGGCGGGGTTGCCTCGCTAGTCGCGAGGCTCCCAGAGGGCGATGTGGGTGGTGCCGTCTTTGGCCTTCTCCTCGAGCTCGACCAGGCGGCAGCGCAACCAGTGGGGGCCGAAGGCCGGCGCGCCGATCTTGAGGTTGATATACTCCTTGCCGCTTTCCCTTGCGTTGGCACTCCAGCCGGCGCCGATCTCGTAGCGCTGCCCGGCATAGACCCGGTAATCGGGTGCCTTGTCGGATGTGCGCTCGACCGGGACGATCGTGAGCGCGACGTTGACGTTGAGGGTTCTGAAGGTGCCGGCATAAGCGCCGTCGTCAAGTTTCGAGAAGGTGCCGAGGGTAATAGCCATAACGCGTCTCCTTGGGTTGTCTCGCGGGGACCGCCCCCTGCGATGACGCGGGCCCGGGAGACCGCATAGGCCGCCGGTATCACCGCGAGCGGGCGAGCGGCCGCAGCAACGCGAAGGACCCGGAAGGCGGGAAAATTTGCAGCGCAGCGGCCGCGAGGAGGAGGGCGTGCCCTCCGGGGAAATTTTCCCGTCGCCTGGGTTGGAACCGGCGGCCGCGGGCTCCAGGTGTTGAGCGGCATGCAGGGACGGGTACCTCGGGAACGGCCCAGGGAGGCGGCGGCCTGGCGTATCCGCGCATCGGCTTCACGCTCGGCGCGTTTGCGGCTGGTGGCCGTCAATTGATCAAGCCGCGGGGATGTCGCTTTCCGGGTCGAGTGACGGACAAGTGCGCGTGGCTATGGGTCAAGACGCGCGAGAGAAGAATGGCGAGCCGGAGGGAGCTCCTCGGGCGGCGGAGGGCCGCTCGGCGTATGGCCCTCAAGATTGGCGCGCCGGAATTCGGCCAGGGAGTGGTGCTATGAGCAGCGTTGATGGCTCGGGGATCGCCGAAATCGGGACGCCGGAAGCGAGAGAGTTTCCGCCATGCCCCGGCGGTTGGCGGTAATCGAAGTCTTGAATGGGGCTTGATCTGGCTTGCCGCCGTTTTGGGGCGATCGCCGCAGAGCCCGAGGGTCTGATCGGCGCGGGTGTCGCCCCGTCCGGCGCACGATCGGCCGCCTGTTTGCGGCGTTATTGCGGGGAGCCCGCGAAAGAAGCCTTGGCCGCGCGGCGAAGGGCGAGCGGGACCGAGCGGTAAGGGACAGGATGGTCGACCGCCGCGCGCGCGGTCATGTCGGGACGACCGCGGGTCTGGCGGCGGCGGTGAGCTTGCGCGAGCCCCCCGCTTTTGCGGGCAGGTGCTGTGGGCCGGTTCGAGGATGTCGATGGTGCCGCGCTGCGGCTCGGCGATGAAGCACGTCATCGGCGGCGAAACGGCGCCGTCAGACGCCGCCCGCTGCTTGCGGCTCGGTGAAGCGCCAGAGCGGAATACCGAGCCTCGATGCCTTGTCGGCGAGGTTGGCGGCGATGCCGGAGCCGGGGAAGGCGACGACGCCGATCGGCAGCGCTTCGAGCATGCGGTCGTTGCGCTTGAAGGGTGCGGCACGGCCGTCGCGAGTCCAGTCGGGCTTGAAGAGGACTTGTGGAACTTTGCGATTGTCGGCCCAGCAGGCGGCGATGCGCTCGGCGCCGCGCGGGCTGCCGCCGTGGAGGAGGACCATGTCCGGGTGCTTGGCGCGGATCTTGTCGAGCGCTTGCCAGATGCGGGTGTGATCGTTGCACTCGATGCCGCCGGTGAAGGCGATGCGGACGCCGGCGGGGGCGTGAACTTCGATTGCCGCCCGCCGTTGGGCGGCGAGGAAATCGCGGCTGTCGATCATCGAGGCGGTGAGGGTGCGATGGTTGACGGCGGATCCCGACCGCGGCTGCCAGGCGGACCCGGTGGTGACCGCGAACAGCTCGGCGGCGTGCTCGCGGAAGAACTCGAAGGCGTTGCGGCGCTCGATCAGGCTGATGCCCTCGGCGATCAGCCGTTCGAGTTCGACCGACTTGACCTCGGAGCCGTCCTGCTCGCCCTGGCCGCGGCGTTGCGCCTGCTCGTTCGTATCGAGCTCGCGCTCGATGCGGTCGATCTTGCGGTGGAACAGATTAACGAACGACCACAGCAGATCGGCGAGATCGTCCTCGAGGCGGGTGCCGCTCAGCATCGCGCTGAAGCCCTCGACGATGGCGTCGAGCTGGGATTGGACGGCGCCGGGCTCGGGCAACGGGCGCGGATCGGGCTCGTCCTGGCCGAAGCGATGGCCGTAAAGAGCGAGTTCGTCGAGCAGATGCGCGGTCGCCGAGACGGTGTGATGTTCGTGGCCGGTGTCGTCGTCGCGGAAGGAGAGGGGGTTGCGGTCGTGTGACATGGCGGGGTGCCTTTCTGCCGGGGTTGTCGCCGCGCCGATCGCGGCCTTCACGGCGATCCCTTGGCCGGCGGCGGAGCCGGGTTGCACCCCCCGGGGTCCCGACGCGACTTGGCGCGTGGGGTGGGCCTTAAGGGCCGCAGCGCAGCGGAGGATGGCGCCGGGCAACGATTTTGTTTCGCGATGCAAAGCCGCCCCAGCTGACGGGGGCCTGCGCGATGGGTTTGGGGGCGGCGGCGGAAAATCGTTGCCCGGCGCCATTGCAACCCGGCTCCGCCGCCGGCAGATCGCCGCTCGGGAAGGCCGCGGGCGCGGCACTCGTGACGCCCGGCCAGGAAGGCCATCCGCGGGCACAGCCGCTCCTGCTCCCCCTTCCGGCGTCATCCCGGGGGGAGCATCGCCGGGGGAGACGGCGTGAGGGCTATAGGGCCAGAAACCGCGCGCGGTCGGCGGGGTCGTGGAACTCAGCGTGGAAGAGTGACCCGGCTTATGGGGTGATCAGCGTCGAATAGCGACCCGCCCCGCGAATCATCGAATGCTCCCCCTGGTTGTGCTTGGGGGAGCGTGGCCGGGGATGGTGACGGTGGACACGATTGGCCGGATCAGGCGGGCGTTCTGGGTTGATAAAAAGCCGATCCGCCAGATCGTTCGCGAGTTGAAGATCTCGCGTCAAACGGTGCGCAAGGCGATCCGGGGATCAACGACCGAATTTCGCTACGAGCGTCAGGTTCAACCGCAGCCCCGGCTTGGGCCATTTGTCGCGCGGCTCGACGCGATGCTGGAAGCAAACAGCAAGCGGCCGGCGCGCGAGCGGCTGACGGCGCGGCGGCTGTTCGAGTTGCTGCGCTCCGAGGGTTACGACGGCGCCTACGACAGCGTGCAGCGGCACGTCCGCGAATGGCGGCGACAGCACTCACAGCAGGGCCCGGTGTTCATCCCGCTGTGGTTTGCACCGGGCGAAGCTTATCAGTTCGACTGGTCGCACGAAGTGGTGGTGCTCGGTGGCGTGACCACCACGGTCAAGGTCGCGCATATCCGGCTCTGCCACAGCCGGATGTTTCTGGTCCGCGCCTACCCGCGCGAGACCCAGGAGATGGTGTTTGACGCGCATGAGCGCGCCTTCCGCCTGTTTGGCGGGGCCTGCCGGCGCGGCATCTACGACAATATGTCGACGGCGGTCGAAGCCGTTTTTGTCGGCAAGGAACGCCGCTTCAACCGTCGCTTTCTGGCAATGTGCTCACATTACCTGGTCGATCCAACCGCGTGCACGCCGGCGGCCGGCTGGGAGAAGGGCCAGGTCGAGAACCAGGTCGGCAATGCGCGCGAGCACCTGTTCACACCGCGGCTGCACTTTGCCAACTATGCCGAGCTCAACGCCTGGCTGGAAGCGCGCTGCCTCGCTCAGGCGCGCGAGAGCGCGCACCCCGAGCAAATCGACAAGACGGTGTGGGAAGTGTTCGAGGCCGAGCGGGCGAGCCTGATCGCCTACCGCGGACCGTTTGACGGGTTCCGCGAGGTCGAAGTCGCGGTCTCGAAGAGCAGTCTGGTCCGGTACGACCACAACCGTTACAGCGTCGCGGTCAAGGCGGCGCGGCGCACCGCGCAGATGCGCGTTTACGCCGAGCGCATTGTCGTCTGGTGCGACGGCGAGATTGTCGCCGAACATTCCCGCCGCTTTGGTCGCGGCCAGACCGCCTACGATCCCTGGCATTACCTGCCGGTGCTGGCCAGGAAGCCCGGCGCGCTGAGGAACGGCGACCCGTTTCGCAACTGGGACCTGCCGCCGGCACTGGCGCAGACCCGGCGCCGGCTTGCCGGGCATGACGACGGCGATCGCCAGTTTGTCGATATCCTGACGGCGGCTGCCGAGGCCGGGCTCGATGCGGTCGAGGCGGCCTGTGCCGAGGCGCTGTCGGCCAAGCTATTCGGCCGCGACGTCGTGCTCAACATCCTGGCGCGGCAGCGCGACGCCGCCCCGCCTCGGTCTGTGGCGACCCCGGCGGAGCTGACCCTGGCGATCGAGCCGGCGGCCGACTGTGCCCGCTACGACCGGCTGCGCCACCCGCCGCTACAACAGGAAGCGTACCGTGGAGCGGCATGAGATCATGGAGCTGCTGGGCCAGCTAAAGCTGGCCGGCATGCGCGCGGCCTATGACGAGGTGGTCGCCGCGGGGGTGCGCGCCCAGCATCCGTTTCAACGCATCTTCGGTGAGCTGCTGCTCGCCCAGATGGCCGATCATCGCGCCCGCTCGATCGCCTACCGGATGGGGGTGGCGCGCTTCCCGGTGATGAAAAATCTCGCCGAATTCGACTTCGCCGTGTCGCCGGTCAACCAGGGGCTGGTGCGCGAGCTGCACGAGGGCGGCTTTCTCGCCACCCAGCGCAACGCCGTCCTGATCGGCGGAACCGGCACCGGCAAGAGCCATATTGCCATCGCCATCGGCGCCAATTGCGTGCGCAACGGTGCCCGCGTGCGCTTCTTCACCGCCATCGATCTGGTCAACCAGCTCGAGGCCGAAGCGCGGGCCGGCCGGGCCGGAAAACTCGCCGACCAGCTGGTCCGCGTCGATCTCGTCATCCTCGACGAGTTGGGTTATCTGCCGTTCCCGGTCAGCGGTGGGCAGATGCTGTTCCACCTGATCAGCCGGCTCTACGAACGCACCTCGATCGTGCTGTCGACCAATCTCGCCTTTGCCGAATGGCCGAGCGTCTTCGCCGACGCCAAGATGACGACGGCGCTGCTCGACCGCCTCACCCACCACTGCGACATTCTCGAAACCGGCAACGAGAGCTGGCGCTTCAAAAATCGAAGCTAAGGCCCGGGGCCCGCGGATCGCCCCCGGGGGCCCACAGCGCCTCCCCACGCGCGCCGCTCCGTCGCTCGTGAGGGCACTGCGCGACGCGCGCGGGTCCCCTCCATGGACTCCGGGGACGACTGCTACGCAACCCCCGGTGTGGGTCGCAATTAGACGCTGATTCCGGGTCGCGCTTCGACGCTGATTGACAGGGGTCGAGCTGGGATGCGACGTGTGCGAGCATGGCACCGGCTCCAAGACGGCACAGATCGAGGTTGAAGTCGTTATGTACGGGCACGAGCTCGCGGACATCGATGCCGGCCGCCATGGCCCGTTGGCGCAGTCGTTTTGCCGCGTTGAGACCGGCCGCGTCGTTGTCGCGGGCGACATAGAGACGGCGCCACGCCGGGGCGAGATCGAGGGCGGCGAGGTGGTTGGCCGACAGCCCGGCGATCATCGGCAATGACGGCAGCACCGATTTGAGCGCGAGCATGGTCTCGATGCCTTCGCCGGCGGCGAGGATGTCCGCCGCTGGCACGGAGTGAGGCTGCGCCGGGCCGAAGCGCACGCCGTTGCCGAGCAGATGGCCGAGTGCTCGCCGGGGATCGGCAAGCGGCGCTTTGGCGGGCCGGCCGGGATCGAGCCAGGTGCGCTGGATGGCGGTGATCGCGCCGTCAAGATCGGTGACCGCGGCAAGGAGGGCGGGCCAGGTTTCGCGCGAGGTCTGTTCGGTTGCGCGGTAGTAGACGGAGGGATGGAAGCGCAAGGCGGGCCAGCCGAGCGGGCCGGTAATGCCGCGGGCGCGCAGATAAGCCTCGGCCAGGGTGCCGGCGATCGGGCGGCCGGCGCGAAACAGGCGGCGGGCGGCCTCGGAGGATCTGGGCGGGACCGGGGTGAGGGGAGGAGGAGGTTGCGGCGGCCGCGGCAAGGCGAGAAAGGTGCGGGCCTCGTCGAAGACTTCGCCGAGGTGCGCCAAATTGCGGTTGAGGCGGATCAGGTCGAGGAGATCGCCGTGCTCTCCGCTCGCGGCATCCGTCCAGTGGCCGGCGGCGCCGTGGCCGAATTCAGGGCCGGAGAGGCGGACATAGAGGCTGCGGCCCGGCGTGTTCATGACGTCGCCGACGACCCAGTAACGGCCCGACCGGCGCCCGTTGGAGAGATAGTGGCGGCACACCGCCTGCGCATCGCGCGCGAGGCGGCGCGCCAGATCGCCGGCCAGGTTGATCGGAGCCTGGCCCGGCGAAAGCCGGGCGCGCATCGCTTACGCGGCAGCGCGGGCACGGGCGCCAAGGAGCGGATGGCGGTCGAGGAGTGCGGCAAGGATCGCCGGGCCGCGATCTTCGGCGGTCGGCACGAAAAGCCGCAGGCGCCAGGCGATGATCTCCGAGACGAGACCGAGCGCCTTGAGCTGTGGAACCGCACCCCCGGCCTCCGCCGGGGCAGGCTTGACGAAGCCGGTGAGCTCGACGCGGTAGGCGCCCATGACCAGCGAGCGGCGGACCTGAAGATCGCCGACGAGATCGAGTACGGCGCCGCGCTCGATGACCGCACTCCACGCGTCCGCCGGCGACAAGGATGGACCGCCATCGACGCCGAGACCCTGATAGACGCGGGCGAGCGCTTCGGGGGTGACGAGGCGGCCGATCACGCGCTCGCCGTCATCGGTCTCGAAGCGGTAGACGCGCATATTGTCGGCCGGCAGCCGGTCCCAGATCGGCAGCAGCAGGCCGGTGATGATGTGAAACGCGCTCTCGGAGAATTCCGGGACCTGCGCGCATTCGGCTTCCCACAAGGGCGCGAATTCGTCCGTGGCGGCTTTGCGCCAGTGCGAGCGGGCGAAATGGTCGAGCGTCAGGGTCTCGCGCGCCATCGGCCGGATCAGGCGGGTGCGCGCTTCGACCCGGCCGTCATCGTCCATCAGGCTCGATGCCGGGACCTGCACCGAGGCGCGATGCGATTGCTCGTTGATCAGCAAGCGGGCGCCGGTGTCCCTGGCCAGGGCGAGCGCCTCGGCCAAGGACAGCGGGCGGTTGCGGTCGCGGCACTGCACGCGATAGCAGCGGGTTTCGGCGCCGGTTGCCGCGTGGGTATGCACGGTGCGACACTCGGCGATGCGGAAGCTCTCGGCGGTCAATGTCTCGACGCCGATGTCGTAGGTGCCGGCGGCGACGGCGGCCTCGATGCGCGCCTCGAGCAGTTCCTCGAAGGCGGCGAAGAGCATGTTCTGCAGTTCGATCCTGAGCGCCAGGATGCGGTTGAGGAACTGCGTGATCGGCGGCAATTGCTCGCGCAGCGATCCGTCGTGATCGACGAGATCGAGGCCGGTCGCGTCCTGGAATTCGGCGAGCGAGCAGCCCTCGACCCCGGATCCAGTCCGGGGCAGGTCCTTGCCGGCGTAAAGGATCTGGTAGAACTGGCGGAGCGCGGCCTTGGCGTAGGGGCTTTCGAGATTGTCTTGCGTGCGGAACAGGCCCTGGCCGCCGGTCTGGCGCTGGCCGCGGGTGATCGCACCCAGGCTGTCGAGACGGCGTGCGATCGTCGACAGGAAGCGCTTCTCGCCCTTGACGTCGGTCGCGACCGGACGAAACACCGGCGGCTGTTTCTGGTTGGTGCGGTTGGAGCGCCCCAATCCCTGGATCGCGGCATCGGCGCGCCAGCCGGGTTCGAGCAGGTAATGGATGCGCTGGCGCTGGTTTTTGCAGGCGAGATCGGCGTGATAGCTGCGCCCGGTGCCGCCGGCGTCGGAGAAGATCAGGATGCGCTTGTCGTCATCCATAAAGGCGGCGGTTTCGGCAAAATTCGCCGAGGCAGGCCGGGTCTCGACGCAGAAGCGGTCATGACGCCTGACGATGCGCCGCGAACGGCCGGTGACCTCGGCGACGAGATCTGTGCCAAAACGATGCAGGATCTGATCGAGCGCACCCTGCACCGGCGGCAATGACGCCAGATGTTCGATCATTCGGTCGCGGCGTTCGACCGCCTCGCGCGAAATGACCGGATTGCCGTCGGCATCGGTCGCCGGGCGCGAATGGAGGTTGCCTTCGTCGTCGCTGTAGAGCTCGAACAGCTGGGTCGGAAACGAGTGGCTCAGATAGTCGAGCACGTATTCGCGCGGCGTGATGTCGATCGTGAGGTCGCCCCATTCGGAGGTCGGGATCTCGGCCAGGCGGCGGTCGAGCAGAGCTTCATTGGTCGAAACCACCTGCAATACGCAGGCGTGGCCGTCGTCGAGATCGCGCGCGATCGCGGCGATCAGGGTCGGGCATTTCATCGCGGTTAAGAGATGATTGAGGAAGCGCTGCTTGTTCGATTCAAAGGCCGAGCGGGCAGCTGCTTTGGCGTTCCTATTGTAGGTGCTGCCGTCGGAGCCGGTGATGTTGGCAGCCTTGAGCGCGGCGTCGAGGTTCTTGTGAATGATCTGGAAGGCGTCGGCATAGGCGTCGTAGATGCGGATCTGCTCGGCTGTGAGCTTGTGTTCGACGATCTCGTATTCGATGCCCTCGAACGAGAGGGACCGGGCGGCGTAGAGGCCGAGCGCCTTGAGATCGCGGGCCAATACCTCCATCGCGGCGACACCGCCCTTTTCCATCGCCGCGACAAAATCGGCCCGCGTCGCGAACGGAAAATCACCGGTGCCCCAGAGCCCGAGCCGCGCGGCATAGGCGAGGTTCTGCACCGTCGTCGCACCCGTTGCCGAGACGTAGAGGATGCGGGCGTCATGCAACGCGTTCTGCAGGCGCAATCCGGCCTGGCCCTGCTGCGAGGGTTTCTTCTCGCCGCGTTCGGATTTATCGCCGGCGGCATTGGCCATCGCGTGGGCCTCGTCGAAGACGATGACGCCGTCAAATCCTGCCCCGGACCCCGATCCGGGGGCGCGGCCGAGCCAGTCGATGATCTGCTGGATGCGGCTGACCTTGTCGCCGCGCACCTGGGTCCGCAATGTCGCGTAGGTGGTGAAGAGGATGGCCTCGTCGAGCGTGATCGCCGCACCCTGACGGAAGCGCGACAGGGGCACCAAGTCGGAGCGGTAGCCGCCGACCGCGGTCCAGTCGCGCTCGGCGTCCTCGATCAATTTGTCGGATTTGGAGATCCAGACCGCCCGGCGGCGGCCCCGGAGCCAATTGTCGAGAATGATCGCGGCGACCTGGCGGCCTTTGCCCGCACCGGTGCTGTCGCCGAGAAACCAGCCGCGGCGAAAGCGAACGGCGTCCTTGGCATCAGCCGGTGCGGCCGCCACGAGGCCATAGGTTTCGTCGACCGTGTAGGATCCGGCGAGATGCGACGCATGCGCCTCGCCGGCATAGACCACGCTCTCGAGCTGCGCGTCGGAGAGGATGCCGGATGAAACCAGCCGCGGCGGAAGCATCGGCCGGTAGGAGGGGCGGGGAGGGGCGACCGCGGCCATCGCGGCCGACTGCACGAGCTTCGTCGGGTGCGGCTGCGCCCCCGGGATCCGGATCGATTGCAGCGCATAGCCTTCGTAGAGGCTCGCTGAAAACCGGGCGGATCCGTCCGGCTGCCATTCGCAGAGCCCGCCCCGGACCCGATCCGGGGTCTCATAGGCGAGTTCGGCGACATCGGGTAGGAGAGCCGGGCGTTTGACAAAGCCCTGCTCCGATCCGGGGGTGAGCTGCGGCGCTTTCGGCCGTACCGGCGTGCGCACCGGAAACACGGCCGGGGCGGGCAGGGGAGAGGCCCCGGTCACCGGCAAGCGTGGCGGCACCAGGCGAATGATGCGGTCGAGCAATTCTGCGGCATCGGCGCAGATGCCGGGCGAGGACGGGAACGCCCGGGGGTCGTCGGCCGGAATGCGATCGATGACGGTGAGCCGCGTTTCGATGCTCGTACCGTGGCGGACATAAGCCTTGCCCGCGATCCTCGCGGTGAAGACGATTCGGGCCATCTTCTGCAGCCGCACAAAGGCTTCGCGCCAGGCGGGCTGATCCGGGCCGAGATTGCGGCCGGTAATCGCCACCAGGCGTCCACCTTCGGCAAGACGCGCCAGCGCCGATGAAACGTGACGCATCGCGGCCTCGGCGAAGCGGCCCTCGACATGGGGTGAGGCCGAGAAGGGCGGGTTCATCAGCACCACACTCGGCCGCACCGCCGGATCGAGATGGTCGTGGATCTGCTCGGCATTGTGGCGGCCAACCTCGATGCCGCGGAACAGGCGGCCGAGCAATCCGGCGCGGGTCTCGGCGATCTCGTTCAAGACCAGCCGCGCCTTGGCGAGCTCGGCAAAGATCGCAAGCAGCCCCGTGCCGGCCGACGGTTCGAACACGAGATCGGACGGGGTCAGCATCGCTGCTTCGGCGGCAACAAAACCGAGCGTGATCGGCGTCGAGAATTGTTGGAAGTGTTCGGATTCCTCCGAACGGCGGGTCTGCGTCGGCAACCGCGCGGCCAAGCGCGTCAGCATCTCGAGCATAGCCCGCCCCGGACTTGATCCAGGGGCGGCGGCGGAACCGGCGCGCGTGCGCATCGGACCGCCGAATTTGCGCAGGAACAGCACCTGGGCGGCTTCGAGCGCTTCGTAGGCGTCTTTCCATGCCCACGCCCCTTCGGCGTCAGTCCCGCCGAACGCGGCTTCCATCGCCGCGCGCAGCGCGCGGCTGTCGATCGCACGGCCTTGGCCGAGCAATTGCGCGAGCAGTGTTGCGGTATGAAAAAGCCCCGAAACCTTGTCGGGTGGGGCCTGGGGCAGGAACAGCGGGAGGGTGGCCGCGTCGGGCGCGGCGGGTGTGAGGCCGAGCATGCGGGAGATCTCCGAGAGCGGGGCAGGGAACCCGGTCAGGCGCTCTCTCTCCTCCGTCCGGGTTCACCCGCTCCCGGCCGTCCTTTTCCTCGGCTGCCCTCAGCCGCGCGATGCAACGAAAAAGGCCCGCGCGGCGGCGGGCCAGGGTTCGGAAGATTTCAGTTATTGGCCGCTGCTGTGGTCGATCGGCGTAACCGGGGCGGCGGCGGTGCATCGCCCCTGCTTTCGGTCACCTGACCCTGCCCGACCCGCGGCCGCGACCGGCAGTCTGTGTTATGACCGCGCCCGCTCCCGTGTTCCGAAAATGCGCGTCAGGGTGCGGACGCCCCGTTGGGCGCGGCGCCGACCGGCTCGTCCTCGGTCAGGAAGGCCGGCAATTCGGCCGTCGCGAGGTCGATGTCGGCGGGCTCGGCCCTGTCAGGATCGGCGGCCAATGGAGCGGCTTCGCCGCATTGCGGATCCACGGAATCGCCCTCGACCGCACCGGCATAGGCCATGCCGGGCGGCAGCCAGGCCGCGGCGGCCTCACGCGCCGCCCGGTCGAGACCGATGCAGGCGGTGCTTGTCGCGGGATCGAAGGCGGTTTCGAGCGCCGCGGCGAGGTCCGGCTTCTTGTCGCCGGCATGATCTCTCGCCCAGCGCTCGCCGAGGATCTCCCGGCCGATCGCGAGGCCGTGCGCTTTCTTGACCCGGCCCCAATAATTGGCGGCGGTCGGCCGCCAGTAATCCGCGAACGGGATTGCCAGCCGGTGGCCCACGGCTTCGATGACCGGATCGGACCCGTCCTCGATCGCCAGCTGCGGCTTGAGGCAGAGAGCGATGCAGCGGGCGAAGAGCCGCTGTTTGGCCTCCCGCGACAATGCCGCGAGTGCCGTGAAGCCTTCCGTCGGCGGCAGTTTGAGCCAGTCGCGATCGAGCGCGTTGCCCTGGGCTTCGAGCAGGCGATCGGCCGCGGTACCGGAGAGATCGTTCAATGAGCTGCGCAATGGGGTCAGGGTCGCCCGCAAGTCGAGCGGGTGCGAGCGGTAGCCGAACCGCTCGAACAGATCGACGCACAACGCGTAGAGCGCCAAATCGAAGGCGACCTCGAAATTTGCCGCGAGATGGGTGCGGGTGATCTGCAATCGGTGCGCCTTGAGATCGTCGACCAGCAATTGGCTGAAACCGCCCTCCTTGCGCACTGCCTGCTCGCCATTCGGGGAACAGCGGCAGATGTCGTCGTCGTCGCGCGCCGCGAACCCGACCGTCTCGTCATCGCCGATGTCCTCGGTCGCCGAGCGTTGGACGAGCCCTTCATGGAGCCGAAATTTGCCGTCATCGCCGATCGTGACGATAACGCCGGCGATGGCGCGGGCCTTGTCGCTGTAGACGGCGAGATCCGCGACGGTATCGGCAAGCTCGTCGCGGCGCTCCTCGAGCCGGGCGGCTTCGGTCATCAACGCATCGGTCCACCCGTCCTCCGGGGTTTCCTGCAGTTCCACGAGACGCTGCTCGACGCGCTCGATCTCCTCAGCGATTTCTGCCGAAAGCTCGCCCGGTTGCGGACGGAGGCGGCGGTATTCCGCGGTGAAGTCGTACCCGGGATCGAGCATCGCCTTGGCCCAGGCCCAGTGCGTGCGCAATTCGACGGCCTTCTGTTCGAGCTTCTCGAGCGCCAGCCGGCGGACGAGGGCGGCATCGTCCATGAAACCCTCGTCGTCGCCGCTGAAGAGATCGCGCGTCACCGTGCCGCCGGCGGCCTCGTAAGCGGCACTGCCGACAAAGAGGCCGAGATCGGAGTCGACCGGGATGGCGCTCTGGGTCAACAGACGCCGCACGGTGTAGGGCGCGATGTAGGAATTGTCCTTGAGTTGATGCCACACCGCGAGCTGTGCGGCGTGATCGGCGCCAAGGGTGAAGGCGGTAACGGTTTCGATCCCGATCGCGCCGGCGCGGTAGGCGTCGAGCAATTCGGGTGCGAGCTTGCCCAGCCGCAGGCGCGGCCGGACATGCCGCTCCGAGACGCCGAAGCGGGTGGCGACCGCCTCAACTTTCTCGCCCCGATCGATCAACGCCGCCATGGCGACAAACTCATCCGCCGGCGAGAGGGCGGCCCGGATGCGGTTCTCCATCAGCGAGGTCTCAACCGCCGCCTCAGGGTCCTCGACCAGGCACGGAACCTTGAAATCGGCCGGAATGACGCCCTCGGCCGCAAGTTCCTGCAACGCCTTGAGCCGCCTGCCGCCGCCGGTCACAGCGTGGACGCCTTCCTCGCCGAGCGAGGGGTGAACGACGAGGTTCTGCTTGAGCCCGCGGGCGCGGATGCTGGCCTTGAGCTCGGCGTCTTCAGCGGCCGAGGGCGGCGTCTTGCGGACATTGGCCGGGGACGCCACGAGCTTGTCGAGCGGGATGTTCCGGACGGCAGATGGGGTGGTCATCGGGTGCTCCTGCGCCGGATGGACAGAGCCCTCTCTCGTCCTTCTGACCCGGCACCCCGCTCCCTCCCCACTTTTCCTCTCCGGTTCGGCCAACAGCGCGGAGCCCATCACGGAATAGAGGCCGGTCCGTAACGGACCCGAGCTGTTTGTCTACGTAACAGGCGCCTCGAACGTTAGCGCCGACGCCAGGCCGAGAGCTTTTGAGTTCGGCATTTGAGTTCGGCCTGCGAGAGGGCCAGCCCTCTCGTGCTCTCCCGGAGTATTTGAACAAAGAAAATTGTCCATGGTAGGAAAGGGACACGGTACAGGCTGGAGAGCCGATGACCGTCACGGAAATGGGGCCGGTGACGGTGCACGCTTACCGGCCCTTTTCATCATGCCGAAAGTTTTTGCGGACACTGACTGCTGGCGAGGTAGCGCGCGGCTGGAATAAAGCGTCGAGGCGAAGACGACGGTAATCTCCGCGATCACCGTAACAGCGGCGTAATGCGTCGATGCGACGCCAAAACCCGTCTCAATTGGATTGAATAACTCGCCTTGAGGCGATATCAAGCAAGATCTGGTAGCTGTCGAGATGCTTTGTACCCAATGTGCTTTTTACGGCTGCACCCGGATCTCGACCTTCGATCAAGATCTCGCAAGCCAGCATGCCGTGCTCGCGGCGGCAGGCTGCGTGGTGATCCTGGTTGAGCAGGCCAGCGTCTATCGTGGTCGATAAGCAGGCTGCTGCCTCGGCAACGGGAGGGGTCGATGCCGATCAGGGCTGAGATGCGGGGGTTCTATCCCAGCGATTGGCCCCAGATCAGCCGCAAGGTGCGGTTTGAGCGCGCCGCCGGCATCTGCCAGGGATGCGGCCGGCCGCATGGCATGACGGTGCGCTGTCTGCCCGACGGCCGGTGGTTTGACGCCACGCGTCGGACCTGGCGCAACGGGCGCGGCCGGCCAGCCCGCTGGCCCGATCTTGTCGAAACCGCTCGGATCCGCCACACCCGCGTGGTTCTGGCCGCCGCCCACCTCGATCACGACCCGCGCAACAACCGGCTGCGCAATCTCAAAAGCCTGTGCCAGCGCTGCCACATGATCCACGATCGCCCGCACCACCTGGCGCAGCGGCGGATCACCTATCTCTTGCGCCGCGCCCTCGGCGATCTGTTCCTCGGGCCGTACTCGGCTTGGTTGGTGCACACGCCGATGCGGTTTGCGAGACGCCCAAACGGCATGCTCGATGCCGTCCATTCGTCCGGGATGGCATGACCGAATTCCGTCGCAGCCCTGATGCCGTCGTTCGAGGCGGCGCCGACCGCCAGGGAAATGGGGCCGGCGGTCGTGCAGGTTCGCCGGCCCTTTCGATTGATTTCCGAGGAACGCCGGCTAATCGGCGATCGCTGCCCCTAGTTTCAACTGCAGCAGAATGCCCGTCAGGATGCTGCCGGAGTCGTCATGGACGGCGACCCCATGGTGATCGCCGTCCTCGATCAACTGGCGCGCCCGCTTGAACGCTTCGAATTCGGTACGGAAATATTCGGTCAGTTGCACCGCGTCCCGGTCCCGTGCCCCGCTCACCGGGCCGTCGTCGTAGCAAATTCGGTATACCATCTCGTTCCCCAGGTTTTTCGACAGGACGCCGGCTTTCCCGCGGTGTTCTTAACATTCATACTTTCGGGCCGATGCCTCAAAGCGCCGGTTAATTTAATGTTTCAGGTTTTCGTAAACATGCGGGTAGCCGACAGAGGCGATTGCTGCGCACTCTTTACGGCGACAACATGACGTTTGCGAAACGGTGGGTAATCGACCGGGTGATGACAGTTTAATGACACAATTTCTTTGAGCAGCACCACAAATAGTGGTTTTAGAACACGTCACGGTGACGAATATTTCGTGCCGCCAGGCGCGCCCGGGCGGCGGGCAGGGAGGTTGGGCGCGGCATCGTCCGTCAGGATCTGCGCTGTGGCCGCAGCAGAGGGCAAGTCTCTCCCGGGAGCGACATCAATTCGCCGCGTAACCACCCTGGGCGTAATTCGGCCCAGTGATCACGATGCCGGTCGCCGGGGCATCTTCTATCGGTCTATGCCAGAGCTGTCTTTACGAGATATTTGTCACCAGCGCGCACTCTGGACGCGACTAGAGAGTCAGCTGGCGAATGGCTGGCGAATGCGACACCAGCGTACCCTTTCGTCTGTGAAGGATTGAATAACCCGAATTTCCCTTATGGAGACCTTGCCTATTCGGGATAACCACAATTGTCCCGAATGCCAAACACCCGCGGCGTTAGCGGGGTTTTCGGGCGTTTTGCTGCCGTCGCCGCAACGTCGCGTTCCGCCGCCGGGACCGTCGCCATCGGCCCGAATCGCCGCTCCGGCAGCGCCCGGCCGACGGCCATTCCAATCTCGGGCCAATCCGCTGACCGGCGCCGCAAACCAGGGTTGATCAGGTGCCGGGCCGGTCGATCCTTGCGCGCCAGGACCGCCAGCCGATAGTACCGGGCGCGCGCCGGCCAAAGCCGATGCCGGCAGAGCGCGCCCCACGGCCACCCCACAGGAGGTGCGATGCCGAGCAAAACGCAAGCGAAGACCGCCAGCCCGGGCAGGCCCAACGGCCTGCAAAAGCCGCTGCAGCCGTCGGCCGCACTCGCCGCGGTCGTCGGCACGGACCCGCTGCCGCGCAGCGCGGTCGTCAGCAAGGTCTGGGAATACATCCGCGCCCACAATCTGCAGAACCCGGCGAACCGCCGCGAAATCCTCGCCGACGACAAACTCCGCCTGGTCTTCGACACGGACAAGGTGACGATGTTCGAGATCGGCAAACACCTCTCCGCCCATCTGACCTGACCAGGGGCGGGGCAACCGCGGGCGGCCGCCATGCGGGTTGCGCCTCTCTGATGTGACTTTCGCTCGACGATCCCCCTCGCAGGCAGCCCCGCGAGATGCGCGGCCGCGCCCAGGGGCCGCTCGAGAGCGCGCCGCTGCGGCCGTGGCCCGGGTTCTTCCGGCATGGTCAGATCGTGATAAAGGTGTTCAACTTCGCGCGGACCAGCTGCGCGATTGTCGGCGGCAGGGTGGCGCCGGCATATCGCACCGGGCGGACCTGGGTGTCGATGCTCCGAATATGGCTGACCAAAATCTCGCCGGCGATCGGCAGACCTGGCGGCAGCACGACGCTGGTCGGAAACGGTCGGACGCGCGACGTAATCGGGCAAACGACGGCCAGGCCCGTGTTCTCGGTGAAGGTAATCGGAGAGACCACCAGAGCCGGTCGGCGGCCGGCTTGCTCCCTCCCCTTGGTCGGGTCGAAATCTGTCCAGATGAGATCGCCAGTATCGGGCACATAGGCCTGAGCCGTCATTCCTCAACCGCCTCGCGACCAACATCCGGTCCCCAGTCATATGTCCCGGTGTAGGCGGCTCGCCATTCTTCCGCGCTCTTGCCCCGGAACAACTCCTCCAACGTGAAGTGCGGCGCCGTGCGGCGGATCACGATATCGCCGTCACGCGTTTCGATCTCAACGCGTTCGCCATCGTTGAGGCCGGCTGCCTTCACGATCTCGCCTGGGAGGCGGATGGCCAGATTCTTCCCCCACTTCCCTATGGTGACCTGCATCGGCACCTCCCGCTTCAGCGAGATATTCCTAGCATATCCAGAGACCGCAGGACCAGGAGGGTCCGCGCACACGGCGGCGACTAGCGCTTCAGCGCCACGGGCCGAAGATCAAATGTCTTCATCTATCCCCATGGCTAGAGCGCTGCCGCTTTTTTCGGCACGGCGGTCGAGGCCGCGCGGCCGCGCGGGCGGCGCGGGTTCTCAACCGAGCTATCCCCGGATTTTGGGGATAGCGCCAGCCTACATCTTGTTTCCTGGTTTACCTCCGGCGTGGTGTCCACATTTCTCGTAATAAACGGGCTCCGATCGCGGGGGGTCATATTGCGGGAAATGCAGACGGCGGCGGCGATAACGGACTAGCCCACTCCTTGTGGTCGAAGGCAGCAATGTTTGAGGCGTCGCCGATCCTTCTCGGCACGCTCGGGAGCTTGGCTGCCGGGCTTACGACCGGGGTCGGCGCGCTGCCGATTTTTGTCGTGCGACGAATTTCGGACCAGACGCAGGACGTCATGCTCGGCTTTGCCGCCGGCGTTATGCTAGCCGCGTCGTTCCTCTCGCTGATCCTGCCCGGTCTCGACGCCGCGCGCAGCCAGGGTGCGGGCGAGATCGGAGCCACCATCTGGATTATCTGCGGCTCCTGCTGGGCGCTGCCACGCTGTGGCTGATCCATCGCTATGTGCCGCACGAACATTTCGTGCTCGGCCCCGAGCGACCGCATACGGAGAGATTGCGACGGATCTGGCTGTCGTGATCGCGATCACGCTGCACAACTTCCCAGAGGGACTGGCCGTCGCCCTGCTGACGCTGGGATGCTGACCGGTCTTGTCGAACCGATTGGCGGCCTTTTGGGCGCCAGCGCAGTAACGCTGGCGCACTCCCTGCTGCCGTGGAGACTGGCGTTCGCGGCGGGGGCGATGATCTTTGTGATCAGCGATGAGATTATCCCAGAGACGCACCGCAAGGGAATGGAGACCCACGGCACTGCTGGCCTGATGGTCGGGCTGGTCGTGATGATGTTTCTCGATGTCGTGCTCGGGTAAGCACCCGGGGAGGACCGGTGCACAGCCTTCGCCAGTGCGCTTCGAACCCGCCAGAATGGCTGAATGGTCTATGCGACGCGCTCGTAGGGACGACGCGTTACCTTCTCCATGTTCTTGCCTTCGATGCGGATCAGCCGGGTCGGCGCCTCGCGGCGCGGCGAATGCAGATCGCCTTCGTTGTAGAGATAGGCGTCACCTGGAACGAGCCTGTATTCGCGCACCGGCCGCGCCTGGCCGGGCCGGCCTTCACCGGGGCGGTCAACCGGAAAATAGTCGGTCATGATTGTGTCGCCCTTGGCCTGGCCATAGATCGCCCAGTAGGGGCCGTGATCGTGCGGCGGGCTGGGCCGACCTGGTGCGTCCTTAGAGTTGTAAAGAGCCTGCGACGACCGGGCGCGCCCGGCGGCTGACGCGCCCAGGCCAGCGCGCTCATCGACGTGTTCTCTTGGGCCGTCAACAGGGCATCGAGCGCCTCGGCCGGGGCGGGAAGCAAGTCTCGGGTCAGCTGATGCGCCACCTGGCGTTCGGCCGATATCATAGCGGCGGCGACCAGCCGCTCGATGATGAATGGGCCGGGCACGATCAGGCGCCGCCGGCGCAGCTCGTCCATCAAGGTCGCCGCGAGCGCGGCGGCGCTCGTCGTCGTGAGGGCCACGGGCAATAGCCAAGCGAGAATCTCGCGGCGATGCTCCAGCGCGAAGGTGGCAAATCCGAAGTCCTCGCGCAGAGCATCGAGTTGCTGATATCGCGTTTGAAAGCGCGCGGCGTAGGCCGCGAGGGCTTCCGGCGTGATGTCGATTTGGTCGGCGACAAAACGAAGCGCCGCCGCCGGTATCAATTCGCCCGGCCGCAGCAGCCGTCCCGGATAGCGCAGCGCACAAAGCTGCAGAGCAAAGCCCAGCCGATTGCGATCGCGTCGCCGCTGGTGAATCGCCTCAAGATCGGTATCGGTCAGGGTCCAGTATCGAACCAGCGTGGCCTTCTCGGTTGGCAAGCTGAACAGCTCATCGAGCTGTGCGGGCGTCAACGCACGGCGTCTCGGCATCGCGGATTGTCCCAAATAAAGTGTAGGCTGTTCGGCACGATACGCGACCCTGCAGGATCAACGGATTGCGCACCGCCAAACCGGGAGAGTTCAATTGGGACAACGAGCGGCTCTTTATTGCCGGGTCTCGACTGCCGATCAGTCCTGTGCCCGACAGGAACGCGACCTGACCGCCTTCGCGGCACGGGCGGGCCACGAGGTGGTTGGCGTATTCAAAGAAACCGGCTCGGGAGCCAAGCTCGACCGCGCCGAGCGAAAGAAGGTGATGGCGCTGGCTCAACGCCGCGAGATCGATGCGATATTGGTGACCGAACTTTCCCGCTGGGGACGCAGCACCCTTGATCTCCTGCACACGCTGAAGGAGCTTGAAACTTGGCGCGTGTCGGTCATCGCGGTGAACGGCCTGACTTTCGATTTGTCGACGCCGCATGGCCGGATGATGGCGACGATCATCTCCGGCATCGCCGAATTTGAGCGCGAATTGATTCAGGATCGGATCCGCTCCGGCATCGCCGCCGCAAAGGCGCGTGGCAAGCGCCTCGGCCGTCGGCCCGGACAGCGGCCGAAATCCGATCGGCTAGCTCCGAAAGTGCTTGCACTTGTCGCTACGGGAAGGAGCTACCGCCTTATCAGCCGCGAATTGGGACTCAGCAAAAATACCGTCCTCGAGATCGTAAAGCGAAACCGAGCGATATCAGCTTGATGGTCCGATCTAGGCTTTTCACGTGCCCGCGTCTTGCGGTAATCGAATTGCAGCCCTTTACTTCTCACGTGACCATCACGGCGGCTTGATACCCACTGCACAATGATGGGGAGTCGCGATAAAGAAGGTTCCATCAGCTTCGGCCTCGGCGACCGCGGACTCCCATTCGGCGCTTTCCTCCGCTGTCAGGCCTGAAAGAATCATCCGCTTCAAAGGAGCGATCCGAGAAACATGGGACGCATGGACGGTAGTCATTTGCGAAAAGCAGGTTAACCCGACGAGCCCCGCTCGACGGAAGCGCTGATATAAACTTGCGTCCGCGCAACCGCCCGGGGCGGCGGGTCCCCTTCCAGCTATATCCACCTTGGCGCGGAGGCCTGGGCTGAGCGCTGCATTTGTCCACCATGGCACGTCGAGAGAACGGACAATGGCGGCGATGCGTCCGCCCGGCCGCGTCACCCTAACCAACTCGGAGAGCATTCGGTCGGCATCGCCCTCCTCCATCACCGTGAAGGAGAGCGCGACATCGACGCTGTCGTCGGCGAGCGGGATCGACTCGGCGTTCCCTTCCCGAAAACTGATCCGATCGGCGAGACCGGCTCGCTTTGCTAACGCTTCCGCTTCGCGGAGCAGATAGGGGCTGATGTCGACATCGATGATCTGATTGGCGCCCGCAGTCCTGCGGGCGATCTCGCGGATAATGACCCCCGACCCGCCTCCGACTTCCAGCACCACCTCGTTCGGCCGGATGTCCATCAGGTCCAGCAGGCTTTTCGCCATCGTCAGGTAATTCGAGGGGCTGCGTTCTTCGAGCATCGCGACAACACCGAGAAGCGGGCCCCCGAGGCTGATCGTGCAGTATCGCGCGCTTAAAGTTGTAATGAGCGGCTCCCATTGCGATGGCGCCAAAGAGAGCGGCATCAAGAAGAGCGGCGGGCCGGCGCCGCGGATTCGATAGGTGATCCCGGCGACCTCGCTCTCGGGTTCAGACAATCCGATCGCCGGGAGCGGATGGCGATCGAGAAAGTCGAGCATTGCGGCACCGATCTCCACGCCTCGATCGGCGATGACATCCGACCAAGGCAGCCATTCATAGCCCCGCAAAATATGAGCCGAGACGCTTGGAAGCTTAGCCGTCAGTTCGGCCGCTCCGCGCGCAGCTTGGCCTTGGTCGCCGGCGACAACCAACATCCGCGAGGCCAAACCGGCGAGCGGAGCTAGGTCCAGCACAGGGGGAGAGATCACCGTCAGAGATGCGACCCGGTCCGGACGGAGGGTCGCCAAGTTGTGCCAATCCTTAATCGGCGGCGGTCCGCCGGCGGCAATGTGTGCTCGCTCGATGCCGAGATGGCGAAACAAATCGAGCAAACAATCCTCGATCGGTCGGGCTGCTTCAGTTCTCATGTTTGCCCCCGCAGTGTATGTAGGGTAAGCGTGCGGACGCCGAGAAATTTTTGGCGGCGCCAACTCGTTCGGTCGATGGACCTTCCCGGCTCGAAAAAGGACCGAGTTTCGGAGAATGCTGCCCAGGCTACCTGCTGCTGTGGGTGGCGGTCTTGTTCGTGATCTTCCAGACGCCGTTGATCCTCAGCAGATTGTGGAAATCGAGCCATTCATCGGATCTGCCCTTGAAGCTGAGGTGAACCGAGGCAGCATCGCCCACCTGCGTCAGCGAGATAATTCGACCTTCGATATTTTTCCTTGGCGGCGCAGCCCAGTTCTCGAAGCACTCAGAAATTAGCTTCTTGTGAAGGGTGCCTTTGGCATCGATGAAGAAGATCCAGGCGTCCTCGTGGAATGCTTGCCTAAATTTGCTGATGTCGTTATCATTAAATCCATCGATGTAGAGTTTTACCACACGAACGATCTCGTCGTAGTCAGCTGTTCTTGTGGTCATGTGATCTCCCTTCGCCGGGTTATTCGCGGTGTTTCGAGGGTGGATCGCGCGGCGAGCGGGCTTAAGTTTAATACCAACCCAATGGCCGCCGCCAAGTCCTGCTTTGCGTGCTAACCGGCCCGTTTAATTGGATCCAGGACCGCATCGGCCGCCGCAAGGGCGCGCGACAAACGCTTTGGCCGTCAGCCCGGACAGCGGCCGAAATCAGATCGCCTCGCGCCAAGATCTCCTCGTCGCCGCCGGGCGCAGCTGTCGCCTGATCGGCCGCGAATTGGGGCCGAGCAAGAATACCGTCGCGGAAATCGTCAAACCGGCTCCGCTGAGGGATCACCCACGAACCTCAAAGTTCCCGATATATCCGCTTAGCGTGAATCCAGAACCCGTTCTATGGCGTGACCCCATTACCGGATCGAGGGGATCGACGGGCTTGAGCTGCATCACCTCTATCGGGCGATGGCTTGGCTCGGCGAGGCGATCGCCCCGGCCGAGCCCGGCGCGCCAATGACCCCTGGGGCGGCGCGCTGCGTCAAGGACGTGATCGAGGAGCGGCTGTTCGAGCGCCGCCGCGATCTGTTCAGCGATCTGTCGCTGGTCTTTATGGATACGACCAGCCGGTCGTTCCACGGCGCCGGCGGCGCGAGCCTGGGGGCTTACGGCCACTCGAAGGACCATCGGCCAGACCTCAAACAGATGATCCTGGCGGTCGTCATCGACGGCGACGGGCGGCCGATCTGCACCGAGATGCTGCCGGGCAACACCGCCGACGTCACCGTGCTGTTGCCGATTGTCGACCGCCTGCGCGAGCGCTTTCATATCGGCCGGGTGTGCGTCGTCGCCGACCGCGGCATGATCTCGGCCGCGACCATCGCGGCGCTGGAAGAGCGCCGGCTGGAATACATTCTCGGCGCCCGCGAGCGCAGCAGCGCTGTCGTTCGCCGGCTCGTGCTCGAGGATGAAGCGCCGCTGACGCCGCTGCTGGTCGAGCGTGCGCGGGGCGAGACCCAGCTTTTCGTCAAGGAAGTCAAGATCGGCGAAGCGCGCTACATCCTGTGCCGCAACCAAGCCGAGGCGGAGCGCGACCGTAGCGAGCGCCAGGCGATCGTCGCCGGGCTCACCAAGCAGTTGGCGCGCGGCGACAAGGCGCTGATCGGCAATTCCGCCTATCGCCGCTATCTGCGCCGGTCGGCGAGCGGCGACGGCAAGCCGGGACCGGCTTTCGAGATCGATCCCGGCAAGCTCGCCGAGGAGGCGCGCTTTGACGGCGTCTTTGTGCTGCGCACCAACGCCCGGGTGACGCCCTTGCAGGCGGTGTTGCGCTACCGCGATCTGCTGCAGGTCGAAGACCTGTTCCGTCGCGCCAAGGCGATCCCCATACCCACCTGAGTTGAAGCTGACTCGCCAAAAGGATTGCATTGGGGCGTGGCGGTAAGTAGCAGATGTTGTGGTTGGGGGACGGGGTGACCGCAATGCCTGCTCTGAGGATCCGGGACGACATCAGTTCGGATGAGCTCCGCCGGCAAGCCCGGCGAGACGGTAACGGCCGGGTCAGCGCCC
>Ga0335074_10001654_pt1 | contig 30183 bp, 24 predicted proteins | sample Lox_Sample_23_FD_206715 | JGI IMG/M metagenome (GOLD analysis project Ga0335074, IMG submission 206715) | Soil microbial communities from Loxahatchee National Wildlife Refuge, Florida, United States - Lox_Sample_2.3 | ecosystem: Environmental > Terrestrial > Soil > Wetlands | place: USA... | reverse complement strand
CTGCGGTCGTATGCCGCAGAGGGTTGTCGTGCAGATTGAGTGACGCAGTAGGATTAGGGTTTGTTCGAAAATAAACGAATCGGAATGCACGGTCGAACAAGCCCTAAGCTTTTGCTTTGAGCGGCAGCTTTGTCGGCGTGCTGACGCACTTATCTGCCGACGCTGCCTTACCCGGCGACCTGCGCCCGCCGACCTCTTCCGCCGGAAGCGGGGAAGGTCTCCGTATCCCGTGTCTCCGGCACGACACCGAACCGCAACATGTACTCTCGGAACTTCTTTCGCTCCGCCGCGGGATCCAGGCCATGATCCTCAAAGCGATAGCTGTGCGCGCCGTACCCGCCGTTTGGCTGCGCCGCCACCAGTTGCTCCATGCACCGCATCGCCGCCGAGGGCAGCGGCAACCCGAAATGCCCGTAAACCTGCTCCACCGTGGCAACCGGGTCGGACACCAGGTCCAGGTAATGCACGTGACACACCGGCTCCCGCAGCCCGGCTTCATCGCCGACCGCGATCATCCGGCGCGTGCCTTCCAGCCAGCGCAGGCTCTCCGCGCGGCCGATCTCCTTCGGGTCCAGGCCGCGCGAGAACGGCCGGCGCAGTACCTCGGTCAGGTGGGCGACCGACAACAGCACCTTCACCGGGTCACGATGCACGAACACCAGCCCGGCATCGGGGTAAACCGTGCGGATCGCCTCGAGGGCGAACAGGTGGTCCGGGCATTTCAGGACCCAGCGCGGGCGCGATCCCGGTGCCGCCTGGTGTTGCAAATGCTGCAAGAACCGCCGGTGGAAGCGGTACGCCGGCAGGTGCCCGCTGGGATCGGCTTCCAGCCAGCTTCGGTAGGAGGGAATCCGGTAGTTGCTGTCGAAGCGCAGGCTACGGAACACATGGGCCGTGATTTCCGAGCATTCCTGGGGCGATGTCGCCTCCATCGGATGCAGGCCGCGGAATTCCGGTGCCAGAGCTTCGAACGCGTGCAGCTTGCCGGCCACCTGGGCGGCCCGCCGGTCGCGTCGGCCTGGCGGAGGGGCATAGGGATAGATCGTCTCGTACACCAGGGGGGCGCGGTTGGCCGGATCCTCCAGCATCATCCGGTGCAGGAAGCTGGTGCCGCTGCGAGGCAGGCCGGTGATGAAGATCGGCTGGCCAACCGGCTCGTCCAGGATCTCCGGCCGGGCATGCTCTGCCGCGCGGAGTTCCAGCAGATTGACCAGGAACCGCACCACGTCCCAGCGAGTGGCGAACCGCCCCACCAGGCTCAACCGCGCCTCATCGGCGCAGGCGCCCAGGAAGCGGTGCAGCGGCTCGGTCAGGTCCACATCGCCAAAATCCTCGGCACCCGCACGCCGGCGCGCGACGCGGATCAGGGCGTCGATGGAGAATGGGCGGTCCAGCAGGCCGCATTTGTCGGCCACCGCGTCGGCGAGCCTCAGAACCTGCGTCGGCATCGGCAATGCGGACACTCCTTTCGTGACCCCAGCGAATGTTTCATACCGAGCTTGATCTCGCGCCACCCGAACTCCTAGCCGTTGCCACGCAGACGTGATCTCTGTCCTCGGCATGTCAACAGCGCAATGGTGTACGGCGCCCATGTATCGCTAATGTTTCCGGCGCTTGGCGGAGTTGACCCCCTCGCGTGCCAGACCTAACTCGGCGCACGGTGCAGGGAAACGCGTCGGAGGAGCGTCTTCGCCGCGAAAGGGAGTGGGCGAATGACGCAAACGGCCATCCATCGCCGCTTGCTGGTGGGCGCGACATTGCTGGCCGTCGCGGGGATGCGGTCCCGCGCGAGCGCGGAAGTCCCTGCGGGCGCGGTCGCGCCGGTCCAGCAACTGTGCGACGGGCTCCTGACCATCATGCGGGCCGGGCACTCTGTGCCTTTCGCCCAGCGCTTCAACCAGCTTGCACCCGTGGTGGAAAAGGTTTTCGACCTGCACACCATCCTGCAGGTGTCAGTCGGCCCGACCTGGTCCACCTTGTCGCCAGACCAGCAGGCGACGCTGGAGGCGGCATTTCGCCGCTACACCGTCGCCTCTTATGTCAGCAATTTCGACGAGTATTCGGGTCAGCGCTTCGATGTTTCGCCGAATGTCCGCGATCTGCCCAACGGCGAACTGGTGGTCGATACGCGGATCGTCCCGCAGGACCCGGCGGGGGAGACGCATGTGCTGGACTATGTCATGCGGCAGGGGCCGCAAGGATGGCGGGCGGTGGACGTCTTGATGGACGGCACGATCAGCCGGGTGGCGGTGCAACGATCCGACTTCCGCGATTTGCTGGCCCATGGCGGCGCCGCCGCTCTGGCGAAAAGCCTGCAGCAGAAAACCGCCAATTTGTCCGGCGGCGCCGCGTAGCACACCGGGTCGCTGCGACCGGAGGGCGATTGCTCTGCGTCCCCGGTGCCCTGGTCTGCCGTGCGACCGGGCGGACATGGGGAAGGCGGCCCTTGTTTCCCTCATCTGGTATCATTGAAACGTAGCAACCTGGCGCTACGGCACACGGGCATTCCGGCCGATCATGCGATTGTCGGCAGTCCAGAATCCCTTGCGTCGCGCAAGCCGGACCGTCCGGCTGCGCGCGGGTCGTGGAAACGGGCCGGAGGAGAGACTGCAGCATGAAGCCCGTGCCACGCCCAAGAGCCGTTCCGGCCGGCCTGACTCGGCATGCCATCGCGCCCTGGCAGGCGTGGCAGCGGGATGACGAATGGCCCGATAACGCTCCTTTCGCCGGACGAGATGACCCGCCTGGCCGCGCATTGCGGCCGGCTGGGCGCTGGTGTGCCTATACCCTGCAACAAGGAAATCGCCGATGAAACGTATGATGCTGGCCGTCCTGATGGTCGGATCCCTTGGTCTTGCCGGCACCGCGCAGGCGGCGGGGGACGCTGCGGCAGGCAAGGCGAAAGCCGCGAGTTGCGCGATGTGCCACGGCCCTAATGGCGAAGGCACCTCCATGGGGTCGAAGCTGGCCGGCGAGGCCCCCGCCACGTTCATTCAGGCCATGAACGACTACAAGTCCGGCAAGCGAGACAATGCCATGATGAAGGCGCAGGCCGGCTCGCTCAGCGGCGATGACATTGCTAACCTCGCAGCGTACTACGCGTCGCTGAAATAGGCGTCCGGTGACGGCCGCGGCCGGCACGTCCGGTCGCCATGGCCGGACATCGAGCAGAAGGGCGGGCGGATGAGACGTGCGTATCTGATAGCGTTGGTTGCCGGATCGGTGGGGTTCTCCGGTGCGGCCTGGGGAGCCGGCGACGTTGCCGCGGGCAAGGAAAAGTCCGCAGCCTGCGCAATGTGCCACGGACCGGACGGACAGGGGACGCAGATGGCCCCGAAGCTGGCCGGCGCGGACCCCGCCAAATTCGTTCAGGCGCTCGAAGATTATAAGTCTGGCAAGCGCGACAACGCGATGATGAAGGCACAGGTCGCCGCTCTCAGCACGGACGACGAAGCAAATCTGGCTGCCTACTATGCATCGCTGAAATAGGCGCTTTCTTACCCTGTGGGGGCCAGTGAACGGATCAACGACAGGCAGAAGCGAACGTCTCGCCGCCGGCCTCCTGACCGGATACAGAAATCGCCCGCGCGTGCCGGCCGGACAAGGGCGGCGGCGCCGTCGTGCATGCTGCTCAAAGAAGGACGCTACTATGAAAAAACGTCATGCTGCCGCCTTAACCGCCGCCCTCGCTGCGGGGTCCCTGCTCGGGCTGCTGGCGCCTGCGCATCCGGCCCGTGCCGCCGAGGAGCAAATGAGCTTCAAGGACGACGTGCTGCCGATCTTCAAGCTGTACTGCGTGTCCTGCCATAGCGCGCCGAATGGCGAAGGCTACAAGGTGAGCGGGTTGGACCTGACGACGTACCAGGGCGTGATGAAGGGCACCAAGTACGGGCCGATGATCGTCCCCGGCAATGCGGACTACAGCAACCTGATGTGGCTGCTGGATTGGAAGGCGAGCCCGCAGCTTCGCATGCCGCACGGCAAGAAGCAGTTGCCAGTGGGCGAGCGCAACATCATCCGCACCTGGATCAACCAGGGCGCCAAGGACAACTGAGGCAGCCCGGCCACGGTGAGACTTCGCCTTGCCGCGCAGCTTCGGAATTCGTCGCGGCCCGGTTGCAATAACCCCTCCCCGTCCCTGGGAGCGGTGGTTCGGACACGAAACGGAACGACCCGCAGGTGCCGCGGGTCAGCCTGAGCGGGTCGGTACGTAAGCCTCCTCGAACAACGTCGCCCGCTTTGCGGGAACGCCGGCTTGCCCCACACTGGCGTATCCATCGCAAGGGGAGGGTTCAGCATGGAAGTCCGTCTCGACGGCCGCACGGCCATCATCACCGGCGCGAGCAAGGGGCTCGGCCTCGCAATGGCGAAGGAATTCGCCGCGTCCGGCGCCAATGTCGCCATGCTGGCCCGCCGGGCCGAGGTGCTGGAAGAAGCGAAAGCCATCGCCTCACAAGGCGCAAGCGGCCGCGTCACGACCTTCGTCTGTGACGTCTCGCACAAAGACCAGATCGAACGCACCTTCGCCGGGGTGGTCGATGCCTTCGGCAAGGTGGACATACTGATCAACAATGCCGGCCAATCGCGTGCCATGCCGGCCGAGCAAATCACGGACGAGATCTGGCACGAGGACCTGGAGCTGAAACTGTTCGCCGCGATCCGCCTCACCCGGCTGGCGTGGCCGGGGATGAAGGAACGCAAGTGGGGGCGGATCATCAACGTGCTGAACCTGGGCGCGAAAGCACCGCGCGCGGGCGGTGCGCCCACCGCCGTGTCGCGCGCCGCGGGCATGGCCTTCATGAAGATACTTGCCGGCGAAGGCGCCCCGCATGGCATTTTGGTGAACGGCATGTTGGTGGGGCTGATCGATTCCGACCAGCATGTCCGCCGCCATCAACGCGAAGGCGCGAACGTGCCGTATGAAGATTTCCGCGCAAAAATGGGTGCCAACATCCCGCTGGGCCGCATCGGCAAGGCAGAGGAATTCGCCGCGATGGCCTGCTTCCTTTGCTCCGACCTTGCCGGGTTCACCACCGGCACGGCGATCAACATGGACGGCGGCGCAAGTCCTGTGGTGTGAACCGAGCCCCCTCTCCCGCGTCCTGCACAGGGTTGAGGCGCGAAGCGGGTTGAGGCGCGAAGCGGATCAACCCGTAGCGTGAGGGTATTGCGTACGACACGCCGTGCCCCCACCCTAACGCTTGCGCGCAGCGGGAGAGGGGACCACGCATGGCGAAGATCATTCCCGTGGCAACCTTTGATTGCGTGGTTTTCGGCGCCACCGGCGACCTGACGCTGCGCAAGCTGTTGCCAGCACTGTATTACCGATGCCGCGATCGCCAGATTTCGCCGGAGTCCCGCATCATCGGCGCCGCCCGATCGGACTTGGGCGATGACGACTTTCGCCGCCGCGCTGCCGAAGCGCTGAAACATCACGTCGCGCCTGGCGACCTCAATCCCGAAGCGGTGGATCGGTTCATCGGTCGCCTGCACTATGTGCGTCTCGATGCCGCCCAGCCTGACGCCGATTGGGACGGTTTGCGGCGGGTTCTGCACCCCGATCGGGTGCGCGTCTTCTATCTCGCAACGTCACCCGACCTCTACGGCCCGATCTGCCGCAATATCAGCAAAGCGAACCTGGTGACAGCGGACTCCCGCGTGGTGCTGGAAAAGCCGATCGGCCACGACCTTGCCTCGGCGCGCGCTGTCAACGATCAGGTTGGCGAGGTATTCCAGGAACCACAGATCTTTCGCATCGATCACTACCTGGGAAAGGAAACGGTCCAGAACCTGCTGGCATTGCGTTTCGCCAATTCTATCTTCGAGCGCCTGTGGAACACCGACGTGATCGACCACGTGCAGATCACGGTGGCCGAGACGGTCGGGCTGGAAGGCCGCGCCGGCTATTTCGACAAGGCCGGCGTGCTGCGCGACATGGTGCAGAACCATCTGTTGCAGCTTCTGTGCCTGATCGCGATGGAGCCGCCGGTCTCACTGGAAGCCGACCGCGTGCGCGATGAGAAATTGAAAGTGCTGCGCGCGCTGCGTCCGTTCGAACCGCATGACGCGGCAACGCTGACAGTGCGCGGCCAATACGCGCAAGGTGCGGTCGATGGGAAGCCGGTGCCCGGCTATCTGGCCGATCTCGGCACCGACGAACCCAGCACCACCGAGACATTCGTTGCGCTGAAGGCGGAAGTGCGCACGTGGCGTTGGGCGAATGTGCCGTTCTACCTGCGAACCGGCAAGCGCCTGCCGAAGAAGGTTTCGGAGATCGTGGTGCAGTTCCGCGCGCTGCCATTTTCCATCTTTCCGCCGGATGCCGGGGAGTGGCAGCCGAACCGGCTGATTATCCGGTTACAACCGGAAGAAGGCATTCGGCTGGAGATGATGACGAAAGATCCGGGCCCCGGCGGGTTGCGGCTCTCGCCGACCGGTCTGGACATCCGCTTCGCGACCGCCTTCAACACACGCTTTCCCGATGCCTATGAACGGCTGCTGATGGACACCGTCCGCGGCAATCCCACACTGTTCATGCGCCGCGACGAAGTCGAGGCGGCATGGGCGTGGGTCGAGCCGATTTTGGAGGCATGGGCCAGCCGCCCCGATCATCCGCGCGCTTATCCAGCGGGCACCTGGGGTCCCACAGCATCAATCGCCCTGATCGAACGCGATGGCCGCACCTGGCACGAGGATATGGAGTAGGCCGATCCAGCACCCGGCCACGCGTCGTTGCGGGGCGTGACAAGCGACGAAGCAATCTCCCGCGCGGGTTGGCGTCGTCACTGCGTATCGCACCGTGCGCATATCGGCCAGGCTCTCACCTTGTGACTACCATGAGTCCGTCGCACACTCGCCCGCTCAGCGGAGGAGGAAACGCGGATGAAAATCGGCTTCATCGGGCTCGGCATGATGGGCGCCGGCATGGCCAGCAATCTTCAGAAGGCCGGCCATGATCTTGTGGTTCACGACCTGTCGCGCCAAGCCGCATCGCGGCACCTGAACAACGGCGCCGTTTGGGCGGACAGCCCACGCGCGGTGGCCGAGGCCGCGGATCTTGTGTTCACCTCGCTGCCCACGCCGTCCGATGTGGAAACGGTTGGTACCGGCGCGAACGGATTGATCGAGGGATTCCGCAAAGGCGGGGCATGGTTCGATCTCTCCACCAATGCGGTGAACGTCGTGCGCGCGCTGCATCCAACGTTTGCAGAGCATGGCGTGGCGTTCCTCGATGCACCCGTCAGCGGCGGGCCGAGCGGCGCGAACAGCGGGCGCCTGGCGATCTGGGTCGGCGGCGACAAGCCGGTGTTCGACCAGTACCAGGCAGTGCTGGATGCGATGGGCGACGCGGCGCGTTATATCGGGCCGATCGGCGCAGGCACGATCGCCAAGCTGGTGCACAATGCGGCGGGTGCCGCGGTGAGCACGGTGCTGGCGGAAGTGTTCACCATGGGGGTGAAGGCCGGCGTTGAGCCGCTGCCATTATGGGAGGCGATCCGCCAGGGCGCGGGCGGGCGGGCGCGTTTGTTCGACCGCATGTCTCGCGGTTTCCTGACCGGCACGTACGATCCGGCGGATTTCGCATTGCGGCTGCTGCACAAGGACGTCTCTCTGGCGTGCCAGTTGGCGCGCGATGTCAGCGTGCCGATGCGGTTGACCACGCTGGCGCATCAGGAACTGACCGAGGCATTGAACCGCGGCTGGGGACAGCGCGATTCGCGCATCACCATGCTGCTGCAGCAGGAACGCGCGGGGATCGAGAAGATCGCGGTTTCGCCCGACAAGCTGAAGGCCGTGCTGGACGCGGACAAATAGCAGTCTCGTCTTGCGGGAGCGCCCGGCACGTTGTGACGCGGCCACATCGTTCTCCTTCGCATACGGCGGGGCCAGGGCCGTCTGCGCCTGGCCCGCCGACGCCGATGAACGGTGCCGCGAGTTCGAACGGCTGCCCAATCGCGGTCACCTGACCACGGCGGCTGCGGCCAGCCGGCGGCGGGTTGACTCGCCGGCTGGGCTGCATCGTCATAGCCGCCAAGACGCGGCCGGCATGATGCCTGGCCCGATAAAAGGACAGGACCATGCAACTTGGTGCGCTTGTGCCGTTCGGCGATATCGGCGGCGATCCGTCCGTCGTGCGCGATTTTGCCCAGAATGTCGAAGCGATGGGTTACGACTTTCTTGAAGGCCCCGATCACGTGCTGGGCGTCAATGCCGCCTCCCGCCCAGGCTGGGACCGCAACGATAACAACGATCTGTTCCACGATCCCTTCGTCTTGTTCGGATTCCTCGCCGGCTGCACGACGAGGCTGGGATTCTCCACCGGTGTGCTGATCCTGCCGCAGCGGCAGACGGTGCTGGTGGCGAAGCAGGCGGCGTGCCTCGATGTACTGTGCGGCGGGCGTTTCCGCCTGGGCATCGGCGTCGGCTGGAATGAGGTCGAGTTCGTCGGCCTTAATGAAAATTTCAAGAACCGCGGCCGGCGGTCGGAAGAGCAGGTGCAGGTGATGCAGGCGCTGTGGGCGAACCAGCACGTCACTTTCAATGGCAAGTACCACACGATCGAGGATGCCGGCATCAACCCGCGCCCGCCCTCGGGCCGCGTGCCGGTGTGGTATGGCGGCCACCACGACCTGACATTGCCGCGCGTCGCCAAATGGGGCGACGGCTGGATGCCGAACGCCTACCCGCCGGGCGACGAAGCGCTGGCGATCTTCGACCGGCTGCGTAGCCTGACGCACGAGGCGGGGCGGGATCCGTCTGCCGTCGGCATTGAGGTGTGGACCTCCTGCGGCGCCGGAACGCCGGCTGACTGGAAGCGGGACGCTGCGTTCTGGAAGAAGGCGGGTGCGTCGCACCTGTGCCTCACCACGACATTCAATCGCCGCACGCATCGGCGTATCGCGGGCGGTACCGTGGCCGATCATTTGAATGCGTTGCAGGAGTACAGGGACGCGATCGGCGACGTGCTGTAGTACCATGTCATTGCGAGGTGCGAAGCAGTCGAAGCAACCTCGGTCGAATGGCGCACGGTGGTCCGGGGGCTTCCTCGAACGAGGTTGCTTCGGCGCTTTGCGCCTCGCAATGACATAAGGGCTCGCACGCACCATGCCGCAACAAAATCAAATCACCAGGGGTAGAACCATGCAACTCGGAGCATCGATTCCAACGGCCGACCTCAATGTAGATCGGATCGCGATCCGCGATTACGCGCAAGCAGCGGAAGGTCTGGGCTATGACTACCTTGTGGCACCGGACCACGTGCTCGGCGCGAACCCTGCCAGCCACAAAGGGGATGCGCGCATCGGCACGTCACAGTCGCCATATCTCGATCCGTTCGTGTTGTTCGGTTTCCTCGCCGGCTGCACGCGCAACATCGGCTTCGCCACGGGCGTGCTGATCCTGGCGCAGCGCCAGGCGGTACTGGTGGCGAAGCAGGCGGCGTGCCTGGATGTGCTGTGCGGCGGGCGGGGACGGTTCCGGCTGGGCATCGGCGTCGGTTGGAACGAAATCGAGTTCACCGGCCTGAACGAGGATTTCAAGAACCGCGGCGCGCGCTCGGAAGAGCAAGTCCAGGTGATGCAGGCGCTGTGGCGGGAGCCGCACGTGACCTTCAAAGGCAAGTGGCACGCGATCGAGGATGCCGGAATCAACCCGCGGCCTGATTCTGGGACGGTGTCGCTGTGGTTCGGCGGTCATGCGGAGGCGACCTTCCGCCGCACCGCGAAATATGGCGACGGGTTCATGCCCCTGGCCTATCCACCCGATGACACAGCGTTGGCGGCCTTCGACAAGCTGCGCTCGCTGGTGCGGGCCGAGGGACGCGATCCGGCCGATATCGGCATCGAAGTGTGGGTGTCCCCCGGTGCCGGCAATGAAAATGACTGGCGTGCGGAAATAGCGTTCTGGAAGCAGGCCGGTGTGACGCATGCGACCGCGCATACGACGTTCCCAGGTGGCCACCACAAGCGGATCACCGGCAACACGCCGGCGGATCACCTGAACGCGATCACCCGGTTCCGGGCAGCGGTCGCCGATCTGCTGTGACACATGTTGCCGGGGCCGGCGCGCACGCCTATGTCAAACCGCATGAGCGAGGAGCAGAAACCGCAATCGCAGAAGGCAGACCCGGAAGCGCCACCGGCTCCGCCGAAGCCAAAGGAGATCGGCGGCCCGAAGGGACCGGAACCCACGCGCTATGGCGACTGGGAAGTGAACGGGCGCTGCACTGACTTCTGAGGTTGCGGGCGGTTCACAAAATGGAACCGCAGATAAACGCGGACAAACGCGAATTATCCGGTACTGAGCAGTCTTACGCACCTTACGTCGCAATTCACTGCCTTGCGTGAGGGCCGCACTTGCGTGAGGGCGGCAAGGAACACGCGTCATCCATCTGCGTTTTTTGCGTTCATTTGCGGTTTAATGATTTCATCGGCGGTTCAATAATACTGATTGAACTTCAGGCTGCTGCTCATTGCAGGCCTGGGTTCAACACCGCTGCCCCGCGATACGGAGTTGCCAGCCATCTCCGCCCACAGCAAGCTCGCATGTCCAACACCACAGCGGACCGCCACGCGCTCCAGTGCGCCGCGGAGCAACCGCTTTCCCGCGATAAGGAAACGTCGTGTCCGTCACCTCTGCCGCCGCAATTTCGCCCGCCGGGCGGTGGATCGCCTTCACCCTCCTCCTCGCCGGCGGCTTCATGCCCCCGGTCGATTTCTTCATCGTCAATGTCAGCCTGCCATCGATCCAGACCACGCTTGGCGCCAGCCCCGCCGAGCTGCAGCTCGTCGTGTCAGGCTATGCCGCGGCTTACGCTGTCCTTCTGATCACGGGTGGCCGCCTGGGCGACCTCTACGGCCGCCGCCGTCTGTTCTTGATCGGCATGGCGGGGTTCACCATCGCCAACCTGCTGTGCGGGCTTGCACCTTCACCCGCCGCCCTGGTGGCCAGCCGCACCCTGCAAGGCGTCGCCGCCGCCATCCTGGTGCCGCAGGTCCTGGGACCCGTGCGCACGCTCTTCCCCACCGAACGGGATCTCGCCCGCGCGCTCAGCAGTTATGGAGTCATGATGGGGCTGGCGGCGTCGTCAGGGCAGTTCCTGGGTGGCGCATTGGTGCAGTGGAACCCGCTCGGCCTCGGCTGGCGCGCGGTGTTCCTGCTGAAGGTGCCGGTGGCACTGGCGGTACTGTTCGCGGCCTGGTTCGTGGTCCCGGAGACCAGCACCTCCCAACGTGTACGCATCGACGCGGCAGGCGCCGCACTCCTGTCCCTCACGCTGGCCTGTCTGGTGCTGCCGCTGTCGGAAGGCCGCGAGCAAGGCTGGCCCGCCTGGACCTTCGTGATGCTGGGAGCGGTGCTGCCTCTGGCCGCCCTCTTCCTGCGCCTCGAAGCAAGACTGGCCGCACGCCACCTGATGCCCTTGCTGGACCTGCGACTCCTCTCGATTCGTAGTTTCCGCCGCGGCGTGTTGGTGGGCACGTTGTTCTTTTTCACCACCGCTTTCTACATCACCTTCAGCCTCTACCAACAACAAGGCCGAGGCACCGACCCGTTGCACACCGGCCTGGCCATCCTGCCTTACGGCATCGGCCTGTTCTTCGGACCCCTGGCAAGCACGCCGCTGGTCCCGCGCCTGCGCCACGCGCTGCTGCCGATCGGCCTGGCAATCCAGGTGGCGGGCTACGGGGCTACGGGCGCGGCCATCTGGCTCGGCTGGGATGGCTGGCCGGTGTACCTGGCCGTGCTGGCCGCCGGTTTCGGCCAGGGCATCGCGTTGCCACGGCTCTACAACGCAGCCCTGGGCGATGTGCCGGCGCCGCAGGTCGGGGTGGCTTCCGCCGTCATCAACTCCGCCTTGCAGATCGGCGGCGCCGTCAGCGTCGCCGGCATCGGCAGTCTGTTCTTTGCCATGCTGCGTGGCGGCAGCAGCCACGCCGCCTATGCCCATGCTTTCGGTATCGCCCAGGCGGCAACAACGCTGGCGTTGTTTGCCTCCATGCTGCTGTCCATTTCCTTGCATACGCCTCGTTCGGCGCTGGCGGAGACCGCTCGACCATGACCCAGACCTTCGATCCCGAAGCCGTGCGCGCCTTCGAACATGCACGATGGGAGCGCGCCGCGCCGGTATTCGACACCTCCTTCGCCACCGCGACTGGCCAGTTCGTCGAGGCGCTGCTGGACGCCGCCGCCGTGAATTCGGGAACACGCGTGCTGGATGTGGCCTGTGGCTCCGGGGTCGCAGCGGCGGACGCGGCAGCGCGGGGCGCCATCGCAACGGGCCTCGATTTCTCTGCCGCGATGCTGGCGCGGGCGCGCGCCGCCCACCCGGGAATCGCCTTCCTGCATGGCGACGCCGAATCGCTGCCCTGTCCCGACGGCGCCTTCGATGCGGTGGTGTCGAATTTCGGCGTACACCACGTGCCGCGGCCGGCGCTGGCCTTGGCGCAGGCGTTCCGCGTGCTGGCGCCCGGCGGCCGGATCGCCGTCAGCTTCTGGGCCGCGCCGGAGCAGAATATTGCGTGGAAGTTGCTGCTGGATGCCGTGAAGCGGCATGGTGACGCGAAGGACTCCGGCGCGCCACCACCCGGGGGTGGGTTCAACGCGGTGCAGCAGATCCTGGATGCATTACGCGCAGTGGGGTTCAAGGCGTTGCGTGCGCAACTCGAACGCCGCGTCTGGCGCCACACGGATGGTGCCAGTCTGATCGATGCGCTGCGCGCCGGCACCGCGCGGATGGCGGCACAGATCGAGACGCAATCGCCTGCCGCGTTGCGGGCCATCGTCGCGGACATCGATGCGAACGCGGCAGTGTGGCGCGATGCCGATGGGCTGGCGTTGCCAATCGTCGCAGTGATTGCGTCGGGGGCCAAACCGTGATCCTCGCCGCTCCGCGAGGAGTCCAAAGTTGACATGGCGAATTTTGTCGTGAAGTCGGCGCCTCGTCCCGAGAGCCCGGACCTGCTCGAATTCAATGAGAAGACCATGTGGCGCGGCAAGAACGTCCGCCCCGGCGACGACGTCTTTCTGTTCTCTGCCGAGCACAACGGGGGGCGCGGTCTCTATGCCCGCGGCGTCGTGATAGCGGCGGTGCGCGGTGAAGGGATTTGGGTCAGCGTGACCGTAAAGCGCACTGCCCCGGCGACCAGGCCCCTCGGCCGCGCGGAACTGCGGATGTTCCGCGATCGTCCGGGCAATGGCCCGGAGAAGGAGATCGATCACAAGCTTTATCAGCAGGCTACGAACAAGATCGCCGGCATCTCAGATTCTGCCGCGGCGTTTCTGCGCGGATTCTTTTGAACTCATGCAAGCGGCGTGATTGCCTCTGCCGCCTGGCATCGAATTGCGTAGTGGGGGCTTCGACGTTCTCGTGCCGGGCGTGAAATCGATTCAGGCCGGCACGCGGCCGGTCACGGCATTGGCCCGCGATGTGTAGGTAATGCGGCCCGATTCATCCGGCCGCAGTCGCGCGCGGAGGCGATCCTTGAATTGCGCGGTGTCAGCCGGGCCCATCTCGCGGACGGCTTGCACCATACTGGTGGCGATTTGAACGACGGCCCAGAAATCCTCGAAATCCGAGAATGTGCGGGCGACTGTAATGGCGCGCGTCCTGACATCCTCCAGGCCGGCGTTCGCCCACAATGCGTGCAAGTTGTCGATGTGCGATGCCTCCGGCCGCGGCGGCAGCACCGGACGGCGGCCCATCGCTGCGAGTTCCTCTTGCATCGGACCCATGGGGAATCCGCCAGGCGCCAAAATATCCCATGCGTAAGCGGAGACGATGCCGCCGGGCTTCACGACCCGATTCATCTCGGCCACGCCGCGCTCCGGTTCCGGAACGAAGAAGATCACCAGCGCCATGACGGCGGCATCGAAACTGTTGCTGTCGAACGGCAGCGCCATCGCGTCGCCCCGCTGGAAATGCGCGATCCCGGCGCTGTGGCGGGCGCGGGCGAAGTTGAGTTGGGCCTCGGACGGATCAACGCCCTGTATTTCGGCCGGTGCGCAGCGTTGCACCAGAAGCTCGGTGAAGGCGCCGTTGCCGCAGCCGACGTCAATCCAGCGCTGGCCGGGGCGAGGCGCCAGCCAGTCGAGGAAAACGTCGCCGGCGAGGCGGCTCCAGATGCCCATCATGCGCTCGTAGCCGGCGCCATCCTGGAAGCGGATTTGATTGTCGCTCATCGGGTCCCCTTTTGGCCGATACTGCCGCCTGACCGGCATATGGCAAGTGGGGAGACAAATGGGCGTTGCGGCGCCGTGCCGGGCAGATCGGACCGCACGCGAAACCGGCTGAGCCAATACCGGCGGCGTCCAGCGTGTCGGCCAGAGCGGGCTGCCGCAGCTTGACCCGCGGCCATGGAACTGGCTGTCGTGCCACCGTCGATGCCAGGAGACTTTACTGAAATGGAAGACCCCGCGGACCTACCCGCTCGTATCGCCCCAGCGGACCGCACGCTGCCGCGCATGCTGCGCCGCCAGGCGGCGTTGCATGGGGATCGGCGGCTGGTGGAGGTCGGCGGCACGCGCTGGACGTTCGCCGAAACATTGGACATGGCCGAGCGCTTCGGCGGCGCATTGCATGCCGCCGGCATCCGGCGTGGCGACAGCGTGGCGGTGATATGCGGCAACCGTGCGGAACTGCTTCAGGTCTATGTCGGCTGCGGCTGGATTGGCGCGGTGACGGTGCCGATCAACACCGCCTCACGTGGGATGCAGCTTGCACATATCCTGGCGAATTCGCAGGCGAAGTTGCTGGTGGTGCAGGCAGAGCATGCCGGTGCGTTGGACACGCTGGACTCGGTCCCACCAACGCTGCGCACGATTTGGCTGATCGGCGACGCCGAGATACCCACCGGGTGGCCACGTCCCCAACCATTCCCCCCGCCGGCGACCCCGGTGACCGAAGCAGACGTGGGGCCGGGCGACACAGTGGCGATCCTCTACACGTCGGGTACCACGGGCGTATCAAAAGGCGTGTGCTGCCCGCATGCGCAATATTTCTGGTGGGGCGTGAACACCGCGCGTTTGCTCGGCGTGCACCGGGATGACGTGCTGCTGACCACGCTGCCGATGTTCCATACCAATGCGCTGAACACTTTCTATCAAGCGCTGCTGACCGGCGCTGCCCTGGTCGCAGAGCACCGCTTTTCGGCATCGGGGTTCGCCCCCTCGCTGTGCCGCCACAACGCCACGGTGACCTATCTGCTTGGGGCGATGGTGCCGATCCTGCTGTCACGCCCGCCCAGCGCGGACGATCGCGCGCACCGCGTGCGCATTGCGCTGGCGCCGGGCGTTCCCGCACGCTTCCATCCGGATTTTCACCAGCGTTTCGGGATTGCCTTGCTCGAGGGATATGGCTCGACCGAGACGAATTTTGCGTTGGGCTGTCCGTTGGAGCGGCAGCGTCCCGGCACGATGGGGCCGGTGTTCGACGGCTTCGAGGCGCGGGTGGTAGATGACGCGGACAATCCGCTGCCCGATGGTGCGCCGGGTGAGTTGGTACTGCGTGCGCGCGAACCGTTCGCCTTCGCTACGGGCTATTTCGGCATGGCCGAGAAGACCGTCGAGGCCTGGCGAAACCTGTGGTTCCATACCGGCGACCGTGTGGTACGCGAAGCCGACGGTTCCTATCGCTTCATGGATCGGATGAAAGATGCGATCCGCCGTCGCGGCGAAAACATCTCCGCTTATGAAGTGGAACAGGTGCTGTTGTCGCACCCGGACGTGGCGGAAGCCGCGGTATTCCCGGTAGTTTCGGAGCTGGCCGAGGATGAAGTGATGGCAGCGGTCGTGCCGCGCAATGCGGCCGCGCTGACTGCACCCATACTGGCGGCATATTGTGTCGGCCGGATGCCTGGCTTCGCTGTTCCCCGCTACATCGAGTTCGTCACCGCTCTGCCGATGACGGAGAATGGAAAGGTGCAGAAGTTCCGGCTGCGCGAACGGGGGGTGACACCAGCGACCTGGGATCGGACGGCGTAAAGGACAGGTGCGCGATTTCGAGGCCGGACCTCGAGCCGATCTCACGCATCCCATGTCATTGCGAGGTGCGCCGCGCCGCAGCAATCTTCCGCGTGGCATTGCTTTGCCCCGCCAGCCCTCGCAATGATAGCCGCTGACGGTGAGCAATCGGGGAGGAAACAGGATGGCAACGATCGTTCTGGTGCACGGGGCTTATCAGGGCGGCTGGATCTGGGCCCGCGTGGCGCCGCTTCTGCGCGCGGCAGGCCACACCGTGTTCGCGCCATCGCTGGACGGCTGCGCCGAGCGCAAGCATGCGTTGCGCCCCGGCATTACCACCGAAACCCACGCCGCCGAAATCGCCGATCTGCTGTTTTATGAAGACCTGCACGACGTGGTGCTGGTGGGCACCAGTTCCGGCGGCATGGTGACCTGCCGCGCGGCAGAACAAGCGCGCGACCGCATCGGCCGTATCGTGCTGGCTGATGCGCTGGCATTGCTTGCCGGCGAGCGCATCGGCGAGATCGTCAATCGCACGGCGCGCGTCACCACCGCACTGACCACCGGGCCCTCGCCCGAGGACGCTCGCAATCGCATGTTCGCCTCGCTCGATCCGGCGACACTGGAATGGGCGCTGGCCCGCTACACACCACATCCGATCGCGGCGATGGAGGAACCGGTGAAGCTGGACAGTTTCTGGGATCATCGCTGGGCCGCCACGGTAATCTGGTGCAAGCGCAGCGCGAACCCGCCGGTCGCGCACCAGCGCCGCGCTGCGGAGACGCTGAACGCAAAATGGTTCGAGCTGGACACCGGACATTATCCCATGCTGACGGAACCCGAGGCGTTGGCGCGGCTGATCATGGCATAGTTTGTATAGCGGGATGGTACCCGGGCTCCCTGGCGCTCGTCCGGACGATCGGTGGAGCGTGAGTCGCGCCGCCCATATGTCAATCCGGGAGCAAAGCTGGGGTTCGTCGAGGGGCTGAACAACAAGATCGGGGTGATCCAGCGGCGTCCTTAGGGGCTGAAGGACGAGGAATATCTTCGGCTCAAGGTCCTCTCATGCATGCTTCCGGCGTTTTGATGCCGGGTAGTTACCCACTCGATCTCCTGAAGACCCAAACCATGTATGGCCGATTAGTGCGGGTACGCCTGCACTGGTATCTTCGAACAAGTGGTAAGCTCGTTCTGAGGCACTGGCAGTAGTGGGAGGGGCATAGGGGGAGGGGAGACCTTGTTGCTTGCGAGGCCCCGCGGGGCCGAAGTAATCTCCCGCGACAAGGCGCTCGATCGATTCGTCCGCCGCTTCGGCCCTGCAGGCCTCGCCACGTACCGTCAACTCATGGGGCCGCTGGTCGACTCACCGCACCGGCTTCGTGGGATAAATTTCCCGCTTTTTGATCCAGGAGCAGCGTCCGTTGAAGCTTATCAATCCAGCGGGGATTGCATCCGCCAGCGCGTGATGACACTGGGGCACGGTGAAACCACACCTCACCTCGCCGACAGTCCCGTCCATGAGCCTTTGGCCACTGTTCCTCGTTTCGCTCGCGGCGGTCGGCTATGAAACGGCGCTGACACGCTATTTCGCCGTCGCCACCTGGTCCGAATACGGCTACTGGGTGATCTCCATTGTGATGGTCGGTTTCGCGCTGTCGGGGGTCGTTCTCGCCCTGTGGCGCGACGCCTTCGTGCGCAACGGCACCAGGTTGATGGCGGTCTTGCCACCGCTTTTGGTCGCTGCCGCTGCGCTGGGCTATCACTTCACCACCACCAACCCGTTCAATCCACTGCAACTGCAAAATCCCGCCACGTGGCAGGATCAGCTTTGGAACATCGCGGCGTATTATGCCGGGTTGCTGCCGTTCTTCTTTCTTGCCGGCCTGTTCGTCAGCCTCAGCTTCGTGCTGAACGCGTCGCGCATCGGCACGGTGTATAGCTTCGATCTTACCGGCGCCGGCACCGGCGCTGCGCTGATCCTGGCCGCGATGTTCGCGGTGCACGCGTTCTTCCTGGTGCCATTGCTGCTGCTGCCTTTGGCGGCCAGCGCCATGTTCTTGCCGCGCCCCGGCCGCTGGCCCAGCGTTGCCACGGCGGTGCTGGTATTGTTCGCGGGCGAAGCCTTGCTCTTGCTCCACAACCAGGCGCAGGTGAATCAGTTCAAGGCGGTCTATGCGCCGCTGCACACCCAAGGCGCCCGCGTCCTGGCACAGGCGTTCTCGCCGCGCGGCGACTACAGCTTGCTCGACGACTTCACCGAACGCGTGGACACCGACATCTCCAACGACGCCGGCATGCTCCACATCGCCGGCCCGCCCCGCGCGCTTGGGCTGTATCGCGACGGCAACCGTATCGCCGCCCTGCCCGACGCGCCCGGTCCCGTGGCGGCCTATGCAGCATCCGCGCTCGACGCACTGCCCTACGACCTGGTGCCGCACGCGAGCGTGCTGCTGGCAGGTGCATCGGGCGGCTTTCGCATCGCCGAGGTCCTGTCACTCGGCGCCGCCCATGTGGACGTGCTGGAACCCGAGCCGGAACTGCGGCGCGCGCTACAGCATGGTCTCGGGCCGTCGCCGCCATGGCGCGCCGATCCGCGCGTGACGTTATCCGATGCGGGGCCGGTCGCCGCGGTCCATGCCGCGGTGGCGCGCGGCAGGACCTGGGATCTGATCGACCTGTCATCGGATTTCCTGGATGCCGCGGAGGCCAACGCCTCCGCATTCAGCGTTGAGGCGATCGCCGGCGATCTGCGTGCGGTCACGCCTGGCGGGCTGGTCTCGATTCCGGTCTCGATCCGGGACTTCCCGGTCTATGCGCTGCGCGTGATGGCGACCGCCCGGGCGGCACTGTTGCGCGCGGGCATCGCTGATCCGGCCGCGCATGTCGTGGTGTACCGCTCGGCCTGGAGCGCGCGCGTATTGCTTTCGCGCGATGCATGGCCACCCGCGCGCATCGCGGCGCTGCGCAAGTGGTGCGACGACCGGTCATTCGATGTTTCCTGGTATCCGGGCATCAACGTCACCGCCACACGCGCCAACATCTATAACGACCTGCCCGCCGTCTCCTTCGCCAATGGGGAGCAACAATCGGGCGGCCCCGATGATTCGATTGCCGATGAGGCCGGCGCGGTACTCGCGGGCGCAGCCACGCCGTCCGAAGCCGCCTTCAATCTGGCGCCGGTGACGCTCGACCGCCCGTATTTCTATGCCGTGCTGCGCCTGGATCAGTTGCGCACATTGCTCCGCCGGCTGGAGATCCTGCCGCAGACCGAGATCGGCGCGCTGGTGAACCTGGCGGTTCTGGCGCAGGCAGCCGTGATCGCGGCACTGGTGCTGCTGGTGCCCCTCGCAGCGCGGCGCCGGCTGCGCGCGGGCAGCGCCGGCCTGCTGCGTACCGCCTGCTATTTTCCCGCATTGGCACTGGGTTTTCTGTTCTTTGAGATCGCGCTGATAGAGCATGCCAGCTTCTGGCTGAACGACCGCACCAGCGGCTTTGCGATCGTTCTGACCGGCATGCTGGTGTTTTCCGGCCTCGGCAGCATTGCCGCGGACCGACTGGCCGCAGCAGCACGCCCGGCGATGGCGGGCGTGACCCTGATCGTGCTGGCCTGGACCGCCGCTATGTTATTCGGGCTGCAGCCGCTGATGCTGGCGACACTGAGCTGGCCATGGATGGCGCGCATCGGGCTGCTGCTTGGGGTGCTCGCGCCGCTGTCAGTGGCACTCGGGCTGCCGTTTCCGCTCGGCCTGTCGCGGCTTGGCGAGAGCGGCGTGCTGCCCTGGGCCTGGGGACTGAATGGCGCATTTTCGGTGGTGGCGACACCGCTGGCCAATCTGATCGCGCGTGAAGCCGGAATCAGCCGCCTGATGCTGGTCGCCGCCGTGCTGTACGCGGCGGCCCTGGCCTGCTTTCCCGCGATCCGCCAGGCACGCGCCTGGGCGCGGGTTTAAGCTCTCCCGCGCTACGCGCGGGAGAGGTCGAGACGCGTAGCGTCGAGGGTGAGGGTGATCGGGTCGGTACAAACCATGTACCTCCACTGGCCGAGCAAAGGCGGCGCGGCCCCTTGACCTTCCAGTGCTGGTAATCCCCATCTGCTGCTGCGAATCTGGAGTCAGCACCAATGTCCCTCGCCGTCCAGCGCCTCGCCATCACCGGTATGGTCTGCGCCGGTTGTGTCAATTCCGTCACCCGCGTGCTGTCGGGCGTACCTGGCGTCACCGATGTCCGTGTTACCCTGGAGACCGGTCGCGCCGACGTGAGCGGCACCGCCGGTTCCGATGTCCTGGCCGCCGCCGTCCGCAAGGCCGGCTACGGCGCGGACGTTGCCTGAGCAATACCGATGAACGCTCCGATCGCCACCCCGCCCCAGCCAGCCGATGCGACGCTGGCCACACCGGCCGCCGCCACGCCGCCAGACCGGCGGCAGCATGTCCGGCTGCCGATCTCGGGCATGACCTGCGCCACCTGCGCCGGACGGGTGGAGCATGCCCTGAACACCCTGCCCGGCGTCGATGCCGCCGTGAACCTTGCCACGGAACAAGCCGACATCCGCTTCGATCCACAGCATGCCGTGCCAGCCGATCTTGCCGCAGCGGTGGCGGGGGCCGGCTATGGCATCCGTCCGGAGCGGCGCGTGTTCGCCATCCACGGCATGACCTGCGCCACCTGTGCCGGCCGCGTGGAGAAGGCGCTGGCGGCGGTCCCCGGTGTGCAACGCGCCGAGGTGAACCTCGCGACCGAGCAAGCCTCGGTGGAGGGGCCAGCCGGCCTGCTGCACCCCGCCGCGCTGATCTCTGCGGTGCAGGACGCCGGCTATGGCGCCGACCTGCTGACCGGCGACGCCGCGCAGGAACGCGCCGCCGAGGAAGCGGACTCTGCCCGCCAGCGCCGCCTGCTGGGGCAGGTCGCCGCCGCCGCGGTGCTGAGCCTGCCGCTGCTGCTTCCCATGGCCGGCGTTCCGTTGCCCTTCTGGCTGCAGCTCCTGCTCGCGACCCCCGTGCAGTTCGTGATCGGAGCCCGCTTCTACGCCGCCGGTTGGAAGGCCCTGCGCGCCGGCACCGGCAACATGGACCTGCTCGTCGCACTGGGCACGTCGGCGGCGTATGGCGACAGCGTGTTCCTCGCCGCATCAGGCGCGCCCCACACCTTTTTCGATGCCGCCGCCGTCGTCATCACGCTGGTCTTGTTCGGCCGCTGGCTGGAAACACGCACGCGCCGCGCCACCGGCGCCGCGATCCGCGCCTTGCTCGCGCTCCGTCCGGAGATTGCCCGCGTTGAGCGCGGCGGGGCGGAAATCGTTCTGCCGGTCGCTGCCGTGGCCGAGGGCGATGTGGTCGTGGTCCGCCCCGGCGAGCGCTTTCCAACCGACGGCCGCATCCTGTCCGGCCGGTCGCAGGCCGACGAATCATTGCTCTCCGGCGAGAGCCTGCCGGTGGAGAAACAGCCCGGCGACCAGGTCACCGGAGGCGCGATCAATGGCAGTGGCCTGCTGCGGGTCGAGACCACGGCAGTGGGCGAGGACTCTACGCTCGCGCACATCATTGCCCTGGTGGAAGGCGCGCAGTCGCACAAGGCGCCGGTGCAGCGGCTGGTGGACCGCGTCGCCGCGGTATTCGTGCCCGTGGTGCTGATCTGCGCGGCCCTCACCTGGATCGGATGGTGGATTGTCACGGGCAGTCTTGCTGCCGGCGTACTCCCGGCAGTGGCGGTGCTGGTGATCGCTTGCCCTTGTGCGCTGGGGCTCGCGACCCCGGCGGCGCTGATGGCAGGTACTGGAGCCGCCGCACGCAGCGGCATCCTGATCCGGGACGCCGAAGTGTTGGAACGTGCCAGGGCTCTCGATACGGTCGTGCTGGACAAGACGGGCACACTCACCGAAGGCCGGCCGGAAGTGACAGACGTGCTGGTGGCTCCAGCCTTGACGTCATGGCCGGGCCTGACCCGGCCACCTTCCCCCGATGATCAGGCGCAACCTTTTCACGCGGGCGCTGGTGGCCAGACGAAGTCCGGTCAAGGCGATGCACCCAATGACAGAACCCGCCTCCTCACCCTCGCAGCGGCTGCGCAGACCGGCAGTGAGCACCCGTTGGCACGCGCCATCCTGGCGCGGGCTGCTGGTCTGCCGCTGCCGCCGCTCGAGGATTTCCAAAGCCTGCCGGGCCTTGGCCTCATCGCGACTGTTGATGGGCAGCCGATCATGATCGGTAATCGCGCCTTGATGCGGCAGTTCGGCGTGTCCGTTTCCCTGGAGTCCGACGTTGCCACCCTGGAAGCCCAGGGGCGCACCGTCATGTTCGTGGCAGCGGCGGCGCCGCAGCCACAATTGCTCGGCGCGATCGCAGTGATGGACCCGATCCGGCCCTCGGCAACGGTGGCCATCGAACGGCTGCATGCCATGGGCATCCACACCGTGTTGTTGACCGGCGACAACCGCGCCACCGCGCAATCGGTCGCGGTGGCACTGGGCATCCAGGACGTGCACGCCGAAGTGCTGCCGGATGCCAAGGCCGCCGAAATCATCCGCTTGCAACGCCGGGGTCACTGCGTTGCCATGGTGGGCGACGGCGTCAACGACGCGCCGGCGCTGGCGCAGGCTGATCTCGGAATCGCCATGGGCGCCGGTGCGGACGTGGCAGTGCAGGCCGCCGGCATCACGCTGATGCGCAACGACCCCGCGCTGATTCCCGATGCTGTCGCAATCAGCCGCGCGACGCAGCGGAAGATCCGCCAGAACCTGGCCTGGGCGTTCGGCTACAACGTGATCGGCATTCCGCTGGCCGGGCTGGGGCTGTTGTCGCCAATGATCGCTGGTGCGGCGATGGCGTTCTCGTCGGTCAGCGTTGTTTCCAATGCGCTGCTGCTGCGGCGTTGGCACCCAGGAAACACCCTATGAGCCTGTCGATCGGCGACGCGGCCGCCCGTTCCGGCGTTCCGGCCAAGACCATCCGCTATTACGAGCAGATCGGGCTGATTCGCCCGGCGGAGCGGGGGGCAAACCAGTACCGCAGCTATAGCGAGACCGATGTCGCCATGCTGCGGTTCGTGGGGCGGGCCCGGCGGCTGGGATTTTCAGTGCAGGAACTGAAGCAGCTTGTCGCATTGTATCGCGACCGCGGGCGCGCGAGCGCCGACGTGAAGGCGATTGCGGTGCAGCACATCGCGCGGATTGACCACAAATTGGCGGAGTTGCAGACGGTCCGCGCAGCCCTGGCCGATCTGGCAGAGCAATGCCATGGCGATGCCCGGCCGGATTGCCCGATACTGGACGAGATGGCGGGGACGTAACCTCTCTCCAGCGCCTCAAACTCTCCCACTGCGGGGACGAGGTCAAAGGCTTGACGAATCCCAAAATCGCCTAAATCACCCTTTGGCCGGCAAGAGCCATCGGCCTGCCGTGGGGGCGGGAAGCTTGGATCGTCTGACCAGCATGACCGTGTTCGCCCGCGTCGCTGCTACGCGCAGCTTCTCTGCCGCGGCGCGCGAACTCGGCATTTCCCAGGCGACCGCCAGCAAGCATGTGCAGATGCTGGAGAACTGGCTCGGCACCAGGCTGCTGAACCGTACCACGCGACAGGTCGGACTGACGGAGGCCGGGCGCGATTTCTACACCCAGGCCACGCGCATCCTGGAGGATATGGAGACAGCGCGGCTCGCGGGACAGAACATGTCGAGGCTGCGCGGCACGCTTCGCGTCACAATCCCTGGCGGTTTCGGAAGCACCCGGCTTGCCGCGGGATTGCTCGAATTCATGCAAGGCAACCTCGAGCTCGCCATCAGCGTGACGGTAGCGGATCGGCCGATGGACATGGTCGAGGAAGCTTACGACCTTGCCATCCGCGCCTGGCATCGGGCGCCGGACGATCCGGGTCTGGTGATCCAGCTATTGATGCCGCTGCGCCGTGTGACCTGCGCCGCACCCGCCTATGTGGAAGCCCACGGCGCGCCTGCGAGACCCGGCGAGCTGAGCCGAATGAACTGCCTGACCGACAGTCAGGATTGCGGCAGCGTCTGGCGGCTTGCCGGCCCGGAAGGGGAGATGGAGGTGGCTGTCAGCGGCCGGTTTCAAACCAACAACGCGATGTTGCGGCGCACGGCGGCACTCGCCGGCGCTGGAATTCTGCTGATCCCGGAGATGATGGTGGAGGATGACCTCGCCTCCGGGCGTCTGGTGCGGCTGCTGCCGGACTATACGGCGTCGGAACTACGCCTGGACGCGGTCGCCCTCGCCCATCGCGCAGCCGCGCCCAAGGTGCGCCAATGCATTGCCTTCCTGGCGGCGCGGCTGCGAGATCGATAGCGGCGGCTACTTCTTCTTCTGCAAAGCGCTGGTCGCGTTCAGGTTCTGGATGTGGCCGCTTTCGGTGCCCGCCTTCGGATCGATCACCGCATTGATCAGCGCCGGCCTGCCATTGTCCAATGCCTCGGAAAGCGCCTTGGTCAGGCTGGACGTCTCGGTGACGTGGTAGCCGACGCCACCGAACGCCTCGGCGAGCTTTTCATAGTGGGCGTTCTGCACGAAGCCGGTTGGTGACGGCGCCGCGCCGTCCGGATCGCCGCGATAGATGCCGTTGTTGTTGAACACGATCGTGACCACCGGCAGATTGTACCGGCAGATCGTTTCGACATCCATGCCGCTGAAGCCGAAGGCACTGTCGCCGCAGATGGCAACCACGGGCTTGCCGGTGGTTGCCGCCGCACCGACCGCGTAACCCATGCCGATGCCCATCACGCCCCAGGTGCCGCTGTCCAGGCGGTGGCGCGGCAGCTGCATGTCGATGATGTTGCGGCCGAAATCCAGCGTGTTGGCGCCTTCATTGACGACGTACACGTCCGGCCGGCCTTCCAGCGCATTGCGCACGGCGCGCAGTGCGGAGGAAAAATTCATCGGATGCGGATCGGCGTTCAGCCGCGCCGCCATGCGTTCGATGTTGCGCTGCTTGTTCTCCTCCAGGGCTTTCAGCCAGGCGTCCTGCGGCTTCACCTGCCCTGGCTTCAGCGTGGCCAGCATCGCCGCCACCGAGGACTTGATGTCGCCGACCACCGGCGCCTCGATCGCGCGGTTGCTGTCCATTTCTGTTGCCGCGATGTCCACCTGGATCAGCCGCGAGTCCGCCGCCCATAGCGGGCTCTTGCCATGCGAGAGCAACCAGTTGAGGCGCGCGCCGATCAGCATGACGACGTCGGCCTTGCCGAGCACGAAGGACCGTGCCGCGGCGGCGGATTGCGGATGGTTGTCGGGCAGCAGCCCCTTCGCCATCGACATCGGCAGATAGGGGATGCCGGTGGTCTCGATCAGGCTGCGGATGTCCTGGTCCGCCTGTGCGTAGGCCGCGCCCTTGCCGAGGACGATCAGCGGGCGTTGCGCACCGGCCAGCAGATTCAACGCGCGTTGAATCGAGGATGGTGCAGGGAGCTGCGCCGGCGCCGGATCGACGACCTTGATCAGCGACTTTGCGCCGGCATCGGCATCCACGACGCCGCGCAAGGCGTCGGCGGTGAGGTCGAGATAGACTCCGCCCGGACGCCCCGACACGGCTGCGCGGATGGCGCGCGCGATGCCGACCGGAATGTCCTGCGGACGGTTGACGCGGAACGCCGCCTTGGCGAACGGCTTCGCCGCGCTCATCTGGTCCATTTCCTCGTAATCGCCTTGCTCGAGATCGACGATGTTGCGGTCGCTCGAGCCGCTGATCAGGACCATGGGGAAGCAATTGGTGGTGGCGTTGGCCAGCCCGACCATGCCGTTGAGAAAGCCGGGCGCGGAAACGGTCAGGCAGATGCCGGGCTTCTGCGTCAGGAAACCACTGATCGCCGCGGCGTTCGCGGCCTGTTGCTCATGGCGGAAGCCGATGTAACGAACGCCCTCTTCCTGTGCCAGGCGGCAGAGTTCGGTGATGGGAATGCCGGCGACGCCGAAGATTGTGTCGATCCCATTCAGCTTCATGGCTTCGACCGCGAGATGGAAACCGTCGGTCAGGTTTTCGGTGGTTGTTTCGTTGTCCATGGCGTTCGCCTCCAGATCGGGGCGGGTTCTAGTGAGGGTGTGCGGGCGTGTCCAGGAGCGTGGGCCCAGTGTCCTGTCGCCATCACACGAGGACCGCAGGTCCCCATGTCCCCGCAGATCCCCCTGTCATTGCGAGGCCCGCAGGGCCGAAGCAATCTCCATCGACCGGTGCTCGAACAGTCCGTGCGCCCTGCTCGCCGGGGATTGCTTCGGCCCTGCGGGCCTCGCAATGACAGGGGTGTGCGGCCTCACAATGACCCCTATCCGGCTCAGTCACGGTCGAAGGCAGGTATCAGACGCGGTCCCAGTCGAAGCCCGGCCGCTCGCCGGTGCCATAGACCTTCAGCGCGCCCTTCTCACCGACCGCGTTGGGACGTTGGAAAATCCAGTTCTGCCACGCGGTCAGGCGCGCGAAGACCCGCGTGTAAAGGGTTTCTCTACCATTGAAGCGCAGATTGGCTTCCATCCCGGTCAGCGCATCGGGACTCATCGAGACACGCTCCTCGATGGCGATGCGTGTTTCGTCGTCCCAATCGATATCGTCCGGGTTGCTGGTGACCAGCCCGAGTGCCAGCGCCGCATCGGCGTCCAGCATCCGCCCTATCGCCGCACGAACCGCATCCATCGCCGATGGCTCTTCATAAAAGCGGCGCTGGAGCCGGGTCTGACCGGTCGCCATCGGATACAAGCCAAAATTCGCTTCGCTGACGGCAATCGTTGGTGCGTGCGCCGCATTATCCGGCAGCGTGAGATGGTAGATGCGGTCGCAGGCGAGTGCCAGTTCGAGCAATGTGCCGGCGAAGCAGGACCCGCGTTCGATCAGCGCGAACAAACTGCGCGACGATACGTCGAGCCGGCTGAATGTGCGGCGCAGATAGCCGATGGTTTCGCGCACCAGCCAATGCTCGCGCTGTGCCAGCAGCACCGCGTCGAGGGCCAGCACCGCGGCAGCGTCGCCGTCGGTGCGGATCAGCCACGTGCCGATCGACAACTCATTGGTGCGCATCCACAGGATGGCGTCGTCGAGTTCACGCGCCAATGCGAGCGGATACCAGGCTGCGCCAACGGCCTCGATGCCAGCTGGTTCCGAAGGCTGTGGGCCGGACGGACCTTTCACGGTGAAGCCTGCGGTGCGGCCCGCACGATCGATCGCGATAGTGACGTGGCGATAGTGAAGTGCATCCGCTTCGATCCGGCGTTCGATCGGCGTCAGCGCGATGCCCTTGGCCGCGGGCGCGCACGTGCTGGTGGCGGCAAGCCGCAAGGCGCGGTCCCGCACCTTGCCGGCAAACTGCGCGGGGCGGGCAATGTCGTCCACCAGACGCCAGTCCTTGGCACGCTGGCCACGCACGCCCTCGCTGGTGGTGCAAAAGACATCCGCCAGATCGTGGCGCACGTGGCGCTTGTCGGTCAGGCGCGTGAGCCCTCCCGTGCCGGGCAACACGCCGAGCAATGGCACTTCCGGCAGGCTGACGGCGCTGCTGCGGTCGTCAACCAGAAGGATCTCGTCGCAGGCCAACGCAAGTTCGTAGCCACCGCCGGCACAACTGCCATTCACCGCGGCGAGGAATTTCAGGCCGTCGTGGCGGGATGAATCTTCCAGGCCGTTGCGCGTTTCGTTGGTGAACTTGCAAAAATTCACCTTCCAGGCGTGGCTTGAGACACCCAGCATGTAAATGTTGGCGCCCGAGCAAAAGACACGGTCGCGGGTGCTGGTGATGACGACGGCGCGGATTTCGGGGTGCTCTATGCGGATGCGGTTGACCGCGTCGTGCAGTTCAATGTCCACGCCAAGGTCGTAGCTGTTGAGTTTGAGCTTGTAGCCGGGACGCAAACCAGCGTTCTCGTCAACGTCCAGGGCGAGGGTAGCGACCGGGCCATCGAAGCTCAGCGTCCAGTGCCGGTAGCGCGACGGGTCGGTCTGGTAATCCACCGGCCCTGGGTGGGTCACGCCGGCAAACTCGGCATCCGTGGTGGCGGCAACCATCGCTCTCCCCCTGGTCGGCAGCGCGATGGGTAGGCCCGCATCAGGCTGCGGGCAATCCTGTCCCACCGCAAAAGCCTCGTGCTTTTTTTGGACATTCGTGCGCCTTCCCGCGGGAGATTGCTTCGGCCCTGCGGGCCCCGCAATGACATGAGCGCGCGGGCTGTTTCATCCCGTCGCGGGTCGGGCCGTCCGGCCGATGTCAACGCGCAATGGCACTGGCCGGACAACTCGCACTGATCGCGGGCACCAGGCAGACCCGAGACGAGCAATCGCTGGCGAAACAAGAATCAGGCGCCCCGCCGTTCGATTTCGCCGATTTTTTGACAACACCTTGCCGCGTTATGACAATTACGTACGACCTCCCGTCACCCATTTAGGACACGGTGTGCATGTTTACTCACCGTTGCGGGAGCTCGAGCGTGATGCAGTTTGTCTCGCACAACCGCCAGTACGCGCCCCGACCCCTCGCGGCGAGGTACGGTAGTGCCGCTGCCGGTATGACCGTCCGGGTTCCAGGTGTTGCTCGCCCGAGGCAACCAGCGAACGGCCAGGTTCCGCCGCATGCGATAGCGGCTTGCTACGAACCGGTCGTTGAGGGCCAGCCAAGATAGGCCCACGCCGACGCGTTAACTGCCCCCCATAAGTTGAGGGATCTGGGCGCAAGGGAAGCCGGGCTCGCGGCGGCGTGAGGCACGCCCGGTTCGCATAAGCATCAAATCATTCGGTCTGCGCGACCGATCGTGCTTTGTCTGGAGAGTGTCCCCATGGGAATCGTCCGCTTCGCGCTGAGGTTTCCGCACACGTTCTATGTGCTTGCCGGGTTGATGCTGTTTCTCGGCGTCAGCGCCATTCTCGTCACGCCCAAGGACATTTTCCCGAACGTCAACATCCCCGTGGTGTCGGTGATCTGGCAGTACACCGGACTGTCGCCGCAGGAGATGGAGCAGCGCGTCACCACTTATAGCGAGTACGCAATCAGCACCAGCGTCAACGATATCCGCAACATGGAAAGCCAGACGGTGGAAGGGATCGCGGTACAAAAGATCTACTTCCAGCCGAACGTCCACGTCGACCTTGCAATCGCGCAAATCGTCGCCGCGACCAACGCGATCCGCTCCCTGCTGCCGACCGGCATCCAGCCGCCGATCGTGGTTCAGTACAGTGCCTCGGCGGTGCCGGTGCTGCAGCTTTCCTTGAGCTCCGATACGCTGAACGAACAGCAGCTCTACGATTACGGGCTCTACCAGATCCGCCAGCAATTGGCGCCGATTCCCGGCATCACGCTGCCCACGCCGTATGGCGGCAAGTATCGCCAGATCATGGTCTATCTCGACCCGGATGCGCTGCGCGCGCGCGGCATCACGCCGGACGAGGTGCTCAACGCGGTCAATGCGCAGAACCTGACCTTGCCCTCCGGCGACGCGAAGATGGGCAAACAGCAGCTCATCGTCCGGGTGAACGCCATGCCGCTCACCGTCCAGGCGCTCAATCGCCTGCCGATCAAGCAGATCGGCCCCAGGACGGTCTATCTCTCCGATGTGGCGCACGTGGCCGACGACTGGGCCGTGCAGCAGAACATCGTACACGCCGCGGGGAAACGCGCGGTGCTGCTGACCATTATCAAGAACGGCGACGCTTCAACGCTCGATGTGGTGAACCGGGTGAAAGCGGCGCTGCCGGCCATCCGCAAAGCCGCCCCGCCGGGCATGCAGATCCATCTGTTGTTCGACCAGTCGGTGTTCGTGCAGAGCGCGATCGAGAGCGTGCTGCGCGAGGGTGCGATCGCCGCCGGCCTGACCGCGCTGATGATCCTGGTGTTCCTGGGTTCGTGGCGCTCCACCATCATCGTGATGGTCTCGATCCCGCTGTCGATCCTGACATCGATCGCTGTGCTGTCGGCACTCGGCGAAACCATCAATACCATGACGCTCGGCGGTCTGGCGCTGGCGGTCGGTATCCTGGTGGACGACTCGACCGTCACGATTGAGAACACGCACCGATTACTCGAGGAAGGCCATCAGTTCGATCGCGCCGTGCTGGAGGGTGCCGCCGGGATCGCGGTGCCGACCTTGATTTCGACGCTGGCCATCTGCTGCGTGTTCGTCTCCGTCTTCTTCCTGCAGGGACCATCGCAATTTCTGTTCACGCCGCTCGCGATGGCGGTGGTGTTCGCGATGCTGGCCTCCTACGGTATCTCACGCACCTTGACGCCGATCATCATCCGGCTGCTGTTGCG
>Ga0335074_10001653_pt1 | contig 30190 bp, 27 predicted proteins | sample Lox_Sample_23_FD_206715 | JGI IMG/M metagenome (GOLD analysis project Ga0335074, IMG submission 206715) | Soil microbial communities from Loxahatchee National Wildlife Refuge, Florida, United States - Lox_Sample_2.3 | ecosystem: Environmental > Terrestrial > Soil > Wetlands | place: USA... | reverse complement strand
GCCGCGCGTGAGCGGTCAATGGCTGCCGGGTGAACTGCCGGGCAAACGGGCTTCACTCTGCACGCCTCAAACGGGGCGACACTTTGCAGCGCTGTGCGACATCGATTCGAGGCGCATCCGGCTGGTTTCCGGGTGTTGCCGAGGCGCGTTCGGCGGTAGGCTTCGTCGCGATGTTTCCGCATTGCCGGTATTACGGCAGCCCACTTGTGGCGACGCTGCGCGGGACAATCGTTGCCCCTACAGGAGTTCGCCTTCGAGTTCCTTTGGGATTAGCTTCTTGTGTCGTCGGTATATCGGATACAGCAGTGCCCCGTGCGCATAAATGATTTTTCCCACAGCACGGCGGAACTTCTCAAATTCGTCGTTTGGCTCACTCTCCTGCGCCCTCTCCGTCAATTCCCATAGCCGCTTCTCGCAATCAGCGATCACATTGACCACTTCCTCTGCGAGCTCATATTGGGTCAGCAAGTTCCTGGGGTCCTCGCTCGACTTTCTCTGCTGGGCGGGAGGATCACCGGCACCGTCCCCAAGGATTCGCAGCTCGATAACGTCTCCTACTGACAGACTTATCTTTTCCCAGTTCATGCGCACGTTCTCGCGGGCCTCAGAAGTGTCGGTGGCGTCAACCTGCAATTGGTTGCTGAAGTCCTGATCTTTGGGTTGATTTCGCAGGTTCAAATGTGCGTTGAGGTAACCCGGTCCCTCGACCGAAGCCGTTAGGCGGCTTCTTCCATTGACCGCAACAGATAGGCGCATGTTCGGACTCCTGTTTAAGATCAACTGCCGAATCATCACTGATTCTACTGATGCGTTCTGAACGGAAGGTCGGCAACCCTTCCCTCTGCTACGTGTTCGCCCATCTCCCGGAGCCGGGAATCCGGGAAAGAGAAGAAAATCCGGTGACCCGCCCGCGACTGCCCCAGACTGCTTTGCTGCTCCGGATGGCACTATAACCCTGCCGCAGCACATGTTTCTGTCAGTCTGGTGAGGTAGAGGCCTAACGCAATGGCGTCCGGCATCAAGAGGACCCTCGGTCTGGTCGAGCGGATTCCGAATTCGGGGATCTGGTGGATTCGATGGACGGACCATGCCGGCCAGCGGCATCTTGAGAAAGTCGGCAGACGGGGCGACGCCATCGCGCTGCTGTCGAAGCGCCGCCACGAAACGATCCTTCGGAAGAAGATTCCCGAATACCTCAACGGCAAGGCTGCCACGTTCGGCGATCTTGCCAACGATGCCCTTATCCATTCCCGCGAGACGAACGGTGAGCGTTCGACCGCGGAATTGGAACTGAAGCTGGGGATCATTGGGGAGCGCTTCAACAGCGTGTCTGCGGATGAGATCACCAAGGGCGATATCCAGCAATGGCTTCTGGAACTGGGTGAGGAGCGTGACTGGTCTCCAGCCACCCGAAACCGCTACCACGCGGCGTTCTCGCTGGTCTTTCGCGTGGCTGTCGAAAACGGAAAGCTGAGTCATAATCCTGCTGCCCGACTCAAGCGAAAGCCTGAGAACAATGATCGAATTCGCTTCCTCAGCAGCGACGAGGAACAGCGACTGTTCAGCGCCCTTCGCGAGTTTTGGCCGCAATACGTCCCGGCGTTTTTGATCTCGATTCATACCGGCATGAGAGCCGGGGAGCAGTTCAGTCTGCGATGGTCCGATGTATCGCTCGAAAGAAAACTGATCACGCTACACCGAACGAAAACAGGGAAGACAAGACACATTCCGCTGAATACAGTGGCGCTGGCAGCTTTCAAGGAATTGCGTTCATCGCAGGAATTGCTCAGGGAAGTCTTTCTCAATACCGACAGGAATCCGCTGCGTGGCCCCCGTGACTGGTTCGAGCCTGCGCTGCTCAAGGCCGGAATCGCGGATTACACCTGGCACTGCAATCGACACACCTTTGCGTCGCGTCTCGTCATGGCAGGAGTCGATATTCGCACTGTTGCGCAGCTCCTGGGGCACAGTACAATTCAGATGACCATGCGCTACGCTCATCTGGCGCCGGAGCACAGTCAGGCCGCGGTAGAGCGCCTGGTTGGGTCTTCCGAACTGGTGACTAAATCGGCGACCGGCCGTTCGTCGAAAAAGGGCCTGAAATAGAGGGTGAAGCAGGGTGATGTGCGAAAGTGGCGAAATTGGCAGACGCACCAGGTTTAGGTCCTGGCGGGGAAACCCGTGGGGGTTCGAGTCCCCCCTTTCGCACCAGACTGCACCGGATTGCACGGCAGCGCAAAGGCTCATGTCCGCCACCTGCCGGTGGTTTGCACTTTGCAGTGGTGACTAGATCGGTGACCGGGAATTTCGGGTGCGCGTCGAAGGCGCGCCAATCAAGGGGATTCTGAAGTATCGCACCAGACTCAGGATCTGGCTCCCGCAAGGGAATGGGGGTTCGAGTCCCCCCTTTCGCACCAAATCTCGCGCCACCCGATGCGGTACTCTTGTGGTGATGAACCCTCCCAATCCCCAGCCCAAACTTCACCTCACGCAAGCCTCCGATTACCGCGAGATTTATTCCAACTCCGTCCAGGTTCGCGTCAGCGTCTGGGATTTCCTCCTCGTCTTCGGTCTCGTCAATCAGCAGTCGCAGGATCAGGTCAGCGTCCAGAACACCATGGGCGTCTACCTCAGTCCACAGCAGGCCAAGGCCCTCTGGAACATCCTCGGCCAGAACCTCGCCCAGTACGAGCAGACCTTCGGCAACCTTGCTCTGGAACCCCAGGTCGTCCCCAAGGGCCCGGTGCATTAAGCAATTCGATGATCACGGGTCGGACTGGCCGCCTGCGGAGCCTTCCCCTCTGGACCGTTCTGCTGTCGGCCTTCGCCGCGGTGCTCGCCCTCCACGCGCCGCTGCTCCATCTCCCGTATTACTGGGACGAAGCCGGATACTACATCCCCGCCGCCTTCGACTTCTTCCGCACCGGCACGCTCATTCCGTTCTCCACGCTCTCCAATGCGCACCCGCCCCTGCCGTCCCTTTATCTTGCCCTCTGCTGGAAACTCTTCCACTTTGCGCCCGTCGTCACGCGAACGGCCATGTGCTTCATCGCCGCCATCGCGCTCACCGCTGTCTGGCGCCTCGCCGTCTTCACAACCGGAAAGACCTCCGTCGCCGCAGCCACCGTCCTGCTCACCGCGCTCTATCCCGTCTTCTTCGCTCAATCGTCGCTGGCGCACGCCGATCTCTTCGCTGCAGCCGCCACTCTCTGGGCGCTCGTGTTTTATCTCGAGGGCAAGCCGTGGGCCGCCGCCCTCTGCTTCGCGCTCGCCGCGCTTTCCAAAGAGACCGCCATCGTCACGCCCATCGCTCTCGGCGTCTGGGAGAGCTGGCGCCGCCGCCCTGACTCCGCTGCCGCGCCCTTGCCGCACGCGGTTACGGTGCGACAGCGTGGGAGTCGCTGGTCGATGGTCGCTGCACTCTTCTCGCCTCTGCTCCCGCTTTCCGCCTGGTACCTTTACCACTGGCGCCGCACCGGCTACGTCTTCGGTAATCCCGAATACCTCCAGTACAACGCCGTCTCCACGCTCACTCCCCAGCGCATCCTCATCGCCCTCGGCTACCGCGTCATGCATGTCACCGTGCACATGAACCTCTTCGTCCCCGTGGCGCTCATGCTTGGCTGCCTTCTGCTCCCTCCGGTCGAGGAAAGCGGCGCGCCATCCTCATCGCAGTCCATCCGGCCGCGCATCGCGCCCCCGCATCAGCTGGTCTTCCTCATTGTCATTGCCGTCAACGTCGTCTTTTACTCGATGCTGGGCGGGGCACTGCTCACCCGATATCTCCTCCCGCTCTATCCGCTCATTCTGCTGCTCGCGGTCAACACCTTCCGCCGCCGCCTTCGCCACTGGACGAGCCTTGTCGCTCTCAGCGCCGCCGCGTTCATTGCCGGCCTCTTCATCAATCCTCCGTATCGCTTCGCGCCGGAGGACAATCTCCAGTACGTCGCCGTAGTCCGCCTCCAGCAAGCCGCCATCCAGGAGATTCTGTCGCGATCTCCTGACCCCATCGTTCTTACCGCATGGCCCGCCACCGATGAGCTGCGCAGGCCTGAGCTCGGCTATGTCGCGCACCCCGTCTCGGTCGTCGCCATCGACGACTTCTCCGCGGCGCAGCTTGCCAGAGCTGCCGCACTCCCGCCCATCTGGAACGCCGCTCTGGCCTTCTCAACGAAATACGATCCTCCCAGCCTTCCATTCCGCCTCGGCGCTCGCAGCGAATCGCTCGACGAGCGCTACTTCGATTTCCATCGCGACCTGCCTCCTCCCGCCATCGCGCGTATTCTCCACGGAACCGTCGTCTGGCACGCCTCGGACCGCGGCCAGTGGGCCGCCGTGCTCAGCTTCGGTTCCCCCGCCGGTTCCCGCGAAGCCTTCGCCGCGCCATCGCCGCGTCGCTAATCCGTCGCCGATTTCTCTCCAGACCGATTTCATGAAACGTTCACACTTCGCCTGAGCCTCGCCCCAGCGCGCAGTCGCCCCTTGTGAGCCCTCAGCCCCGAAAGTTAAGATGGAGCCCATCCGTCAATCCTCAGCCCCATTGAAAGGCAGGTTCCATGGCGATCGCCCGGCAGGTGATTACTTCGCTTCAGCACGATGGCACAGACATGCTTGGTACCAAAACGCTGGCTGTCAAGATTGCAGACGAAAACATCGTCTCCGGCTCACTGCTCACCGTCGAGAGCAACCACTTCTGCGTTCTCAAATCGCGCGGCGCCGTGTTGAACGTCTATGAGACAGGTCAATACTCGCTCACCACGCCAGACAAGCCGATCCTCGGCTCCATCGCGCAGGGATTCTTCGGCGGTAATTCCCCCTGGACCTATGAAGTGATTTACATCAACCGCTCCAAACTCCTCATCCGCAGCGAAGGCGTTGCCACCAGCGAAGAGATGGCCGAGATGGCCTACCAGGTCGACTATTACATCCACGTCGACACCAAGGAAGCGGCCCTCGAATTGATCACACATCTGCCCTTCAACGGCAACAGCATCGACACACGCGAGGTGGCGGAATACGCGGGCCCGGCGATCGAGCAGTCCATCAATCAGGTCGTCCAGGTGACCAAGATGGAGGACATCAACGAGCACATCAATGAAGTGCGCGAGCTGGTCAAGAGCCATCTCTCCGATTTCCTGAAGGTCTACGGCATCACTTTGAATGATCTGAAGATCCTGATCATGCCCAAGGATGAGCGCATGCGCGAGCTTATCTCCCTGCAGGCCATGGGGCTCACGCCGATCGAGGCCGTCCGCTATTATCTGGCTCTCAAGATGGCCGACAAGGGCCTCGTTTCCGCACCCAACGCCGCCGCCGGTTTGCCCTTCACCATCGGCCCGGCCACCGGATTCTATCCCGTCGGCGCCGAGGCGGGGTTGAACGGAGGCAAATGATGGCCGGCGAGAGCTTCTACGACGCCGGCGTGCTGCGCCAGCTGGCTACCAATCTCTTCTACGGCTGCGGCTACAACTTCTATCGCGCCGAGAACCAGCTGCGCGCCGATGATCAGTTGGTTCGCAGCAAAGCCGCCTCGCTGCTCGGCGAAGCCATGGCCAGCGTCGGCGCTGCGGAATCCGCGTACCGCCGCGAATTTCTGCCTCCGCCGACGCGCGCGAAGCCATTTCCCGATGCCGGCGCTGTGGCCGAGGCACAGCGTCTGGAACAATTGGCTGGTGGTATCGGAGCGCTGGAAGCGGCGCTCCACCATCAGCCAGTCCCGGCCAATGACCGCATGACCCAGCGCTACCGCGATGAAGGTCCAACGCTCGAAAAGCTTCTTCGTCAGGACGAGCGGCTGGTTGGTCAGTGCGAGTTGATGCGCTCCACGGTCGAAAGCCGCGACCCGGCAGCGATTCTCCTCAAGTTGCCTGACCTGCAGGCCGGCCTCGACGCGATTCGCGCCACTCTGCGCGACCGCGAATCGCTTCTGCTCAGCCCCGCTTAGCAGCCGCCGCGGTGGTAAACCTTCGAGCCCGGACCGTTGCCAGTCCGAAGCGTCCTGTTTGTCCGCCAACCGGCCGTGTGCCTGTTCGCGCCTCTGGCGAATATATCGGATCAGCGGTATCCGGGTTTTCATGCCGATTGGCCCATCCGCAGCTTCGGCACGAGCCCGACCCCGCTCATAGCCATCCGTTCCGGCCTCGGTCCCCCCGCACCGCTTCGCTATACTCAAAGAGGAATGGCGTCGCAAAAAACCTTCTACATCGAGACCTTCGGCTGCCAGATGAACGTCCATGACTCCGAAAAAGTCATCGGCACGCTCGAGCAGCAGGGCTACGCCCGGGTCGAAACCGAAGAAGCCGCCGACCTCATCCTCTACAACACCTGTTCCATTCGCGACAAAGCCGAGCAGAAGGTCTTCCATCGCCTCAACGACTACAAAGCCCTCTACCGGCGGGGCAAACGCTTCGGCGTTCTGGGCTGTGTGGCTCAGCAGGAAGGCGAACGCATCTTCGAGCGCGCTCCCTTCGTCTCGCTCGTTTCCGGCTCAGCTTCGTATCGCAAGTTGCCCGAGATGCTCATCCAGATCGAGCAGGGAGCCACCCGCGTTACCGGCCTCGACGACCGCCAGACTGACGAAACCTTTGAGACCGAGTTCACCGCCCGCTCCAACCCTCACCGCGGCTACATCACCATCATCGAAGGCTGCGACAAATTCTGCGCCTACTGCGTCGTCCCGTACACCCGCGGCAAGGAGCGCAGCCGTCGCTCCAGCTCCGTCCTCGACGAAGCTCGCCGCATGGCCGATTCCGGCTTCACCGAAATCCAGCTCCTCGGCCAGAACGTCAATTCGTACCGCGACCCGGAAGGGAAGTGCTCCTTCGCCGAACTCCTCGCGGCCATCGGCCAGGTCCCGGGCATTCGCCGCGTCCGCTTCACCACCTCGCACCCGCGTGACTTCACCCGCGACATCGTCGACGCCATCGACGCCGTCCCCACCCTCTGCGACCACGTCCACCTGCCCGTCCAGAGCGGCTCGTCCAAAATTTTGCGCCTCATGCAGCGCGAATATACCCGCGAGCAGTACCTGGAACGCATCGCATGGATGAAGGGCGCAAAGCGTCCCATCAGCATGACCACCGATATCATCACCGGCTTCCCCGGCGAAACTCCGGAGGATTTCGAACAGACCATCACCCTCCTCGACGAGGTCCAGTACGACGGCGTCTTTGCCTTCAAGTACTCGCCGCGCCCCAACACCCCTGCGCTGTCCATGCCCGACTCCATCCCCGACGAGGAGAAATCCCATCGTCTGCAGATCCTGCTCGACCGTCAGCGTGAAATTCAGCGTGCTAACTACGAGAAGCATATTGGCCAGATCCTTGAAGTCATGGTTGAGGGGTTGAACCCGGCTCGCGGCCAGGTTGTTGGCCGCACTTCGCAGAATAAGACCCTCAACTTCACCACCGCGCAGCCCATCGCGCCCGCGCCCGGTGTCTACCTGCCCGTGCGCGTCACTAAAACCTTTCCCAACAGCCTGGTCGGCGAGGCGGTTGTTTAGCGAGGCAGTCCCATGGAAGTGGAAATGAAAATTCGCGGCCTGATGGTCGATCCTTCCACCAACATGCCGGTCGTCATTCTGAAGGACCCAAAGAGCGAAGCGGTTCTCCCCATCTGGGTCGGCCTCTACGAAGCCAACGCCATCGCTCTCGAAGTTGAGAAGGCGACCGCCCCGCGTCCCCTTACCCACGATCTGCTCAGAAACGTTGTTGCCGGCCTCAACGCCCAGGTCCAGCGTGTTGTCGTTTCCGAGCTCCGCGGCGACACTTTCTACGCCGTCATCTGGATGGAGCAGAACGGCGAAATCGTCGCCATCGACGCCCGCCCCTCCGACGCCCTCGCTCTGGCTCTGCGCTCCGACTGCCCCATCTTCGTTGCCGAAGAAGTCCTCCACGCCGCCAAAGTCCTGCCCAACGCTCCCGAATCGCAGCCCACTGACCAGGAGATGCGCCGCTGGCTTGAAAACCTCGGCGATGAAGACCTGGGCAAATATAAGATGTAGTTAGTCCCGCCGTCCCCCATCATGAGCCACTCCCGCGAGCCTCATCCTGTCCCGGACCTGCTGAAGCAGCCCATGTATCGCGTTCTTCGCATTGCCGAAGGCGCCGTTCGTGGCATCGCCGGCACAAATCCCCCGGTCGACCCGGCCAGCCTCCGCGGGATCCGCAATTTTCTCTTTCCTCAGTTCCAGCCCGCCCTCGGGTGTGTCGTCCATGTCACACCGGTGATCGATGCCATTCGTTTCGCTGTCCCCGGCGCACGCATTGTCGGCGCCATGTCCGGCATTGCTCTGGACGTTTTCCGCCATCACCCCGGCCTCGACGTTCTCCATCCCGTGCCCGATCCGGTCTCGAACCTGCGCACCACAGCTCGCGAACTGCGTCGTATCATCGACGATTTTCGGGGCGAACCCTATTGTGTACTAATGACCTCCGGTACCCATCGCGCCGCTGTTGCGCTGGCTGCGATGCTCAGCGGCAACGGCGTTCGCGTGGGAATCAGCACAGCTCCACGCCTCATGCACATCCCAGTCCTGTTTGATCCGGCTCTCAGCCAGATCGCCAACAATCTGCGGGTCGTGCAGGCCGTCGGTCATAAAGTGCCGTCCGCATCGGAGCCGCGCATCTATTTCTCTCAAACGGACCTCGACCAGGCCCAAAGTCTCCTTTTCGACCGTGTGTCTCCTCGCGACACTCCCCTCGCCATCTTCGTCTCCCAAACCAGCCCCGGGCAACGCAAAGGCTGGCGCGCCGAGCGATTTGTCTGCGTTGCGCAATGGCTGATGCGCAACTACGACATGCGTATCGCACTGGTGGGCACCGGCGCCGAAGCCGCCGCCGTGGAGCATCTGCGAACTCAGATCGGTGGCAACTGCGTTTCCGTCGCCGGCCGCACCAGCATTCCCGTTCTGGCAGCGCTTCTCGCCCAGTCCGATATTGCCCTTTCTCTGGACAGTGGTATTCTCCACATCGCGCGTGCCGTGCAACTCCCCGCATGTGTCATCGCGCCTGCCTGGTCGCCTGTCCACGAATGGCTGCCGCTGGACAATCCCCGCTTTCGCATTCTCAAAAAGCTCGATCTGCCCGCTGCTCCCCCGGACTACATCGTTGACGAAGTTTCCACCGCCGACGTCTGCGCGGCGCTCGGCGAGCTGCTCCATCTCTTCCCGCCCTCGCCCGAGGGCCGTGAAGTCCGCATATGGAAGTCTCTCGTCCCCGTCGCCTGCGAAGCCCCATCCGGTTCTCCAGCAGCCGCGGTGCACGCATCCCTGTCACACTCCCAATAGGATCTTTTCCAATGGCTTTTCCAAACGCAAGGCGCCTGCTCAGAGCGGGACCCTCCCTGAGCACCTTAAAACTTCTGGCCATGCAGGCGTCTGCTACCAGACCCCGGCTCCGCCCCGCCAGCACCGCCTTCCTCCGCCTCTTTGTTCACGATGGCGAGATCAGCGTCCGCTTTCCCTGTTTCAATCGTCGCTATACCGTCTTTATCCGAGTCAGCGATATGGAAAGTGACTTGTTCACGATCCGAGAACTTACCGCAGGTGGCGTGTACCCCCTGCCTCTCGACTTCTCCCCCGACCTCATCGTCGACGGCGGCGCAAACATCGGGCTCTTCACCTTGCTGGCATCGGCGGCTTTTCCCCACGCCACCGTCGTGTCCTGCGAGCCCGTTCCCCGCAGCCTCGCCCAGATTGACAAGCACCTCCGCGGCAACAACGTCCCGGCCGAAGTTCTTCCCGTTTGCCTCGGCGGGAAGCGCGGAGCCATCCCTTTCTATATTCGCGAAGCCATCGCCAGCAGCTTCGATCCGCACAAGCCTTTTGCCGGTCAGATGAATGTAGATGTCGTCACCCTCAGCGATGTGCTTCGCGGCCGCGATGCCCGGCGTATTCTGATCAAACTGGACATCGAGGGTATGGAACTCGAAGTGCTTGAGCGCTTTGTCCCGGAAGAGACTCGCCCGGTCTGCGTCCTCGGAGAACTGCATGAAAGGAAGCGGACCGGAAAAAGACTCGAGAGCATTTTCAACGGAGGCGGCTGGAAACTCGTCTTCCTCGACGAAAGCGAAACCGATTCCATCTTCCAGGCCTGGTCGCCTGCCGCTCTGCCCCTTTTGAACGGCTCTCCTTCGTCTTCCCGGGGAAAAGCCTGATCTTGGCCCCCCCTTACCCCTCCCTGTCTTCGCCCTTCGGTTTGCTGCCACCGAAGAGAAAGGACTGCGCATGAGACTCCGCGGCGTGCTCAAAATGCTCGCAGCCTTCCTTATGTCGCAGGGCGTTGCCGTCGTTACCCAGCTCCTCGTTCCGCCCCTCTTCATCCACCGCTATGCCAATGGCGTCGAAATGTACGGAGAATGGGTTGCCCTCACCGCCGCTGTGACCTATCTCAACACCCTCAATTACGGCATTCAGAACTATGCCAACAACCAGATGACCCTCCACTACAACCGCGGCGAAGTCGCTGAGGCCAAAATCGTCCAGTCCAGTGCGCTGCGCCTCATCCTGATCATGGTGCTGGTCGCCTCTGCTGCCGGCGCCGCCATATTCTTCATGCCCATCGCCCGCTGGATGGGCCTCCGCTACGTCAGCTCTCGTGCTGCCTCGCTCACCCTCGACTTCATGCTCCTGCAGCTCGTCGTCAACTGGTTCTTTGCCTTCCTCTCCAACAGCTATATGGCCGTTGGCGAGCTGCACCGCGGCGCTGTCTGGCAAAACGTCCAGCGGCTGGCCGCCACCCTCGCCATGGCCGGTTTCCTCTGGGACCGCGCTTCCTTTCCTGTCCTCGCCTTGTCGCAGTTAGCCGTCATGGTTCTCTGCACCATCGTCGTCCTGGTGGAAATCCGTTTCCGCGCCCCGGTCCTGGTGCCTTCCCTTCGCTTTGGAACCCTGCGCGATATGTGGGCCGTCCTCAAGCCCAGCGCGTATTACATGCTCTACGCTTTCTCCTCCTTCTTCGCCTGGCAGGGACCGGTCCTTCTTATCCAGAAGATCCTCGGACCTGCTGCCGTGGCCGTCTTCGCTCTCAGTCGCATCGTCTTTAACATGTCCCGCCAGATCCTCAGCATTCTCACCTACTCCATCGGGCAGGAGACGATCACCCTCATCGCCCGCCGCAGCTGGGCTCAGCTTCACCGAATGTATGACCTTTCCGAGCGTGTCGTCCTCTTTTTCGACCCCGTCCTCACCGTCGGCGCGCTGCTCATGTGCCCCTTCGTTTTTACCGTCTGGCTGCACAAACGCGCCCTCTACGATCCCGGCATCTGCATGCTCATGGCCCTCGTCTCCGCTGTCATCGGGCTCAAGGAACACAAGTATGCCTTCCAGTATCTGAGCAACGAGCATCAGGGAGTCGCCCGCTTAGCCCTCGGGGCCTACGGCGGCATGATCGTCATCGCCGCCCTCACCATGAAAGCCTGGGGCATCGGCGCCTTCATGCTTTGCTGGCTCGTCGCCGAACTTCTCATCGCGGCTTACGTCGTCGTTCAGAACCGCAGGCTGTTTCCCTCCGATTTCCGGCCCTCCCTCGCTCCGCTCCCGCGTCTCGCCGTGATTCTGGTGCTTGCCTTCACCGCCGCCGCCTGGCCGGCATGGCACAGCGTCCACTGGCCCCTGCGCTCGGTCGTTGTCGTGGCTGCCGTCGCCACTCTGGCCCTCTCCGTCCTTTGCTACTTTGCTTTCGGACTGCGCGAAGTTCGAGGCGTATTTCAAAACCGTCTCCGCCGCCGCTTCGCCGCGGCCCCCTGAAAGACTTGCCGCGGCCTGGCGATATACTGATCCCACCCCCATGCCAAAGGACGCCAGCCTCCTTCCCTCGACGCCCTCGTTCTCGCGTCACCTGCCCGTCCTCGACGGGGTTCGCGGTCTCGCGATCCTGCTCGTTCTGATGGAACATCTCCTCGCATCGAACGATGTGCGCGGCTCGATCTTTTTGAATACTGCGATTACCGTACGCTCTGCAGGATGGATGGGCGTCGACCTCTTCTTCGTCCTCTCAGGTTTCCTGATCACCGGAATTCTTTACGATTCCGTGGGTGGCGAATCCTATTTCCGCACCTTCTACGCGCGCCGGTTTCTCCGCATCTTCCCCCTCTACTATGGAGTGCTGTTTCTCCTCTTCGCGCTCACGCCGCTGCTTGGATTGCAGTGGCGCCGCTTTCAGTTCGTTCACCTTCTTTACCTCCAGAACCTTCCTCCCTGGAGTTCCACCATCCCTGCCAGCATTTACGGTTATGTCTGCCACTTCTGGTCGCTGGCGGTCGAGGAACAGTTCTATCTTGTCTGGCCCCTGATCATCTTCCTCATCAGGGATCGCCGTCGACTCGTCGTCGTGGCCCTGACGCTTGCCAGTCTCTCCCCCATCATTCGCACCTGGGGCGTGCTCTACGGCGCCAGCTGGCCGTTCCTTTATGAATGCACCTTATGCCGCATGGATAGTCTCCTCCTCGGTGCCGCTCTGGCGCTCGTCATGCGGGGGCCCCTGTTCTCCCGAATCCTTCGCGTCGCGCCCGCAGCCTGCATCCTCTTCCTCGGCGCGACGCTGGCCACCAATCTCTGGCTTCATCCCTGGAACATGGACGCACAGCGAAGCGCCTTCGTCGATTCGATCGGCTTCTCGTTGCTGGCGGTCGGTTTTGCCTCGCTCATCGCCTGGTCGCTTCAGCCAGCTTCCTGGCTCGCTCCATTCTTTCGCTGGTCAGCGATGCGCTGGATGGGCAAGTACAGCTACGGCATCTATGTCCTGCACCTCATCGTGTATGACATGATCGGCCTTGGGCCTCGTCACTGGCTCGATGCGCACTTTCACCACAAGGCCATCGGTGTGGCACTGGGCGGAATCCCGGCGCTAGTCATCAGCCTCGCCCTTGCATGGCTCAGCTATAACTTCTACGAGTCCCGATTCCTCAGGCTGAAGCGGCATTTCGAATACAATCGGCGTGATACGGTTCCAGCGCGTCGGGAAATCGCAGCCTGAAATAGCCCCTCAGAGCGCTTCCTGGCAGGACGGCTTTTCGCTTTGTTGAACACTGCTATTCATGCCGCGCCCGGCGCGCAACCACGCCGCTCTCCGCGCCCCCCGTTGGTTCATTTGATCAGGCAATAACACGGATCGGCGCTATTCTCGGCTGATTGATCCTTGGCCTGGGGAGATCATCCCCGACTGCATGTCCCATCCTTCGCTTCAACGCCCGCTACATTCGTGCGTGGATTGGCGCCAGGATGCACCGGCCTCTGTGAATTGACGGCTCGTTGCACATCGACCTGAGAGGCCTTGCGCGCAGCCATCGCACAGTCGTCTCATTCTCAGGGAGTTTCCGGTAAATGTGGATCGGATGATCCAGCGGCGCAATCGCTTGTAAAGTCATAGAGATAGAGGCCTAAGCCTCGCCTCGATGCCAGGCTCCGCTTTGGTTACCAAAGTCTACCCTACTTCCGTTATCTTGCTCCATTACTCCCAATTCCTCTAGAACTGAATCCAACCAACAACGCAGATCTGGGGAACGGGGCTGCTGGGTGGCGGGTGACTGTCGCCCCAGCCCCTATTTTTTGTTTCCTGAAAGGTTCGACCTCAGCTGCTTCGTCGGTACCACTCCACCGTGCGCCGCAGTCCTTCGCGGAAGTTAACCGCTGGCTCGTAATCCAGCAGCTTCCTCGCTCGGCCAATGTCCGCCAGTGAATGCCGGATATCTCCGGCCCGCGCGGCTGCATATGCAGCTTTGCCCTCGTAGCCGGTCAATTCGCGCAGGATGTCGAACGTTTGGTTCAGCGTGATCCGCGATCCGGTCGCGGTGTTCATCACCTGCCCTGATACTTTCTCCGCGGGAGCCGCTGCCGCCAGCAGATTGGCTCGCACCACGTTGTCGATGTAAGTGAAATCCCGGCTCTGCTCGCCGTCCCCATAGATCGTTGGTTGCTGCCCGGCCAGCATGCGTTGGCAGAAGACCGCCAGCACTCCCGAATAGGGCGAACTCGGATCCTGATACGGCCCGAAGACGTTGAAGTATCGCAGCACGACTGTTTCCATGCCGTAGACCCGCGCAAAGGAACGCATGTAATACTCGCCCGCCAGCTTCGCCACCGCGTACGGTGAGATGGGGTCCGGAATCATCTCCTCATGCTTGGGCAGCGTCGGTGTCTCGCCGTACGCCGATGACGAGCCGGCGTAGATCACTCTGCGCACGCCCGCTGCGCGTGCCGCCACCAGCAGATTCAGTGTTGCGACCACGCAGTTCGCGTTGGTCGAAACCGGATCGGCGACCGATCGCGGAACCGACGCCAGCGCCGCCTGGTGAAAGACAACCTCCACACCCGCGCAGGCTCGTGCGCACGCGCCCGCGTCTGTCAGGTCGCCCTCCAGGAACTCCATGCCCTCGAGACCCCTCAGATTTTCTCGCTTGCCGGTCACGAAGTTGTCGATCCCGCGTACGGAATCGCCGCGAGCCAGCAGCGCTGCTGCAATGGATCGCCCAATAAATCCGGCCGCGCCGGTCACCAGATACTTGCCCAAGTCCTGACCTCCCGAGGGACTCTCGATGATAAAGGCAGCATGCACCGTTCACCAACTGCACGTGCGTGCCACCGCATGCCTCATTCGCCGCATCCCCGCAACTTTCCATGCCGGCTCGTCAACGTGGCACACAGCGTGTCATGCAGAGAGCGCATCGTAATCATGGGACCCATACGCAAGCCGGCGTTTCCGTTTGCCTGGCGATCAGGGCCAGATACGAGCAGATTTTGGCGGCTTTACGCGACCATGAAATCCCTGGGCGGACCCGTCTCATCCATGCCTGACGTTATCGAGTTGCGGTAGTATAGCGAGGGGATCGCCGCAGAAACACATTTTTTCTACGGGAGAAATTACAGAAATGAAAAGACTTTTGGTTCTACTTGGCTTAGCCGCCTTCACCCTTCCCGCACTGGCCCAGGTGCCTCAGAAGCTCCTCGACCGCATGGAAGCGGCCCGCGACACGCTGAACGCAATCATGGCCACCCCGGATCGCCAAATTCCGCAGTCCATCCTCGCTGACGCCACCTGTGTCGGTGTCGTTCCCGGCCTCGTCAAAGGTGCGTTTATCTTTGGCGCCGAATACGGCCAGGGGGTTGTGACCTGCCGCACCCCACGCGGCTGGAGCGCTCCCGTCTTTATCCGCATGGCCGGTGGCTCCTGGGGCTTCCAGATCGGCGGGCAGGGAACCGATCTCGTTCTCGTGGCCGTCAATCAAAAGGGCTTTCAGGATCTGATCCAGAGCAAGTTCAAGATCGGCGCGGATGCGTCGGCCGCCGCTGGCCCGGTCGGCCGCGATGCGGACGCCTCCACCAACTGGAAAATGCAGTCTGAGCTTCTGACCTGGTCGCGCAGCAAGGGCCTCTTTGCCGGCGTGGACCTCAGCGGCGTCTCTGTCACGCAGAACGCCTCCGATACTCAGCTGCTCTACGGTACACCCCACACTTTCAGGGCAATCCTCGACGGCGATGTTCCGGTTCCGCCCGACGCCCGGCCCTTTGTGCGCACCGTAGCCAAGTATTTCCATACTTCGGTGGAAGCCACCGGTCAGTAGTTCTCCCTCTCATCGGGAACACCGCGGCGGCCGATGGTCGTCGCGGTTTCTCGCTCCTGGTTCAGTCCGTTCATCCCCTGCCGGCTCTCCCCGTTCCGCCCGACCGCCATCGCTGGATTGAGCCATCCTCGCGCAATCTCAGGCCGCGTGATTCCACGTCGACTTCCAGCCCCTCTCTTTCGTCATTCGAGCGACCGCCGGCAGCTCCCGATTTACACTGACCCTTCGCGCCCTGATGCGAGAGTTTCTGGAATACGCATTCGTCCGCACGCTCCTTGCCTGCTTCAGCGTGCTGGCCCGCCCGCTCGCCCGCGCTCTTGGCGCTGGTTTCGGAGTGATCGCCTGGTTTTCGGTTCCGAATTTGCGCCGTACCGGACTCCGCAATCTCGAATTGGCATTCCCCGCCATGCCGCCCGCGGAGCGCGGGCAGCTTCTCCGCCACATGTACCGCTACCTCGGCTGGCAGTTGGCCGAGTTTTGCCGGATGTCCCGCTACACCCGCGAGAACACCCGTGGCCTCATCCGCTACGACGGCCTCGATCATTACCTTGCCGCCCGCGACCGCGGGCGCGGCGTCCTCATCGTCACCGGTCATCTCGGCGCCTGGGAGCTCTCCAGCTTCTGGCACTCTCTGATGGGCTATCCCATGACCATGGTCATCCGGCGCCTCGACAACCCCCGCGTCGACGCCCTCGTCAATGGCATCCGCTGCCTTCATGGCAACCGCGTCGTTCACAAGGACGACTTCGCGCGCGGTCTCCTTGCTGCCATGCGCAAGGGCGACACTGTCGGCATTCTGATGGACACGAATATGACCCCGCCCCAGGGCGTCTTTGTCCCATTTTTCGGTGTCCCTGCCTGCACCGCATCCGGCCTCGCGCGGGTTGCACTCCGCACCGGCGCTGCCGTCCTGCCTGGATTTCTCGTCTGGGAGGCCGCTGAAAACCAATATGTCCTGCGCTTCGGTCCCGAGATCGCCCTGGTTTCCACCGGCGACGACGAACACGATACCCTCGACAACACCGCCCGCTTTACAGCCGTCATCGAGGATGCCATCCGGCGCTGTCCCGACCAGTGGCTCTGGGTCCATCGCCGCTGGAAGACCCGTCCTCCCGGCGAACCTTCGGTTTATTGAACGGACCGGCCTAATCCGCCGCCGGATGTTTCGTCGTTGCCGAAGATGCCGGCTCCGTCCCCTCAGCCCCTGGCCAGCCCGGCAACGCCTGGCTCCCGTAGATCAGCCGCACGCCGGTTGTGAAAGTGAAATAGCTCCAAACCCATTGCGACAGAACCGCAAGCCGATTGCGAAATCCGATCAGAAAATAGATGTGCACGAGCAGCCACGTTAACCAGGCTGGAAATCCGCTCAGCTTGCCCCGGAACGGCCACTTCACGTCGGCCACAGCGGCCATGCGCCCGATTGTCGCCATGTCGCCCTTGTCGAAATAGCGAAACGGCGGCCGCGGCTGGCGATTCAGATCCGCCTCGATCATCTTCGCCACATGGTCGCCCATCTGCATTGCGGGCTGCGCCACGCCAGGCACCTGGTGACCGTCCTGCTCGAAGTGCGCCAGGTCCCCGCACACGAAAATTTCCGGATGCCCCTCCGGATTCAGCGTCGCGTTCACCATCACGCAGCCGCGCTTATCCGTCGCCACCCCCAGCAACTTCCCCAGCGGAGAAGCCTGCACCCCCGCTGCCCACAGCGTCACCGCTGCCTCGATCTTCTTTCCTCCTGCTATCACATATCCCGGCTGCACATCGGTCACACGCGCGCCGTCGTGGATCTCCACCCCCAGCGCAGCCAGCTGCTCCTCTGCCTTCCGCGACAGATCTTCCGGATAGGTCGGCAGCACCCGGTTGCCGCCTTCAACCACGATGACGCGCGCTTTCGCCGGGTCGATATGACGGAAGTCATGCCGCAGATACCGCCTCGCGATGTCACTGATGGCCCCCGCCAGCTCCACTCCCGTGGGACCTCCTCCCACCACCACGAAATTCAGCGGCGGATGCCATCCCGTCTCGAGCATGGTCCGCTCCGCCAGCTCAAACGCCAGCAGAACCCGCCTCCGAATCTCGATGGCATCCTCGATGGTCTTCAGCCCCGGCGCCAGCGGCTCCCATCGATCGTTCCCGAAATACGAGTGCGTCGCCCCCGTCGCCAGCATCAGGTAGTCGTATTCCATCTCCGCGCCGCTGCCGAACCGCACGCGCCGCCGCTCCAGATCGAACTCCACCGCCTCGTCCATCAGGACTTCTGTGTTGCTGTTTCCGCTCAGAATCCCCCGGATTGGCGATGCGATGTCAGCCGGCGACAGCACTGCCAGTCCCACCTGATAGAGCAGCGGCTGAAACGTGAAATGATTCCGACGGTCCACCACCGTCAACTCCACGGGAAGTTTTCCCAGCGCCTTCGCCGCGTGCGTTCCCGCGAATCCCCCGCCGATCACCATCACCCGCGGGCGCCGCTGCGGGGGCCTGTGGCTCATATCTGTCGCCATATTTTCCTGCTCTCTATACAAAAAGATGCGCGTGCCGCCGAAAAGATGACATTCAGACCTCCGCCAGCCTGCAAATCTCTGCTCCCGGCACTCGCGCGGCTAAAGATCCGCCTATGGACGCCCGCGCATCGTGGAAGGCCCGTCCATGAGTGCTGCAAAAGCGGTACATCCCCCGAATCGGCGTCTGCCTGCAGCCCGGGCTGCTCGATGCGCGAGCGGCTCCCGGCAATCCCGCTCTTTGCGTCTCGCACCGGGGTTGGAAAACGACCCGATTCCAGGCTTCAGGGTCATCGGATTCGGTTACCGACAGCGACTCCTCAGTAATTAATTCCATTGCCCATGCAGCAACCAACGTTACAATACGCGCACCCATGTGGACCAAACCCGCTCTTGCGCTCACCCCGAAGATGAGGGATTTGCTCGTCTTTCATAATGTCGCGCGGGCGCTCACCTCTGAGCTCGATCTCGACTCCATTCTTCACGCGATCATGCTTCAGATGGAGCAGTATTTTCAGCCCGAGCAGTGGTCGCTGCTCATCGTGGATGAGGCGCGCCAGGATCTCTTCTATGCGGTCGTTGTCGGACACACCGAAGCCGATCTTCGCAACGTCCGTGTTCCCCTTGGCCACGGCCTGGCAGGCTGGGTCGCCAAACGCGGTGAAACCGTCATCATCCCCGAGGCCGCGGACCATCCGCACCTCATGCAGACTGGGCCGGGTCCGCGCTTTCGCATTCGCTCCGCCGTCTGCATGCCCCTCCGCTCCCATCAGCGCACCCTCGGCGTCATCCAGCTCTTCAACTGCCACCTCGAATCCTTCAGCGACGATGTCGTCTCTTTCCTGCACCTGCTCTGCGACTACGCCGCCATCGCCATCGAAAATGCCGGCGCCGTCGAACGCATTCAGCAGCTCACCATCACCGACGACTGTACCGGCCTCTTCAACCAGCGCCAGCTCTACGTCCTTCTCGGAAAGGAGAGCGAGAATGCCCGCCTCACCGGCGCTCCGTTCGGCCTCATTTTCATCGACCTGGATCACTTCAAGACCGTCAACGACGCGCACGGCCATCTGATCGGCAGCCGTCTGCTCGCCGAGTTTGGCCACGCCCTGCGTTCCCTGGTACAGTCCGTCGATTCCGTCTTCCGCTATGGCGGAGACGAGTTTGTCGTCCTGCTGCACAACACGGATAAGGACGAGGCCGGCCGCGTCGCCCGCCACATTCATGAAACGCTGCGCAACCGATCGTTCCGGGTGACTGAAAATCTGGAGCTGAGCATCCGCGCCAGCTACGGCGTCGCAACCTGGCCCGACGACGCCGAGGACATCCACGAGCTGATCCTGCGCGCCGATACCGCCATGTACCGCGTCAAGGCATCCACGCGCGACGACGTGGCCGTCGCCGGCGAAAGCCTCCATCCCGGCTGATGCCGCCGCGCCTCACCCGAAGCGTGCGCGCCCTACCGTTCGGCGGAAGTCCTCGCCGTGCATCTCCACCGTCACGCACATCTCCGCCAGCCGCGAACGCATGCGCTCGCCGATCCGGTCGCCCAGCGTTTCCTCGCGTGCTGCCCGCGACGCGCCATTGCTCGTGCCCGCGCTGCCGCCCGCAGGCAGATCGGCGTAGTTCGTCGTGATGATCGTCGTCCGCTTGTCGTTGTAGCGGCTGTTCAGCACCAGCGCCACGGTATCCCACACCCAGTCCGTCGGCTTAGCCGCGCCCAGCTCGTCCAGCACCAGCACCTCGGCCTCGAAGACCGGCCTCAGAATCTCCATCTCCGTCGTCGATACCTGCGGATTGTACGAATGCTGAATCTCCTTCAGCAGCTCCCGGTAATCGCAGAAAAGCCCGTGCACGCTCTTTTCGGCGACCAGCGCCTGCAGCACACCCACGGCCAGGTGAGTCTTCCCGACGCCGATGGATCCCGTCAGCAGCAATCCCCGTCCTCCGGTGGTCACCGGATATCCATCCACGAATTGCCGTGCCCTCAGATGCGCAGCCCCCAGGGATCGGTCCGCCCCGGGAAAGTTCGCCTCGTAATTCTCCAGCGAACAGTGCTCGTATCGCGACGGAATCCCCGCCCGCCGCAGGAGTCTCGTTACGCGCAGCGCCGTCTGGCACTCGCACGTTTCCATCGCTCGTCCGCCCTCGGGCCGCGCGACGACCCGCACCCCCAAACCTCCGCACCTGGAACATGTCTCGTTCATTTTGAAGGTTCAGTATCTCAGGCTCGGCAAGGTGGAAATCCGAACCCCATTGTGGACTCCGCGTCACTGCGCCCCCGCATTTGCGGGAACCGCCAGCGGGCTCTGTGCGTAAGCCGCTATAATTCCGCTTTCCCAGGATGTTTGATCCCACTTTGAAGTCTCAGGAGCCATGGATGCCCAGACCATTTCGTTTGCTTGCGGCAGGAATTACGGCCGCTGTCGCATTGTCGCCGCTGTTGGCCCGCGCCGCTGACGATCAGAAACCCGCCGAAAAGTCCGCCGAAACCACCCCCGCTCAATCCGTCACCAGCCAGGGAACCGTGAATGTCGGCGGTCAGGCGATCCAGTACGATGCCGTTGCCGGCATCATCACCGTGGGCGCCACGGATCCTCAGGATTCCCAGCTCGGCCCCGACGGCAAACCGCTGCCCAACACCGACCTCGCCGCCGAGTTCGCCGCTGCCAAGACTCCCGACGAAGCGCCGCCCCTTGCGCACATGTTCTACGTCGCGTACTTCAAACACGGTGCCGATCTGGAACACCGGCCCATCACGTTTCTCTACAACGGCGGTCCCGGCAGCTCCACCGTCTGGCTGCACATGGGCTCGTTCGGCCCCAAACGCGTCGAAACCGGAGAGGACGATACCCACCTCGCAGCCGCGCCCTATCGCCTCACTGACAACAGCGAGTCGCTGCTCGACGTCTCCGACCTCGTCTTCATCGACATGCCCGGCACGGGCTTCGGTCGCCTGACGGGCAAGAACGCCGGCAAGGCCTTCTGGGGCATCAATGAGGACGGGCATGCCTTCGGACGCTTCATCCAGCGTTTCCTCACTCAGTACAACCGCTGGAATTCGCCCAAGTACATCTTCGGCGAAAGCTACGGCACCACTCGCTCCGCCGTCCTCTCCAATCTGCTCGAGAACAACTACAGCATCGACCTCAACGGCGTGATCCTGCTCTCGCAGATTTTTGACTTCACCACCGACATCGACGGGCCGGAGATGAACCCCGGCGTCGACCTCCCGTACGAGCTGGCGCTGCCAACCTACGCGGCAACCGCGATGTACCACAAGAAGATCGCCGAACAGCCGCTGGGACCGTTCCTGCAGCAGGTTGAAGACTTCGCCATGGGCCCCTATGCGCAGGCGCTGCAGAAGGGAACCGATCTCACCCAGGATGAAAAGCAGACCGTCGCCGAAAAACTCCACGAGTACACCGGCCTGCCCGTCGATTACCTCATGCGCGGCAATCTGCGCATCTCCGGCCCGGAGTTCGAGAAGACCCTCCAGCAGGACTCCGACACCACCACCGGCCGCCTCGACACTCGCTTCTCCGGACCCACCATCGATCCGCTGAGCCAGGGCGCGGAGTACGATCCGCAGAGCTCGGCCATTTCCTCGGCCTATGTCTCCCTCTTCAACCAATACGTGCGGAATACCCTGCACTACGGGGCGGGAGAGACCTATCTGCCCATGGCGAACTATCCGGATTTCACCTGGAATTTCATGCAGAATGGCTTTCCGGAGATGAACGTTGCCCCCGACCTCGCCATGGCCATGAAGACCAACCCAAAGCTCAAGGTCATGGTCAATGGCGGCTACTACGACCTGGCTACGCCCTTCTTTGCCGCGCAGTATGAGGACAAGCACCTGCCCATCGAACAGCGGCTGGCCTCGAATATTCAGTTCGACTGGTATGAGTCCGGTCACATGGTCTATGTGCGCACCTCGGCTCTGAAAAAGCTGCATGACAACGTCGCCAGCTTCATCCGGAGTACCGACGGAGACTAGCAGCGATAAGGGTTGAATATCGGGAGCGCGGGGCAGGGAATCGCCCCGCGTTTTCCGTGCCCTGAACTCCATCGGCGCTCGCCACGCTGTACTCTGTACCCTGTAGACCAATGTCGGAGTTCCTCCTCTTTCACGGCGTCGCCATCGTCGTGCTCATCCTCGCCAACGGCTTCTTTGTGGCGGCTGAGTTTGCTCTGGTCAGCGTTCGCGAGACGCGCGTCGAGCAGCTCATTCAGGAACACCGCCCCGGGGCGCGCATCGTCCGCCGCCTTCAGCAGAATCTCGGCGACTTTCTCCCCGCGGTCCAGCTCGGCGTTACCCTCTGCAGTCTGGCCATGGGCTGGATCGGCGAGCCCGCCATCGCCGCCCTCTTCGAGCAGGCCATGGCTGGTCTGCCCCACGCGCGCCTCTACGCGCATCTCGCCGCCATTCCTCTTGCCTTCGCCTTCATCACCTACTGTGTCGTTCTCCTCGGCGAACTCGTTCCCAAGGCGCTCGCGCTGCGCCGCACCGACCAGATGGCTCTGGGCGTCGCCGGGCCCATGGAAGTCTTCATCCGTCTCGCCCGTCCGCTCGTCCGCCTTCTCAACCGGTCCGCCGGGCTGGTCCTGCGTCTCTTTCATGCGCCCCTCACCCACGAGGGCGCCGTCCACTCGCCGGAAGAGCTCAAGCTCATGGCCACGGCTGCGCGCCGCTCCGGCATGCTCCCCGAATACCAGGAGTCCCTCATCCACCGCGCCGTCGAGATGAACGACATCGTCACCCGCGAGATCATGACCCCGCGCCAGCGCATCTTCTCCCTGCCCGCTGACATGCTCATCGAAGACGCCAGCGCTCGCATCATCGAGGAGCTCCATTCCCGCATCCCCATTTACGACCCGCAGCGCGGCCCCGAATTCATCATCGGTGTCCTCTACTCGAAAGACGTCAGCCGCCTCATGCACTTCCGCGCCTCCGCCACCACGCGCTTCGCCGTCGCTCCCTTCAGCGATATGCGTCTCCGCCAGGTCATGCGCGAAATCCTGGTCGTCCCCGAAACCAAGCCTGTCCTCGATCTTCTGCATGAGTTCCAGCAGCGCCGCCGCCACATCGCCATCGTCGTCGATGAGTTCGGCACCACCGTCGGTTTGGTGACTGTCGAGGACGCCATCGAACAGCTCATCGGCGAGCTCGAAGACGAGTTCGACGTCGCCGCCGGTCCGGTCGTCGCTGCGGCCGGCGGCGGCATGGTCCTCGACGGCAGCGTCAGCCTCCGCGACCTCGAAACCCAGATGCGCTGGGACCTCCCGCGCGAGGGCGGCGTCGAAACTCTCGCCGGATTCCTGCTCACCCGCTTCGGCCGAATCCCGCAGGCCGGCGACGCCGTGGACTTCGAAGGCCGCCGCCTCACGGTCCTCGAAATGAGCGGCCACCGCATCAGCAAAGTGCGCATCGAGCAGCTGCCCCAGCCCGCGGAGAAGCCCCGCTGATGCGTCGCCTTCTCCGATCCCTGCTACTCCGCCTCGCGTACACGCTGCCCGTTCTCTGGCTCGTCGTCTCCATCGTTTTCCTGCTCATCCACATTGTGCCGGGCGATCCGGTCCAGCAGATGCTCGGCGAAGGAGCGCGCCCCGCCGACATCGTTGCCCTCCGTCACGCCTACGGCCTCGATCAGCCTCTCGGCGCGCAATATGTCCACTACTGGCGCGGCGTACTCCACGGCGATCTCGGCCGCTCCATCCGCCTCAACGACTCCGTCGCCCACCTCGTTCTCACCCGCTATCCCTTCACCGTCGAACTCACCGCCGCCGCCCTTTTCCTGGCGCTCCTCATCGCCATCCCCGGTGGCATCGCTGCGGCATTGCACCGCGGAAGGCCGCGCGATCACGCCATCGGCGTGGCCAGCCTGCTCGGCCTTTCGTTCCCATCCTTCGCGCTCGGCCCCATCCTCATCGTTCTCGTCTCGATCAAACTCGGCTGGCTTCCCGTCTCCGGGGCAGGGGACTGGAAACACCTCGTTCTCCCCGCCCTCACCATGGGCAGCGCCCTGGCTGCCATTCTCACCCGCATGGTCCGCACCTCCATGCTCGAAGAGCTCGGTCAGGACTACATCCGCACCGCTCGCGCCAAGGGCCTGCCGGAGTGGATCGTCGTCTACAGGCACGCCCTCCGCAACGCCATGATCCCTGTTCTTACCCTAATCGGCCTTCAGTTTGGAGCCCTGCTCGCCGGCGCCATCGTCACCGAAACCATTTTCAGCTGGCCCGGCATCGGCCGCCTCACCGTCTCCGCCATCTCCAATCGCGACTACCCGCTTCTGCAGGGCTGCATCCTCGCCATCGGCCTCACCTACGTGCTGGTGAACCTGGCCACCGACGTCCTCTACATGGTCGTGAACCCGCGCATCCGCTCCTGACTCACTGCCGCAACAGCTCCACCAGCCGCGGCTCGATCCCGCCCTCCGTCACCGTCAAAAATCCCAGCGACACCGGCGTCGAGAACCGCCGCGGTCCCGCACTCCCGGGATTGAAGTACAGCACCCCCTTGTGCCACTGGATCGCCGGATAGTGCGAGTGCCCGCTCACCACCGCCGCAACTCCTGTCGTAACCGGATCCAGGTCCAGCGCGTGCCGGTCATGCAGCATGTAAATGCTCCGCGCGCCGAGCTCCACCAGCTCGGTCGGCGGAAGCAGTGCACACGCGCCCTGCACGTCCACATTGCCGCGGATCGCCGTCACCGGCGCAATCGTCCGCAGCCGGTCGAGAATCGCCGCGTCGCCTACGTCGCCCGCATGCAGGATGTGTTCCACTCCCTGAAGCGCCGCCAGCGCTTCAGCCCGCAGCAGTCCGTGCGTGTCCGAGATTACGCCGATCAGCATAAGAAGAGACTAAAGGGGAATCGCCGGCCGCGGCTCCCACTGCGCGAGTGGCCCGGAGAAGCAAAGGCAACGGGAAGGGAACACCTCGCGCCCTTCGCGGCGCGAGGTGTCCGCTAAGGTGCTACTTGTGGCTGCAGCAGGAGCCAGGACAGCACGAGCCCGTCTGCTGGCAGCAGCTCCCCGGGCAGCAATTCGCCGTCTTTGTACAGCAGGCTGCGCCGGTCGCGGCCAGCGCGCACAGTGAAAACAGCGACACCGCCAGAAGGGCAAACATTCTCGATTTCATGATGGATTTCCTCTCCGTGTGAACAGAAATGGCGTACGCCCGCAGGCGCAGGATCGCGCAGGCACACCGGGAGGTTTAAATGCGGAGATCGTCCTTCAGTCGGAAGACAGATGTCGGGCAGCGCAGGCCCGCATGCAGCTCCCGCAGTCCAGGCCCCTTCGGATTTGCTTCTGCACCCTGTCCGAGGCTCTCAATGCGCCACGCGGCCGCCTCGGCGATCGTCCTGTTCTCCGCCTTCTGAAAGCTCTGCGCCTCGCATTGCACCGCCGAACAGTGCGCGCCCTCGTGTCCCGAGGCAGGGCAGCACGGCATATGAGAGCGCTGGCAGTGCGTCGCCGGGATCACAGCTGTGTTCAAGGCAAGCAACATCAGCCAGACTGCGGCCAGCATCAGGCTCATCGCTCCGCGAATGCGGCGATCGCGCAGGAAGTTCACAGCTCCAAATTTACGCCAGGCTGAAAATCGAGGAAAGTGACGCCGGTCACTGGGCCGGCGGCACCAGGAGCATCCGGTCCGCGCTCTCCGAGCGCGCCGAGCGAATCACGTGTGGCGTAATCACAATTGCCAGCTCCGAGTAGTCCAGGCTCGTGTTCTTGTTTGTCCCGTCCTGAAATCCAGGCAGATCGCTCAGTCCTGGAATTCCTGTGATGGTGTCGGATTCCTGCCGCGACAGCGAGCTCACCAGCACCGCGCTCTCGCCGATATTCAGCGAGGTAATCGCCTGGAACTCGCGGTTGCTGAGCACCGGCACCTGGTTGATCGATGATCCCGCCAGAGAGCTCAGCTTCAGGTCGAACTTCAGCGACACGTCTCCCGGTCCCTCCACACGCGGCGTTACCGTCAGCGTGAGTCCGAGATCCTGGTATTGCACCTGCGGAATCGTCTCTTCCGATGCTTCCAGCAACGAGGCCGCATTCACGCCCAGGTTCTGCAGAGTGCTGGAAATCCCCGCATTCGATATGCCGGGAATGCTCAGCGCTGAACCCGACAGGCCTGTGTAGTTCGAGACAATAATCGGATACCTTTCTCCCGCTTTCAGCGTCGCCTCGTCCTGATCGAGCACTCGCAGCTGGGTCTGGTCCACCGAGTGGACATCGGAGGAGTTCAGCTGCATGTTCAGGGATCCGCCGCTGTAGGAAACCCCGGTCATCGAGATCCCACCCCCGAACACCCCGAATGGCTGCGTCAGGATGCTGTTGCTCACCTGGCCGGACGCCACCAGGATCGCCAGAATCGCCTCCCAGTCGCCGGGCGCCGCCAGTCCGCTGGAGATAATTTCCTGCACCAGGCTCGCATTGCTCTGCAGCAGGCTCGTTGCTTCGGAGTACACGTTGAACAGCGTTGTCTGGGTGGGGATAATCACGCCCAGGTTCGTCGCCTTCGTCCGATCTACCTCGTACATGCTCACGTCCAGCTGGATCTCGCTCCGCCCTCTGCTCAGGCTCCTCAGCGTCGTGTTCAGCGCATCCAGGTCTTCCACCGGGCCCCGTACCGTGATGGCATCCTGTCCCACGTCGGCGGTGGCGCTCTTCACGGCAAAGACGTCTCGGGCCAGGGTCACCATGCTCGTCAGTTCTTCGTTCGTAAACTCCGGCAGGTAGAACGTTTCCGTCCCCTCACGCTCGAATTTCGTTCGGTTCGCCCGCGTGTCCTTCGCTACCAGCGCGCGCACCGGATCGAGCGGCACGATGAACGTATTCGTCGCCAGTTCCAGTGTCTGCTCCGCGGCCGCGAAGTCGACGGCGTCCACGTTGTAGCGGATCATTCCGTCGGGCACGGAGTCATCGACGGTCGTCCGGATCCCATACGCCTGAAGCACCTGCTCGATCAGCTGCCGCTCGCTCAGGTACACATGAAAGTCATGGACACCGGCCTTCGGCTCCAGCCTTACCGGCGGGGCAATATTGGCTTCCGGGGCGGGCGCAGCCGTCTCTCCAGCGACGGCATTCCTGGCCAGTTCGTCCATATGCTGGGCCACGATCGGATCGTTGGGATCCACCTGGAACGCCTCGCGAATTGCTGCCTGCGCATCGTCCAGATGCCCCAGGATCTTATCCTTGTCCGCACGCTGGATCAGGTCCGCCACCAGCCTTTGCCTCGCCACGTCAGCCGACGCCGAATACCTGTGATTCTCCGGATCCAGCGCGGCCGCGCGCTCAAACGCGTCCATGGCTGCACGCGGCTGATCGCGATTCAGATCGTTCGCGCCTTCGAGAAACAGCTTCTGCGCCTTCGCGCGGTCCCGTTTCGTAGCGGGATGCTCCTTTGCATCGGCCGCAGCCGCCTTCGCCGTCGGCGCCGGCATGTCCTGGGCCGGCGCAACAAGCGCAGCCGCCAGGCACAGCAGAATCAAAATTGCCTTACGAAGCATGGACCTCGGCATCGCAGCTGCTGCCGGTGCTCGCCCGCAGCAGCGCCTCCAGCGTCGTCGTGCAAACTTCCGGCCGGTGCTCCCGCAGCTGATCGAAATCGTACCGCCCCGTCGCCACCGCAATCGTGGGCAGCCCATTGGCGCGCGCCGCGTCGATGTCGAACGGCGTGTCGCCGATCACACAAACCGAACACCCGCCGTCGCCCAGGATCGCCCGCGCCTGTTCCGCGGCATGCGCGATCATGTCCGCCCGCGCCTCAAACCGGTTGCTGAATCCCCCAAAGGTGAACCACTCGCGGAGTCCCGCGTTCTCGATCTTGATCCAGCCAATTTCCTCCAGGTTGCCCGTCGCCACGCCCAGCAGAGCCCCCCTGGCCTGCAGGTGGCGCAGCATTTCTTCCACTCCTGGCATGATGACCGGCAGCAACTCCGCCCGCCGCGCTCGAAAACTGCTGCACATCGTGTTCAGCACCGCTTCGCGATGCGGCCTCCATACGCTCTCGTCCACGCACGCCAGCCGGAACGCGTCGCGCAGGATCCCGGGATCGGTGTTGCCGGCCAGCGTCACCCCGTCCAGCAGCAGTTCATGGCCCATCACGCTGCGCACGCTCTCGAAAAACACGTCGAAGTGAATCCGGTCGCGGTGCCGCAGCAGCGTTCCATCGATGTCAAAGAGATACGCCCGCTGCTGGTCCCAGCGAAATCCTTCCTGGATGAAGACGCAGGGCGCGCCCGAATTGCTCATATTTACAGGGTATAAGGTACGGCGCCGGGCTGGGAACCGGATCTCAAATCCTCGCTTCGCCTCACTCCCGGCTCCCGATGGAATTCGGACCCCAGGGGAACCAGCCTCCAGGGAAGATTTCTCAGGTTGTGCCCGCAGCAGCAGCCCTGTTCGCGCCCTAACGCGCGACCTGTTTGATCTCGAATGCAGGCCGCTCGCTGCGCGGTGGTCTCCGCATCCCGTTGCGCACCTGGGCCGGATCGATGTCCAGATCCGCCAGAATGCGGCTCAGCGTATTCCGGTGCATGCCCAGTTCTTTTGCCGCCTTGCACTGGTTGCCGCGATGTCCTGCCAGCACATCCAGCAGGAAGCGCCGCTTGAACTCCCGCACTGCCTCGTCGTAGGTGATGCCGCCGACACGCATTTGCGTTACGAGGTTGTCCAGTTCGCGTTTCACAGCAACCCTCTCTCCCCGCCCCATGTCCCCGGGGCAATCTTGCCGCAACCGGTGCCGCTCTACGCCGGAGGCTGCAGCCACTCAGTCTGCTCCCTGCGCAGATCCGTCACCCCGCTCCGAATCCGACTGGCCAGATCGGACGGAGCCACCGCAGCCGCGTGCCGCGCCATCTCCAGAAAACCCGGAGCCAGAAGCGATCGCCGAAACCACCGTGCCTGCGGAGCGAATGCCGCCACCGCCATCACCACAATCATTACCAGTACACAACCCTTCACCAGACCGAATGCTGCTCCCGCGATCCTGTCCGCCCAGCCCAGACCGATCGATCGCACCGACCACCGCACCACCCGCCCGGCCAGCGCCGCCAGCACCATCACCCCCAGCGCAATCAGCAGAAATGCTGCCGCCTGCGCCATGCCCGGAGAGTGCACCCAACTCGAGCACCACGGCACCAGACGCTGGTAATCCCAGCTTGCCAGCAGCAGCCCCAGCGCCAGTCCGGCCAGCGAAAAAATCTCCACCATCAGTCCGGCTCGCGCTGCCGACAGCACCGAAACGATCAATACCACCACTATCAGCCAGTCGATGATCGCCATGGTCTTCGTCCCTACAGCACCGGTGACCACCCCGTCAGCAGCCGGTACGCCTCCTGGTACTTGTCCAGCGTCTTCTGCACCACCGAATCCGGCAGCGTCGGCGCCGGCGCGCGCTTGTTCCAGTGAATGCTCTCGAGATAATCTCGTACGAACTGCTTGTCCAGCGAGGCCTGCGCCCGCCCCGGCCGGTAGCGCTCCTTTTCCCAGAAGCGCGACGAGTCCGGGGTCAGTACCTCGTCAGCCAGGATCGTTGCTCCCTGGAATTCGCCGAATTCGAATTTCGTGTCTGCCAGCAGCAGCCCGCGCCGCTCGGCGTGATCCGCGGCACGCTTGTAGAGGGTGAGCGTCAGGGTGCGCAGCCGCTCCGCCGTTTCGCCGCCCACCACTTCCACCAGCCGGTCGAAGCTGATGTTCTCGTCATGCGTTCCGCGTTCGCTCTTTGTCGCCGGCGTAAAGATCGGCTCGCTCAGCTTGTCGCTCTCCCACAAACCTTCTTTGAGTGCGATTCCGCAGACCGCGCCTGTCTCCCTGTAATCTTTCCATCCCGAGCCGGACAGATATCCGCGCGCCACGCACTCTACCGGGTACATCTGCGCCCGCTTCACCAGCATCGAGCGTCCCTTCAGAGTCTCGCGGTACTCCCACGCTTCGTCCGGATACTCCTGCGCCTTGGCCGTGATCAGGTGATTCGGCACCAAATCGCTCAGTTCCTCGAACCAGAAGAGCGAAAGCTGCGTCAGGATCTTGCCCTTGTTGGGAATCCCCGTCGCCAGCACATGATCGAATGCCGAAATGCGATCGGTCGCAACCAGCAGCAGTTGCTCGCCCAGAACATAAATGTC